>Ga0207641_10003392_pt1 | contig 14135 bp, 11 predicted proteins | sample KBSSwiS62_FD_184306 | JGI IMG/M metagenome (GOLD analysis project Ga0207641, IMG submission 184306) | Switchgrass rhizosphere microbial communities from Kellogg Biological Station, Michigan, USA - KBS Switchgrass S6-2 (SPAdes) (version 2) | ecosystem: Host-associated > Plants > Roots >... | reverse complement strand
AGCCGTGAATCGAGTGTTGCTTTAGATTCTCGTAAGCCCTCCGTTATGTTCGCTTCTGGCGCCTCTGAACAGACCAGCCGCGGCCTGCAAGAGATAAGGTTTACCTCCTAAAAAAACTTCTAATCGGCGGATGCAATTGATTACTTTAGCTGTCCACAGAGTAAAGAAGCAAGGGTAGCGCGTGTCCTTCGCTTTTTCTGGCGTTGCTTCTAGCGGAGTTTAGTCGATGTTTTTGGCTCACGCTTAGTGAGATTTTTCGCAACTTCGCCGCCGTCCGGGGCTTCGGCGAGCGACTCCGTAGAGTACTAGCGCCGCCCCTACGAATGCGAAGGAGGCCGGTTCGGGCACCGCGGCGTCAATCAGATTTGCTCCGGAGATAGTGAAATTATCCATACCGACTTTTTCGGTATCTACAGCCTTATCAGCCTCTAAGATGAGCGTCAGGGAGGTTACGTTGCTCATTACGGCAGCATACGTAGCAGCGTTTACTCCAAACGCGGCCGGGGTCAGGGGAGTGGCGTAGTTGGCCCAGACGGTGAGCGGATTTCCCAGGTCCAGAGTGATAGATAGAGCCGCAGCACTATTTAGAAACGTCAGGGTACCGAACGCCGCTTGAATGGTGATCGGCGTTCCGTAGGTTATAAGATCCACGGAGAAGCTGTCGGCTCCAGTCAAGTCACCAAGAAACTTAGCTGGCGCGGCCACGTGCATATTACCGTTAGCGGAAGCATCCGTTTCTTCCAGATATCCGCCTGGATTTCCTCCAGTGGCGACAAAAGCTAATATGCCCTGCGGATTGGCGGTCCAGCCGTCGAGGTCTGTACCGAAGGAGCTGGTGATGGTTGTAGCACCGGCGTGGCCGCAAAACAGCGCTATTGGAAGGACCACGTTCACAAAGGCAAAGTGTCGCATAGGCTACTCCTGACATGGCAACACTACCACGGAAAGAGTGTCTTGCGAAGTCCCGCCGATGCTCCAGGGGCATTGCCCGCCGCAGTGCATCATCCCCCCTGCACTTGCGCAGTCCCGTGTAAGGTCTTAGGGTGATGGTTCCTCAATACCTGTCCCATTGTCGTAGGGACTGACGTGCCGATGGGGCGAACACAAGGCGAATTCAAATGACGACCGGTTTTATAGTCCGGCCGTCATCAGATTTGAGGTCAGATGGATGGCTTAGGACCCAGCGGCGGTTAGTGCACTGCTGACCTTTGAGAAGATGACGCTGATTTCCGACGCCACGCCGGGCATAATAGCACCCGCCGCAACCGCCACAAATCCTGCCATCAGTGCGTACTCGATGAGATCCTGAGCGCGCGTCTCTTTCCACATTCTGAGGTTCCACACCAAAATGGCAGCCTTATTCATTTCGATCCTCCTGGGACATGATTGTCCGTGGAGATTAAATTATCGTTGTGTCGAGATTTGTTCAATGGCCCGCGAGTACTTATTAACGTGGTTTTGTACCAGGTACTGCACGAAAGTGATCGTCTCGATTGCTTCGACCATTAGCTCGCCTCGGTCATTCCGGCAGAAGAGGTGTTGCGCTGAAACTACCCGGCCTGCCGTCGTACTGCAATCGATAGCGCTGCCCGTTTGCTGCGATTAGAGTTGCTTCTCTTTCGTAAGCCTTGGAGATAGCCGTATTGTCGCCAAACAAAACACAGACTGGCCGCCGCCGAAGTCCGCTAATTGTTCCGGCAGATGGATCATTGTGCGTCGCCGTTGACAAGTGACTGCCTGACATCGTGAATTTGACCGGGGTTTGTTCGCCGTCGACCAGCAATATTCCGGATTTCATGCCAAATAATCATACCGCCTTTTTTCTCTACTAGAGAACGCCTGACCTTGGAAAATCATTACGGTCTAATGTGGCCGCTCCAGCACGAATCATAAGCCCCAAACAGTACCGCGGACCTGTCTTAACAGATACATGACACCACAACCTAAGTCTTGGGTCCTGGAACTCTTGGGCGATGGAAAAGAGCCGAAATTTCAAGTAGAACTTGAATGGTGAGAATGAAACGATTAACGGCCGACGAGGTCTACAAGATGGAAGATCACGAGTATCGCGATTTGATGCGCGGTGAACTCCAACGTGCGCGTAAGAATCAGGGTAAGAAATCCAGCATGGCAGGTTCCGTAGTGATCAGCATTCTCTTGCTGCTGGCAGTCGCGACGGTTCTTCTGCACCATATGGGGATGATCGACCTTCCGAAATAGGAGTGTGCGGTAGGCGAAACACCTTCCCTACCACGATGAAATTGCGGTCTTCGCGGGGGCTAGGGAACCTAACGGGCTGTTCGGAATCGGTTAGTCGTTCCAATTGGAGCGTTGAGGGGCTCAGTCCATGAAACAAGATGTCTGTGAAACGGCTCTAAACTTTCATGCCCTACAACTTTCAAAAAAAGGGCACTTCCTTGCCCTGTCCGCGTTGTGGCTGGCGAAACGTTCGCCCAGCCCAATCCGGCGGTGTCGCGGCGAAAGTGTTTCGATTATTCCTTTTGGTTAAGTATCGGTGCCGCGACTGTCGTCATCTCTTCTTCCGATTTGGACAGAATGAATAGTCAGAGAACCCGGCGAGCACTTCTTCGTCGGCGTTGCTGGTGTTCTTTCAGCCCCCCGCTTCTCGTCACCCTTGGCCCTATCGGCACGACGGTTTTCGGATGTTGATAGTCGGCTGCGAGTGATCGATAGACATCCACCTGATGTTCCGTGAACTTGTCTCCGGCGCTCGCGAGGTTTGACCCACCTGTGCTTTCCAAAGCTGACCCGGACGGTTCAGATGGATAAGGGGTCATTTTCCGACCGTTGGACGACTAGGACAGCCTCCTTTAGTTGGAGTCCGGGTCCCGCGCGTGGGACCGGGGAGCTCTTGCGAAGCCATGCGTTCGCGTTCTTTGAGTCACCCAAAAAGGGCGATTGTCTTGCTTCCGGATTCTCCCCCGAAAGGACCGTGTAAGGAAATTGACGGATCAAACGACTACTCGAATAGAGGCCGAGACGACGCTGGACAAGCAGAATCGGTTGTACCGAGCAGCAGTCGAGGAACATGGGCAGCCCTATGTCGGCTGGCGAGGGGCTATGAGGCCGATCCAGATCGCCGGTGTGATTTGCTGCATTATTCACCACTCGCTCTTGTTGCTGTTCTCCGCTTGATGTCAATCTACTGGACCTATTTTCTCCACACCAAAGTATTGGTGATCATTCTCAGGAGGAGTTCTAAACCTTTCGACAGATTCCGCGGAGATTCAGGAATGGTAAACGGTTTGGGATGGAGCAGCGTCATAGTATTCCGGGAGACCTTGTGGGGACTATTCGCGTAATTCTCCGAGGTCTAATCCGAGCGCCTTTGTTCGCAAGTGTGTTGATTCTGTCTCTGGCGCTTGGTATCGGATGCAACACAGCAGCATTCTCATTGCTGGACCAAGTGCTGCTACGAACGCTGCCGGTGAAAATGCCCGGCGAATTGGTCTTTTTGTACCATCCTGGACCGCTCCAAGGAAACGTGACCACCGACGAGTCTGGCGGTCCAGCCTTCAGCTTCCCCGTGTTTAGAGAGTTGCAGAGGCAACAGCGGTCTTTCGTTGGTATCGCGGCGGCGGCCAACATGCCCGTCAGCATTGCATCCAATGACAGCGCGCTACGAGGGAAGGCACGCCTCGTATCCGGCAACTATTTTGAGTTGTTGGGCGTTCAAGCCGCAATAGGACGCGTACTTACTGAAGATGACGACATCACGCCTGGCGGTTGCCCTTTAGTTGTTCTAAGCCATTCATACTGGGTATCGCGGTTTGGAGCAAGCCCTTCGGCTATCAACAGAATCCTGCTTGTAAACGGCTATCCAATGGTCATAGTCGGCGTCACCCCGATGGGGTTCAACAGTGAAAGACTCGGCAAGCCTCCCGATATCTTTCTGCCGATTACGATGAAGAAAGAGGTCACACTTGGTTGGAACGGCTTTGCTGACCGGACGGACTACTGGGTGACGCTCGTTGGCCGTCTCAAACCCGGTATCACCGTCAGAGAGGCCGAAAATGGAATTAATGTTCCCTATCGAGCGGGACTCGATCTTGACATCAACGCCGTCCGTCAGCCGAGTGCCGAGTTCCTGCATCGATTTCGTGCAAAAAGAATTCTTCTTAAGGCCGGGCTACACGGACGCGGAGATTTTCGCGAAGAGTCTCGGCGTCCTCTTTTGCTTCTTGGAGCAATTGGTCTGCTGGTTCTACTGATCGCGTGCTCTAATGTTGCCGGCCTGCAACTTACCCGAAGCATAGATCGCCAGCAAGAGGTCGCAGTCCGATTGGCCATCGGCGCTTCGAGATTCCACGTTATTCGCGACGTCCTAGGTGAGGCTTTAATTCTTGCAGTGGCCGGTGGAGTTATTGGGTTGAGCGCTGGTAGGGCGACGTTGTATTTTGCTATTCGGGCTCTGCCTGAATCAGCGAGGATGCAGGGATATCTTAATCCGGAGCTTGACTTGCGTGTCTTCCTATTTGCCCTAGTGCTATCGATAACAACAGGAATTCTGTTCGGAATAATACCTGCACTCGAGGTCTCAAAGACCGCTCTGGTAGGCTCGCTTAAGGGACGCAGCAGTCCGACAAGATCGACAAACGCGACTCGAAAGATTCTCATCACTCTTCAGATCGCAGTTTCCATGTTTCTGTTGATCACAGCGGGCTTGTTCCTGCGGACCGTCACCAACCTAGCTCACGTGGAACTGGGTTTTCGAGCGGACCACCTCATAACGTTTACGATATCTCCAAAATTGAACCTCTACACGGATCACGGAAGCCTTCGACTACATCAACAGCTCACAGAGAGCCTCTCGCGCACTCCGGGTATCTCTGAAGTTTCCGCAGCGGATGTGCCAGCTCTTGCTGGCTCAACTTCGGGTACGTATATCGTGCTCGAGGATAGTCCGGGAGTGCTCACGCCAGTGAGCACTGCTGCCGTAGGAGTTGATTACTTTCGAACGATGGGCGTGCCCATTGTCGTAGGACGAGAATTCAACTCGCGAGATGGCGGCGATGCTCCCATGAAAGCCCTAGTTAATGAGGCGTTCGTCAGACAATATTATCCAAAGAAGAATCCACTCGGCCGCTTTATTGGTAAGGGACCCTATCCCAACACGAAATGGGCTATCGAAATTGTCGGCGTGGTGAAGGACGCGAAGTATTCGAGCATTAGGGCCGCGAGCCCTCCGGTATACTTCACACCTCTTCTACAAGCGCGGCGCGTATCGAACATATATTACTATCTCAGAACTGCTGTCGAGAGAGACGCCGTTATTGCGATGATCCGGCGGCAAATAGCCGCGGTCGATTCCAATATGCCCGTCCAGGAAATCAAGATGATGCAGACCCAAATCGATGAGAACACCTTCAACGAGCGGATGTTCTCGATTCTAATCGGTACGTTCGCCGCACTCGCTACGATGCTTACGGCTACTGGTTTGTACGCTCTCTTGAGCTACAACGTTGCAAGGGCTACACATGACATCGGAATTCGCCTTGCACTAGGAGCACAACCGCACCGCGTGCTCGGCGCGATTTTACTCGAGGCAGGAATGATGATCACCGTAGGTGGCGGCTGCGGACTTGCTGCCGCTGGCGCTTGTGGCAGGCTTGTCGAGGTGTTTCTCTATGGGATGAAACCGTGGGATCCGTTCGTTTACGGTTCAGCGGCCCTCGTGCTGTCGGTTGTCGCCTTCGGAGCCGCATACATGCCGGCGAGGCGCGCAACCAATGTAAACCCTCTGCAAGCGTTACGTCACGAGTAACGTCGTCTTTTGTCATCCGGGTCTGGATGACTGAATCCACCGCCCTGGAACTGGAGATGGACGACCAGCAGATCGACATCGACGAGCATGAAGCCAAGGGCGGCGAAACACTCAACATGACGAATTTCCGGCGGATCGCCATGGCCGCCACCCACATGGCCAACAATGAAAAGACGTTAGAGCTTCTCCCGCGCGACTAAACCAGGTTCAACCGTATGCACGACCGCGCCATGAAAGCGCTCTTCCGTCTGCGCGAAGAATCAAATTGCGAAACGACTCCAAACCAGGCCTTATCCAACCAAGCCCTTAACAACCTGCCCGTGAACATCCGTCAACCGGAAGTCCCGGCCTGCGTAACGGAAGGTGAACTTCTCGTGGTCGAAACCCAGCAGATGCAGCAGCGTAGCATGCAAGTCATGAACGTGGACGCGGTCCACCTCAGATCGGAACCCGAATTCGTCGGTAGCCCCGTAGACCGTTCCGCCCTTGGCCCCGCCGCCTGCGAGCCAGACGGAGAATCCGTAGGAGTTATGATCCCGGCCGGCCGTCCCGGCATTCGAACCAAAAGCGGGCAATTCCACAACCGGAGTGCGCCCGAACTCGCCGCCCCAGATGATCAGCGTATCGTCCAGCATCCCGCGCTGCTTCAGATCGGTGAGTAACGCCGCAATAGGTTGGTCTGATTCCTCGCCCAGCAGCTTAACCCGCTTCGCTACGTCGTCATGTGTATCCCAAGGCTGCCCCGCGCCGTGCCAGACTTGCACAACCCGCACGCCGCGCTCCAACAGCCGCCTGGCCATCAGCATTTGCCGCCCGTGCAAAGTATCGCCGTAAAGATCGCGGATCTTCTGCGGCTCCTTTGAAAGATCGAAAACATCCTCGGCCTCAAGCTGCATCCGGAAGGCCAGCTCGAACGACTGCACCCGCGCCTCCAGCGCCTCGTCCTCTGCTCGCGTCTGCTGATACTCGCGGTTCATCACGGCCAGAAGCTCCAACTGTTTCTGCTGGTCGGCGCGGCTCGTCAGGTGGTTCTGGACATTCTCCACCAGCTTGTCTAGTTCCGTCTCGCGCGTGTTGATGTGCGTCCCCTGGTAAGCACCCGGCAGGAACGCCGACTTCCAGTTCTGTGCGCCGCGTATCGGCAACCCGCCCGGACAGAGAGAAATAAATCCGGGCAGGTTCTGGTTCTCGGAACCCAGCCCGTAAACCACCCACGAGCCGAAGCTCGGCCGGCTCTGCTGCTGCGTCCCGCAGTTCATCATCATCAGAGACGGCTCGTGATTCGGCACCTCGGTGTACATCGAACGGACGATGCACATGTCATCGGCGTGTTGCCCGGTCTTGGCGAAGACGTCGCTGATCTCCGTGCCGCTCTTTCCGTACTTCCGGAAAGCAAACGGCGAAGCCAGAGCCGTGCCGGTTTTCCGCTCTGTGCGCAGATGAACCGCCAGGGGTTGACCGGCGTATTTTTGTAGCGCCGGCTTGGGGTCGAATGTATCCAGATGCGAGGGCCCGCCATTGGCGAAGATGTGGATCACGCGCTTGGCCTTGCCCGGGAAGTGCGGCTGCTTCGGCGCAAGCGGCCCGGCCAAACCGGCCTGCTCAAAGACGCTGGCTAATCCCAGCACGCCCATCCCTGCTCCCAGGCGTCGAAAGAGTTCACGTCGATTCACAATAGGAGGCATTGGTTTAATCCAAAAATGCGAATTCATTGGTCAACAACAATACTTGCGCCAATTGTTCGCGGGGCGTCAATTTACGCTGATGCGGTCCCGCGAAGTCCTTGCGCGCATCCCATTTCATGTCTTCCATCGCGATCACCGGGCTCCATTGGAAATCATCCGCTTCGTAGTCGCCATCGGAATCGACAATGAAGTCGACGATTTCGCCGCGTTCGACAGCTATCCTCTTCAATTCGGTTGCGACACTGGGATTGGCGGCGTAGCTGATGCCGTCGGCGGGTGGCGGAGACGGATCTACGCGCCACTTGCCTAGAAGGCCTTTCTTATTTGAAACAACCCAGCCCCGGATCCCATTGCTCAAATGGAACCGCAGCGCAAACGGGCCGACGGAAAGAACCAGCTTTCCTTCGACGTTCATGACACCGGTGGCCGGTGCTATCCAACGTCGAACAACCGCGCTAGCCAGGTCATCGCCCGGAGCGCCGCCGGTCGCAGTCAGGCGCGCGACACCCGTGACGGCATCCACTCCGGCCGACGCATTCTGCCAGGCTTGACCTGTGTAAAAGCGGAAAGGCTTGAAGTCGCTGATCCGGCCGCTATTCGAGTCCAGCCGCGCGGTGCCATAGCGCCACGGGCCTTCGCCGGGTTCGCCTTCGAGTTCTATCCGCGCGTCCCACATGTCAGCGGCACGAACCACTTCTTTCGGAGTCGGATCACGCCCGAGCACACGGCGATAGAGATCGGGAACGTCCTTGGCATTCGCTGCAAGCGATTGGGCCATCTCGCCGACAAACGGACTATTCAACAGAAACAGCCCCTGCTGCGGCACGGTCGTTTGATAGCGCTGAGGCGAGTGCTGTTCGGGATCGGCCACGTCAAAGTTCTTGAGTAAGGCCAGCGGCCGCTCGCGCTCGATCATCGCATAGATCGTGCGCCTCGGATCGGCTGGCGTAGCCACGATGGAGATAGGTTGGCCGCCAATGGACTGATCCAGTTCGCCCGCCACGGTCAACATGGAATCCCGCAGCGCTTCAAAATCCAACCGCCGCCGGGGCATGCGCCAAAGCAGTTTGTTCTCCGGATCGATCTGGCGCGCCTCCGGCCGGTCGGCGCTCGATTGTGCATAGGTTTCCGAGAGCACTATCCGCTTGATCAATCGTTTCATGGACCAGCCGTCGCTCCGGAAATCTGCGGCCAGTGTGTCTAAAAGCTCCGGATGCGTCGGCAGGTCGCCGCGTTTGCCGAAATCGCTAGGCGTCCGTACGAGTCCTTCGCCGAACAGACGCTGCCACACGCGGTTGACCATGACGCGGGCAGCCACCGGGTCGCCTTCACTAGTGATCGCTTTGGCCAGTTCCAGACGTCCCGAGCCGTTTGCAAAACACGTACGCTCCTTGATGAGCACCGAAGGAAAACAGCGGTCGACGCTGTCGCCCAAATCATTCTGATTGCCGCGGACGAAGACATAGCCGGGCTTCACAACGGACCGGTCGGCCGCGCCTAACAGGATGCTGCCGGAGCCGCGATAGGCCGCATCGTTTACCATTTGCTCGAACTGCCACTGCAGATCGCGTGTCGTATTGGAGTCGCCTTCCGTCATGATGGAAGGGAAGTCTTCGACGGGAACCTGGGGCGGAGCGTCGGGTCCGAACAGCAGTGCCTTCCACTTCGGATCAGTGGGGTTAGCGAGGCGGGCAGCGTAGCTCTCCGCTGGACTGCTTTCCGCCGCATTCCATTCGGCTACAATCGGATCGCTTTTCGGAGCGTCCAGAATTCGCGCTGCCCAGCGGCCGAGAACCAGCGAATTCAGACTCTTCTCGCGGGCTAGATTCTCCAGCCGGGCGCGGCCCAGTTTGCGGCCATCCCAAAGTGCGTCCAGGTAGCGGCGGATCTCTTTCGGATCGCGGAATTCATTGCGCAGGACTTCGATGCGCTCCTGAATGTACTCCTCGCGCAGGCGCTTGTGGTCGGCCGCTCGTTTTTCGTAGAACGGCGGAAGAGGCCCGACACGCACGGGCTCGTTGTACTTGGTATTGGCGAAGACGCCATAGAGCGAGTAATAATCCCGTGTGGGGATAGGATCGAACTTATGATCGTGGCACCGCGCGCAGCTCACTGTGAGACCCAACAGACCTCGGGTGACCAGATCGATCTTGTCATCCACGACGTCTGGAAACTCGACGGCGCGGTTCGGGTTCTGGCCCAGTGAGAGGAAGCCCAACGCCGCCTCGTCGCGCTTGTCAGATACATTCATCTGATCTGCGGCGAGTTGCAGAGCGAGGAAGCGGTCATACGGTACATCGCGATTGAAGGCATTGATCAGCCAGTCGCGGTAGCCGAACGACACCATGAAGGGCCGGCTCAGGAAACCGGTGTCCGCATATCGCGCGATGTCCATCCAATGGCGCGCCCAGCGCTCGCCGAACCGCGGCGAAGCGAGGTAGCGTTCGACGGCCTGCTCAGCGGTGAGCCGGAAGTCTTCTTCCGTTGGAGGCAACCCGGTGAGATCGAAGCTCAGCCGGCGGATCAACGTGCGATGGTCCGCGGGAGCCGCGGGAGTCAGTCCGTTCTCCTTCAGCTTGGCTCGGATCTGCGCGTCAATGGAGCCAGTGCCAGGCCGCAGCGGCTGCCAGGCCCACCGGATGGCCTCGCCCTTCGCAGCGCTCGATTGCACGGCGTCCGGCTGCGGGACGGGTGCGCCCATCTCCACCCACTTCACCAGCGTGGCGATGTCCTCATCCTTCAGCTTTCCGGTCGGCGGCATCCCAATGCTCTGGTAGCGCACCGCCTGGATCATACGGCTGCCGTCAGCGTCCTTCGGCTTGACGACTGACCGCACGACGCGCGGATCGTCGAATCGCAGCCCGCCCATGGGTGAGGCCAATTTCGCGCTGTGGCAGGCGTAGCACTTGGCCGCGAGCAGAGGCCGTACGTTGGCTTCATAGTAATCCACGCCGGGGTCGCCAAATAGTGGCGTCACGGCAACAAGGCAGGTGATCCAAGTTCTCATGAGAGGCGTCCCACACTGAGATAAACATCCAACACGGCGATCGCCGCCGGCGTAATTCCGGGGATCCGCCCCGCCTGGCCCAGCGTCTCCGGTCGAACGCGCTGCAGCTTCTCCTGGATCTCCCGGGACAGCCCGGGAATCCCGATGAACTCGAATTCTACAGGAATACGGCGCCTCTCGGAATCCTTCATCCGCACAATATGCCGGCCCTGCTGATGAATGTATCCCTCGTACTTGGTCTCAGTCTCGACGGTGGTCAGGACGCCGCCCACCGGGGCCTCGCCCAACTGCTCCATCACCCAGGGCCGGATCTGGTTCGCCTGATTCTCCGGACGCTTCAACCATTGGGACAGTGTGGGCCGATCTTCGGCAGCCAGTTCCACACCCGCAAAGCGCCCCGGCACCACCCTGGTATCGACAAAGAGCCGCCGAAGAGTTTCCTTCTGTTCCTGCTTCTTCAAATACCGGGCCCATCGTTCATCGGTGACCAGACCCGCCGCGCGGCCAATCGGAGTGAGCCGCTCGTCCGCATTGTCGATCCGCAGGTGGAGCCGGAACTCGGCGCGCGAAGTGAACATCCGGTACGGTTCATCGGCGCCCTTGCTGATCAGGTCGTCAATCAGAATGCCCGTGTAACCTTCGGTTCGTCCGATTACAACCGGGTCCTTCCCGCCAACCCGGCACGCGGCGTTGATTCCCGCCACGAGCCCCTGGCAAGCCGCTTCTTCGTACCCGGATGTCCCGTTGATCTGCCCCGCCAGGAACAGCCCGGGAATCGCCTTTACTTCCAGGCTATGATTCAGCTCACGCGGATCGATGGCATCGTATTCGATAGCGTAACCGGGCCGGATCATCTCCGCATTCTCGAGTCCGGGAATCGACGCGATCATCGCAGCCTGCACGTCAATCGGCATACTCGTGGACATGCCGTTCACGTACACTTCATTCGTATCCAGCCCTTCCGGTTCCAGGAAGATTTGATGTCGGGCACGGTCTGGAAACTTGACGATCTTGTCTTCAATCGAAGGACAGTAACGTGGGCCTACCCCTTCAATCTGACCGCTGTACAAAGGTGATCGCGCAATACTCTCCTGCAGGACACGCTTCGTAGCATCAGTGGTGTAAGAGATGTAGCACTTAATCTGCGGCCGGTCGATCTTATCCGTCAGAAAGGAAAACGGCGTGGGCTCCGCGTCGCCCTCCTGCGGCTCAAACTGGCTCCAGTCGATGCTGCGTGCATCGAGCCGTGGAGGCGTGCCCGTCTTCAAGCGCGTCCACTGTAAGCCGAGTGTCCGAAGCTGGTCACCAAGAAGCTGAGACGGCGCTTCGCCATTCCGGCCGCAACTGTACTGCTGCTCGCCCACGTGTGCGAGTCCGTTCAGAAACGTTCCAGTGGTCACGACAACCGCATCGCACAACACCGAGCGTCCATCGCGCAGCAGAACCCCTCGAGCCCGAACCGGGTCACGGTCCAGGATTAGCGAGGCCACTTCAGCCTGCAGAATACGCAGATTCGGTTCCCGCTCCAGAACCTCTTTCATGTGGATGCGGTACTGTTTCTTATCGCACTGCGCGCGTGGAGACCAGACAGCGGGACCGCGGCTGGTATTCAACAGTCGGAATTGAATGCCCACCGCATCCGTCACCTCGCCCATCAATCCGCCCAACGCATCCACTTCGCGAACCAGGTGGCCCTTGGCAATGCCGCCCACGGCCGGATTGCAAGACATCTGAGCAATCAGGTCGATGTTCATGGTGATCATCGCCGTACGCAAACCCATCCGCGCGCAGGCCCGGGCCGCCTCGCAGCCGGCATGGCCCGCGCCCACCACAACGATGTCATAGCGAATTTGCATCTCAGGGGGAACTTCATCTTATTCTATCAATTGGTAACCGGAGCAACCATTTGAAAATACAGATCATCGGCGGCGGCGGCAGGGAACACGCTCTCGCCTGGCGCCTGGCAAAGAGCCCGCAGGTAACGAAACTCATTGCCAACCCGGGAAACCCCGGCATAGCGGCGTTAGCCGAATGCAGTCCGGCGCCGGATATCCACGCCTGCCTTCATGCGGCGGAGCAAAGCGATGTCGACCTCACCGTAGTGGGCCCGGAAGTCCCGCTCGTAGCGGGAATTGTGGACCTCTACCGCGCAAAAGGACGGCTCATCTTTGGGCCTACCGCCGCCGCCGCACAACTGGAGGGCAGCAAGAGCTTCAGCAAACAATTCATGACCCGCGCCGGAATCCCCACCGCCCGCTTCGTGACGGTTACACACCTGGAGAATGCACGGAATGCCCTCCAACAGTTCGGCTATCCTGTCGTGCTAAAGGCGGATGGTTTGGCGGCCGGAAAGGGCGTCGTGATTGCACAAGATCAACAGGAGGCCGAAGCCGCACTGCCCTCGCTGCTCGCTGGCGGCCGGCTGGTAATCGAGGAATTCCTCGTTGGTGAGGAAGTCAGCTTTATCGTCTTAAGCGACGGAAACACTGCCCTACCGCTGCAACCATCCCAGGACCACAAGGCCGCCTACGATGGAGACACCGGTCCAAACACCGGCGGAATGGGTGCTTACTGCGACTCTCGCATTCTCAGTTCCAGTCAAACCGCCGTCATCATGGACACGGTAATCGAACCCACCATCGCCGTCATGCATTCCGAAGGAACTCCTTTCACTGGCTTCCTCTATGCCGGTCTGATGATGACCGCCGACGGGCCCCGCGTACTCGAATTCAACGCGCGACTCGGCGATCCGGAAACGCAGGTGCTGATGCACCGCATGGATAGCGACTTCGCCGAAGCTCTTCACGCCGGAGCCCGAGGCGACCTCAAGCCGGTCAGCCTGAAGTGGAAAGACGAACCCAGCGTCTGCGTAGTTCTGGCGGCACATGGCTATCCGGGCGCTGTTCGTACTGGCGATCCGATTCACGGAATCGACAATGCCGATGCCGATGTGTTCCACGCCGGAACGCGACTCGGCCCACATGGTCTCGAGACCGCCGGAGGCCGCGTCCTTGGCGTGACCGCTTCGGGACCCACGCTGAATGCCGCCATAGACAATACCTACGAGGCAGTCAGGCAGATTCAATTCGACGGAATGCACTACCGAACCGATATCGGAAAAAAGGGGCTCAAGCGCGCGATACAATAAGGCGGTGTGGGGACGTAGCTCAGCTGGATAGAGCGGTCGCCTCCTAAGCGACAGGTCGGCAGTTCGAATCTGCCCGTTCCCACCAAATCTCAACCACAGTTCGAATGATGGAAGCCCCGCAGCCACTATCGGCCTTAAGCGATATTCTTGTCGTCGAAAGCAATCCGGCGGAGGCAAGGTTGATCGCCGAAGCTTTCCGCGACGCCGGATATACACGGAAAATTGAACAGTTTCACAATGGCGAGGACGCGATCTCCTACCTGCAACAGCCTTCTGTTCCAGACCTTATTCTCCTTGACTTGAGCTTGCCCAGGAAATCCGGTCTCGAGCTTTTGGAAGAAATCCGGAGTACCGAGATACTCAAGTGCATTCCAGTCATCATCCTGTCAGGTTCCACCAGCCCGGTCGATCTAAGGCGAGCCTATGAGCTGCACGCGAACTGCTATATCCGCAAGCCCGACGATCTTGATGATTTCCTAAAGATGATCAACGCTTGCTACCAATTTTGGG
>Ga0207641_10003391_pt1 | contig 14137 bp, 11 predicted proteins | sample KBSSwiS62_FD_184306 | JGI IMG/M metagenome (GOLD analysis project Ga0207641, IMG submission 184306) | Switchgrass rhizosphere microbial communities from Kellogg Biological Station, Michigan, USA - KBS Switchgrass S6-2 (SPAdes) (version 2) | ecosystem: Host-associated > Plants > Roots >... | reverse complement strand
CGAGGCGGCGCGGGTACTCGAGCTCAAGGCCGGCGATCCCGTGCACGTCATCCGGCGGGTGCTCGAGTACGGTGGCGAGCCCGCCGTGCTGGACGAAATCACGCTTCCGGCCGGGCTCTTTCGCGGAATCACCAAGGCGAAGCTGGACGCGTACCAAGGGTCGATGTACAGCTTCTTCGAGACGCAGTTCGGGGTCCGGATGGTGAAGGCGCGGGAGAAGCTCCGCGCAGTGGCCGCCGACGCGGCGAGCGCGAAGCTCCTCGGGGTGAAGACGGGCGAGCCGGTGCTTGCGGTCGACCGCGTCACCTCAACTTACGGGGGGCGGCCGGTCGAGTGGCGGCGCGGCCTCTGCACCACGAAGCGATACCACTATTTCAATGAAATCGGGTGAAGCGCCCGGTCGGCACGAAAATCCCCCTGCTTTCGGTCGCTGGAAGTGCACGCGTCGCGCTATAATTCGGTTGTTGCTATGCACAAAAGCCGGCGGGCAGCTAACGCCACAGCGCGCCCCATAAGAGTACGTCTTACATCCTTGGCAACGCTTCCCGACGCTCCGTCAGTCCTCTGACACGTGAAAAAGCGCCCCGTCTACCTCGACTTGCCGCGGATTCGGCTGCCATTGCCGGGGATCGTCTCCATCCTGCACCGCGTGTCCGGCGCCTGGCTGCTCGTGGCCGGGATACCGGTGCTGCTGTACGCCGTCTCGCGCAGCCTCGCGTCACCCGAAACATATGCAGCGATGAAGGCGACCGTCTCGCACCCGCTGTGGAAGCTCGTGTTGCTGTCGCTCCTGTGGTCGTATCTTCATCACTTCTGCGCGGGGATCCGTTATCTGCTGCTCGACATCCACCGCGGGATCGAGCTCGCGCCCGCGCGTCGTTCGAGCGCCATCGTGCTCGTCGTGAGCCTCGCGCTGACACTCATCCTGGGGGCGCGGCTGTGGTGACACGCCGGTACGCGGTCGGGGCGCATTACGGCCTGATGGACTGGCTCGTCCAGCGCCTTTCGGCCGTCGTCATGGCGCTCTATACGGTGCTGCTCCTCGCGATCGTGCTGTGGAACGGCGGCCTCGATTACGCGCTGTGGACCAACCTGTTCGCGCACGACGGGTTCAGGCTCGCGTCGTTCCTGTTCATGGTGTCGCTGCTCTATCACGCGTGGATCGGCGCTCGCGACATTCTCATGGACTACATCAAGCCCGCGGGGATCAGGCTGCTGCTCGAAACCATCATCGTCGTGCTGCTCATCGTCTACCTCGGCTGGACGCTGCAGATTCTGTGGGGCAGCGCATGAGCGGCCGGGGCGAAGCCAGGGCACGCGACCGGGCTAAGGCCGAGGCATGACGATTCCCGTCCGCAAGTTCGACGCGATCGTGGTCGGCGCCGGCGGTTCGGGCATGCGCGCCTCGCTGCAGCTTGCCGAGGCGGGGCTGTCCGTTGCCGTCCTCTCGAAAGTGTTCCCGACGCGCTCGCACACCGTCGCCGCCCAGGGCGGCATCGGCGCCGCGCTCGGCAACATGTCGGAGGACAACTGGCTCTGGCACATGTACGACACCATCAAGGGCTCGGACTGGCTGGGCGATCAGGATGCGATCGAGTACATGTGCCGCATCGCGCCGCAGGTCGTCTACGAGCTCGAGCACTTCGGGATGCCGTTCGACCGCAACGCCGACGGCACGATCTACCAGCGGCCGTTTGGAGGCCACTCCGCCAACTTTGGCGAAAAGGCCGTGCAGCGCTCGTGCGCCGCCGCCGACCGGACGGGCCACGCACTGCTGCACACCCTTTACCAGCGCAATGTCCGCGCCCGCACGAACTTTTTCGTCGAATGGATGGCGCTCGACCTCGTTCGCGACGCCGACGGCGACGTCCTCGGCGTGGTCGCCCTGGAAATGGAGACGGGCGAGATCGCCATCCTGCAGGCCAAGGCGACGATGCTCGCCACGGGCGGCGCCGGACGCATCTTTGCGGCCTCGACGAACGCCTTCATCAACACCGGCGACGGCCTCGGCATGGCTGCCCGCGCCGGCATTCCGCTCGAGGACATGGAGTTCTGGCAGTTCCACCCGACCGGTGTCGCCGGCGCAGGCGTGCTCATCACCGAAGGCGTGCGCGGCGAGGGCGGGATCCTGCTCAACTGCAACGGCGAGCGGTTCATGGAGCGCTATGCGCCGAACCTCAAGGATCTCGCATCGCGCGACGTCGTGAGCCGGTCGATGGACCAGGAGATCAAGGAAGGGCGCGGCTGCGGCCCGCACAAGGACTACGTGCTGCTGAAGCTCGATCACCTCGGCCCCGACGTCATCATGAAACGCCTGCCGTCGATCCACGAGATCGCGCTCAAGTTCGCGAACGTCGACTGCACGCGCGAGCCGATTCCGGTCGTCCCGACGATTCACTACCAGATGGGCGGCGTGCCGACGAACGTCCACGGACAAGTCGTGGCGCCGAAGGATGGCGATCCCAATGCCGTCGTGCAGGGTCTGTACGCGGTCGGCGAGTGCTCTTGCGTGTCCGTCCACGGGGCCAACCGGCTCGGCACCAATTCGCTGACCGATCTCGTCGTGTTCGGTCGCGCCGCCGGGAATTTCATCGTCGCGCAGAATCTTTCGGGCGTGCCGCACAAGGCGCTGCCGGCGGATGCCGCCGACGGGTCGCGGGCGCGGCTCGCGCGCCTCGACGGCGCGACGTCGGGCGAGTCGGTGCCCGAAATCGCGCACGACCTGCGACGCGCGATGCAGGCGCACTGCGGCGTGTTCCGGAACCAGGAGCTTCTCGCCGAAGGCGTGCGCAAGGTGAGCGAGCTCGAGCAGCGCGTGCTGCGCAGCGCGATCAGGGACAAGAGCAAGACGTTCAACACGGCGAGGGTCGAGGCGCTCGAGCTCGACAATCTGATCGAGACGGCGAAGGCGACGATCGTTTCCGCCGAAGCGCGGCGCGAGTCCCGCGGCGCCCAGGCGCGCAGCGATTACCCGAACCGCGACGACGTCGACTGGCTCAAGCATTCCCTGTGGTACCGGGAAGGCAACCGCCTCGCGTACAAGCCCGTCAACATGAAGCCGCTGTCGGTGGACGCATTCCCGCCCAAGACGCGAACCTATTGAATCGGCGCACGATGAAATTCCGCATCTACCGCTACGACCCCGAGAAGGACGCGAAGCCGTACGTCCAGGACTACGACGTCGCGCTCGATCCGCACGACCGCATGCTGCTCGACGCCCTCATCCGCGTAAAGGCGGTCGACGACACGCTGTCGTTCCGCCGGAGCTGCCGCGAGGGGGTCTGCGGCTCCGACGCGATGAACATCAACGGCAAGAACGGCCTCGCCTGCATCACCAACCTCAACGACGTGAAGGAGCCGGTCGAGATCCGGCCGCTCCCGGGCTTGCCGGTGATCCGCGACCTGATCGTCGACATGAGCCAGTTCTTCAAGCAGTACCACTCGATCAAGCCGTATCTCGTCAACGATTCGCCGCCACCGGAGAAAGAGCGGCTGCAGTCTCCCGAGGATCGCGAGGAGCTCGACGGGCTGTACGAGTGCATCCTGTGCGCCTGCTGCTCGACCGCCTGCCCGTCGTTCTGGTGGAATCCAGACAAATTCGTCGGTCCCGCCGGGCTGCTCGCCGCCTACCGCTTCATCGCCGACACGCGCGACGAGGCGCTCGGCGCGCGCCTCGACGATCTGGAAGATCCTTACCGGCTCTTTCGGTGCCACACGATCATGAATTGCGTCGACGTCTGCCCGAAGGGACTCAACCCGACGAAGGCCATCAGCAAGATCAAGGACATCATGGTGAAGCGGGCCGTGTAAGGCGTGGCCTTTCCGTCCGATACGTTGTCGACGCTCGCGTTAACCTGCTCACATAGAATCCGACTATGCTCCGCTGCTCGGCTTCGCGTCTCGAACCGACATGCCCGCATTACGCACCGATCCGAACCCTTCATGGATGCGACCGAACTCAACCGCCTGCGCTGGCGCTGCCGGCGGGGTCTGCTGGAGAACGACCTGATCCTCGCGCGCTACCTCGACGCGCGGGGACAAGCAATATCCGCCGAGGAAGTGGCGGCGCTCGACCGGCTGCTCGACCTGCCCGATGGCGAGTTGTGGGATCTCATCGCCGGAAGATCCGAGCCGGCCGACACGGGGCTCCTGCCCGTGGTTGCGCAGCTACGCTCGGCTTGAAAGGCAGTTCCGCCGGTATCACGTAGAGAGCCGACAGCGGTCTCGATCGGCTGAAGGAGTGAGTGGGGTGCGCCGCTTCGAAACCGGCGCACGAATGTGCCCTGGATGGAGCCGACATCATGACCGACCGAACCGCCACCCTTAGCTTCTCCGATGCATCGCCGAGCGTCACCTTCCCGATCCTCGAAGGGACGATCGGGCCGGACGTCATCGACATCCGCACGCTGTATGGCAAGACGGGCAAGTTCACCTACGACCCGGGTTTCATGTCGACCGCGGCATGCAACTCGACGATCACCTACATCGACGGCGACAAAGGCGAGCTTCTCTACCGAGGCTACCCGATCGAGGAGCTCGCCACCAAGTGCGATTATCTCGAGGTGTGCCACCTCTTGCTGTACGGCGACCTGCCCGACGCCGCGCAGAAGGAGGACTTCAACGGCCGCGTGATCAAGCACACGATGGTCAACGAGCAGATGCAGTTCTTCCTGCGCGGCTTCCGGCGCGACGCTCATCCGATGGCGGTGATGACGGGCCTCGTCGGCGCGCTGTCGGCGTTCTACCCGGACTCCATGAACCTGCACGACGCGCGCGAGCGGGACATCTCGGCGATCCGCCTGATCGCCAAGCTGCCGACGCTCGTGGCCATGGCGTTCAAGTACTCGGTTGGCCAGCCGTACATGTATCCGCGCAACGAGCTTTCTTACGCGGCGAATTTCATGCGGATGATGTTCGCGACGCCGTGCGAGGATTACAAGGTGAACGACGTGCTGGTGCGCGCCGTCGACCGCATCTTCATCCTGCACGCGGACCACGAGCAGAACGCGTCGACGTCGACGGTGCGCATGTGCGCGTCTTCCGGCACCAACCCGTTTGCGGCCATCGCCGCCGGCGTTGCCTGTCTCTGGGGCCCGGCGCACGGCGGCGCGAACGAGGCGTGCCTCAACATGCTGGGCCAGATCCAGGCGATGGGCGGCGTGGCCAAGATCGGCGAGTTCATCGACAAGGTGAAGGACAAGAACGCCGGCGTGAAGCTGATGGGCTTCGGCCATCGCGTCTACAAGAACTACGACCCGCGCGCGAAGCTGATGCGCGAGACCTGCCACGAGGTGCTGGGCGAGCTCGGGCTCGGCGACGATCCGCTGTTCAAGCTCGCGATGGCGCTCGAGAAGATCGCGCTCGAGGACGACTACTTCGTCTCGCGCAAGCTGTACCCCAACGTCGACTTCTATTCCGGCATCGTGCAGAAGGCGATCGGCATTCCGGTCCCGCTCTTCACCGCGATCTTCGCGCTCGCGCGCACGTCCGGCTGGATCGCGCAGTTGAACGAGATGATCGCGGATCCCGAGTACAAGATCGGGCGGCCGCGGCAGCTCTTCACCGGCGCGACGCGGCGGTCGGTGCGGCCGATCAGCGAGCGATCCTCGCAGGGGTCGGGCCAGCGCGCGAAGTAGGCGGTCGCTCAGGGATGTTCCCGTCCGCGCCGCGAGCGTGCGGACGAATCACGAGGTTTCGACGATGAGCAACATGCAGGAATTCGCATCGGGCAGCACGCTGTTCGGCGGCAACGTTCCCTACATCGAGGAGCAATACGAGCGCTACCTCGCCAATCCGGCCGACGTGTCCGGGGAGTGGCGAACGTACTTCGATTCGCTGCGCGGCGAAGCGGCCGACGTCGCCCACGCGCCGGTGATCCAGTCGTTCATCGAGCTCGGCAAGCACCGCAAGGTGGCGGGCGCGATGATCGACGCGTCGACGATGAGAAAGCAGGTGCTCGTCCTGCGGCTCATCAGCAAGTTCCGCACGCTCGGCATGTTCCACGCCGACCTCGATCCGCTGCAGCGGCAGGAAAAGCGCTACATCCCCGACCTCGACGTCGCGGCCTACGGCTTCACGCCCGCCGACATGGAAACCGAGTTCGACACGGGCTCGTTCCTGGCGGGCCCCGAACGCATGCGTCTCGCGGATCTCATCGCGGCGCTCCAGGAGACCTATTGCCGAACGCTCGGCGCCGAGTACATGTACATCCAGGACACGGCGACGAAGCGGTTCATCCAGGAGCGGCTGGAGCCGATACGCGCGCGGCCGACGTACAGCGCCGCGCAGCAGCGCCACGTGCTCGAGCGGTTGACCGCAGCCGAGACGCTCGAGCGCTATCTGCACACGAAGTACGTCGGCCAGAAGCGCTTCTCGGGCGAGGGCGGGCTCACCATGATCCCGATGCTCGACCACCTGATCCAGCGTTCCGGCGCGCAGGGCGTGCAGGAGATGGTGATCGGCATGGCGCACCGCGGCCGGCTGAACGTGCTCGTCAATACGCTGGGCAAGATGCCCGCCGATCTCTTCTCCGAGTTCGAAGGCAAGCACTCGCAGGAGTACACGGCCGGAGACGTCAAGTATCACCAGGGCTTTTCGTCCGACGTCGTGACGCCGGGCGGCCCGATGCATCTCACGCTTGCGTTCAATCCGTCGCACCTCGAGATCGTCAATCCGGTCGTCGAAGGCTCGGTGCGCGCGCGCCAGCACCGCCGGGGCGACGTGAAAGGCGACGCCGTTCTTCCCGTGCTGATCCATGGCGACGCCGCGGTGGCCGCGCAGGGCGTGAACCAGGAAGTGCTCAACATGGCCCAGACCCGGGGCTTCTACACCGGCGGAACGATCCACATCGTCGTCAACAACCAGATCGGCTTCACCACGTCCGACCCCCGCGACACACGCGGAACGACGTATTGCACGGACATTGCGAAGATGGCCGAGGCGCCCATCCTGCACGTGAACGGCGACGACCCGGAAGCGTGCCTGCTCGCGATCGAGATCGCGCTCGACTACCGGCAGAAGTTCCACCGCGACGTGTTCATCGACCTCGTCTGCTTCCGCCGTCTCGGTCACAACGAGGCCGACGAGCCGATGGTGACGCAGCCGCTCATGTACAAGAAGATCGCGCAGCATCCGGGAACGCGGCAGCTCTACGCGGACAGGCTCGTCGCCGACGGCGCGATCGCCGCGGACGAGCCCGAAGCGATGATCGCCGCGTATCGAACGGCGATGGACAAGGGCCTCCACACGAACACGACGATCCTGTCGAACTACAAGCCGCCGTACACCGTGGACTGGTCGTCGTTCAAGGGCAAGAGCTGGAAGGAGCCGTACCCCTCGGCAGTCCCGCTCAAGACGCTGAAGGCGCTTTCGAAGCGGCTGTCCCAGGTTCCGGAAGGCTTCAAGCTGCACCCGCGCGTCGAGAAGGTGATCGCCGACCGCAAGCTGATGGGCGAGGGCAAGATGCCGCTCGACTGGGGCATGGGCGAGACGCTCGCCTATGCGACGCTGCTCGACGAGGGCTATGGCGTGCGCATCTCGGGCCAGGACGTGGGACGCGGCACGTTCGCGCATCGCCACGCCGTGCTGCACGACCAGAACCGCGAGAAGTGGGATTCCGGGACGTGGATTCCGCTGGAGCACGTGAAGGACGACCAGAAATCGTTCGAGATCATCGACTCGGTTCTGACCGAGAACGCGGTGCTCGCGTTCGAATACGGCTACACGACGTCCGACCCCATGCGCCTCGTCGTGTGGGAGGCCCAGTTCGGCGACTTCGCCAATGGCGCGCAGGTCGTGATCGACCAGTTCATCGCATCGGGCGAGGCGAAGTGGGGCCGCATCTGCAGCCTCGTCATGCTCCTGCCGCACGGCTACGAGGGACAGGGCCCCGAGCACTCGTCCGCGCGCCCCGAGCGCTACCTGCAGCTTTGCGCCGAGCACAACATGCAGGTGTGCGTGCCCTCGACGCCCGCGCAGATCTATCACCTGCTCCGTCGGCAGATGCTGCGGCACTGGCGCCGGCCGCTGATCGTGATCAGCCCGAAGAGCCTGCTCCGGCACAAGGATGCGGTGTCCACGCTCGACGAGCTGGCCGACGGCCAGTTCCAGAACGTGATCGGCGACGTCGAGTCGCTCACCGCGAAGAGCGTGAAGCGCGTCGTCGCCTGCAGCGGCAAGATCTACTACGAGCTCGCCGCGTATCGGCGCGAACACAAGATTCGCGACGTCGCCATCATCCGCGTCGAGCAGCAGTATCCGTTCCCGCACGACCACTTCAAGGCGGCGCTCGAGAAGTTTCCGCAGGCGAAGGAAGTCGTCTGGTGCCAGGAAGAGCCGCAGAACCAGGGCGCGTGGTACCGGCTGCGCGCCTACCTGCGCGAGGACGCGTTGCCGAAGCAAGTCGTCGCCTACGCGGGACGGCCCGTCTCGGCGTCGACGGCCGTCGGCTACATGTCCAAGCACGCCCAGCAACAGCAGCAGCTGATCGAGGAAGCGTTCGGTCCCGACCTCAAGATGGGCGAGATGCTGGTGGCGGTCAAAGACCTGAACAAGCCATAAGAAAGGTTGCAGGGGTTCTCGATGCGAGTCGAAGTCAAGGTTCCGCAGCTGCCCGAGTCGGTCGCCGAGGCGACGCTCGTGAGCTGGCACAAGAAACTGGGCGACATGGTCGCTCGCGACGAGAATCTCGTCGACGTCGAGACCGACAAGGTCGTGCTCGAGCTGCCGGCGCCGCAGGCAGGAGTGCTGGTCGAGATCCGCCAGGGCGATGGCGCGACGGTGGCGGGCCAGCAGGTCATCGCGGTCATCGACAGCGACGGCAAAGCCGGCGCCGCGGCGACCGCTCCCGCGACAGCGAACCCTCCGGCAGCGAAAGCTGCGGCTGCGCCGCCAACGGCCGTCGCCGGAAAGGCCCCCGCTGCGCCGGCGTCTTCGCGGCTTGGCCCCGCGCCTGCCGGACCCGCTTCCACCACAACGGCGTTGCCGGCAGCACGCAAGATGCTGGCCGACCTCGGCCTCGATCCCGGAAGCATCGAGGGAACCGGTCGCGGCGGGCGGATCACCAAAGGCGACGTGATGGGCGCCACGTCGCCCTCCGGGCCTGCAGGGGTGCCGCCCGCATCGGCGCCGGCCCCCGCACCGTCCGCAGCAGCGCCTGCAACTTCCGCAGCCGCGCCCGCCGTCGCGCGCGCGCCGGCTCCTCCGCCCAGGATGGGGCTCGCCGTATCGGAAACGCAACGACCGGAGCAGCGCGTCCCGATGTCGCGGCTGCGGCAGCGCGTCGCCGAGCGCCTCGTGCAATCGCAGTCGACCGCTGCGATCCTCACGACGTTCAATGAAGTCAACATGCAGCCTTTGATCGATCTCCGTAACCGTTACAAGGAGCGCTTCGAGAAGGAGCACGGCGTCAAGCTCGGCTTCATGGGCTTCTTCGTCAAGGCTGCGGTCCACGCGCTCAAGAAGTTTCCGGCGGTCAACGCATCGATCGACGGTGCCGACATCGTCTATCACGGCTATTTCGACATCGGCATCGCCGTCGGCAGCCCGCGAGGGCTGGTCGTTCCGATCATCCGCGACGCCGACCAGCTGTCGATCGCGGAGATCGAGGCGAAGATCGCCGACTTCGGCAAGCGCGCGCAGGACGGCAAGCTCACGGTCGAGGAGTTGACCGGCGGCACCTACACCATCAGCAACGGCGGTGTGTTCGGGTCGATGCTGTCGACGCCGATCATCAATCCGCCGCAGTCGGCCATCCTCGGCGTGCATGCCACGAAGGAGCGGGCTGTGGTCGAGAACGGGCAGATCGTGGTCCGGCCGATGAACTACCTCGCGCAATCGTATGACCACCGGATCATCGACGGGCGCGAAGCGGTGCTGTCGCTCGTGGCCATCAAGGAAGCGCTGGAAGATCCCGCCCGGCTGCTGCTGGACCTCTAGGGCGCGTTCACGCGATGGCCGCCACGCCCGAACGCTTCGACGTTGTCGTCATCGGCGCCGGCCCCGGCGGCTACATCGCCGCCATCCGCTGCGCGCAGCTCGGCTTCCGCACGGCCTGCATCGACGACTGGACACGCGCCGGAGGCAAGCCTGCGCCGGGTGGCACGTGCACGAACGTCGGGTGCATTCCGTCGAAGGCGCTGCTGCAATCGTCCGAGCACTTCGAGCACGCGGGCCACTCCTTCGCCGACCACGGCATACAGGTCGGCAGCCTGGCGATCGACGTCGCGCGGATGCTGGCGCGCAAGGAGAAAGTCGTTGCGCAGAACAACGACGGCATCCTGTACCTCTTCAAGAAGAACAAGGTGACGTTCTTCCACGGCCGCGGCTCGTTCAGCGCAGGCAGTTTCGAGGCCGGCTGGAACATCGCGGTCGACGGAGCCAGGCCCGCAGAGCTCGCTGCGACGCACGTGATCGTGGCGACCGGGTCGGCGCCTCGCCCGTTGCCGGGCGTCGCCTTCGACAACGTGCGCGTGCTCGACAACGCAGGCGCGCTCGCCATTGCCGACGTGCCGAAACGGCTTGGCGTCGTGGGCGCCGGCGTGATCGGACTCGAGATGGGCAGCGTGTGGCGGCGCCTTGGCGCCGAGACCACCGTCCTCGAAGCGCTGCCCACGTTCCTCGGCGCCGCGGACGAAGCGGTGGCGAAGGAAGCGAAGCGCGTGTTCGCGAAGCAGGGGCTCGTCATTCACACGGGCGTCGCAATCGCCGGCGTCGAGACGCGCGCGGACGATGTCGTCGTCCGCTACAAGGATGCCGACGGCAAGGCGCAGGAGGCGACTTACGATCGGCTGATCGTCGCGATCGGCCGCGTGCCGCACACCGCGGGCCTTCGAGCCGATGCGGTCAAGCTGTCGCTCGACCAGCGCGGCTTCGTCGCCGTCGACGCGGAGTGCAGGACCAACCTCCCGAACGTGTGGGCGATCGGCGATGTCGTCCGCGGCCCGATGCTCGCGCACAAGGCGGAAGAGGAGGGCGTCGCCGTCGCGGAGCGCATCGCGGGACAGCACGGGCATGTCGATTTCAATACGGTGCCGTGGGTGATCTACACGTCGCCCGAGATTGCGTGGGTCGGGCAGACGGAGCAGCAGCTCAAAGCCGCGGGTGTCGCTTACCGCGCGGGGAGCTTTCCGTTCGCCGCCAACGGCCGTGCACGCGCGCTCGGCGACACGACCGGCTTCGTCAAGATTCTCGCCGATGCCGCAACGGATCGGATCCTCGGCATGCACGTCATCGGGCCGTATGCCTCCGAGCTCATTGCCGAAGGCGTCGTCGCGATGGAATTCGGCGCAGCGAGCGAGGACCTCGCGCGCATCTGCCACGCGCATCCGTCACTATCGGAAGCGACCAAGGAAGCGGCACTCGCGGTGGACGGGCGCACGCTCAACCTGTAGGCGCCTTCACGGGAGCGAAGGAGTCCGGTGGTCAACATCGCATCCGCCTGATGAGCGTCGCCATCGACTCCGACGCCCCGGCGCTTCCGCCAGGCCGGCTCACCGGCTGGCTTGCGCCTGTTCTTGCTGCCCGCGGCATGTCGCTCGACGCGTCCCAGACCGCCGCGTTCGCGCGGCTGCAACGCCTGACGACGGAGCTCGAGTCGTTTCGTACGGCGCGCCAATCCACGCTCAAGAAGCTCTTCTCACCGCCTGCCGTGCCGCGCGGCGTGTACCTGTGGGGCGGCGTCGGCCGCGGCAAGAGCTTTCTGATGGATGGCTTCTTTTCGACGGTCGCGATCCGCCGCAAGCGGCGCATCCACTTCCATGCGTTCATGCGCGACGTGCACGAGGATCTGGCGACGCTGAAGCGCGAGGAAGACCCGCTCGAAGCCGTCGCGGAGCGAATCGCAAAGCGCTCGCGCCTCATCTGCTTCGACGAGTTTCACGTGTCCGACATCGCGGATGCGATGATCCTGGGCCGGCTCCTGACCGAGCTGTTCGAGCGCGGCGTCGTGTTCGTGATGACGTCCAACTATCCGCCGGACGGACTGTGGCCGAACGGTCTGCAGCGCGAGCGGTTCCTGCCCACCATCACGCTGATCAAGCACTGGCTGGACGTGGTCGAGGTCGACGCCGGGGTGGACTACAGGCTGCGGGCGCTGGAGCGGCTCAAGACGTGGCACATGCCGCTCGGGGCGCAGGCGGACATCGAGCTCTCGTCCGCGTTCGAGGCGATGCGCGCGGGCTCCGACGAGGATCCGAAGCTCGTCGTCGAAGGCCGGCTGCTCGCCGCACGCCGGCGCGCGGGGAGCATCGTCTGGTTCGACTTCGCGACGCTGTGCGACGGCCCCCGGTCCCAGCGTGACTACCTCGACCTCGCATGCCGCTTCTCCGTGCTGTTCCTGTCGGACATCCCGCGGATGACCGCCGAGATGGGCGACCGCGCGCGGCGCTTCACTTGGCTCGTCGACATACTGTACGATCACCGCGTGAAGCTACTGGCCTCCGCCGCGGCCGCTCCGTGGGACCTCTATCGCGAGGGGCCGAACAGCCAGGATTTCAGTCGCACGGCGAGCCGGCTCGTCGAAATGCAGACCCGCGAGTACATGGGCGAGGCGCACGTCGCTGCCGACGTGGCCACCGCTGTCGCCGCCGAAGCTGCGCAGCGGGGGCCACCCGCGTAGCCGTCGCGCCAACGCTTCCGCATCGCACATCCAACTACACGGCATTCGAGGGGAGACTCCATTGCAGAAATTCAAGGCGTACCGGACGTTCCAGGAAAACGACGCGGTCGTAAGCCGTTTCGTCGCCATATCCGCTGAGGAGCTCGATCCCGGCGACGTCATCGTGCGGACCAAGTACTCCACGATCAACTACAAGGATGCGCTCTCGTACAACGGCGCCGGCAAGATCATGCGCAAGTATCCGACCAATGCCGGCATCGACATGGCCGGGACGGTCGAATCCTCGCAGGATCCGCGGTGGAAGCGCGGCGACAAGGTGATCGTCCACGCCTACGACATGGGCGTGGCGCACGACGGCGGCTACTCGGAATACGTGCGCGTTCCCGGCGACTGGATCGTCCGGCGTCCCGAGAGCATGACGGCGTTCGACGCGATGACGCTCGGCACTGCGGGCTACACCGCGGCGCAGGCGATCATGGCAATGGAGCACAACGGGTTGAAGCCTGACAACGGCCCGATCGCTGTGACCGGCGCGACGGGCGGTGTCGGGTCGGTCGCCGTCGAGATCCTGGCGAAGATCGGCTACCACGTCGTCGCGATCACGGGCAAGCCGGAAGAGGCGCGGTACCTGCGCGCGCTCGGGGCGAAGGAAGTCCTGCAACGGCAGGCGATCGACCTCTCCAAGATCCGGCCGCTCGACAAGTCGACGTGGGCCGGCGCGATCGACAACCTGGGCGGCGACCTCCTGGCATGGCTCTTGTCGACGTCGAAGATCGGGGGCACCGTCGCGGCGGTCGGCCTTGCTGCCGGCATGAAGCTCAACACGACCGTCGCGCCGTTCATCCTGCGCGGCGTCGCCCTGCTCGGGATCGACAGCGCGAACACGCCGATGGCTCAACGCCAGAAGATCTGGAACAAGCTGGCGGTCGAGTGGAGGCCCGATCGAGTGCACGACCAGGTGCGCACCATCGATTTCGACGAGCTGCCGACCCACTTCGACCCATTCCTGAAAGGCATGGTGCGCGGGCGAACCGTGGTGCGGATCGCGCCCGATACGCACCCGTAGCCGCATGCATCTTGACGCCGCGCAATACCCCGCGGCGCCGCGAGCCCCAGCATTGCGCAGGATGGGTTGCGGAGGGATCGATGCCTGGATACCGTGAATTTCATCGCCATTCGATCGCGGACCGCGAGACGTTCTGGCGCGACGAATCGGCGCTCGTCGACTGGCAGTCGCCGTTCACGGCGGTGCTCGACTATTCGAGGCCGCCGTTCGCGAAGTGGTTCGTCGGCGGCAGGCTCAACCTGTGCCACAACGCGGTGGATCGCCACCTCCCGCAGCGTGGCGGAGAGACGGCGCTCATCTACATCTCGACCGAGACCGGTGACGAGAAGCGCTACACGTACCGGGAGCTCGCGGCCGAGGTCAATCGCTTCGCGGCGATTCTGAAGGCCCAGAGCGTGCGCCGCGGCGATCGAGTGCTGATCTACATGCCGATGATCCCGGAAGCGTGCTTCGCG
>Ga0207641_10003389_pt1 | contig 14139 bp, 10 predicted proteins | sample KBSSwiS62_FD_184306 | JGI IMG/M metagenome (GOLD analysis project Ga0207641, IMG submission 184306) | Switchgrass rhizosphere microbial communities from Kellogg Biological Station, Michigan, USA - KBS Switchgrass S6-2 (SPAdes) (version 2) | ecosystem: Host-associated > Plants > Roots >... | reverse complement strand
AGGGCCGCGTTGGAAATGCGCAGGCGCACCCAGCGGTTCTCGCCTTCGACCCAGAACCTGCGGTATTGCAGGTTGGGCAGGAAGCGGCGCTTCGTTTTGTTGTTGGCATGGGAGACGTTGTTCCCGACCATCGGGCGCTTGCCCGTAACCTGACAGACGCGTGCCATGACGCTTCTCCGTGACTAGCTGTGTGAGGGGTGCCGGCGGTGCGCTCGAACGCTGCCCGCAGCAAAGCCCGCCATTATAGCCGCGCCGCGGGTCGGACCGGCTCAGGCCTGCTCGAGGAAGCGCTGGGCGTCGAGCGCGGCCATGCACCCGGTGCCCGCGCTCGTGATCGCCTGCCGGTAGACGTGGTCCTGGACGTCGCCGGCGGCGAATACGCCGGGAACGCTGGTCATCGTCGCCATTCCGTCGAGCCCGGACTTGCTCAGGATGTAGCCGTCGCGCATCTCCAGCTGGCCCTTGAAGATGTCGGTGTTCGGCGAATGGCCGATGGCGATGAAGCAGCCGGTGACGGCGATCTCCGAAGTCGACTGGTCCTTCGTGCTGCGGATGCGGACGCTGCTCACGCCCTTGTCGTCGCCGAGGACCTCGTCGAGTGTCGACCAGAGATGGAGCTGCATCTTGCCGTCGGCGACCTTGGCCATCATCTTGTCGACCAGGATCGCCTCGGCGCGGAACTTGTCGCGGCGATGGATCACATGCACCTTCGAGGCGATGTTCGAGAGATAGAGCGCCTCCTCGACCGCGGTGTTGCCGCCGCCGACGACGCAGACCTCCTGGCTCCGATAGAAGAAGCCGTCGCAGGTCGCGCAGCCGCTGACGCCGCGGCCCATGAAGGCCTGCTCGGAGGGCAGGCCGAGGTACTTGGCCGACGCGCCGGTGGCGATGATCAGCGCGTCGCAGGTGTAGTGCGCGGAGTCGCCGTGCAGAACGAACGGCCGCCGGCCGAGCTCGACCTCGTTGATGTGGTCGAACACCACCTTCGTGTCGAAGCGCTCGGCATGCTTGAGGAAGCGCTGCATCAGGTCGGGACCCATGACGCCATCGACGTCGGCCGGCCAGTTGTCGACGTCGGTCGTCGTCATCAGCTGGCCGCCCTGGGCGATGCCCGTGACCAGCATCGGCTTCAGGTTGGCGCGCGCGGCGTAGATCGCGGCCGTGTAGCCGGCGGGTCCGGAGCCGAGGATCAAGACACCGGCGTGATGAGTTGGCAAGGCCATGGCGAGATGAAGTGGGTTCGGTGTGGCAGCGGCGCCGCAAGTCTGACATGGGGGCCGATCCGGGTGGCATCAACGCTCGTAATGGTGACAATAGCGAGACCGCGCGTGGCGTGATGTTTGGCACGACAGCGCGGCTGCGCCCGCAACCAGAAAGGCTCTTCAGATGGCGATGCTCTCCAACCTCGATCTCATCCGGCGCGTCCCGCTCTTTTCGTTGCTGACGAACGAGCAGGCGCAAGGCATCGCCGACAGTGTCGTCAAGAGACGCTTCAGGCGCGGCGAGATCGTCGTCGAGCACGGCAAGAAGTCGAACGCCCTCTTCATCCTGCTCACCGGCCGTGCCCGCGTCCTCACCGCCGACTCGCGCGGCCGCGAGGTCATCCTCGCCGTCCTCCAGTCGGGCGACTACGTCGGCGAGATGAGCCTGATCGACAACGAGCCGCACTCGGCGACGGTGCGGGCCGAGGTCCAGACCGACATGCTGATCCTCGGCCGCGCCGAGTTCGCGCGCTGCCTGCCCGAGAACTCGAGCCTGTCGTACGCGATCATGCGCGGCCTGGTCCAACGCCTGCGCAGCGCGGACCGCCAGATCGAATCGCTCGCCCTGCTCGACGTCTACGGCCGCGTCGCCCGCACCCTGCTCGACATGTCCGAGATGGACGGCGAGATCAAGGTCATCCGCAACAAGGTCTCGCGCCAGGACCTGGCCAAGGTCGTCGGCGCGTCGCGCGAAATGGTCAGCCGCGTGATGAAAGACCTCGAAGGGCGCGGCATGGTGCAGACGCAGGAGAACGGCTGGGTCATCATCAAGGAGCAGTTGACAGGCTGAAGGCCCGTCAACTGCTCCGCTGACGGGCTTGCAGCCCGCCAGCGGGACGCGACAGGGTTGCACCCTCCCTGCTGCGCTTCCCTCCCGCCCGGCGGGAGGGAACGGGCCCGCTGGGCCCGCTATTCCGAGGTGGGGCGAGAGACGACAATTCGCGGATGACTTTTCCGTTGGGTTCACTCCGCGGCGATGGCGCCGAATCGCCGCCTTCGCGCGATCCATCCGCTGGCCATGCGCCGCACTGGCGCGAGCAGGCCGTCCTCCTGATCGGCGCGGTCGTCTGGCTGATCGCGCTGCTCGCCCTGGCGACGCACAGCGCGGCCGATCCGGGCTTCTCGACCTCGGGCAGCGGCGGCCCGATCCACAACCGCGCCGGCGTCCTTGGCGCCTGGCTCTCCGACATCGGTTTTTTCCTCGCCGGCTATTCGGTCTGGTGGGCGATCGTGGTCGGCGCCCGCGCCTGGCTCGGCGCCTTGGCGCGGACGCTCAGGGCACACAGCGGGGCGGCGCCGGTGACGCCGATCCATGTCCTGCCGGCGTGGACGATGTGGCTCGGCCTGGCGATGCTGCTCGCCGCCAGCGCCTCGCTCGAATGGACCCGCCTGTACCAGTGGGAAGGCCAGGTGGCGGGCGGCAACGCGGGCGGCGTGATCGGCTTCGTCCTCGGCCGTGCCAGCCAGAACCTGCTCGGCTTTGCCGGGTCGGGAGTCCTCTGGATCGCCATGCTCGTCGCCGGCGCGTCGCTGGCGTTGCGCTTTTCCTGGCTGCGCGTCGCCGATTCGCTCGGCGCGGCGATCGAGTCGCTGCGGACGCGCCGGGTCGAGCGCATCGAGCGTGCCGAGGACGCTCGTCTCGGCGCCGAGGCGATCCGCGAGCGCGACGAAGTCCTCGAGGTCGAGCACGAACTGCAGGAGCAGCACCTGCCGATCGTGATCGAGCCGACGCTGGTCGACGTGCCCAAGAGCACGCGCGTCGTCAAGGAGCGGCAGAAGCCGCTCTTCAGCGAGCTCGTCGACACCAAGCTGCCGCAGGTGGACCTGCTCGATTCGGCGCCGCAGAGGGTCGAGAGCGTCAGTGCCGAGTCGCTCGAGATGACCTCGCGCCTGATCGAGAAGCGCCTCAAGGACTTCGGCGTCGAAGTGCGCGTCGTCGCCGCCTCGCCCGGGCCGGTGATCACGCGCTACGAGATCGAGCCGGCGCTCGGCGTCAAGGGCGCGCAGGTCGTGAGCCTGGCCAAGGACCTCGCGCGATCGCTCGGCCTGGTCTCGATCCGCGTCGTCGAGACGATCCCCGGCAAGACGACGATGGCGCTCGAGCTGCCCAACGCCAAGCGGCAGATGATCCGCCTCTCCGAAGTGCTCGGCTCGCAGGCGTACGCCGATTCCGGCTCGCAGCTGACGATCGGCCTCGGCAAGGATATCGTCGGCTTGCCCGTCGTCGCCGACTTGCAGAAGATGCCGCACTGCCTGGTCGCGGGAACGACCGGCGCGGGCAAGTCGGTCGGCATCAACGCGATGATCCTGTCGCTGCTCTACAAGGCCGAGGCGCGCGACGTGCGCTTGCTGCTGATCGATCCGAAGATGCTCGAGATGAGCGTCTACGAAGGCATCCCGCACCTGCTCTGTCCGGTGGTCACCGACATGAAGCAGGCCGCCAACGCGCTCAACTGGGGCGTCGGTGAGATGGAGCGGCGCTACAAGCTGATGAGCAAGCTGGGCGTCCGCAACGTCGCCAGCTACAACAAGAAGCTCGCCGAGGCGGCCGAGAGGGGCGAGCCGATGCCCAATCCGTTCAGCCTGACGCCCGACAACCCCGAGCCGCTCGAGCGGCTGCCGTTCATCGTCGTCGTCATCGACGAGCTCGCCGACCTGATGATGGTCGTCGGCAAGAAGATCGAGGAGCTGATCGCCCGTCTCGCTCAGAAGGCGCGCGCCTCGGGCGTGCACTTGATCCTGGCGACGCAGCGGCCGAGCGTCGACGTCATCACCGGCCTGATCAAGGCGAACATCCCGACGCGCCTGTCGTTCCAGGTCTCGAGCAAGATCGACTCGCGCACGATCCTCGACCAGATGGGCGCCGAGGCGCTGCTCGGCATGGGCGACATGCTCTACCTGCCGTCGGGAACCGGGGCGCCGATCCGCGTCCACGGCGCGTTCGTCAGCGACGAGGAAGTCCATCGCGTCGTCGCCTACCTCAAGAGCCAGGGCGAGCCGAACTACATCGAAGGCATCCTCGAGGGCGGCGTCCTCGACGAAGGCGGCGACGGCGCCGGCGACCTCGGCCCCGGCAATGGCGAGAACGACCCGATGTACGACCAGGCGGTCGGCATCGTCCTGCAGCACCGGCGCGCCTCGATCTCGCTCGTCCAGCGCCACCTGCGCATCGGCTACAACCGGGCGGCGCGATTGCTGGAACAAATGGAGAAATCCGGCCTCGTAACCAGCATGGCAACGAACGGCAACCGCGACATCCTCGTCCCGGCACGGGCGGAATGAGACGCGCCCTGCGGCTGGGCCTGGCGCTGGCGGCGACGCTGGCGGCGCCGCTGGCGAGCGCGGCCGATCCGGTCGAGACCCTGCGCAGCTTCGTGCGCGACGTCAAGAGCGGCCACGCCGAGTTCAGCCAGACCGTCACGTCGCCCGATGGCGCGAAGAAGAAGTCGTCTTCGGGCAGCTTCGACTTCGCGCGCCCGAACCGATTCCGTTTCGCCTATGCCAAGCCGTTCGAGCAGACGATCGTCGGCGACGGCGAGAAGGTCTGGATCTACGACGCCGACCTGAACCAGGTCAGCTCGAGGAAGCTCGGCCAGGCACTCGGTGCGACACCGGCCGCGCTGCTCGCCGGCGGCTCGCTCGAGCGCGACTTCGATCTCGCCAACCTGCCCGCGAAGGACGGTCTCGAGTGGGCCGAGGCCAAGCCCAAGGCCAAGGACGGAGCGTTCCAGGCGGTGCGAGTCGGCTTCAAGGGCAGCGAGCTCGCCGCGCTCGAGATCATCGACAGCTTCGGGCAGAAGTCGCTGCTTCGCTTCAACGCGTTCGCCGCCAACGTACCGGTCAGCGCCGAAAACTTCCGCTTCAAGGTGCCGCCGGGCGCCGACGTCATCGAGCAGTAGGGCGGTCGGCGCCGATCGCCTCGCGCAGCGCAGCGAGCTCCTTCCACAGCCTGGAGTCCGGGTCGATCCCCAGGTCTTCGGCAACGGTGTTCGCCTCGTCGAGCGAGCGCTGGGCGCGCTCCGGCTCGCCGGCGCCAAGCTCGAGTCTGCCGCGCAGGCAGAGCAGGCTCACCAGCGCGAGCTTCTGGTCGACGGCGCGAAGATGCGTTTCCCCTTGCGCCACGAGAGCACGAGCCTCCTCGCCCCGGCCTTGCCGCGCCAAAAGATCGGCGAGTTGCGCGAGCACTTCGCCCTCGGAGCGACGATTGCCGACGGCGCGATGGATGGCGAGCGCCTGGTCGTAGTGCACGCGCGCCGCGTCGAGCCGTCCGTGTTCGCTTTCGAGCGCGCCCAGGTGACCGAGGATGACGCCCTCATGGCGTCGGTTGCCTGCATCCTGGGCGATCGCGAGAGCCGCCAGGAAGTTGCTTCGCGCGTCCCCGACACGACCCTCGCTCTGGTCGAGGAGGGCGATGTTGGTGAGCGTCTGGCTTTCCTCGACTCGCTCTCCGGTGTCGCGATGAATGGCGAGCGCAGCCTCCGATTGCTCGCGCCCCGGGCCGAGGCGGCCTTGCTCGAAGTTCAGCGACCCGAGGTTGCCGAGCACGAGCCCTTCCTGGCGGCGATCTCCGAGCTCGCGGCTGAGCGCGAGCGCGCTCTCGAAATGGGTACGCGCGTCGTCGAAGCGTCCCTGCTCGGCGTGGACGATCGCCAGGCTGTTCAGCACCTTGGCCTGGGCGTCGCCGTCGCCGAGCTCGCGGTCGATCGCGAGCGCGCGCTCGTAGGTCGCGCGCGCTTCCCGCATCGCGCCGGTCTGGCGCAGGATGACGCCGAGCTCGAAGAAGGCGACGCCGTCGCTCTGCCCGAGCGCGTTGCTCAGCGCCAGAGCCTGCTCGGCATGGCGGCGCGCCTCGTCCATGCGTCCCCGTTGCCGCTCGGCATTGGCGAGCCGGCTGAGCACCTCGGCTTCGCGCGCGGGTTCGTTCACCGATCGCACGAGGGCGAGGGCGCGCTCGAGTGCCGCGCACGCCTTCTCGAGCCGACCGGCGGCGACGCTGGCGCGCCCGATCACGGTCAACGCTGCCGCGCGCAGAGTCGGGTCGAGCTGCTGCAGGCCGTCGACGCGGGCGCCGAGATCGATCGCAAGATCGAAGGGGCCTTGGGTCATGACGGCTTCCCAGACAGCGCGCAACGTCGCGACCGCGATCTCGCTCTGCCCGGTCGCGACGGCGCGCTGGCACGCCGCGACGAGATTGCCGAGCTCCAAGGTCAGGGCGCGTCGACGTGCGCCACCGCCATGCCGGTACAACGCCTGCACCCGGGCTTCGGAGCCGAAGCGGGCGAAGTGCGCGCCGTGCCGCGCCTCGGCAGCGCGTTGCCGGTCGGCGCCGCTCGCGGCGAGCTTTTCGGCGGCGTACTCGTGGATCGTCAGGTACATCCCGAAGTAGGGCTCCTCGAGCTCGTGGCGCGTCTGGTCGACCGGCACCCAGGTTCGCAACAGGCTCTTGTCGACGAGCACCTGCACGGCATCGACGATCGGAAGCGCATCCGGCCACGGCGACCGATCGAGGACGGCCTCGGCGGCGTCGAGCGTGAAGCCGCCTTCGAACACTGAGCACTGGGCGAGGGCCGACTGTTCCCACGGCAGCAGAAGATTCCAGGACCAGTCGATCGCGCCTCTGAGCGTCGCCTGGCGATCGGCGGCGCTGCGCGCGCCGGCGAGGAGCCCGAAGCGATCGCTCAGCCGCTCGACGAGCTGCGCCGGCGACATGACGCGAATGCGTGCCGCGGCCAGCTCGATCGCCAGCGGCAGCCCGTCGAGCAGAGCGACGATGCGCTGGACGATCGCACGGTTTGCCGGCGTGAGCGCGAACTCGGCTCGCTGCGCGCGCGCTCTGAGCGCGAACAGCTCGACCCCCTCGGCGTCGATGGAGAGCGGCTCGAGCGGCAGAATGTCCTCGCCGGCGAGATGCAGCCGCTCGCGGCTCGTGACCAGGAACGCGGCGTCGGCGGCCCGGTCCATCCAGCGGCCGACGCTCGCTTCGGCGTGCTCGACGATCTGCTCGAAGTTGTCGAGGATGACGAGGCAACGGCCGCGTGTCGCGATCGCGTGGCCGAGCTGGACGCCGGGATCGTTCTTGCCGAGCGGTACGTCGAGCGCCTGCGCGACGACGAACAGCACGCCCTCGAGCGTGCGCGCTTCGGAGAGGTCGCAGAAGTAGACCCCGCCCGGCCAGTCGCCTCGCCAGGCCCAGCCGTAGCGCCGGGCCAGCCGGGTCTTGCCGGTGCCACCCGGGCCGAGGACGGTGAGCAGGCGCGTGCCCGCGTCGAATCGCGACGCGATGGCGGCGAGGTCCGCGGTCCTGCCGACGAAGGCGTCGCGCTCGCGCGGCAGGTTGTGGCGCACTTCGCGAACGGGTTGCCAGCCGTCCTCGCTGCGGACCACCCGGACCGCTTTCTCGGTGTCGTCGGGCGGCGCGAACGCCGACCGCTCGCGCACGCCCAGCTCGAAGATCTCGACCGGCTCGGCGATCCCCTTCAGCCGGTAGTGGCCGTGGCGTTCGATCGCCGCCGTCGCGGCGAGCGCGTCGCCGAGCGCTCCGACCGCCGCTTGCGTCAGCAGCGTCTGGCCGCCGCGCGCGAGCGACATCACGCGCGCGGCGAGCGGCTTGGCGAGCCCCTCGACCTCGACCGGCTTGGCGCCGCGGGCGACCTCGGCGGGATCGTTCTCGCGCAGCGTCACCGGACCGACGTGCAAGCCAGCGCGCGCGCGCAGATCGAGCGCCACCAGCGCGTCGTGGTACGCCAGCGCGAACGACGCTGCGCAATCGGCGTCGTTGAAGAGAAGAAAGAAGCCGTCGCTGTGGTCGATCTCGCGGCCGCCGTGGCGGGCGAGGAGGGCGCGTGCGTCCCGGTCATGCTCGGCGAGCACGCGTGCCGCGCGCGCGTCGCCGAGGCGCTCGACGGTGGCTGTGCTGTCGACGAGGTCGGTGAAGAGAAGCGCGTGCCCGTCCATGGGACCGTCTCCTGCGGGTCAGGATCGCGCCGACAGTATGTGCCCATGCCGCGGCACACGAGCGCGGACCGTTACTCGATCAGCTCGTCGGCGCGCAGGCGCAGCGACTGCGGAATCCGCAGGTTGAGCGCCTTCGCGGTCTTCAGGTTGACGATCAGCTCGAACCGCGTCGGCTGCTGGATCGGAAGTTCGGCCGGCTTGGCGCCGCGCAGCAGCCGGTCGGCGTAGGCAGCGGCGTTGCGCAGCATGTCGCGCACGTCGAGCCCGAACGAAATCAGGGCACCCCTTTCGGCGGCGCCGCGAAACGGGGTGATGACCGGAATGCCGGTCGCACGCGCTCGCTCGAGGATGTCGCCCATGCCGGCGAAGAACACGCGATCGGGTCCGAAGATCAGCACGTCGGCGCGTTCGCGCTTCATCGCGTCGAAGGCGGCGCCGAATTCGTCGGCGGCCGAGACCGGGATCATCTGCAGTCGGAGGTCGAGCTGGCGAGCGGCAGCCTCGTTCGCGGCCACGTAGTCGGCATAGCCCACGTTGGTGGGGTTGGCGATCACGGCGATCCGGGTCGCGCCGATGACGGCCTCTCGCGCGAGCTCGAGGTACTTGCCCCAGTCGGTCGTCGTCGCCGCGAAGCCAGTGACATTGCCGCCGGGCCGGGCCATGCTCGCGACGAGGCCGAACTTCACCGGGTCGGCAACGCCGATGGCGAGGATCGGAATCGTCGCCGTCGCCTGTTTCGCGGCCAACGCCGCGGTGATCCCGGCGTTGACGACGATCAGGTCGACGCCGAGGCCGACCAGCTCGCGCGCGTGCTCGGGAAAGCTGTCGTAGCGCGGCTCGCTCCCCCGCCAGGTGATGACGACCGTCTTGCCATCGACCCACCCCAGCTCGGCGAGTGCAGCGACGAACACTCGCATCGGATCGCTGCCCCCCTCGTTCGGACGAGCGACGCCGAGCACGCCGATCAGCCGCGGGCGCGACGCCGGCTGCGCCGACGTCACGCCCGGCAGCAGCGCCGCGCACGACGCGAGCAGGAGGCGACGGCGCGAGTCGGGCGCCAGGGCATCGAGCGACGACAGCTCATGCCGTTTCGCCCGACGCGGCGGCGATGCGACCTTCACGGGCCCACTCCATGCGCTGCCATCGGGCCGGCCCGCGACGCGACCAGCACGGCGTTGGTGCCGCCGAACGCGAACGAGCTCGACATCACGTGCGCGAGGCCGCGCGCCGGACGCGCCGCGACCGTCACGAGATCGATCGCGAACGCCGGATCGAGCGCGGTGGTGTTCGCCGTCGGCGGCAGCCGCTCGCTCGCGAGCGCGCGCGCCGCGGCGAGCAGCTCGACCGCGCCGCCGGCGCCGAGGAGGTGGCCGTGGATCGCCTTGGTCGAGCTCACCGGCACGCCGTTTGTGCCGAAGACCGTTGCGATCGAATCCGCTTCGGCAGCGTCGCCGTTCATCGTTGCCGTGCCGTGGGCGTTGAGGTAGCCGATCGCGCCGGCGTCGAGACCGGCGTCGGCGAGCGCTGCGCGCATCGCGCGGGCCTGGCCGCCGGCGTCGGGGTTGGTGATGTGGAGGCCATCGCAGTTGGTCGCGTAGCCGCTCAAGTGGAACTGGGCCGGTGCAGCGCGCGAGCGGGCGTGCTCGATCGACTCGAGGACGAACGCCGCCGCCGCCTCGCCAAGCGCGAAGCCGGCGCGATCGGTGGCGAACGGCCGACACGCGCGCCTCGCCGCGTCGGCGCCGTCGGGGCCGGCGCCGATCGGCGTCAGCACGCGCATCGCCTGCCAGCTCGCGAGCACTCCCGGCGTCAGCAGCGACTCGCTGCCGCCGGCGATGGCGACGTCGATCCGGCCGGCGCGGATCGCGCGCATCGCCTCGCCGATCGCCACTGCCGACGACGCGCAGGCGCAGGCGTAGGCGAGGGCGGTGCCGCGTGCGCCGAAGCGCAGCGCGATCTCGGCGACCGGCGCGTTCGGCATCGTCGTCACGACGCTCGTCGGCCGCATCCGGCGCCGGTCGGCGTAGACGGTGCGGCAGGTCGTCTCGAACGTCGTCGCGCCCGCCATGCCGCTGCCCCAGAAGATGCCGAGTCGCTCGGGATCGAAGCTGCCCGGGACCAGGCCGGCGGCGCGCGCGGCCTCTTCGGCGGCGGCGAGCGCCATCGCCGTGCCCCGGTCGAGCGGCACGCGCGACGGCGCGACGACGGCAGCGGTGTCGAACGCGGCCGCGGCGACCGGCACCGCGGGCAGCTCGATGCCGGGAAGATCGAGCGCGTGCGCACGGACGGCCGAGCGGCCGGCGAAGAGCGCGTCGTCGAAGGCAGCGAGGTCGTTGCCGATCGGGCTGACCACGCCGGTGCCGGTGACGGCAACCGGCGCGCCGGCGCGAGGGCTAGCCGCTGGCGACATCGCGGCTCGCCTTGTCATCGATCGCCTCGTCGAGCAGAACCGCGAGCAGCTCGAGCGTGACGCCGGCCTGGCGCGGATCGAGGCGTTCTTCCGGGATGCGCACGTCGAAGCGGTCCTCGACCGCGAACACGAACTCCATCAGCGCGAGCGAGTCGAGGCCGAGCTGGTCGAGTGCGACCTGCGGCCCGATCAATCCGGCGTCGACGTGAAACTGCTCGATCAGCACGGCGCGGATGGCATCGAAGGTCGGCAGGTTCATGCGGAAGCGTCGCGGAGTCGGGTGACGGCGAATGTCATCTTATGTCCCGCCCCGCGATCGCGCTGTCGACGCGGCAGAATCCGATCGCCCGCGTCCGCGGATTCCGCCGTGCCCCAGACCTCGCTCGAACTCGGCTTCGCCGACCCCGCCGCCGCTCCGCTTGCCGAACGGCTGCGGCCGAAGACGCTCGACGAAGTCATCGGCCAGCGCCACCTGCTCGGCCCCGGCAAGCCGTTGCGCGTCGCGTTCGAATCCGGGCGGCTGCACTCGATGATCCTGTGGGGCCCGCCGGGGGTCGGCAAGACCACGCTGGCGCGCTTGATGGCCGATGCGTTCGACGCCCAGTTCATCGCGATGTCGGCAGTGCTCGGCGGCGTCAAGGACATCCGCGAGGCGGTCGAGCGGGCGCAGGCGGCGCGCACGACGGGGCGGGCGACCGTCGTCTTCGTCGACGAGGTCCATCGCTTCAACAAGAGCCAGCAGGACGCCTTCCTGCCGCACGTCGAGTCGGGCCTCTTCACGTTCATCGGCGCGACCACCGAGAACCCGTCGTTCGAAGTCATTTCGGCGCTGCTGTCGCGCGCGACGGTGCACGTGCTGAAGCCGCTCGACGACGACGATCTCGAAACCCTGCTCGATCGTGCGCAGGCGCTGCTCGCGGCGCCGCCGCTCGTCGACGGGGCACGCGAGCGCCTGATCGGCTATGCCGACGGCGACGCCAGGCGCCTGCTCAACGCCTACGAGAACCTGGTCGCGACGGTGCGGACGAGGCCGCCCGGGCTGCTCGACGAGAGCGGCGAGCCGCGCGCCATCGACGAAGCCATGCTCGAGCATGCGCTCGGCGAGCAGCTGCGGCGCTACGACAAGGGTGGCGAGCAGTTCTACGACACGATCTCGGCGCTGCACAAGGCGGTGCGCGGCAGCGATCCGGACGCGTCGCTGTACTGGTTCGTTCGCATGATCGACGGCGGCGTCGACCCGCGCTACGCGGCGCGTCGCCTGGTGCGGATGGCGAGCGAGGACATCGGCCTCGCGGACCCGCGCGCCTTGCGCCTCGCGCTCGACGCGGCCGAGACCTACGAGCGGCTCGGCTCGCCCGAGGGCGAGCTCGCGCTCGCCGAGGCGGTCGTCTACCTGGCGATGGCGCCCAAGAGCAACGCCGTCTACACCGCCTACAACGCGGTGCGGGCGTTCATCAAGGGCGACCGCACCCGGCCGGTACCGCTTCGCCTTCGCAACTCGCCGACCGCGCTGATGAAGGGCCTCGACTACGGCAAGGGCTACCGCTACGCGCACGACGAGGCCGGTGCCTTCGCGGCCGGAGAGCGCTACTGGCCCGACGACATGGAAGCGCAGGCGTTCTATCAGCCGGTGCCGCGCGGCCTCGAGATCTCGATCGGCGAGCGCCTCGCGGAGCTGCGCCGCCTGAACGAGGAAGCGAAGCGCTGAGGTCCGCAGCGCCGAGGTCAAAAGCCTCGCTTGATCTTCGTCGGCGACCGATCGAAGACGGCGTCGGGGACGAAGAAATCGCCCTGCAGCGGCTTGTCGGCGCTCCCCGGCGAGTAGCGCGAGAAGTCGGTCATCCCTTCGGCGCGAAGCACTTCCTCGTCGATGAAGAAGTTGCCGCTGCAGTCGGCGACGGGCCGCGACAGGATCGCGTAGGCGGCGTCGGCGAGGATCTCGGGGCTGCGGCTCTCCGCGGCCATCGCGTCGCCGCCGAGGGCGAAGCGGACGGCGGCGGTGTCGATCGCGGTGATCGGCCAGAGCGAGTTGACGGCGACCTTGCCGCGGAACTCGGCGGCCATGCCGAGCGTGCACAGGCTCATGCCGAACTTGGCCATCGTGTAGGCGACGTGGCCCGCGAACCACTTCGGGTCGAGGTCGAGCGGCGGCGCCAGGTTGAGGATGTGGGGGTTGCTCGCCTTCAGCAGATGCGGCAGGGTGAGCTTCGAGCAGAGGAAGGTGCCGCGCGCGTTGACCTGGTTCATCAGGTCGTAGCGCTTCATGTCGGTCTTGAGCGTGCCCGTGAGCGCGATCGCGCTGGCGTTGTTGATGCAGACGTCGATGGCGCCGAAGGCGGCGACGCCCTGGTCGACCGCCGCCTGCACTTGCGCCTCGTCGCGGATGTCGCAGACCACCGGCAGCGCCTTGCCGCCGCGGGCGACGATTTCCTTGGCGGCGCTGTAGACGGTGCCCGGCAGCTTCGGGTGCGGCTCGGCCGTCTTGGCCGCCAGGATGATGTTGGCGCCGTCGCGCGCCAGCCGGCAGGCGATGGCCAGGCCGATGCCGCGGCTGGCCCCGGAAATGAAGATCGTCCGGTTCCGGAATGTCATGTCGCCCCCGAGTCTCTGTCTTGTCGCCGGAGCGTTGTCCACATCGGCGCCAAAGTCAACCTCCGCCGGTCGCCGGCATCGGGCAGTCCCTAGGTGGTGGCAGGGGAATTGCTAATAGAGTCGGCGCGCATGGAGACCTTCGTCCAGCAGATCATCAACGGCCTGGTGCTCGGCAGTGTCTATGCGCTGGTCGCGCTCGGCTACACGATGGTCTACGGGATCATCAACCTGATCAACTTCGCCCACGGCGAGGTGTTGATGGTCGGCGCGCTGACGAGCTGGACGGTCGTCACCGTCCTCGCCGGGCTCGGCCTCCCGGGCTGGGTGCTGCTCCTGATCGGCCTCGTCGCCGCCGTCGTCGTCTGCTCGGTGCTCAACTTCGCGATCGAGAAGATCGCCTACCGGCCGCTGCGGAACGCCCCCCGGCTGGCGCCCCTCATCACGGCGATGGGGATGAGCCTGCTGCTGCAGACGCTGGCGATGATCATCTGGAAGCCGAACTACAAGTCGTTCCCGATCCTGCTGCCCGGTGATCCCCACGTCGTCTTCGGTGCGGTCATCAACAACGTGCAGATCCTCATCCTCGTCTCGACCGGCCTGACGCTGACCGGCCTGATGTACCTCGTCAACTACACCCGTCTCGGCCGGGCGATGCGCGCGACCGCAGAGAACCCGCGCGTCGCCGCGCTCATGGGCGTCAAGCCCGACACGGTGATCTCCGCGACATTCGTGATCGGCGCCGCCCTGGCCGCGCTCGCCGGCGTGATGTACGCCGCCAACTACGGCTCGGTGCAGCACACGATGGGCTTCCTGCCGGGCCTCAAGGCGTTCACGGCGGCGGTCTTCGGCGGCATCGGCAACCTCGCCGGCGCGATGGTCGGCGGCGTCCTGCTCGGCCTGATCGAATCGCTCGGCGCCGGC
>Ga0207641_10003385_pt1 | contig 14152 bp, 13 predicted proteins | sample KBSSwiS62_FD_184306 | JGI IMG/M metagenome (GOLD analysis project Ga0207641, IMG submission 184306) | Switchgrass rhizosphere microbial communities from Kellogg Biological Station, Michigan, USA - KBS Switchgrass S6-2 (SPAdes) (version 2) | ecosystem: Host-associated > Plants > Roots >... | reverse complement strand
AAAATCAGAATTTCCCTATGGGTGCTTCTTCACTGATTGTTCTTGCGATTTCTGCTGTAGCCTTTTCCGGCATAGCCATTCTTATCTCCAAAGTAGTTTTAAAAACAACAAAGAATAAAGCAAAAGGTGAACCTTATGAGTGTGGTGTTCCAACAACAGGACCTAGTTGGATACAGTTTAATGTAGGCTACTATCTTTTTGCATTGATATTTTTAATTTTTGACGTTGAGCTGATATTTCTATACCCCTGGGCTGTCGTTGTTAAAAGTGTAGGTTGGATCGCTCTAATAGAAATTGTGATTTTCTTTTTCATTCTGTTTCTGGGTTTTCTGTATGCACATAAAAAAGGGGCACTAAAGTGGCAGTAGATAATATATGACAGATAAATTTCAATCTGAATCAACACTTGCTTTTCCGGGGGAAGTCCATCAAACTCCTTCGGGTGGCGTGCTTGTAAGCAAACTGGATGATGTGATCAATTGGGCAAGGTCAAATTCATTATGGCCATTAGTATTTGGTACTAGTTGCTGTGCAATAGAAATGATGAGTGCCGCTGCCGCAAAATATGATTGGAGCCGGTTCGGATTTGAAGTAGCAAGAGCCACACCACGACAAGCTGATGTAATAATTATAGCAGGCACTATCGTAAATAAAATGGCGCCGGTATTGAAAAGATTATATGATCAAATGGGTGATCCGAAATATGTAATTGCAATGGGTGCCTGTGCAACAAGTGGCGGACCTTTTTTTTACAATACTTATTCAGTTGTAAAAGGCGCCGATCATGTGATCCCGGTAGATGTGTATGTAGCCGGTTGCCCGCCAAGACCGGAAGCATTGATCAATGCATTGATGCTGCTTCAGCAAAAAATAAAAAAAGGATTAACAAGGGAACAAATAAGAGAAGAAAGTAAACTTCCAACACCGCTAACAAGTGGAGAACAAGGAGCGTTTTATAAATGACAAAAGAAGAATTAAAAATAAAACTCACAGAATTGATTCCCACCGCAACCTTTGATGAAACCGGTGAATGGTTAAATATTATTATCACACCTGGTGATCTGTTGACTTCCGCAGAAATTCTTCGAAACAAACCTGATTTGAATTTTGATTATTTGTTTTGCCAGACATGTGTTGATTGGAAAACACATCTCACCATGGTTTATCATTTAGATTCGATGAAACATCGGCACCAGGTGGTAGTGAAAATACAATTAGACAGGAATAAACCGGAAATAGAAACCGTATCGCATATCTGGAGAACAGCAGAGTTTCATGAAAGAGAGATCTATGAAATGTTTGGTGTAAACTTTCTAAATCATCCTGATCTGCGATTATTAATATTACCAGACGGATGGGAAGGAAAAGATCCTTTACGAAAAGATTTTGAAGACCCGGTTAACATGATAAAACTGTAATGTATCGAGAAACTCAAATATTAAAGCAGCCTGGTTTCGGCACACCCGATGTATTTGGTGATATGATCATCAATGTAGGACCACAACACCCCGCTACTCATGGAGTGTTGCATTTGGTAATTACATTGAATGGAGAAACGATCAAAAAAGTAGATCCGCATCTTGGATATATCCATCGTTCTATTGAAAAGATGTGTGAGAGTTTAAGTTTTCGCCAGTTCATTTATGTTACCAGTAAAATGGATTATCTCTCTTCACACATTAATAATCATGGTTGCTGTTTATGTGTCGAGAAAGGAATGCAAGTTGAAGTTCCGCCAAGAGCACAAGTGATAAGAGTGCTGATGGATGAATTAACAAGACTTGCATCACATCAACTTTGGTGGGGCGCAGGTGCAATGGATATTGGTGCACTCACTCCATTCTTTCATGCTTTTCGTGAAAGAGAAATGATAAATGATATAATGGAAGAAAGCTGCGGAACCAGGCTAACGATGAATTATATGGTACCGGGTGGAGTGATGGTTGATGTTCATCCTAATTTTCAAAAAAAAGTAAAGGAATTCATTGCTCATTTTAAAAAGAAGATCGACGAATATGATGAATTGCTGACAGGCAATGTAATCTTTCAAAACAGGGTTAAGGGTGTAGGTTATCTTTCAAAAGAAGATGCAATTTCTTATGGTTGCACCGGCCCAACTGCCAGGGGCAGTGGCGTAAGTTGTGATATAAGAAAATTATTTCCCTATGAAGTGTATAGCAAATTGCAGTTTGATGAGATAATAGAAACTGGTGGTGATTGCTGGTCGAGATATTTAGTAAGGATGAAAGAAATGAGACAATCACTTTCTATCGTTGAACAGTTAATCGATAATATTCCTGAAGGTGATGTGCAGGCAAAAACAAAAGCGGTTTTGAAATTACCTAAGGGAGAATATTATTCAAGAGTGGAAACAGCAAGAGGTGAGTTTGGTGTATATATAGTTAGCGAAGGTGGAACAACACCATATAGAATTAAGTTCCGTTCACCGGGCTTCAGTAACCTGAGTGCACTGGACCATATGGCAAGAGGTGGAAAGATCGGTGATCTCGTTGCGATAATGGCGATGATCGATTTGGTGATACCTGATATTGATAGATAAAACAAATTGCAGATTTCGGATTGCAGATTTTAGATTTCATTCAAATCTGCAATCCGCAATCTAAAATCTAAAATTATAAATGCCTTCTTTAGAAAACATAGCAAACAGCATTCACGTATGGTTGAATAATCAATTCACAGCGCCATGGCCAATGTTGATTGAATTTGTGATCGTTGGTGTTTGTATCATTAGCTTGTTTGCATTACTTGGTTTGGTGCTGATCATGATGGAGAGAAAAGTTTCTGCATGGATGCAATTGAGACTTGGCCCTAATCGTGTTGGCCCCGTTGGAATGTTTCAGACAGCAGCAGATACATTGAAGCTGATCGTAAAAGAAGGAATGACGCCAGACGGTGCTGATAAATTTTTATTTAACCTGGCGCCATTTATTGTAATGATCATTGCGATGGTGGTGATGGCGCCACTAATGTTTGCAAAAGGATTACAAATATGGGATATAAATATTGGTGTTTTATTTTTCTCGGCAATATCATCTGTATCTGTGATAGGGATATTGATGGCGGGCTGGGCAAGTAATAATAAATATTCGCTGCTTGGTGCTATGCGTAGCGGCGCACAGATCGTGAGCTATGAACTATCCGCTGGTTTCGCCATTCTTGCGATCGTAATTCTGACAGGTGACCTGAAAATTTCATCGATCGTGAATTCACAGGCGAATGGCTGGTGGATCTTTAAAGGACATCTTCCTGTATGGATCGCATTTGTAATTTTCATGATCGCAGTAACAGCAGAAACAAATCGTGCTCCATTCGATCTTGCTGAAGCAGAATCAGAACTCACGGCAGGTTTTCATACCGAGTATTCAGGAATGAAATTCGCTTTATTCTTCCTGGCAGAGTATGTAAACATATTTGTGGTTTGTGCACTTGGCGCTACTTTATTTTTGGGTGGCTGGCAACCATTACATTTTGGAACAGGCACACAATTCAATCACATCATGGATTATATTCCATCAAGCTTGTGGTTCGTTGGAAAAACATTCTTTTTAATTTTTGTCATCATGTGGTTCCGCTGGACATTCCCGCGACTTCGCATTGACCAGTTATTAAATCTTGAATGGAAATATTTATTACCGATAAGCATGTTCAATTTATTATTGGTAACGTTGATGGCAATTATGGGTTGGTATTTTTGAATAAACTATGTTTTTAAAAGAATACATATCAGATGTTTTTAAGGGTGTTAAGTCCTTGCTGACCGGCATGAAACTTACCGGCTGGTATGCTTTGCATCATAAAAAAGAAAAGATCACGCAGCAATACCCGGATAATAAAGACACCTTAGTATTGCCAGAGCGTTTCCGTGGTGAAGTAGTAATGATACATGATGAACACAATGAACATGCATGCACTGGTTGCACTGCTTGTGAACTGGCATGTCCCAACGCAACCATCAAAATTGTTACAAAATTTGATATACAACCGGATGGAAAAAAGAAAAAAGCGATTGACAAGTTTGTGTATCATTTAGAGTTATGTACGTTTTGCAATTTGTGTATTGAAGCTTGTCCGACCAATGCGATTAAAATGGCACAAACATTTGAACACAGTGTATTCGACAGGACAAACCTGACAAAAATTTTAAATAACCCTGACTCGAAAATTCGGGAAGGAGTTGAATAATAAATAGAGAAAGTGGAATTAGGAAATTTTGAAATTTCAAAACCAGGATGACTGCTTCACAAATTATATTTTACATTTTAGCCGCCTTTATTTTAGGTACAGCGATTCTTTCTGTTACTACAGATAAGATATTCCGTTCGGCTATCTGGTTGTTGTTTTCATTAATTGGTATTGCCGGTTTGTATTTCTGGCTGGAAGTAGAATTTATAGCCGCCGTACAGATAGTAGTGTATGTTGGCGGTATTGTAGTGCTGATCATCTTTTCCATTTTCCTTACACAGCAATCAGGTAAAGAAATGCTAAAGCCACCAATGGTGAGAAGTATTGCATCAGTCTTAGCTGTTCTGTTCGGTTTTGCATTGACCTATTTTCTTATTTATAAAAATGACTTTAAAGCTGGCGATAAAAGTTTTGACTGGAGTGTAAGCAAGATTGGCAATCAAATGCTCGCAACAGGTGAGAACGGATATGCATTACCATTTGAAGTAGTGAGCATGTTATTACTGGCTGCGATGGTTGGTTGTATTGTGATCGCTATAAAAGTTCCTGCTGGAGCTTCTTCAACAGAAACAAAAGAACAAAAGCAGGGCAATATTGAGAATTTAAAAGACAAAGAAATAGTTGAAGGTTTATGACTGATATCCCCATATCGAATATTTTATTTGTAAGCACCGCTTTATTCTTTATCGGCATGTACGGTTTATTTACACGTCGTAATATGATCACGATGCTGATGTCAATAGAATTGATATTGAATAGTGTGAACATAAACTTTGTGGTGTTCAACAAATACCTTTATCCAGACAAACTCGACGGCATTTTCTTCACCATATTTATTATTACGATCGCAGCAGCGGAAGCGGCGGTGGCAATAGCGATTATCATTAATCTCTATCGCAGTCACCGGTCTATTGATGTAGAAACTGCCGAAGAAATGAAATATTAATATGAACTACGCTTCATACATAGCATTGATCCCCCTTCTGCCTTTAGCAGGGTTTGTTTTGCTTGGAATATTTGGAAGAAAATATTTTAAAAACTCTTCCGGCATCATTGGAACAGTTTTATTACTGGTTTCTGCTACGCTATCATTATATACGGCTTACAATTATTTTTTTGTTGATGGAAAAGTTGGAGACTCTTATCAAACGATAACTGCAATAAAATTTACCTGGTTATCATTTTCTGAAAATGTCAGCATTGATATGGGCATCATCCTCGATCCGATATCGGTAATGATGCTGGTAGTGGTAACATTTGTTTCGCTGATGGTTCATATTTTCAGTTTGGGTTATATGAAAGGTGAAGAAAGGTTTCCCACTTATTATGCATTTCTTGGTTTGTTTACATTTTCAATGTTAGGATTGGTTGTTTCGAGCAATCTTTTCCAGATATATATGTTTTGGGAGCTGGTAGGCGTATCCTCTTACTTACTGATCGGTTATTATTATGACAAACCCTCTGCGGTTGCCGCTTCCAAAAAAGCATTTATTGTTACACGCTTTGCAGATCTTGGTTTTCTTGTCGGTATTTTAATTCTTGCCTTCTATGGGCAAACACTTGATTTCAAAACGCTGATCGAAAACTTAACTACACAACAATCATCTCAATTCCTAGCGATCACTACCGCATCTTTTGTTGGTGTAAGTGCATTAACATGGGCGCTAACATTAGTATTTATTGGTGGCGCAGGTAAATCGGCCATGTTCCCATTGCATATATGGTTACCCGATGCAATGGAAGGTCCCACTCCTGTTTCCGCATTAATACATGCGGCAACAATGGTTGTTGCCGGTGTTTATCTCGTTGCAAGATTATTTCCTTTGTTCACAATTACTCCTGTATCATTAAGTATTGTTACAGTTGTCGGAATAGTGTCGGCATTTCTTGCAGCCATTATAGCCTGCACGCAAACAGACATTAAAAGAGTGTTGGCATATTCTACTATGTCGCAGATAGGATACATGATGTTTGCTTTAGGAGTTTCTGGTTATGGTGGTGAAAATGGCTTAGGATATACGGCTTCTATGTTCCATTTGTTCACCCATGCTTTCTTCAAATCATTATTATTCCTGGGTGCCGGAGTTGTCATTCATTTTATTCATAGTAATGAAATGAAGGATATGGGCGGATTAAGAAAATATTTACCGATCACTAATCTTAGTTTTTTGGTGGCCTGTTTAGCAATTGCAGGTATTCCTCCGTTTGCTGGTTTCTTTAGTAAAGAAGAAATTTTATTGGCAGCATATCATTCCAATAAAATAGTTTTTGGAGTAGCACTATTCACCTCCGGTCTTACTGCATTTTATATGTTCCGTTTATATTTTTCCATTTTCTGGAATAAACAAATTGAAGTTCATAATCATCATGGTGAAGGCCCTTTCTCAATGAAATTTCCATTGATAATACTTGCTTTCTGTTCAATTTTTGCAGGCTTGATCCCATTTGGAAAATATGTTTCATCAGACAGGCTACCGTTTGAGTCGCATTTTGATCCGATGTTTTCACTTGCCCCTGTAGCTTTCGGAGTTATTGGAATTTTACTGGCAATGTGGATGTACAAAAAAGAAAGCGAAAAAGCTGAAAGGATATCACAATCACTAGGCGGTTTATATAAAGCCGCCTACAAGAAATTTTATATTGATGAGATCTATCTTTTCATCACTAAGAAAATAGTTTTTAATCTCATTGGTCGGCCGGCAGCATGGATCGACAGGAATATTGTTGACGGGCTGATGAATAAGATCGCTAATACAACAGCAACGGTTTCCGGATTTATAAAAGGCATGCAATCGGGTAAAGTGCAGAGCTATGCCATTTATTTTTTTGGTGGTATTGTGGCATTGGCAATTGTGTTTTTGTATTTGTGGAAATGATTTGTTTGAAATTTGAAGTTTGAGGTTTGAAGTCCAGCTACAAACCAAAAACTATAAACTATAAACTTTTTTGATGAATCTTTCATTACTGATACTTGTTCCATTGATCACAGCGGTCGCCATTTTGCTTGTGAAAGGATTGAAGCAGGTAAGAACAATTGCACTGTTTGGCTCCGCGGCACAATTGATCCTTGCATTTGCTTTGTTTTTTTTCTATAGGCAAGAAAGGGTCGGTGGAAATACTTCCGGTTTTTTATTTGAAAACAATTATACCTGGTATGAACCGCTGAATATTAATTATCATGTCGGCGTAGATGGAATATCTATTGCTATGATCCTGTTAACCGCTTTTGTGGTGATAGCCGGGGTGTTGGTATCATGGAAGATGGAAAAACTTAGTAAAGAATTTTTCTTTTTGCTGATATTCTTAAGTCTGGGTGCGTATGGATTCTTTATTGCACTTGATTTGTTTACTTTATTCTTCTTCCTTGAAGTGGCAGTGATCCCAAAATTCTTATTGATCGGGATCTGGGGTAGCGGTAAAAAAGAATACAGCGCCATGAAACTTGCATTAATGCTGATGGGTGGTTCTGCGCTTGTGTTTGTAGGGTTAGTAGGGATCTATTTCAATACCAACATAAATGGTGCACATAGTTTTGATCTGACCCAGATCGCAGGAATGAATATCCCTATTGAAGTACAAAAATTGTTTTTCCCGTTTGCATTTATAGGCTTTGGAGTTTTTACAGCTTTATTTCCATTTCATACATGGGTGCCCGATGGTCACTCATCAGCGCCGACAGCCGCATCTATGTTTCTAGCCGGTATATCCATGAAGCTCGGCGGTTATGGATGTTTAAGAGTGGCTACTTATTTAATGCCTGATGCAGCTCATGAATATTCAACAATTATAATTGTGTTAGCCTGTATTGCTATTTTATATGGCGCTTTCGCTACCATGATGCAGACCGATCTTAAATATATCAATGCATATTCATCAGTTAGTCACTGCGGATTTGTTTTGTTAGGTATTGGTATGTTAACAAAAACAGCAATTGATGGAGCAGTTATGCAAATGGTGTCTCACGGATTAATGACAGCACTTTTCTTCGCTGTTATCGGAATGATCTACGACAGAACACATACAAGACAGGTGGCTCAGCTCGGCGGCCTAATGAAGATGATGCCATTTATTTCAACAGTGTTTGTAATTGCGGGTTTGTGTTCATTGGGTTTACCGGGCTTTAGTGGTTTTGTTGCTGAGATGACAGTGTTCATGGGTTCATGGCAAAAAGCAGATGCGTTCTATCGAATTGCGACAATTATTGCATGTGCTTCGATTGTTGTGACCGCAGTTTATATTTTAAGAGCAACAGGTAAAGCGATCATGGGACCTGTTGTAAATAATGAACATTTATCATTGGGTGATGCAGGTTGGAATGAAAGATTGGCGGCAGGCTTATTGATCATTGGAATTGTTATGATTGGCATTGTGCCGTTCTTATTAAAAGATTTAATTAATCCTGCAACACAAACAATGATTCAAAAGATTGTGGCTGTAATAAAATAATAAATGGTAAACGAATTTCTCATATTGATGAAACAGGAATTGGTCATAACCTTGATCATCTTCATTCTATTGATTGTAAAACTTGGTAAAGAAGAAACAAAGAATGAAACGCTGATAAATCTTGTAAATATTTTACTTGCGCTGAATCTTTTTTCAGGATTTCTTTTTCAACAATCAGGGACTTTATTTGGCGATATGTTCCGCACTAGCCAGCTTTTTACATTCGAAAAAAACCTTCTGAATCTTGGAACACTGATCATTTCACTTCAATCATACAACTGGTTAAAAGGGCACAAACATGTACCAGAATTTTATATTCTCTTGCTGTCAACATTACTTGGTATGTTCTTTATGATCAGCAGTAATAATCTGCTAATGTTCTACCTGGCATTGGAGCTTTCCACTATTCCGTTAGCAGCATTGGCCAATTTTGATCTGGAGAAAAAACGTTCATCAGAAGCAGCATTCAAGATGATCATCTCATCAGCCTTCTCATCTGGATTATTATTGTTTGGTATTTCCATGTTATATGGCAGCACCGGTACATTAAGTTTTATCGAGTTGCCGGCTCATTTGAATGGTAACCCACTTCAAATTTTTTCTTTCATCTTATTGATCGCGGGGTTTGGATTTAAAATTTCTGCGGTACCATTTCATTTATGGACGGCTGATGTATATGAAGGTGCACCTGTGGCAGTTACATCCTACTTATCTGTAATTTCAAAAGGAGCAATATTATTTGTACTTGTTTCTGTTTTATACAATGCGTTTGCTCCCTTAAATGAAAGTTGGTATAATATATTATTCCTTATTTCTGTTTTGACAATGATCATTGGAAACCTATTTGCATTACGTCAGCAAAATATGAAACGGTTCCTTGCATTTTCCTCTATTGCGCAGGTTGGCTTTATTCTTATTGGTATCACAGGTTATTCGGCAGAAGGAAGCGCCTCTGTAATTTTCTTTGTGCTTATCTATATTTTCTCCAATCTTGCTGCATTTGGAGTTATTAATTTAGTTAGTACAGTAACAGGAAGGGAAAATTTAAATGACTATAAAGGATTTTATAAAAACAACCGTGACCTAAGCTGGGTATTGGCAATTGCATTGTTTTCATTAGGCGGTATTCCTCCAACTGCAGGGTTTTTTGGTAAATTCTTTTTGTTACTTGCAGGTGCAGGCAGGGGGAATTATTTGCTTATCACAATTGCTGCGTTGAATATGGTTATCTCGTTATATTATTATTTAAAAGTGATCAAAGCGATCTTTATGGACATAAATGATGATCCGATTGAACCTGTGAAAACAGGTTGGTCTCCACGATTAGCTATGATCATTTGTATAGCAGGTATAATCATTACCGGATTAGCAAGTGGAGCTTATAATTATATATATTCATTGTTTAGCTAAATAAAATGGCCATAAATAAAAATCACGAATTTGAAGATTTAGGTGGAGTGAAATGTGCCATCGTGGAAAAGAATGCTTCAAAAGAAAGAGTCGCTTTTCTAAGAGACCTGTTAGAAACAAACCTTTTTGAAGTTGTTGTTGTTCCTTCTCCTCCACCAAAAGCTGCACCACCGCCAAAGCCAATAGAAGGCGAAGCAGCTCCTGTTGTAACCCCTTCCCCGCCACCGCTACCGCCACCAGAAACATTTACAGTTGGCGTTACTAATCTCGCATTTAACCCTACCAATGCTATTTTTGGAAGACTGTTAAGAACCAAAGATGGTCATATCGTAACCCAGGCATATTGGTATCAAAAGGAATCATCAAGTCATGATGAGATCCCTTATTACGAAACAAAACTTTAATCAACTATTAAATGGAAGTCAAAAATTTATTTGATCCATCTGTAAAACAAGAGATCCTTGATCGAATCAATAAACTTACGTCACAAACGCAAAGTCGATGGGGTAAGATGAATGTTTCTCAAATGCTTGCCCATGTACAAATGCCGATACGCATCGCATTTGGCACACACCAGCCTAAAGGAAGTTTTTTGCTGAGATTAATTGGTCCCCTTTTTAAAAGCAAATTGTGGGATGAAAAACCATACAAACAAAGCTTGCCCACCGATCCTACATTTGTTATGACCGGCGCCGAAAAAGATTTTGAAAAAGAAAAAGCTGTATTAATTGACCTGGTAAACAATTTCAACGAAACAAGTATTCAAGGAGAACAACATCCTGTTTTTGGAAAACTCACCAAATATAATTGGAGCAAAGCCACCTGGAAACATTTAGATCATCACCTGAGACAATTCGGGGTTTGAAATTCGTTTACGCCGATAATGAAATTGCAACCAGAAGGCTTTTAAGTATGTGAAATAGTTTTTATTTTGTACCTGGATAATGTTTACTGGCCATCTTTATTCATTATTAAAATAATCCTATGCAGCCGTTCCGAGCCCATTTACTTTCCATCGTGGCAACTTTGTTTTTCTCGCAGATAGGCTTTTCACAAAGTCCTGATTCCAATGTTGTCATTGAACAAAAAACTCAAACATTCAATTTCTCACAAAATAAAGGAGATAATCCTGTAACGATCACCGAAAAATATTCTGAAAAATACCGTTGCAATGAAGTGCGGACAAGCGTATTATTTTCAGAAATGTATAATGAAAATGAAACCATCACTGATATTGATGTCAGGATCGATGACAAAAAAGCAAAATGGATAACCCCTACCTGTGATTATTATTCCATTGAAAACATTTTTTATTCTGATGCAAGGATCTGTCGTTTAATTGTTCCATTAGAAAAAAAAGGAATGCACAGTGAAGTCTCATTGGTAAAAACGTACAAGGACCCTCGCTACTTTTGCACAGTTTATTTTACAGAAAATTATTTTACAGAAAATAAAACGATAACCTTCACCATTCCCAAGTGGATGAAGATCGAAATCAAAGAATATAATTTTGATGGGTATGCCATTAAAAAATCAAAGGCATATGATCAAAAAGCCGATGCAGATGTGGTGACCTATGAACTGAAGAATATTCCTGCTTATACGAGCGAAGCATACGCCCCGGGAGGTTCCTATAGTCAACCTCATTTACTGATACTTTGCAATGAAGCACAGGTAAATGGCGGAAAAACAGTTTATTTTAATTCTGTTGCCGATCTGTATAAATGGTATCGGCAACTTGTAGGGAGTATTGGAGATGACAAAAATGAATTACTGCAAAAAGCTAGTGAACTGACTTCGGGCACTGCTGATGATATACAAAAGATAAAAAAGATCTTCAATTGGGTACAACATAACATCCGTTATATCGCTTTTGAAGATGGAATAGCAGGATTTAAACCCGCTAAAGCCAACGATGTGCTGCATAAAAAATATGGCGACTGTAAAGGAATGGCGAATTTAACCCGGGGTTTGCTACAATCATTGGGATATGATGCCCGTCTTTGCTGGATCGGTACAAACCATATTGCTTATGATTATTCTACCCCGTCGATGGCGGTAGATAACCATATGATCTGTGCATTATTTTATAAAGGGAAAAAATATTTTCTTGATGCGACCGAAACGAATATTGGCTTTGACGAGTATGCGGAAAGGATACAAGGCAGGCAGGTATTAATTGAAAATGGTGATAGCTATATCCTGGAACGGGTGCCTTCTGTAGTTCCTGAACAAAACCTGCAAATAGAAAAGGTAGCAATGAGTTTTGATGGGACAGAAAATTTACAGGGCACCGTTAATATTAGTTATAAAGGCGAATCAAGATCTGATCTGCTAACTAAGTTACAAAGCACAAAAAAAGACAACCTGCAAAATGCATTGACGAATTATCTCGCCGAACAAGATAACAAATATGAGATCACTGATCTGAATACAGGTAATTTACTTGGCACTGATTCTATTCTCAATATTAAATATAATGTAAAATATAAAGGAGCAGCATCAGCTTTTGGGAAAGAGATCTACCTCGAAGCTGATTTTCGAAAAGAGCTCGATGGCTTTACTATTGATACTGCAAAGCGAAAATTTGACGTTATGCTTCCTTACAAAATGAATCTTGTTACAGAATCCCTGATCTCAATTCCTACTGGTTATAAAATAACGAAGTTACCTGCAAATAAAGAATGGAAACTTTCAAATGCCAACATTACAATTGCGTATACCAGGAAGGGAGATAAGATTGAATATAAGAAACAGATCAGGATCCCCGAGATTATGCTAAAGAAAAAATCATTTTCTGAGTGGAATCGCTTAATGAAAGAATTAAGCACTTGTTACCGGGAACAAATCATATTTGAAAAACAATAATTCAAAAATTGAACGTTGGTTATGAAACAAGCTTATACTATCATTCTCGCTTTCTTTTTTAGTTTATCGTTATTAGCCCAAAAAGGTGAAACGAAAGATTACAAGAAAATGAAAGATGAATTGAATGAAAGAATTTTTGGTTCGCCAGATCCCTATTTTACAACCAATACCATTCCGGCTGAGTATAAAGATGAATCAGTAGTAGTATTGGCGCAAAAACAATCATTAGAGTCTGATTCAAAGTATAAGTTTAGGATCGTAGGAAACAGTGGTGTTAAGTACAATTTTTATGACATTTTCCGTAAAAAGTTATTGATCAATGATCAAACGGCCCTGGAAGAGTATTCCCAACTTAATTTTACCAAATTGCAATCAAAGGATGGGAGTCCTGTTGGTAAACTAAAGAATTACACTTTTATAAATATCAGGGTTATAAAACCTAATGGCACTATTAAAACTATTGACATAGATGAAAGTTCGGTGATACTAAAGGATGAAAAAGATGAAAAGAAAAATAAGATAGCAATTCCTGATCTTGGTGTTGGAGATATGCTGGATTATTATGTGGCCAACTATTACCAGGAATCTGATGACAACCAAATAACTCCTCTTATTTACGTTTTGGGTGATGAGCATCCAATTTTGAATTATATCATCTCTCTTCAATTAGATGCCCGCATTGCTGCCGAATATCAAGCCATCAATGGCGCACCGGATTTTAAGATCTCACCCGACCAGGAAGGTGGTGGCAATGTATTGAACATGGCTGTAAAAAATCTTCCGAAAATTAAAGGGTTGATTTGGGCATCCAATTACAGGCAACTTCCTATAATACGCCTGAATTATAAAAGAGGAAAGATCTCAAGGGATGGCATGCCTGACATCAGGGAAGGAAATGTGGCCAAAGCAACTAAAGCTTATGCAGATCTTACTGAAGCGAAAATGGCTAGTGTTATGAATGAAGTGCTTTATGCAGGAGCTGTCAGAACCCGCATTTATAAATATGAACGAGATTATGCAAAAGATGCATGGAAAAAATATATAGAAAAACATCCAGAGGCTAATAAACCAGACTCAATGGCATCGTTCCTGTTCCGGTATATGAATTGGATATCTTATTCTTATTCCTTTTCTCCCAAAACAAATTTTAATGTTGCTTACCGGGAACAAGACCTGGAAAGCCAATTATATCGTATTTCACAGTTTGCCTTTATATCGCTGCTTG
>Ga0207641_10003384_pt1 | contig 14155 bp, 11 predicted proteins | sample KBSSwiS62_FD_184306 | JGI IMG/M metagenome (GOLD analysis project Ga0207641, IMG submission 184306) | Switchgrass rhizosphere microbial communities from Kellogg Biological Station, Michigan, USA - KBS Switchgrass S6-2 (SPAdes) (version 2) | ecosystem: Host-associated > Plants > Roots >... | reverse complement strand
GCGGCATGCGTCAGCGCGCGAGCCTGAAACAGATTGGCGATCTGTCGCTGTTCATCGCCGGGTTCTTCTCGGAATCGCTGAATCGCAAGATGGTTGACGTCGACTACTACGCGACTATCGGCGGCCGCGCCTACCACGCCCTGAGCCGGGTGGAGACCGACACGTTCTCGCCGGTGTTCGCGGAACTCGGATCGAAGTTCGTGGACTTCGTGGACGTGCTGTCCGAGGTCAGCGAGCGGACGTCGTGCGCGACCAACGTGGATCTGTTACGGCTGTACGAAAAGTGGATCAAGACCGGCAGCCGCCGCAGCGGGCAACTCCTCGTCGAGCGCGGCGTCGTACCAAATGCGTCGATCAAGGCGACACTTCAGTAAGTTGGCCTGACCCGTTCCCGGCAGTCACAACGGGTGGTGCCCGCCCGTGGTTGCGGCTTCGTCACACACCTCGGCTTTTCTGCCACACAGAACGTCTCCTGAAGCGGACAACTGCCCTCTCTTGATCCCAGAACCGTTCTGACAGTGAAGGCGTCTAAGGGATCAGCAGTTTTGAACAACCGGTTCATTCGAGAACGTCACGCGGTGTTAACAGACGGTAAAAACGATGGTTACGGCCTCTGATTTCTGCGGTGACATCGAGAATCGGTCAAAAAACGGCGGCAGGGTAATTGGACGGGGCAACCAGCAACAGCGAGTTCGTCCGCTTGTCATATGACTCTAGGTCAGTATAGTATTGGCAATTCATTTGCATAACGGCAGGCCATCTTAGCGTGCGGCCCGGCGAACCGGGAAGGGCCAGACGGCCCCAAGGAAGGAGCGGCGGCGATGAACAAGGTGACTCACAAGGCAGAGACAGCGGAACCGCCAATGTCGCGGAATCGCTACAGTGAACTGAAACAGATGCTCGACGAGCGTCGTCGCGAGATTCACGCCGAGGTCCAGGGCAAGATGCGCGGCGTCCGGGAGGAGGGCACCTGGGGCGGCAAGCTCAACGAAGTGCTCGACGCCGTGGAGAGCGCCGAGGCCGACATCCAGGAAGACATCGAGTTCGCTCTCGTCCAGATGAAGTCCGAAACGCTCAACAAGATTACTGACGCGCTGGCGCGCCTCGAACAGGGCGACTACGGCAACTGCTATGACTGCGGCGAGGAAATCGCCGAGAAGCGTCTCCGCGCCCTGCCGTTCGCGGTCCGGTGCAAGGACTGCGAGGAGGCTCGGGAGAACGCGCAGCAGCGCGAGCGGCAGCTCGCGTCGCGCCGCGGGACCGCTTCGCTGTTCCTCGATATGTAAGACCCGGCGTCCCAACAGGGGGCTCCGCCGGTGGCGGAGCCCCACACCTCCCCACCGGCGTCCTCCCCACAAAAAAAGAAACGAGGTCGCGATGAGCGATCAACTCGAGAACCTCAAAGCCGAGGACGTCTCGATTGGCGATAAGCCGCTCTCCATTCCATCCGAGCTGCCGATTCTGCCGCTGAGAGACACGGTCCTTTTTCCGAATTCGTTCATGCCGCTCGCAGTTGCCCGCGAGAGCTCCGTACGCCTGATTGACGATGCGATTGCGAACGGCAAGCTGATAGCGGTCTTCACCCAGCGCGACGCAGCCGTTGAGGAGCCGGGCCAGGACGACTTGTACCCGGTCGGCACCGCCACGCACATCCACAAGATGTTCAAGCTGCCCGACGGCAGCCTGCGGCTCATCGTGCAGGGACTCGCGCGCCTCAAGCTCGATCAGGTCATCGATACGCAGCCGTACCTGCGGGCGCGTGTGACCGCCGCCACCGAAGACACCAACGACGCCGATCGCCTCGAAATCGACGCGCTCGCGCGCAACATCAAGACAAACTTCCAGCAGGTCGTGTCGCTGTCGCCGCTGTTGTCCGACGACCTGCAGACGCTCGCCGTCAACATCACCGAACCCGGCCGCCTCGCGGACTTCATCGCCTCCTCGCTGTCGACCATCGGCACCGCGGTCAAGCAGGACGTGCTGGAGACCCTGGACATCCGCACCCGGATGGACAACCTGAACCGGATCCTGATCAAGGAGCTCGAGGTGCTCGAGCTCGGATCGAAGATCCAGTCCCAGGTGCAGTCCGAAGTCGGCAAGAACCAGCGCGAATACTTCCTCCGCGAGCAGATGAAGGCGATCCAGAAGGAGCTGGGCGAAGGCGACGACCAGACGAAGGAGATCGAAGAGCTCAGCGAGAAGATCGAAGCGGCGGGCATGCCCGAGGGCGTGAAGAAAGAAGCGCTCCGCGAGCTGGACCGGTTGTCGAAGATGCCGGTCGCCGCCGCCGAGTACACCGTCTCGCGAACCTACCTCGATTGGCTCGTGGCGCTGCCCTGGAACAAACGGACCGACGAAGTCATCGATCTGCCGAAGACCAAGCAGACGCTCGACGCGGACCATTCCGGCCTCGAAAAGGCCAAGGATCGGATCCTGGAATACTTGGCGGTCCGAAAGCTCAACCCGAACGTCAAGGGACCGATCCTCTGCTTCCTCGGTCCTCCCGGCGTCGGCAAGACATCGCTGGCACGCTCGATCGCGGAGTCGCTCGACCGCAAATTCGTGCGCGTGTCGCTGGGCGGCATGCGTGACGAGGCCGAAATCCGCGGCCACCGCCGCACCTACATCGGAGCGTTGCCCGGCCAGATCCTGCAGGGGCTCCGCCGCGCGGAGTCGAAGAACCCGGTGTTCATCCTGGACGAGATCGACAAGCTCGGCTCCGATTTCCGCGGCGACCCTTCGTCGGCGCTCCTGGAAGTGCTGGATCCGGAACAGAACAACACCTTCCGCGACCACTATCTCGACGTGCCGTTCGATCTATCCGAAGTGCTGTTCATCACCACGGCGAACGTCCTCGATCCCGTGCCGCCGGCGTTGAGAGACCGCATGGAGGTGCTCGAGATCGCGGGATACACCGAGGAAGAAAAACTGAAGATCGCGACCGAGCACCTGGTCGACAAGCAGGTGAAGAACCACGGGCTGACGCCGGAGTACATCCAGTTCACGCCGGAGGCGATCCGGGCAGTGATTCGCGGCTACACGCGCGAAGCCGGCGTTCGCAACCTCGAGCGCGAGATTGGCGCGCTCTGCCGCAAGGTCGCGAGGCGACGCGCCGAGGGCAACGAATCGCCGATCGAAATCACGACGGACGTCGTCGTCAGTATGCTCGGGGCGCCGAAGTTCCTCGACGAGGAAATGGAAGAGCGCACCAAGGATCCGGGCGTCGCGATCGGTCTCGCGTGGACACCGGCGGGCGGCGAAGTGCTGTTCATCGAGGCGTCGAAGATGGCAGGCAGCGGCTCGCTGACGCTGACCGGGCAGCTGGGCGATGTGATGAAAGAGTCGGCCAGGGCCGCGCTGTCGTGGCTGCGCACCCACGCCAAGGAGTACGGCATCGACCCCGACTTCTTCACGAAGGCCGAGATGCACGTGCACGTGCCGTCGGGCGCCATCCCGAAGGATGGCCCGTCGGCCGGCGTGACGATGGCCACGGCGATGGCGTCCGAGCTGACCGGGCGTCCGGTGCGAGGCGACCTGGCGATGACCGGGGAAATCACCCTGTCCGGACGGGTGCTGCCGATCGGCGGCGTGAAAGAGAAGGTGCTGGCCGCGCGGCGGCTCGGCATCAACGAGGTCATCCTCCCCAAACAGAACGCGAAGAACATCAACGAGGATCTCACGCCGGAATTACGGCAGGGACTGACCGTGCACCTGGTGTCGACGATCGACGAAGTGCTCGCGCTGGCGCTGCAGCCCGTCGCCACCGACCTGCGCCCGCCGAAGAAGATCGCGCGTCCGGTGGGGCACGTTGCGTCACCACCACGCTGACGCGCGAACTAAGAACTGAGAACTCAGAACTTAGAACTTAGAACTGGAACTTGGCAAATCCGGGTTCTAAGTTCTAAGTTCTTGGTTCCAAGTTCATGCAGGCCGTCTATTCGGACCGCTATCAGATTGATCTGGGCCTGCATGTCTTTCCCACCGCCAAGTACCGCCTGGTCGCAGAGCGTCTTTCGCGACGTCCCGACATCACGTTCGTCGAGCCCGAGCCGGCCACCTGGGCGCAGCTGGCGCTCGTTCATACCGCCGAGTACCTCGCGAAAATGCGGGACGGGACCCTTGGTGAGACGGAGCTCGAACAACTCGAGCTGCCGTGGTCGGTCGGGATGGTCGACGGCTTTCGCCTGATGGTGGGAGGTACGTTCCAGGCCGGTCTGATCGCGACCGGCCTGGAGGTTAGAAGTTCGAAGTTAGAACGTAGAAGCCAGTCAGAAGTCAGAAGTTCGAAGTCAGAAGTGCGAACCGCCTCAGACTTCAGACTTCCTACTTCAGACTTCCATGTCGTCTGTCACGTCGGCGGCGGCCTGCACCATGCGTTTCCCAATCACGGCGAGGGCTTCTGTCCGTTCAACGACGTCGCGGTGGCGGCGCGCGTGCTCCAGGATCGCGGTCTGGTGCGGATCGCGATCGTCGATCTCGATGTGCACCACGGCAACGGGACGGCCTTCATCTTCGAATCCGATCCGAGGGTGTTCACGGTGTCGATGCACCAGCAGCACAACTACCCGCTGTGGAAGCCCAGAAGCACGGTCGACGTCGGGCTGCCGGACGGCGCGCACGATGCGACCTACCTGCGCGAGCTCGAACGTGTTCTGCCGCAGGCGATGGCTCATCGTCCTCAGTGTGTGTTCTTTCTGGCGGGCGCCGATCCGTACGAGGACGATCAACTGGGCGGCCTCCGGCTGACCCGGGACGGGCTCCGCCGGCGTGATCGGATGGTCATCGAAACCGTGCGGGCCGCTGGCGTGCCGATGGTCGTGACGCTGGCCGGCGGTTACGCCAGGCGTCTCGACGACACTGTCGCGATCCACATGGCGACAATCGAGGAAGCGGCCGCCAACAGCTGAACGGTGCGAATCCTTACAGTAGCGTCAGTGCGAACGCGGTCTTGAGGTCGACAATCTCGCCACGGGCGACCATGCTTCTGGCCTCGGCGATCGTCACGCGACGCGACTCGATGTCTTCGTCCTCGTCCGGTTTGTGGATCGAATCGGGTGGCGGCGCGTGAAGCCCTGACACCCGGAAGAAGATCATTTCCTCGTCACCATAACCAGGGACGGGATACCAGGAGCCGAGCCGCTCGAGGCGCTCCGGCACGCGCCCGATCTCTTCTTCGCACTCCCGGCGAGCGGCGGCGTCGGCCGATTCGCCCGCGTCGAGGCTTCCTGCGGGAAACTCCCACGTCATCCGATCGATTGGCGCGCGATACTGCCGGACCAGCACGAGGCGGCCGTCGTCCTCGGTGGGAATCAGCACGACCGACGGCGCGTGCCTGACGATGGCGACGTCATGCTCGTGTCCGTTCGGAAAGGTCAGCTTCCCGGTTTCCACGGAGAAGACGCGTCCCCTGAATACTGTTTGCACGGTCATCCTCCGCTCGGCTGAAGCCGTCGCGCTCCATCGAGCGTCTGGTCACGGCTCGTGCAGCGCGGGGTTGAACGACTCGCGCAGCTCGTCCAGCACGCGCTGCAGATCGTCGGGCAGCTCGCTCGTGAACTCCATCCGCCTCGCGTCGCCGGGATGCGTGAACGCGAGCCGCGCCGCATGGAGGAACGGCCGATCGAGGTGCGTGACGGCGCGAACGTCCCCGGGTACACGGCGATGAACGCCGCCGTACAGCGAATCTCCCACGATTGGATGGCCGATGCCGCTCAGGTGGACGCGGATCTGATGGGTTCGGCCGGTCTGAATCGCGACCCCGGCCAGCGTCAGTACGCGGCCGAAGTGCTCGGCGCGGACGATGCGGGTCACCGCCTCGCGGCTTCGCCGCACGCGCGCCGACGCCGGCGCCATCTTCTTCCGGTTCGACGGGTCCCGGCCGATCGGCGCGTCGATGCGCCGCCCGGCCATCACCTCGCCCCAGGTCAGCGCGGTGTATTCCTTCTCGACTTCGCGGTCGGCGAACTGCCGCGCGAGCTCCTCATGCGCCGAGTCGTGCTTCGCGACCACCATCAATCCCGACGTGCCGCGATCGAGCCGGTGGACGATGCCGGGCCGCTTTTCGCCGCCGATGCCGCTGAGATCGTCCACGTGGTGGAGGAGCGCGTTCACCAGCGTGCCGCTGGCGTGGCCCGCTGCGGGATGCACGACCATCCCGGCCGGTTTGTCGACGACGATCAGATCGCGGTCCTGGTAGACGATCCTCAGCGGCAGCGCTTCCGGCTGGGGAACCGGATCGACCGGCTCGGGCACGTCGATTCGGATCGCCTGTCCCGCTTTGACCTGCTGGTTGGATTTCGCGGCGTGACCGTCGACGAGCACGTGGCCGTCCTTGATCAGCCGCTGGATGTGCGATCGCGAGCGGTCAGGGAGGATCGACACCAGAAAGCGATCGAGCCTGGTGCCGTCGCCGTCGTCGGGGACGTTGAGGGTGTGAATCGGCATCGCGGTTCGAGTTCGGCACCACGGGCTACTACGCTGCCTTCCGCGCCCTCTTTGGCTCGGGTGTGACGACACGCGACAGATACACGAGCATCACGATCGCCAGCGGCGCCAGCACGATCGAGATGAACTGGGACGTGGAGAACATCCCGACTGTGCCGCGATCGTCGCCGCGATAGAACTCGATGATGAAGCGCGAAATCGCGTACAGCAGCATATACAACCAGAACGTCCGGCCCGGGAAGGGGCGGCCCTTCCGTTCGGTGACCAGCAGGACGATCAGGATCACCAACTCGGCGCCGGCCTCGTAGAGTTGCGTAGGATGGAGCGCGACACCCAGCGGCGTGCCGACATTGGCGGCGGCAAAGGGATCGGTGAACGTGATCCCCCATGGCCTGGTCGTCGGTTTCCCGAAGCAGCAGCCGGCGAATAGGCACCCGAATCGGCCAACGACATGACCGAGCGCGATGCCGGGCGCAAACACGTCGCAGGTGGTCCACAGCGGCAGGCCGACACGCCGGATGTACCACAGCGCGACGATGACGGCGACGATCAGCCCGCCGTAGAACACGCCACCGGACCTCGCGAGCGTCAGCAACTCGCGCGGGTCGGCGGTGAACGACTTGAAGTCCGTAATCAGCAGCAGCAGCTTCGCGCCGACCAGCGCGCTGATGATGATGTAGATGCCGAGGTCGAGGACGCGATTCGCGTCGAGGCCGCGCTGCTTCGCGCGGACGCGCGCCAGCTGCAGGCCGAAGAGATAGGCGGCCGCCAGCAGCACGCCGTAGGTGTAGACCGTGATCGGTCCGAGCTCAAGCAGTCTTGGATACACGGTTTCCTATGCCGAGCATATCCAGAATCATGATTGCCACGCCGACGGAAATCGCCGAATCGGCGACGTTGAACGCCCAGAAATGATGGTTTTGCCAGTAGACGTCGACGAAATCGACCACCGAGCCGGCGACGATGCGGTCGAGCAGGTTGCCGGCCGCACCGCCGATGATGAGCGCCAGCCCGATGCGGGCGACCAGCTGATGGTGCGCGAGGCTTGCCGCGTACAGGCCGACGCCGACCAGCGCCGCCGTCGCGATCATCGCGATCACGACGGTCTTGAACGGAAACTCGGCATAGTTGAGGATGCCGAACGCGGCGCCGCTGTTCCGCACGTGGGTGAAATCCATGAGTCCGGGCACGATGGTCACACTATCGTGGATCGGCAGCGTCGCCCGCACCAGCGCCTTCGTCAGCTGATCGACGATGACGATCGTCAGCGGCAGCCAGAGCTCGAGCCGCCGCGACTGCGCCGGGAGATGATGGTCCGCTTCTGGCGCGGGGAGGTCGCCGGGTCCTTCGCTCATGCCGCCTGATCACCCCGCGACAACGCATCCTGACACCGGCTGCAGAGCCCGGCCCATTGCGGGTCGCTCGAAACCGCCGGTACGTAGCGCCAGCAGCGCTCGCACTTCACACCACCGGCCCGCTCGATCGTAACTCGCGGCCGCGCTTCGCCGTCGGCCTCCACGTCGGTGGACGCCGGGCGCAGCTCGACGTCCGACACGATGAACAGCATCGGCAGCTCGCGCAGATAGCGTTCGAGCAGCGCCAGCTCGGCCGGAGTCGCCGACAACACCACCTTGGCCTGCAGGGAACTGCCGATCTGCTTGTTTTTCCGGAGCGGCTCGATTTCCGCGAGCACCTGTTCGCGCACATCGACGAGCCGCTTCCAGCGATTGACGAGATCGGCGTCCTGGAACCGGGCGAGCTCCGCCGGCGAGGGGAAGACGGCCACGTGCACCGATTCCTCGCGCTTGCCAGGCAGGAAGCGCCACAGTTCGTCCGCTGTGAACGACAGGATCGGCGCCATCAACCGCGTGAGGCCGTCCGCCATCAGATACATCGCCGTCTGCGCCGACCGGCGGGCATTCGAACGCGCCGCGAAGGTATAGAGCCGATCCTTCGAGATGTCGTTGTAGAACGAGCTCAAGTCGACGGTCGCAAACTGAACCAGCAGCTGTGACACGGCGCCGAACTCGTACTCCTCGTAGGCTGTGAGGATGCGCCGGGCGACGTCGGCATACCGCGCGAGGATGTAGCGGTCGACCTCCTCGAGCTGCGCGTCCGGCACCGAGTCGGCGGCCGGATCGAAGTCGTAGAGGTTTGCGAGCAGGTAGCGCATCGTGTTGCGCAGCTTGCGGTACGCCTCCGCCACACGCGTCAGGATCTCCTTGCCGACGCGAATTTCCTCCTGGTAGTCGCTCGACGCCGTCCACAGGCGGATCACGTCGGCGCCGCTCTCCTTGATCACGTCTTGAGGCAGGATGGTGTTGCCGACCGACTTCGACATCTTCTTGCCGTCGACGTCGATCAGGAACCCGTTGGTGACGATCTGCCGGAACGGTGGCCGGCCGCGGGTGCCGAGGCCGACCATCAGCGAGCTTTGGAACCAGCCGCGATGCTGGTCGCTGCCTTCGAGGTAGACGTCCGCCGGCCACGTGAGCTCGGGCCACACCGACAGCACGGCCTCGTGACTCGATCCCGAGTCGAACCAGACATCGAGGATGTTCATCTCGCGCTCGAACGCGGTGTTGCCGCACGTCGGGCAGGCGAAGCCGGCGGGGATGAAGTCCTCCGTCGGCCGTTCGTACCAGGCATCGGCGCCGTATTGCTCGAAGACGCCGGCCGCCTTCTCGACGAGCGCCGGACTGATGATCGCCTCGCCGCATTTCGTGCAGTCGACCGCCGGGATCGGCACGCCCCAGACGCGCTGCCGCGAGATGCACCAATCAGGGCGGTTCGCCACCATGTTGTACATGCGGTCGTGCCCCCACGAGGGCACCCACCGCACGTCGTGGTCGATCGCATCGAGCGCGGCTTGTCGCAGCGTCTTGCCCGACGGCAATTGGACCGTGTCGAGGTCGATGAACCACTGCGACGTTGCCAGGAAGATCACCGGGTTGTGGCACCGCCAGCAATGCGGGTACTGGTGGGAGAACGTTTCGCGGTGCCAGAGCCGGGCCCGCTGATGGAGCGCTTCCGCGACGTTGGGATTGGCGTCGAACACCCGCTGCCCGCCGAACAGCTCCACCGTATCCAGAAAGTGTCCCGCCGGTCCAATCGGCGCGTAGATGTCGAGCCCGTACTTCATCCCGGTCTTGAAGTCGTCGGCGCCATGGCCCGGCGCCGTGTGCACGGCGCCCGTGCCGGCGTCGAGCGTCACGTACTCGCCAAGCACACCCAACGACACGCGCGAATACAGCGGGTGCTGAAACCTGACGCGTTCCATCACTTCGCCTTTGAACTGCGCGGCCGGCGGACCAAAGGTCTTGCCGCCGGCGGCCGCGACCTTCGAGGCCAGCGCTTCGGCGACGATCACGTACCGACCGTCGACCTCGTACGCGGCGTAATCGAACTCCGGATGGAACGCGACCGCCAGATTCGACGGGATGGTCCAGGGCGTCGTCGTCCAGATCAGGACCGACACGTTCTTGTTCGCCAGCGCCGGCACACGCCGGCCCAGCTCGCCGGCATCCTCGGGCGACAGCGGAAACTCGACGTAGATCGACGGCGAGGTGTGATCGGAGTATTCGACCTCGGCCTCGGCCAGCGCGGTGCGGCAGTGGATGCACCAGTGCACGGGCTTCCGGCCCTTGTAGACGAGCCGCTGCTCGACGAACCGCCCCAGCGCGCGCACGATGGCCGCTTGGTATTTGAAGTTCATCGTGAGGTACGGACGCTCCCACGTGGCGAGAATGCCGAGGCGCTCGAACTGCTCGGTCATCGCCCCGACGTACCGCTCGGCATACGCGCGGCAGGCGCGGCAGAAATCGGCGACCGACATGTCGCGTTTTTTCGGCCCGAGCTCCCTATCCACCCGCAACTCGATCGGCAGACCATGGCAGTCGTACCCCACCACGTACGGCGCGTCGAAACCGGCCATCGAGCGCGATTTGACGACGAGCTCCTTCAGGATCTTGTTCAGCGCCGTGCCCATGTGGATGTTGCCGTTCGCGTACGGCGGTCCGTCGTGCAGCACGAACTTCGCTGCGCCCTGGCGGCGCGCGCGGATCTTCCCGTAGAGGTCGATGGCCTTCCAGTGCGCCAGCGTTGCGGCCTCGCTGGTCGCCAGGTTCGCCTTCATCGGGAACTCGGTGCGCGGCAGGTTGACGGTGTCCTTCCACTCAGGCATGGGTATCTCACCGATTCTATAATGATCCGATGGTGCGTTCGACGGTGCTCGACAACGGGCTGAAGGTGCTTGTGCAAGAGGAACACACCGCGCCGCTGGCCTCGGTGTGGTGCTGGTACAAAGTCGGGTCGAAGGACGAACGCCCCGGCCTGACCGGTGTCTCGCACTGGGTCGAGCACATGAACTTCAAGGGCACGACCAACATCCCGCGCGATCAGGTCAAGGGGATCATCGAGCAGTTCGGCGGCACTTGGAACGGCTACACCTGGATCGACGAGACGACGTACTTCGAGACCGCGACCCGCGACGCCCTCGATCGCATGCTGTTCATCGAGTCCGAACGTATGGGCAGCTGCCTCTATCACCCCGACGACTGCGAGTCGGAGCGGACGGTGATCATCTCGGAGCTGCAGGGCGGCGAAAACGATCCGGATCAGCTGCTCGACCAGGAGTTGACGGCGACGGCGTTCAAGGCGCATCCGTACCGGCATCCGACGATCGGCTGGCTGCCGGATCTGCAGGCGATGACCCGGGACGATTTGTACGGGTACTACCGGCGCCACTACGTCCCCAACAACGCCACCCTCGTCATCGTCGGCGACGTCGACACGGACGAGGCGCTGCGCCGCGTCGATCGCCACTTCGGCGCCATCCAGCCAGGCGACCCTCCCGCCCGTATCCGCACGATCGAACCGGAGCAGACCGGCGAACGCCGTCTCGCGATACGAAAAGAAGGCACGACGGCGTACCTGAAGGTGGGGTATCACGCGCCGTCGGCGACCGACCCGCTGTTCGCGCCGCTGCTGATCTTGGACGCGGTGCTGACGGGCGCCAAGGGCGTCAACCTCTGGTCCAGCTTCCGCGTGCCCCCGCCGCAACGGAGCGCCAGGCTCTATCGCATGCTGGTCGAGAAAGGTCTCGCGTCGGCCATCTCGGGTTCGCTGATGCCGACCGCCGACCCGTTCCTCTACACGTTATCCGCGACGGCCACCGACGGCACGGCGCTCGACGCGGTGGGCACGGCGCTGCTCGACGAAATCGATCGCGTCGGGAAAGGCGGCATCACGGACGCCGAGCTCGCGAAGGCCAAGGCGCAGTTGCGAGCACGGCTCGTGTTCGACAACGACAGCGTGACCAACATCGCGCACCAGCTTGGTTACTTCGAGACGATTGCCAGCGTGGATCTCTTCTCCATCCTGCCCGCGCGTATCGCGGCCGTGACCGTCGACGATGCAGCTGCCGCCGCGGACGCGGTCTTTCAGCCGTCCAACCGCACGGTCGGCCGGTTCGAACCGACGCCTGTCGGCGTCGGAAGTTAGAACTTAGAACTGAGAATTTAGAAGTGGCGCAGCCCCTCGGTTTGAACCCGGTTCGCACGGTCCTCGAGAACGGCGCGGTGGTTCTGGTGAGGCCGACGACGACCACGCCCTCCGTGGCGATCAGCCTCGCGATGCGCGCTGGCTCCGCTTCCGATCCAGATGACGCGCCCGGCACGACCTGGCTGTTGTCTCGTCTCATCGACCGCGGAACCGCGTCACGGCCGGCGGCGGTGATTGCGGAGGAGCTCGACAGCTGCGGCATCAGCCTTACCGTGACAGTCACGCGCCACAGCTTCACGATCGTCTGTACCTGCCTGTCGGAAGATTTCGAGCCGGTGCTCGCGTTGCTCGGCGACATGTTGATGGCGCCATCGCTGGCCGAAGAGGAGATCGCCACTCGCAAAGGTGAGGTCATCACGGCGATCCGGCAGGACGACGACAATCCAGCCGTTCGCGCCTTGGAAACGCTGATGGCGCACCTGTACCCCGGCGGTCACCCTTACGGCCGCAGGACGAAGGGGTCGATCGAGGTCGTCGAATCGCTGACGCGGGCGGATCTCGCGCGGCAGCACGCCGGCCGCTTTGCACCCGCGGCGCTGACGGCGGTCCTCGTCGGCGACATCGATCCGGCCCGCGCCACGGATGTGGCGGCGCGGGTCTTCGCCAGCTGGCGCACGGTGGCATTGCCGCGACCGCTTCTGCCGCCGGTCGTCGCCGCCGCTCGTCGCCAGCGGATCGTCATCCCGATGATGAACAAGGCGCAGGCCGACATCGCGTACGGCTTCACCGCGATCGCGCGCCGCGACCCGGCTTACTATGCGTTCTGGCTGATGAACAACGTCTTCGGCCAATACGCCATCGGCGGCCGGCTGGGCGACAGCATCCGCGAGCGCCAGGGGATGGCCTACTACGTGTCGAGCTCGCTCGACGCGAACATCGCGGAGGGGCCGTTGTCGATTCGCGCCGGGGTCGGCCCGGGCAACGTCGATCGGGCGATCGCGTCGATTGACGAAGAGATCGTCAGCGTCGTGCGCGATGGCGTCACGCAGAAAGAGCTGGACGACTCGCGCCGGTATCTCATCGGATCCATCCCGCGCGCGCTGGAAACGAACGCCGCCATCGCGAACTTCCTTCAGACGGAGGAAGTCTTCGGCCTCGGCCTCGACTACGACGCGCGGCTGCCCGATCTCCTGACGGCCGTGACGCTCGACGAGGTCAACGCGGCCGCGCGACGCGTTCTCGACCCGGACCGCGCCACGGTCGTCGTCGCCGGCCCGTATGACGGCCCGGCGGGAATCGGGTAATTGGGTAATTGGATAATCTGGAAATCGCCGCGCACATTGCACGGAAAGCATCGCTGACGACCACCGATGTCTTTGACGATGGTAGGATCGAATCCGCGCGTCATGGACGTCGAGACTTCCGGGGCCATCGAACAACTGGGTCGGCGCATCGATGCGCTCGAAGGGTCGCTGCGCGGCGAATTTGGGTCGCTGCGCGGTGAATTTGGATCGCTGCGCGATGAATTTGGGTCCCTGCGTGGTGAATTTCGTGCCGGCCTCGCCGAGAACCGCCGGCACGCTGAGGTTCTCTTCGAATCACTCCGCGACGACATTCGAATGCTTGCGGAGGGGTTCGCGACGCTGACCGCACGACTGGACTCCAGCCGCAGGTAATCGCCCGATTCTGGTGTCCACCAAGGCCGTCCTCTTCGACGTCGATTTCACGCTCATCTATCCCGGGCCAACGTTCCGTGGCGAAGGCTATCAGGCGTTCTGTGCGCGCTACAGCATGGACGTCGATCCCGCGAAGTTCGAGCAGGGTGTCGCCAGCGCCGCGCCGCTCCTCAACAGCCCGGACGATGTTTACGATCCGGAGATCTTTATCGCCTATACGAGTCACATCATCGAGCGGATGGGCGGGCGCGGATCGCGGGTCGACGAGTGTTCGCGGGAGATCTATCGCGAGTGGGCCGCCTGCCAGCATTTCGAGCTGTACGACGACGTGCCGGCGGTACTGCGGCAGCTGTCGCAGGCGGGCCTGCGGGTCGGGCTGATCTCGAACACGCACCGCTGCCTCGCGTCGTTCCAGTCGCACTTCGAGCTGCAAGGGCTGATCAGCGCGACGGTGTCGTCCTCCGATCACGGTCTCATGAAACCGCACCCCAGCATCTTTTCGTCGGCGCTCCAGTTGCTCGGCGTCGCCCCTT
>Ga0207641_10003383_pt1 | contig 14158 bp, 11 predicted proteins | sample KBSSwiS62_FD_184306 | JGI IMG/M metagenome (GOLD analysis project Ga0207641, IMG submission 184306) | Switchgrass rhizosphere microbial communities from Kellogg Biological Station, Michigan, USA - KBS Switchgrass S6-2 (SPAdes) (version 2) | ecosystem: Host-associated > Plants > Roots >... | reverse complement strand
CAACAGCTAGCCCCCAGCGCCCAGCCCCGACTACCGCGGCCCGGTTCCCCGACGGCCCCGGCCGCGATGCGCTTTTCAAGGTATGCAAGGACTGTCACGGCCCGGAGAGTGTCATGGCGCAGCTGAAGTCGCGCGACGAGTGGAGCAAGACGCTCGACGAGATGGCGGCAAATGGCGCGCAGGGCAGCGACCGGGAGTGGACCAACATCCTCGAGTACCTCGCCAAACACTTTTCACCGATAGCCGTGAACAAGGCGACCGCGACGGAGCTGACTGCCACCCTCGATGTGCCTGCCGCGGTCGCCGAAGCGATCGTCCGGGCCCGCACCGAAAAAGGACGCCTGGCGTCGATTGACGATCTGAAACAGGCGGCCGGCGGGGATGCGGCGGCAAAGATCGACGCGCGAAAAGACCGCCTCGTGTTCTAGTCACGAAAACACGAAAACACCCCTCGACAAGCTCGGGGCGGGCGTCTATGGTGAGCGTGTCGATCCATACTTTCGTGGCTGACAGCGATCGAGAAGAAACGATGCGCAAAACCATCTGGACCGCTCTCTTCGCCTGCCTCGCCATCCTGCCGCTGCGCGGCGCCGAGTGGGTCACGCACAGCGGCGACAATCAGCGCACCGGCTGGCAGAAGAACGAGAACGCGATCTCGAAAGACTCGGTCAAGAACCTAAAGCTGCTGTGGAAGATCACGCTCGACACCAAGCAGCGGTCGGTCTATTCCCTGTACGGCCCGCTCATCGTCGAGCGCGCCATCACGGACCGCGGTTTCAAGGAGCTGGCGATCGTCGCCGGCGCCAACAACGATCTCTTCGCCGTCGACGCGGACCTCGGCAGGTTGTTCTGGAAGAAACATTTCGAGTGGCACGCGGACGTCCCCGAAACAACCCAGGCGTCGTTTCTCTGTCCTGGCGGGCTGACGGCGTGGCCAGTGCTTCAGCCACTGCCGCAGCGCGGCCGCGGCGCGCCGGTGCCACCGGCTGCGCCCACACCGACTCCCTCGGCAGCGACGACCGCACCGGCCGCGGCCGGGCCACAGCGAGGCGGCAATCCCTTCGCGGTCCGCTCGGTGTTCGTGCTCACCGGCGACGGCAACCTGCAGCAGGTGAATATCAACACTGGCGACGCGGCGCCGCCCGTCAAGTTCCTGCCGCCAAACGGCAAGCCGTACAGCCTCGCGCTGGTCGACAACATCATCTACACGATCACGGGTCAGGGCTGCGGCGGGAACCCGAATAGCGTCTATTCCATGGACCTGAACGATCCGGCGAAGACGGTGCGCTACTGGCGGTCGGGAAGCGGCGGGTTATGGGGCACGGCGGGTCCTGCACTCGGCGCCGATGGAACCGTGTACGCGGAGACTGGCGACGGCCAAACCGATCCGGCGGCCAACCGTTACGCCAACGCGGTGATTGCGCTGACGCCCAAGGAATTGAAACTGAAAGATTGGTACGCGCCGACCAATGCCGAGTGGCTGTACAAACGCGATCTCGACATGAACGTCACGCCCGTGGTCTTTCCGTACAAAGGTCGCGAACTGCTGGTCGGCTCGGGCAAAGAGGGGCGTTTCTTCCTGCTCGACTCGCAGTCGCTCGGCGGCACGGATCATCGGACGCCGCTCTTTCGATCCGATTTGATCTCGAATGAGGACATCGACTTCGCCGGCGCCGGCACGTGGGGCAGCCTGTCGTCGTGGGAAGACGCGCAGGGGACGCGCTGGGTTCTCGCGCCGGTCTGGGGGCCGAAGCATCCGAGCGCGACGTTTGCAATGAACAACGGCGACGCCAACGTCGGCAGCATCGCCGCGTTCAGAGTCGAAGAGAAGGGCGGCAAGCCGGTACTCACCAACGCGTGGATTTCCCGCAACCTCATGACTCCGGCGGCACCCGCGGTAGCCAACGGCGTCGTCTTCGCCCTCGCGAGCGGCGAGTGGGTGCGCCAGGCGAACGATCGAGAAGGCGGCCTGTATCAGGTGGAAGCCCGCGTGCAGCGATCGCAGCCGGCCATCCTGTACGCGCTCGACGCGGCCACCGGCAAGGAACTGTGGTCGAGCGGCAGCCAGGTGGCATCGTTCACGCACAACGGTCAGCTGACGATCGCGAACGGGCGCGTCTACTTCACCACCTACGACAACACCCTGTACTGCTTCGGCTTTCCGATGGAACACTGACAGCTGCCGAGTGCCCGCTCCGATGGCCACGAAAGCACGAAAGCACGAAGCAACACCAGCCAAATTGGTTTTCGTGTTTTCGTGTTTTCGTGGCTGGCTTGCCGTAGTGGCGGCGACGGCGGTCGTTTTCGGTGCGTGCACGAAGCCGCCGGCGACGGCGCCAGGCGGAATGATCCGGATCCCGGGCGGCACGTTCCACATGGGATGCGCCGATTGCGGGATGCCGGACGCTGAACCCGTGCATCTCGTCGCCGTCGATCCGTTCTGGATGGACGAAACGCCGGTCACCAACAAGCAGTTCGCGGAGTTCGTCGCCGCAACCGGATACGTGACGATCGCCGAACGGATCCCCGACTCGAAGGACTACCCGGGCGTCCCCGTCGACAAGCTCGTCCCGGGTTCTGCGTGCTTCCGGCCTCCAAGCCGCCCCGTGCCGCTCGACAACCCCAACGCGTGGTGGGCGTATCAGCCAGGCGCCAGCTGGAAGCGGCCCGAAGGGCCCGGCAGCAGCGTGCAGGGCAAGGATGATCATCCCGTGGTCCACATCGCGTGGGACGATGCGCAGGCGTATGCGACGTGGGCGGGAAAACGGCTGCCGACGGAAGCCGAATACGAATTCGCGGCGCGCGGCGGCCAGGACGGAAAACATTTCGCCTGGGGCGACGACCTGAAGCCGGGCGGCCGATGGCCCGCCAACATCTGGCAGGGCCAGTTCCCGTCGCAGGACGCCGGAGAGGATGGCTATCGCGGGACGTCGCCAGTGAAGGCGTTTCCGCCGAACGGGTATGGCTTGTACGACGTCGGCGGCAACGTCTGGCAGTGGTGCTCGGATTGGTACCGTCCCGATTACTTCGCACGGTTGAATGCGCAAGGCATCGCGCACAATCCCACGGGGCCGAGCGACAGCCTAGATCCGCAGGAGCCCGGCATTCCCAAACGCGTGCAAAAGGGCGGATCGTTCCTCTGCAGCGATCAGTACTGCGCGCGCTATCACGTCGGCAGTCGGGGCCGCGGGGCGGCCGACAGCGGCGGCACCAACGTGGGGTTTCGATGCGTGAGGTCGGCGTGACCGCCTTGCGCGCACTCCTCATGGCATTCCTCATCGGCGTGTTTCCCGTGTCCGAGATATCCGCCCAGCCCACTCAAGGAGTCGTGGGAGACTTCAGCGGTCTCAGCGGGCTCGCCGGGAGGCCGACGATCACCGTTGTCGACGACTCGGGCAGGAGATCAACGGGCGACTCCTCCGCTTCACTCCAGACTCACTGACGATGGCCGTCGAAGGCCGCGAGCTCCTGCTCGATCGCCAGCATGTGCAGAGCGTGTACGAACGAGGAGATGCACTGAGAAACGGCACGCTGATCGGGCTCCTTGCCGGCGCCGCTTTCGGCATCGCCGGCGGGGTCTCCGGCACGGACTGCGGTGGGTACTTCGAGCGCGCGCGGCCCTGCACGGCCGGCGAGAAGGCGCGACTGGCGCTGGTGTTCGGTGGCGCATTCGGCGCGATCGGGGCAGGAATTGGCGCCGGAATCGACGCGCTGAAGACCGGGCGACGGCTTCTCTATCAACGACCGCCATCGCCCCAGCCTGCGTCACCGCCGCCGCCCAACATTCTGTCTCGATTGGAGTAGTCCGGTCACAGGTAGCCGCGGGTCGCGTTCAGCCGGGCGGCGAGAGCCTGCCGGCGATTCACCGCGAGTCGTTCGTCGTTCACTTACTTGCCCCGCAGCGTCGCAACCGGGCCGTCGACGCCGTTTGGTAACTGAACGTTCGCGAACTGATCGTCGTCTTTCAGCGACTTCTTCAAGCGAAACAGCTCGGTCTTCAGCTCCGCCGTCACCGCCTCGTGGCCCGGCAGACCGTACAGGTTGTGGAGCTCGTGCGGGTCGTTCACGAGGTCGAACAGCTCCCACTGATCCTTCTTCCAGAAGTAGATCAACTTGTGCGTCACGGTGCGGACGCCGTAGTGCGCCCGGGTGTTGTGATCGCCCGGGTCGTGGTAGTAGCGGTAGTACATCGATGTCCGCCAGTCGGCAGGAGCTCGGCCGCGGAGAATCGGCAGCAGGCTGCGTCCCTGCATGTCTGCCGGCACCGGCACGCCGGCGGCCTCGAGGAACGTCGGCGCGAAATCGATATTCAGGGCGAGGGCGCGGCTCCGCGTGCCGGGTTTGATGGCGGCGGGCCAGCGCGCGAGGAACGGCATCCGCAGCGCTTCTTCGTACATGAAGCGCTTGTCGAAGAGGCCGTGATCGCCGAGGAAGAAGCCCTGGTCGCTGGTGTAGACGACGATCGTGTTCCGCGAGAGCCCCGACTCGTCGACGAAGGCGAGCAGCCGCCCGATGTTGTCGTCGAGCGACTGCACGGTCGCGAGATAGTCCTGCATGTAGCGCTGGTACTTCCAGCGCGCCAGCGCCTCGCCAGTGAGCGTCACGGTTTCGCTGCCACGGCGAATCGTGACGGACGCCGGCTTCGTGGTCAGCCAGGTGGTCAGCGCTGCGCCGGTCAGCTCCGGCGGCGGCGGCAGCTTGAGGTCGCGGTTGTTCAGATCGGCGGCCACGCGCTGCTGGTTTTCGTGCAGCGCGTCCGTCCGGGTGTCGTAGGCGTCCCAGAACGTGTCCGGCTCGGGGATCCAGCGATTGGCGAATGCCGCGCGATGCGGCTCGTCGGGTTCCCATGGCCGATGCGGCGCCTTGTGATGCGACATCAGGAAGAACGGCTTGTTCCTCGGCCGGCTGCGTATGAACTCGATAGACAGGTCCGTGATGACGTCGGTGGCATAGCGGCCGGTGTAGGTCTTCTCGCCCGTGGCCGTGTAGAGGATCGGATTCTGATAGGCGCCCTGCCCCGGCAGAATCTCCCACCGATCGAACCCGACCGGATCGCTGCCGAGATGCCACTTGCCGATCATGCCGGTGTAGTAGCCGCCCTGCTGGAGCAGGCTCGCCACCGTGCGCCGGGAGCTGTCGAACCGGTTGAACACCGGCACGCCATTGAGGTGCGAGTACTGACTCGTGAGAATCGCGGCGCGGCTCGGCGTGCAGATCGAGTTGGTCGCCATCACCTGCTCGAGGAGCGCGCCTTCCCGGGCCAGCCGGTCGATGTTCGGCGTACGGTTCACGCGCGATCCGTACGCGCCGATCGCGTGCGCCGCGTGGTCGTCCGACATGATGAAGATGATGTTCGGGCGCTCGGCCGCCGCCGTGGGCGCAGCGACAGCCGCCAGCACGCCGAGCGCGAGAAGCGTCAAGTGACGAGGCAAGGCGTTCAACAGCAGGTCAGAAGGTCAGGAGTATACGATTCATCACGAAGGCTCGACAGTACGAAGGACACGAAGATTCTTGATCAAAAGCTTCGTAGACTTCGTGGACCTTCGCGTCTTCGTGATAGACCGTTGCGAAAGGCTTTTAATACGCGTTGACCAGCGACTGCCACCCGATCGCCCGCGGCGCGCGCAGCTGGATCGTAGCCTTCGTTTGCGGCGTCAGCGGACGCGCACTGCAGGCGTTGGTCGTCGCGAACGTCAGCGCTTCCTTCAACGACCCCTCCGCCGGGTCGCCCAGCAGATGGTCCGCATCGTCCGGCGCCGCGCAGTCCGGCGGGAAGCCGTCGAAAAAATCTCCCTGGCCGTCGGCGTTGCGCAGCGCGAACGACACCGGCGCGAGCAGCTTGTCGCAGAACTCGATGCCGTACTGCCCGACCGGCTTGCCGTAGGTCCGGCTGCCGATGACGACGACCGGAATGAACGGCCGGAGGGCGTTGATCACGAGCTCGCTCGCCGATGCCGATCCGCCGGTCGTCACGACGATCAGCCGATCCAGCGTGAGCGGCTGCGGTTTCGGCTCGAACCGGATGACGTGATTGCGGAACGTGTTCCGGTCGTTGTGGAAGTACTCCGCGAACACCAGGCCGTCGGTGCGCTTGCCGCCGATGTAGCTCGCCAGATGCTGCGCCACGCTCACCAGCCCGCCGCCGTTGTAGCGCAGATCCAGGACGAGATCATCCAAGCCGGCCGCGGCGAGCTCGGCGAACGCGGTGTCCAGCGCTTCGTACGACGGCTGCACGAAGTTACGGAAGAAAATGTAGCCGATGCGGCGTCCGCCGACGTTGTAGACCGTCGTCAGCGACACCGTCGGGATCGTCACCAGACGTTTGACGAGATGCGCCTCGCGGCGCGCGCCCGCCTGGTTGACGAACGCGATGTCGGCTTCGACGCCGACCTCCGCAGCGCCGAACGCGGAGCCGATTTCGCCGCTGGCGACCAGCGCGCTGACCAGCCGCCCGCCGATTTCGACGATGTGATCGCCGCGGGACAAGCCGGCTTCAAGCGCTGGACTGTCCGGAAAGACCTGGAGTACCCGCATCTCGACGCCATTCAGGCTCGTGGACAGGCCGAACCCAATGAACTGGCTGTCCGAATAGAACGCGTCGTTGGCGGCGCGCGACGTGATGTAGCTGAACGTCGAGTCCAGCGTCTTGTAGCGCACCGCCTCGAGATACGCCTCCGGCGAATCGTACGCCGTCGGGTTGACGTTCGGCATCGTCGCGTACCAGAGGTAGATGTCGGACAGCACGTCGCGAACGTAAAGGTTCTTGCCCGACGTCGTGCACGAGGCCGGACCCTGCGCGTACGCGGCCGGCACAGCCGCGCCGGCGGCAATCACGGTAAGAAGGCACGCCGCCGCACGTCGAAACATGGATACGGCCCTTATTCTAGCCTTAGACCACTCACCGGCCCGCCCAACGCGTTCTCAACGCTGCACGGTTCATCTCGCCGCCTCTCGAGTAGACCGACGAGATTCGGCGAATGTTCGCGATGTCGTCGAGTGGGTTCGCATCGAGCACGAGGAAGTCGGCGGATTTCCCGACCGCCAGCGTCCCGAGTTCCTCAAGTCGCAGGATTTGCGCCGAGTTGCGGGTCGCCGCGACGATCGCTTGCGCGGGCGTCAACCCGGCGTTCACCATCAGTTCCAACTCGATGAGCGACGCGAGACCGAAATACTGACCGCCGGTCACGCCACCTGTATCGGTACCGAGTCCCAGCACCACTCCCGCGGCATTCAGCGTCGCGACGTTTCGCAGCAGCCGCCGGGCGCTCTCGCGCTGCGCCGGCGCGGCCGACGCCGTGCTCGAAAACGACTCGGCGAGGCGCGTGACTTCCTCCGGTGACAGCAGGTCATGAACGATCGGCGCGTCGATCCATCCAGGCTTTCCCTGATAGATGGCCTGCCGTTCACCCCAGAGTGTCTCCACGAAAAACACGTTCGGACGCGCCTTCAGCAGCGCGAGTAACTCGTCGTCGACGTCGCGATCCCGGACGACGTGACCGAAGCCGTCGACGCCCGCCCGCAACAGGTCCTTCGCATCGGCGAGCGCGGCGATGTGCGCCATGACGCGGACGCCGTGGGCGTGCGCTTCGTCGATGATGGCGCGATACAGCGGCGGCCTGAGCTTTTCGACCGTCCCGTTGCGATCGTCCACCCAGATCTTGATGAGGTCGGGGTGCTTGGCGGTCAGCTTTCGAACGTCCTCGCGTGCCTGCGCCTCGGTCGTCACGCCAAACGCCGAATCGCGCATCGGTACGCCCGGTCCGGCGTTGGGCATCGCGAAGCCCTGGCCCGCGGTCAAATATCGTGCGCCGGCGCGCGCGTCGCGCCGAATCTCAAACGGCAGATCACCGCGGCCCGTTCCGGCTTCGAGAACAGCCACGACGCCGCAGTAGGCAAAGCGGTCGAGCGTATCGAGGATGGTGGCGCGCGTGTAGTTGTCTGCGCTGAAGGTCAGGCCCTTCCGGTAGCCAAGATGAACGTGCGCATCGATCAGGGCAGGCATCACCGTCTTTCCGGTGAGGTCGATCCGCTGGGCGCCGGCTGGCACCGGCAAATCCCCCTTTCGGCCGATCCGGGTAAGGCGGTTGTTCTGGACGATGAACGCGGAGTTCTCAATCCGAGGTGTGCCGTCGCCGACGATCAAGCGGGCGCCTTCGAAGAGCGTGATACCGGAGGCTATCGGTTGCTCTCGGTCGTAGCGCAACCCTTTAGGGCTGCTCGGATCTGCCGGCAGCGAGCAAACCAGTACAACGAGCGTCGCCGAGAGATTCTTGGTGAAAAAGATTCTCCTGATCTCCTGCCCTCCTGTTAACCGTCTCCTGAGTTCATCGCCGGCTGTCAGACGCCGCGGCACCTTCCAGCGGTTCGAGCTTGACGATCGACGCGCCGTGGTTGTTCCCCACCCAGAACGTGACCGGCGTCGTCGAGTTGTCGACGAACACCCGCCGGACGTTCGTCGAGCGCGGGAGGAGGTATTCGGTGAACTGACCGTTCTTCGGATCCAGGCGCAGGATGCGATCGTCGTACTCGCCGCCGGTCCAGACCTGGCCGTTCTTGTCGGCGGTGACGTCGTACGGCCACGATCCAGGCGTCGGCACCGGCCACTCCTGGAATTTCTCGGTCCGCGTGTCGAACATCCCGATGCGATCGCCGTTGTTCTCGCCGAACCACAGCCGGCCCTCTTCGTCCATCATGCCGCGCCGAGGTCCCGAGCGCGCGGTCGGCGTCTTGAAGATCTTGATCTCGCCGGTCTTCGCGTCGATGCGACCGACGTCCTCGCTGCCAAGGACGAGGAAGTGTCCGTTGTTCTTCGCGTCGGGAATCACGTCGTAGACATTCGGACGCGGAATCTTGTACGGCTCGAACACCTCGAACTTTGCCGACGCGAGATCCAGCCGCAGCACCGTGTAGGTGCCCGCATCCTGCAGCCAGACCTTGCCGTCCACGTGCGACCGGTCCGGGCTGACCTGATTGATCTGGACGTGAGGGCCGTCCAGCTCCGGCGGCAGGCTCCACAGCTGGAACGTTTCCGACTTGCGATCGAACTTCGCGATGCCGCCCTGGAACTGCATCCCGAGCCACAGGTTTTCGTCGCGATCGAACCGGACACCGAGAATGCCGGTCGGCGCTTCCGGCTTCAGGATCGGCACGGCGAACTCGGTGACGGCCGCGGTTCGCGGATCGAGCTTGCCGAGGATCTGCTCGCCAAAGCTGGCGTACCAGGCGATGCCGCCCGAGTCGACGATGACGTCGTGCGGTTGCCGGGTTTTGTACGGCAGTTCGTACTCGGTATAGATGACTTGCGTCGCCTTTCCCGTCGGCCGCGGCGATGTCTTGAGCGGATAGCGCCACTGCGGTCCAGCGCTCAAATTGAGCGTCGTCAAATACTCGGCCTGGCGGCGCCACGCTGCGGCGCGCTGCTCGGCAGTCTGCGGACCCGGTCCGACTCGCGGCGCCGGCAGCTTCTGGATCTTCAGCGGGAACGACAGCTGCGGATACGTCGACATCCGCTCGATGACGGCGACCATGCGGTCCGTGTCGTAGTTCGTCCGGACGATACGCTCCATCGTGTGACAGTGTGTGCAGCCGCGGATCGAACTCTTCTGCGCGTCAGTGCCGGGAAAGCTCGCAAACCAGTCGGCGTTCGTCAGCTGCGCGGCGAGGTCTTTGGTCTTCTGCAGTTTCAGATCCAGCGTCGTCGGCTTGCCAGTCAGCCGGACGGTGACGCCGCCCGGGGGCGCGACCAAATCGAATCCCGCCGCACGAACGCGCAGGCCGTATTGAGCCGGCTCCAGTCGTGATGCCGGAAAGTGGTAGCGGCCATCTTTGTCTGTGACCACCGTGATCGTCACGGTGGCCCCGGCGTTGGTTTTTTTGGCGCTGACCAGGACGCCCTCCAGGTGCCCTTCCTCCGCGGAAGAGACGACACCGGTCAGTGCCACCGGCTCGGCAGCCTGGGCGTGCAGTGGATGGATTCTGGCCGGAACGACGGCGACCGCCGCGAAAGCGAGCGCCAGGAACAGCACGCACCTCGATCGCATCGGAACCTCCCTGGAGATCGTACAGTTCCCCGGCATGAGCGGACCGCTACGGCGCAGTCTGTCACGACGGGACCTCATCGTCTACGGCTTGTTGTTCATCGGACCGCTGGCACCCGTCGGTGTCTTCGGCGTGCTGGACGCGCGCACCAACGGCGCGGTCGCCCTGGTCTACGTCGTCGCCACCATCGCCATGGCGTTCACGGCCTGGTCGTATGCGGAGATGTCGGCTGTCGTGCCGCACGCCGGTTCCGTTTTCGCCTACGTCACCGCCGGCGTCGGCCCTCGCGCCGGGTTCCTGGCCGGCTGGCTGGCGATGCTCGACTACTTGTTGATTCCCTCGGTCGCATATCTCTTCTCCGGCATCGCGCTGCACGCACTCGTACCGGCCGTCCCGGCATGGACGTTCACGGTCGCTGCATTCACCGTCACCACCGCGTTGAACCTGTCCGGCGTCGGCGTCGCGGCGCGGGCAGGGACGATGGTCGTGGTCGCGGAACTCGTCGTCCTCGCGGTGTTCGTCGTCGCCGCCGTCGTGGTCCTGTCATCCAACGGGCCGGCAAGGCCGTCGGCGACACCGTTCATCGGCACGACCGGTGTCCATCCGGTCGCCATCGCCGGCGCGGTTTCGATTGCGGTGCTGTCCTTTCTGGGTTTCGACGCGATTGCATCGTTCGCCGAGGAAACGGCGGGCGATCCCCGTCAGGTCGGATCGGCGATTCTCGTGTGTCTCGCCACGGCAGGAGTGTTCTTCGTCGTTCAGTCGTATCTCGCCGGCGTTTTGAGCGCCGTCGATCCTGCCGATCTCGCGGCGCGGCCGGCGGCGCAGGGCACGGCGTTCTACGACCTCACGCGGACGTCCATCGGACCGTGGATGGCGACGGTGCTGGCCGTCACCAAAGCGATCGGGCCGGCGTTCGCCGCGATGACGGGACAAGCCGCGGCGGCGCGGCTGCTGTTTGGCATGGCGCGCGAGGGACGACTTCCGAAAGCACTGGCCGCGGTCGATTCCCACCGCGGTGTGCCGCGCGTCTCGCTGCTGACGGCGGCCGCCTTGACGCTTGTCGTGTCGATCTGGGCGGCCACGCGGGACGACGGCCTCGACGTGCTCGTGTCGATCGTGGACGTCGGGGCGCTCGCCGCCTTTACGCTGCTCCACGTCGCCGTCGCCGGCTATTTCGTCGTCCGGCGGAAAGGCGCGACGCGGCTGGCGCATCGCGTCGTGCCGGCGCTCGGGGCCGCGGTGACGATCTCGGTGCTCGCCGCGGCAAGCGCCTCGGCACAAGTCGTGGGCCTGGCGTGGCTCGCCGCCGGCGTTATCGTGCTGTGTGTGCCTTCTCTCCTTCGTACGAGCCCACGAATTCCTTGAGGCGCACGCCGTGGTCGGCAGCCAGCATCTCGGCCGCCTTCTCGCCGATCATGATCGACGCCGCATTCGTGTTGCCGCTGACGACGTTCGGCATCACGCTCGCGTCAGCCACGCGAAGCCTTTCGACGCCTATCACTTCGAGCCGTGGATTCACGACACTCCCGATCCGGCAGGTCGTGGTCGGGTGGTAGACGGTCCATGAATAGTGCAAGGCGACGTCCTCGAGCAGGGCGTCGCTGGGCACGCTGCCCGTGACGTGCCCATGTTTGCGAGCGAGAAACGGCGGAACCAGCCACGGCCCGATGGCTCGGTGCGCCGGCCAATGCGCCACGATGTCCAGAACGCGGCGCATCGCTGCAACCATGACCCGGAGGTCGTGCGGATCGGCGAAGTAATTCATGCGAATGATCGGATGGTTCGCGGCGTCGGCGCTTTCCAGCACAATCTCACCCTCGCTGTGCGGCTGTACCGGGTTCGCGAGGACGATCATGCTCTCGGCGTCATTGGCCAGCCGCCGGGCGGCGTCGTCGAAGTACTGGTCCGTGTCGACACGCAGGCAATTGCGCCAGAGGTCCTTGTTGTATCCGCAGAGGAAGAAGCCGATTTGCGCGTCGTGGGTGTGGGTATCCCCGAGGCCGGTCGAGAACCACGCGCACGCTTCGTAGAGCGATGAAGACACCAGGCCGCATCCGGTCGTCGCCCACTCGGTGATGCGTCGTTCGGCTTCCTGCTTCAGAGCCTTGAGCTCCGCGGGCATGACCGCGTCTTCGTGCGGGTTCGCCGGCAATGGTCCGGCGGGCGCGCGCAACGCATCAGGGCCAAACGAGACGCCGACCTCGTTCATCGAGACGCCGACGCCAGGCGCGGGGAAGAAGAGGCCCACCTGAAGGTGATCTTTCAGATGTTTGCCGACGTGGGGCGAGTCGACGCGACACGAGACGCCTGCCGCTTCGAGCTCGCGCCGCGGCCCGATGCCGGAAAGCAGGAGCAGATGCGGCGACCCAATCGCGCCGCCACTCAGCACGACTTCCCTGGCGGCCAGGGCGGTACGGGTGTCGCCGGTGGCGGTGCGGTACTCGACACCTGTCGCGGCCATGTGCCCAGGCGAGCCTTCGAGAATCACGCGCGTCACCTGCGCCCCGGTGATGATCGTCAGGTTCGGCCGCCGTTCGATGTCGCCTTCGAGGAATGCGCGATAGGTGCTGGAACGTTTCCCGGCCCGCGTCGACGTCTGGAGGAGTGAGACCACGCCGCTCGGACCCCCGCGGTCTCGTCCGTTGTAGTCGCCTCGGGGAATGCCAGCCGCTACGCTTGCGTCCACGAACTCGCGCGCGCCAGGAAAGACCGGCGAGCGCACGGACACTCCCAGCGGGCCGGCGGAGTTGTGCGCCGGCTCGTCAATGAGGATGTCTTCACTCGGCGCGAGCCCTTCGCTCTTCTTGAAGTACGGCAGGACATCGCGGTAGCTCCAGCCGATCGCGCCCGCCTCCGCCCAGGCATCGAAGTCTCCCGGATGTCCGCGGACGTACGCCATGTAATTCATCCCAGACGACCCGCCGAGCATCTTGCCCCTTGGCATCATCATTCGACCGTCGGTCAGCCCGAGCCCGCATTTTCCTGGGTCCGCCGTGTACATCCAGTCCGTCGCGGGATTCAACTGCAGCGCGGGGCACGCCGCGGGGATCAATTCTTCGGCCGGCGGCCGGCCGCCCGCCTCGAGCAGCGCCACCCGGCACGTCGGGTCCTCGGTAAGGCGAGCCGCAATGACGGCTCCCGCGGATCCGGCACCCACGACGACGAAATCGAAGGTCTCCGACATCACACCTTCCTCGCGAGGCGAAAAACTTCCGCGCCCGCATATCGAGGCGACATTGTATCCCTCGCGTGTCTTATGATTCGGCCATGCTGTCCAATCCGTACGGCACTCCAGTCAGTCTCGACGATGCGAAGAAGGCCGCCGCGCCGGCGATTGCCGAAGCCCGCAAGAACAGCTGGCTGATGGCGGTGGCCATCGTCGATCCGGCGGGCCACCTGGTGTATTTCGAAAAGATGGATGGCACGCAGACCGGCAGCGTCACCGTCGCGATCGCGAAGGCGCGCTCGGCGGCGCTGTTCAAGCGTTCGACGAAGACGTTTCAGGACACGCTCGCGGGAGGAGGCGAGGGTCTGCGCGTACTGAAACTCGAAAACGCCGTGCCGGTCGAAGGCGGCTTGCCGCTGATCGTGGACGGCAAGATCGTCGGCGCCATCGGCTTATCCGGCGGCACGAGCCAGCAGGACGGCCAGTGCGCTCAGGCCGGCGCAAACGTTTTGAAGTAGACATACAGAACGTAGCGCAGCCCTTCAGGGCTGCCTGGCAGTAACAACAGGGAGAAACCATGAGACGCATGCTCGTACTGCTCTTTGCCGCGCTCCTCGTCGCGGGGTCGGCGTCGATCGCATCCGCGCAGCTGACGTCCGCCAAGGAGGGCCCCGTGGTTTACGGGCATCACCACCTGAACACGACGAACATGGACGCGCACAAGAAGTTCTTCGTCGACACGCTCGGCGGGACGCTGATCAAGATCGGCACGAATAACGCCGAGATCGTGAAGTTCCCGAACGTCCTGATCTTTTTCCGCGCGACGCAGGCCCCGACGGGCGGCACGCGCGGCACCACGGTCAATCACATCGGGTTCTCGGTGCCGAACCTCCGGCCGGTGATCGACAAGATCAAGGCGAACGGCTTCAAGATGATCACCGACACCGAATC
>Ga0207641_10003382_pt1 | contig 14159 bp, 8 predicted proteins | sample KBSSwiS62_FD_184306 | JGI IMG/M metagenome (GOLD analysis project Ga0207641, IMG submission 184306) | Switchgrass rhizosphere microbial communities from Kellogg Biological Station, Michigan, USA - KBS Switchgrass S6-2 (SPAdes) (version 2) | ecosystem: Host-associated > Plants > Roots >... | reverse complement strand
TTATGATATTACAAACTGGCTTAATATCAGCTACAGAGCAGGAGTTGATTTTTATACGGACAGGCGAAAAAGAACAATTGCCATTGGGTCTGCCCAGGTAGTAAGAAGTGCATTTACAGGGGCCCCCGGAACAACAACCGGTGGTATAATGGAAGATGTGTTTTACAGAAATGAGATCAATGGAGATCTCATGATAACAGCTAAGAAAAATGACGTCTTCATACAGGGGCTCAATGCAAATCTTTTACTCGGCCATGGTGTAAACCAACAGAAATACCAGAATCTGAATCAAACAGGTTATGGCCTGGCTGTTCCTGATTTTTATAATATAACAAACGCATCAAATCTCAGCCTTACTAATGAATATCATTCAATGAGAAGGCTATGGGGACTGTACGGACAACTGTCCCTTGCTTATAAAAATTATTTATTCCTGGAATTAACAGGAAGGCAGGATCATTCTTCTACATTACCGAAGTCAAAAAGCAGTTATTTCTATCCTTCCGCATCTGCTTCATTTGTGCTGACAGATGCATTTAATATACAATCAAAGTTCCTGTCTTTTGCTAAAGTAAGAGTGGCTTATGCAAAAGTGGGAAATGATGCGCCGGTATATTCACTGGATAATACATTTCTTTCCGCAGCTGTTGGAAATAATGTAGCAAATTTTGCATTCCCGTTTGGTACCACAGCAGGTTTTGCAGCAAGTACTACACTGGGTAATAAAGAACTGACACCTGAATTTACCAGCACATTTGATATCGGTGCGAATGTTGGCTTATTTAAAAATAAAATAAATATTGATGCTACTGTTTACAGTTCAAAAAGTACTGATCAGATAGTACCGGTTGGTTTACCCGGCTCCAGTGGCTACCTGAATAAGTTTGTAAATATTGGTGAAATGACCAATAAAGGATTTGAAGTTACTATCAATGCCACCCCGATAAAAACAAAAGATTTTACATGGGTTGTCTCAGGAAATTTTTCACTTAACAGGAATAAAGTAACATTCATTGCGCCTGGAGTAACTTCATTTGCTTTTGGCGGTACCTCTTTCGCTGGTCTTGTTCCAACGATTGCTGTAGGTGAAGCTTATGGAATAATCAGGGGAAGCAAGTTTGTAACAAATGCTGCCGGTGAACGATTGATCGATTCAACAACCGGCTTATACCTGAATTATAAAACTGATCAAACTGTACTTGATCCTAACAGGAAGTGGATAGCAGGACTCAACAATACTTTTACTTACAAACAATTTTCATTATCCTTTTTAGTAGATCATAAACAAGGTGGACAATTTGAATCTTTTACTGTTGGAGTGCTGAGAGCTAACGGATCATTGAAAATGACAGAAGACCGGGATCAACCATTTATTCTTCCTGGCGTAATTGATGTTGGCGGCGGAAAATATGTACCCAATAATATTCAGATAAACGGGCAGACATATTATAATACAGCATTAGGTGCAACTACAGGCGCTACTACTTCTAATGAGTTTTCAGTATTTGATGCTACTACTTTCAGGTTAAGAGAATGTGCGGTAAGCTATGAACTTACCGGCGCTGCTGCAAAAACCAAAGTGTTTAAGAAGATCAAGCTCACTGTTTATGGCCGCAACTTATTTTATTATGCACCCAATTCAATTATAGATCCTGAATTGAGCACATCTGGCGCAAGCACTACTACCGGCGGTGGACTTGTTCGCGGTTTGGAATTAACCAGTGCTCCTAATACAAGAAATTTCGGGGTTAGCCTGAGAGCCACCTTTTAATAATTATTAAATACGTTAACATGAAAATCAAAATAAAATTATTTGCCTTCATTACAGCGGTTTTAATTTTTACATCCTGCACAAAATCTTTCCTTGATGTGAACACAAATCCAAATGCTGTTGTAGATGTTACACCCAAAACTTTATTACCTAATACTACAGTTGGTATGGCTTTTACTAACGGAAATGAATTAGGAAAAGTAGCGGGCCTATTAATGCAATATAATGCGGGTATATTAGGCCAGTCAGCCGCATATGATACATGGAATATTGGCAGTCTTGATAATTCCTGGTCAAATGAAGTATATACTGATGTTATCAACAATCTCGGAATATTGATTCAAAAAACCCAGGCACAAAGCCCCGCTTATGCAGGTATTGCAAAACTTGAACGGGCATACACCATTGCCATGGCGACAGATCTATGGGGTGATGTACCTTATTCCCAGGCGGGCCAGGGATTTGATGATAATGGTATACTTAAATTTTCACAACCCATATTTGATGCCCAGGCAGATATTTATCTTGGTAATTCTTCAAAAGGAATTAAAAGTTTGTTCAACCTGGTAAGAGAAGGGTTGGCTGATATCGCTTCGCCTGTTTCATCGCTTAAACCCGGGGTAGATGATATGGTATACAGAGGTGATCTTTCAAAATGGAACAGGTTTGGAAATTCTTTACTTTTAAAACTAGCCCTACAGGTGTCAAACAAAGCGCCGGATACAACCAAAGCAGTGATCAATTCCATACTTGATGGCAGCAAACCATTTATTGATGCTATTGATGGAAGTTTGGATTTTAATGTGCCCTTTACAACCGCAAACCCAAATCCTTATTACCTCCAGGATATTGGCGGATCCATTCCAAATACACAGATGCTCAGTAACAGGTTTTTAGCTTTGGAGCGCAACTTGAATGATTCTTTAAGATTGTCCAAACTTTATATAAAACCTGCTGCTACTTTTATAGGATATGATAATGGTTCTCCATTTACAGCACCAACTCCTACCACACGTTCCTATTATGGCATTTACCCTCTTGGTGCAACACGTAGTGGTGAAGCGCCGATACGGCTTATCTCTGCATTCAGGAATTATTTTATACTTGCTGAAGCCGCATTAAGATTTGGCACTTCGGGTGATCCCAATGTTTATTATCAAAATGGTATCAAGGCGTCTATGAAATCAACAGGGCTGACAGATGCAGATATCAATGCATACTTTACAGCGAACCCCACCATAGTAACACTAAGCGGAACTACCGATCAAAAAATACAACAGATCATCACGCAAAAATATATTGCATCAGTGGGCAGCGCCATTGAAAGCTATAATGATTACCGCAGAACCGGGTACCCTGTATTAACTCCCCCGCTTACTACTGCAGGTGACGACCCGAATGTATTTCCGCAGAGATATCCATATACCACGCAGGAAGGAACATCAAATCCAAATCAACCAAACCCAAGACCCAAAACAACTGTAAAACTCTGGTGGGCATTATAAAAAAATAGTTTAACTGAAAAAAAGATTTTATGAATAAAAATACAATCGTCATTTGCCTTACAGCAATGCTCATATTTTCAGGATGTAAAAAAGATGACTTCAATTTCCTGTCAACCAGCTATCCTGATGTGCCGGTAACTGTAACAAACCTGTTTGGTATGTACAATGGCGTACCCACAGTAAGCACATCACTTTCCGGTGGTGGTGCAATAACCATAACATTAAGTATTCCGGCCGGCACCGGAAGAACACTTAAAGAAATTCCCCGTGTTGCAGTAGCCAGTACACCCAATAATTATAAAGTAGTGGAGGTAACAACAGGATTATACAACACTGCCCCGCTTACCGCAACCGGGACATCCTTCACTTTCACAACTTCACTTGCAGAATTTACAACCAAGACGGGAATCAGTGTAACAACAGGTGGAACAGCAACAAGTTTTCTAAGCCGTTATTTTTATTTTCTTATTACACTGGATAATGGCCAACAACTTATTCCTGTACCGGTAAGAGTGTATATTGCCAGTTAAGTATTCAATTGGTTTGAAGAAAGAAGGAACATTACGGAGAACGGAGACTAAGCATAACGACTCAAGATTTTTTATACTCTTTCCGTCCGCCCGGGGTCTTGCCACCAATTATTAACTGTCCTGATGTTTGTGTATTGGCGGCGAACCTGGTGTTTTTTATTGCATATACTCTATCCCGGTATGTGCCTTCTTCATTCATGTATTTTTGCTGCCGGGCAAGATCCCGGGCGTGCGGAAGATAACATTATCCCCTTTTCGCTAATAAGATCATCCTTGGTGATGCGACACTATCGTATTCATTCAACTGGTAATCTCCATAGATTTTTTCGAGTTTCAATCCGTTTCGTTCAAACATATAGTCAAAATTATTCAGATCAAATTTAGCAACCTGTTCAACGAATTCGGATTGACCTGAAGGCATATTTTCAATTGCTATCTTTTTATAGAAAAAATGTTCGTCTGTCCATCGCGAAATATGATAGATGATCCCATCAATCTCTTTTGTTTCTTCACTGACCAACCGGTCTTCACACCATGCCACATTTAAATAATCCAATACTAACGATCCACCAGTTTTTAATGCATGATAAATATTACTGATCACTTTGTGGTTCTCTTCATCATTTTTAAAATAACCAAAACTTGTAAAGAAATTAAACACATAATCAAAACGGTTTTTTCCAAACGGATCACGCATATCATGTTTTGCAAACCGAAGATTTGTCTTTTCGTATTTCTTTGCACTTCGTATACTGGAAGCAGCAAGATCTAAACCTGTTACATTAAATCCTTTTGCAGCCAGCCATTTTGCATGTCGACCTGCTCCGCAACCCAAATCAAGCATGGTTGAATTTGCAGGAGGCTCCAATTCATCCATTAATGCATCAATAAAATCAGTGGCTTCTTTTTCGCTCCGGTTTGAATAAAGCTGGTGATAAAAAACGGAATCGAACCATTGTTTATACCAGTTAGCGTTGTTCCAGGTTTTAAATTCAATTGTATTTTTCATAAAAGATGTTTAATGAATTAAAAGCGATAGATGTTAATGTGCCTCAATTGTATTTTGCATTTTGTGTGATACGCTGAATAAAGAATTATCACGCAGCCACGCAGCCAACCATACGAGTGCAAGTATCACAGCGGGCATTATGAAAAAAATATGTTGTGATAATTCAATCGCCATGGCGCCACCAAAATATCCGGTCATTAAAAAGAATCCGAGCCTTAAAGTACGTGACCAAAGAAATAATGTGACAAAGACGAGCTCTGTTATTCCCAGCAATTTCATATAAGGAAGCAATCCTGTTTTTGAAAAGACTTCAACCAGCTGTGGCTGAGCCGTTAATTTCATAAATGAACCTGTACCAATGATCAATGTTACAAGGATGGAAGGTGCCCATTTGAAGATCTTGTTTGTTTTACTTTTCATTTTTTTAATTTTTGATAAAACAAAGCTATCGGCAGGCAATGGCCTGCACGTTGACATAAGTCAAAATCAAAAAAAACGGCTGTTATTTTTTGCGCATTGATTTTCTGCGAACACGGCTCAGTGTTTCGGGAGCAATACCGAGGTAAGAAGCCAGCATATGTTGCGGTACACGCTGAGCAATAGACGGATATGTTTGTATAAAATCATTATAACGTTCTTCAGCGTCGGCAACAAGCGAATGAACAATGCGTTTATCTTTTGCGGCAGATCTTTTTTGCATACCCGCCTGGAATGATCTGCCATAAGCAGGTACTTTCTCAAGCATTTTAAAATGCCCTGCCTGATCTATCAGCAGTATATCCGAGTCTTCAATAGCATCTATAAAACAAGATGCTTTGGCTCCTTCTGCCGTCGCACCTTTATCAGAGATCCACCAGTTCTCAGGCGCAAACTGGATAATATGTTCTTTACCTTTATTATCGATAACATAGCTGCGCAGGAAACCTTTGCATACAAAAGCCCCATACTTTAACAAGTCACCCTCACGCAGTAGAAATTCTCCTTTCAATAATTTTTTTGGAATAAAGACATCATGGATCACCTCCTTATCCACCGTTGATAAGGGATGAGTTTTTTCTAAATATTCATACAAGGCCCCGAACATAATAGTAATAAGTATATGAAATTAATGAAATGGAAATTGATTAATCTGACTGCTCTGTAAAATGGATTTGAGTCACATCAGAAAATTTGTAGTATCGATAAATCTCTGCTGAGAATTTCTTAAGTGGAGAAACAAAGGCTTGAAATTAAATTTAAGATTTTTTTTATGAATCAAGCTGTATTACTGCCATTATGCTTCGAGGTCGTGGACAGTTTTCTTTTATTGCAGATTATTTGGAAGACCCGCAGTGACTGAGGCCAACTTACTTAACAACATATCTCAATTGTAATTTAACAGGTTTAATATTCCCACACTCATTTTATGAACACGAACCAAGGCGGAGAGATAAAAGAACTGATCAGTTAATTTTTCTTTATTGCTTTACGCTTTATCCTTCGATTTAGCTTTTCCTTTCAGTGGATTGTCATCTTTCGCTTTTTGATCTATTTGATCCTTTCCTTTTTGATCGTTGTCTTTCACTTTTTGGTCTGCCTGATCTTTTTCCTTTGGATTTTCGTCTTTCGCTTTTGGACCAGATTGATCCTTTTCTTTTTGACCATTGTCTTTCACTTTCTGGTCTGCCTGATCTTTTTCCTTTGGATTTTCATCTTTAGCTTTTGGACCAGATTGATCCTTTTCTTTTTGACCATTGTCTTTCACTTTCTGGTCTGCCTGATCTTTTTCCTTTGGATTTTCATCTTTCGCTTTTGGACTAGATTGATCCTTTTCTTTTTGACCATTATCTTTCACTTTCTGGTCTGCTTGATCTTTTTCCTTTGGATTTTCGTCTTTCGCTTTTGGACCAGATTGATCCTTTTCTTTTTGACCATTGTCTTTCTCTTTTTGGTCTGCTTGATCCTTTTCCTTTTGACCATTGCCTTTCTCTTTCTGATTGTATTGACCTTTTCCGTTTTGATCATTGACTTTATCTCTCTGATTGAATTGATCTTTTCCGTTTTGATCATTGTCTTTCACTTTCTGATTGAATTGACCTTTTCCGTTTTGATCATTGCCTTTATCTTTCTGGTTGAATTGATCTTTTCCGTTTTGATCATTGTCTTTCTCTTTCTGGTTGAATTGACCTTTTCCTTTTACTATTTCTTCCTGATCCTTTCCTTTCGGTCCATGGGCGTTGTTATTCTTTTGCCCCTTGAATTTCCAGTCATCATAATCGCCTTCTTCATATTCCACATCTTTCAAATGCTTCTCATCGAGGTAGTATCTTCCATCATCGCCTTTCCAATAGGTATATCCTGCAGTGTTTCTGTAGTAGTAGCGGCCATCACTATAGCGATTGATCACTATATTATTTGTATAAACGATCACTAAAGGATATTTTTTTCTTTGTCCAGGCGCATACGCTTTTGCTGATTGATCTCCGTATATCTTTTTCGCCTGGCCCGGAGGAAGATTACCGCCATTAGTCTGAATAGGGTATGTATTCGTTGATGTTTGAGTTGGAGGCAAAGAATTTACCGGATATTGTGTGCCTGTGTACGTTCTGCTACTTCGGCAACTGATCGCAATAATTAAGATCAACGGGAAACCAAGAGCTTGTAGAAATTTGGTGGTTTTCATAGTAGGATTTTATTCACCCCCAAAAAACGCAAAATTGTTCTAATAAGAAACGGATTTTACTATTATTAATAGCCGCACTGTATATTTCCATGAATACAAAAGTGCAAACCCCCGAATATCCCTGTAATACAATCGTAAATTAACTCTGAAAGGTGCTGACTCCTGAATGAATCCAAGGAGCAGAACTACACCAGTCAAAATTTTTTGAATCTTCTTATTGGTTTGCAGAAAGAAGGAACACTACCGACAACAAGGCTCTGCCTTCATCATTCTTTCCTTTCTTTCTTTTGCACAAGCAAAAGAAAGAACTAAAGAAAAGCACACCGGCAAAAAGACAAAGACTTAAGCTGTCCGCCCCGGGCAAGCAACAATTTCAAAATGATACATTACTTATATTACTCAAATAAAACAAATCCGAAAGTGAAACCCGCATGAAAATCATCGATCATTACCCATTCACCTTTTTCAAGATCATTAAAATGAAGGCCAGGGCCAAGAAACAAGCTGATGAATTTTTGTTTGTATTGTTTTTGAATACCGAGATTAAAAAAAGTTCTTGCTTGTCCTTTGGCCGCGGTTTCCCTTGAAACATTTAACAATGCAATTGGTCCACTGAATAAACTTTCCTGTAGTGATAAATATGTAGCAGAATAATTTCTGACAGTTTTTTCTTTTTTAATTCTGTGCAACAGGTTAAAATAATAGCGAAGTTCTATTGTCGCCAAACCATGAATGGCAAGTTCATCCTGACCTACGAATGAAGTTCGAAATGAAGGGCCGATACCAGCAACAATGGTGAAAGGTCTATGAATCTCTCTTTCATAAGAAAATAAAAACGGCCACCCTTCATCATGCGGTGCTATAGTTGTAAATGATGCCCTGAAAATATTTTTTTCAATATCTTTTGAGAACATATCTTTTTCCTGCGCCCGGGAATATGTGGCGGCACAAAAAAGCATCAATACAATTAAATATTTCAATGTTCCTTTTCCTTGTCTATATACAATGTTCTAAAATTACGAATGATATTTCTTTAGTAGATCGGAGAAAAAGAGCAGAAAGAAGTAACCTAACTGCATAGATAATTAACTTGAACTTTCAATTCACTACTTTAATGATCCAGCACAGAACCATCAAAAGGATCCCACATTTCAGGAAACTCCCATTCAGGAACCCCGCGTTCATTTTCGATCAGGTTATCATCTAATTCTAATCCAAGTCCGGGGCCATCAATATTTCCTTTTAAAATGATATGACCTTCCGTCATCACCAACGGTTTTTTGATATAGCTTTTACCAAGATAACTTCTTTGCACTTTGCTGTCTTTTGGAGCCGCTTGCAGGCTGGGTATTTCATGTGCTACAAGATTAGGAACGGACGCCATTACATGCATCGAAGCAATGGCACCCACAATACCTTCTTTAGCATGGGGCAACATGCCTGCATAAAATGATTCTGCAATAGTAGCAATAGCTTTCATTTCAGTAACACCACCGCAATGTGTAATATCGGGTTGCAAAAAAGAAGCAGCACCTGCCATCAGCAGATCCTTGAATTGCCATTTAGAAACTAATCTTTCTCCTGTTGCAAATGGTATATATGTTTTCTTTGACATCTCTGCCATTAACGGCAGATTCTGATGTTGTATTGGTTCTTCATAAAACCAGGGCTGAAATTGTTCCAGTGCTTTAATGATCAGCATAGCATTGGGTGCCTGATGATCTCCGTGTAGTTCAATTCCCATATCCACTTTAGGTCCTATTACTTCGCGGATCGCTTTTACATTTTCTACTATTCCCTCTATAAAATCAGGATTCTCGGCATACCTCGCCAACCGTCCGCGGCTGGAGGTTACTCCCACTTTCATGGATTGATAACCTTCAGCGATCACCTGCTTTGCTCCTTCGGGTGTTTGTGCCTGGCCATACAAGCGGATACGGTCACGGGTGGGACCGCCAAGTAATTCATAAAGCGGTACACCTAATGCTTTTCCTTTTATATCCCACATGGCAATATCAACAGCCGATAAAGCACTTGTTAATATAATACCACCGCGATAAAAAGCGTGGCGATACATGGCCTGCCAGTGGTGAGCCGGACGTCGCGGATCTTTGCCGATAAGATATGCTTCCAGTTCCTGGATCGCTGCCATGGTAGTGTTGATCCTTCCCTCCACCGTTCCCTCGCCAATGCCCACAATGCCAGCATTCGTATGCAGCTTTATAAAAATGGTTCGTAGGGAATGAACAGGAATGATCTCCAGTTTGGTGATCTTTAATTCATCTTTCGGATCGATCAATGCACGGGAATAATTAAATCCAGTTGTTGTTTTTATGTCATTTGATTTACCGTGGCTATGCTCGGCAATGACCAACCCGGCAATGCCGGTTGATATTTTTTTGATCCAGTTTCTCCGGGAAGCAGCATTTTCCATTGTTGTTATTTTATGACGTGAACAATTGTTACAGCATAACAATTTACAAAGTATATTAAAACGAAAGGAACTGCCCTCGCTTTATTTATGCTGTAAACGCTGTACGTCAGCGATTGTCTCATCTCAAACGGAACAACAAACAACGACGAACAATCAACAGCAACGATTTTAAAGGAGTGTGTAACTAAGGCCAGATCTCTTATTATTTCTGCTCCTTCGAAGCATAACGACTCAAAATTTTTTAAATATTCTTTATTGGTTTGAAGAATGAAGGAGCACTACCGACAACGGAGATTAAGCATAACGATTTCATTATTTTTTAAATACTCCTTATTGACTTGAAGAAAGAAGGAACACTACGAACAACGGAGGGGAAAAAATGATACTGGGCTTTGTTTTATTTATAATGTCGCATATATTGCAATTCAATCCTCACTGGAAACCAAGTTTACCGATGGTAATTTTTTAATGTTTTGGAATTGGTACAGAAATTTTTTTCAATTAACAATACCAACTACTTTATGAAATGCTATAAAAAACTGGATTGGATTTTTACATTTCTACTTGTTTCTTCTTCTTTGGGGTCACTGGCCCAAAGTTCTGTTAACTATACAATGGTAACCAGCACCAATGCTTCTTTAACAAGTGACAAAAATGGCAATACAATAAACTTATCCACTGAACAAAACCTCATACCTAATATTAATTGGTTCAATAATTCTGCATTACTTGATATTGGTTTTGGCTTTGTATTTATGGGGAAATATTATTCGCATTTTATCGCGGGCTATAATGGTCACATAGGATTAGGTCTTGCCTCTTCTCCAACTAATATGCTTTTACCTGGAGCAGGCAACTTGCTTAGCAGGAACGTTACTTATCCGCCAACAACCTTTGCAGCACCAATACTGGCTGCTTTTTGGGACGATCTTCGCACTTCAAGTACCGGGCCAACCGTGAGAAGCAAACTTATTGGTTCAGCACCTAAACGCTGTCTTGTCATTGAATGGAATGTTGCTATAAATTTTAACTCGGCCACCAGCACTAATCCTTCCGATGGCGTTTTTCAAATGAGATTGTATGAAAGCACTGGTGAAATAGAATATGTTTATGGAAAAATGCAAATCGGTTTGGGAAGTACTACCGTTACTGCATCTATGGGTTTCACGAGTGGAAATACAAATAACAGCTTCATTGCTATAAAAGATCTTTCCACTTTCAATATTACAAGGTTGGTTTCTGAGGAACCGGCTACACAGAATCTTGTCAATAGTGCAACACCAGGTGCAATTGCCGGACTTAATTCCTCAGCCGATGGATCAAGAAGGTTTATATCCTTTCAACCAGTTGCTTGCAATGGAAATTTTATTACTGCAAATACATCCCGTGTATTGGCTACCACGATGCAATTGAACTGGACTGATAACATCACAAATAAATTTGGTTACCTCGTTTACCGTTCTGTCGTTGATTCAAACAATTATCAATACGTTGCTAATTTGCCTCCTTCTGCAAGTAGTTATGTGGCTAATAATTTAAATACGAATACACGTTATTACTGGAAAATAATTCCATATACAGAGGGAAATACCAGTACAATACAAGTACTCACGGATAGCACTCGTTGTAGTATGAAAGGGGTTTATAAGATCGGGGCTGGCGGAAATTTTAATAGCATCCGGTCTGCACAAGACTCACTTGCTCTCTGGGGAATGGCTGATGCTATAACATGGGAATTACTTCCTGCTTTCAGTTTTGCATCAGAAAATTTACCTGTACAGTTTAAATCTCTTGCTCCATGTCACGAAAAAAATTATACTCTTACAATCCAACCTGCCGCTGGCGCTGGTTTTAGTTTTATTAATAATTCTGCCAGCCCGGTATTCCTTATAGACAGTTCTAAGAATATTATTATAGAGGGAAGGGCGGGCGGTAGTGGCCCTGGTGCGTTAATACTAGAAGGTCCAGGCGAATTAATAAAGATCAGAAATGGGTGGAACAATCAAATCAATTTTATAGAGTTTAAATCTAACACTGCTTCTTCCACTATAAGTCCCGTATCCATCGAAGGAACCGCTGGTGGTGGGAGTTACCTGAACAGCATCAACAATTGTGTTTTACATGATCGTGGATCATCCTTTTCTTTGCCTTTGCAATTAATAAGATCTGTGATCAGCAACGGGGCACCGAATTATAACAACATCATATCAGGTTGTAACTTTTACAATTTTAAAAGGTTTGCCCTTGATATTGATGGAAAAGGATGGACCATTAACAATAACAGCTTTTATTGTACGGTTCCCATTAATGCAACCGATAGTTCCGGATTTATCAATATAAGTACTAATGATAACACATTGATAAACCAAATAGCAGGAAACTATTTTGGCGGAAGCGGTCCAAACTGTGGCGGAAATGTATTAACATGGAACTCGTCCTGGTTTTTTAATGGAATTGGCGTAAATGCAAGCAGCGTGATCAAGAATAATCAGTTCAAGCGCATAAAAATAACCACAGCTCCTACACTGCCCACTCCTGATTCTTATATCGACCTTATTCGTGTGGGCAAACTTGGTTCGGGAGGTGTAACCATGGATTTTACTATTCAGAAAAATCAATTTGGAAGTCTTGGTCCTGCGGACAGTATTTCACTTATCAGTAATACTGCAGCCTCAGTCAGCGCCACTATGATCAGAGCTGTTGGTCCCAGCGTGGGTGTTGTTGACAGCAATACGATGGTTTATATCCACACGTCAGTTACCGGTAGTAATTCGGATTTAAGTTTAAGCCTAGTAGAAAACATTCTTGGTAATACGATAACAATTAAAAACAATGTATTGGGCACGGCTCAACATTCTTATAGAATAGTACACCTGGGCTCAGGAAGGATGACAGGTTTTTACACCTGGGGCAGGGCAACAATGACTGATAATCTCATTACGAATATTGTTGCAAAAAATAAGATTGCCGGCATCTTTACTCAATTAGATAATCATATTGACCCGTCTCTTAACGGAACAATTACAGGGAATACGATTAGTCATATCAAGTCTTTGGAAAGTGTGCCCGGCTTTGACAATTTTTCGGCAGTGGGAATAGCTACTTACGGATCTGCGGTGTTAATTGAAAGAAATAAAATACTACATATCGAAGATAGCAGTATGCTATTGGGCCCGATTGGGCCTGTTTCCATTTTTTCAAAAGATTGTAATAACACTATCAGCAGAAATTTAATTGATGGACTCCTGCAGAACCCGGTTGTACCTTATTCTAAATATATGAGAGCCTTAAGCATGGAAGACGATCGTTCAGTTATTATGAATAATATGATCAGGTTGGGTGTTGATTCGGCAGGCCATGCTGTACCGGGAGGATCGTTTATCGGATATACAAATACCAGCACTACAACCAACCGGGTGATCCATAACTCATTTTATATTACAGGAAATGGAGGAAGTTCGCCGGCAAATATCAGCTATTGTATTTTTTATACCGGCCCATCGAATTTCGTCAATAATATCCTCGTGAATAATCGTCCAAATCCGACAGGGAGTTTGAATTCAATTTTTTCAAACTCTTCAAGTTCGCAAACTAATTACACAGATTACAATGTCTGCTATCATGTACCTAATGGAATATTTGCTCTCAGTTCTTCTGGCAATCTGAGCTTTTCGCAATGGATGAATCTTGGCCAAGATGTTCATTCTGTATTAATGCAGCCTAATTTTGTTTCGCCTGATGAGCCTACACGCTTACTGGATTTACATGTTGCAGCACCCACGCCGGTTGACCACAGCGGAACCTCTTTCGGATCATACACTACAACTTATGATTACGATGGTGATGTGAGAGCGAATATTTCGCCAGTAGATATTGGAGCAGATGCCGTTACGGAAGTTGTTACACCCGTAATTACAGGAGTTAGTAACAAATGTCAAAACAGCCAAACGGCAAAAGGAAAGTTGACAAATCCTCCTCTTAATGCTACAGTTACCATCACGCAGGATAATTCTCCTCTTACTTATTCAGCAGCTGATAGCAGCTTTACTTACTTTACTTCTGGAGTAACTACAATCGGTAATCATTTGATCACAGTAAAATATACCAGTGGTTCTGTTATTATTCAGAGAGATACGGCCTATACTGTTTTTCCTGTTGTGATACCTACCATTACATTAAGTGGTAACACAACTGTTACAACAGGACAACCAATAAACTTAACGGCAGTTACTACAAATGGAGGTGGTA
>Ga0207641_10003381_pt1 | contig 14163 bp, 13 predicted proteins | sample KBSSwiS62_FD_184306 | JGI IMG/M metagenome (GOLD analysis project Ga0207641, IMG submission 184306) | Switchgrass rhizosphere microbial communities from Kellogg Biological Station, Michigan, USA - KBS Switchgrass S6-2 (SPAdes) (version 2) | ecosystem: Host-associated > Plants > Roots >... | reverse complement strand
AAACTCATCCTCACCGCATACGGCGCCCTGCTCGCTTTTCTGCTTCTGGTGCTCTTGCCCATCGCACTATTCGCACGTATTCCCTTAAAACGATTCCTTTCCTACGTCGCCGAACCCGCAACCATTGCATTTGCCACCAGCACTTCTGAAGCCGCTCTCCCGCGCGCCATGGAATGCATGGAAGCCTTCGGCGTGCCGCGCCGCATCGTCGCGTTCGTCATCCCCGCCGGCTACAGTTTCAATCTCGACGGCTCGACACTCTACCTAGCGTTAGCCTCAATCTTCGTGGCGCAAGCCGCCGGCATACACATGCCGTGGTCCCAACAACTGCTCATGGTTCTCACCCTAATGCTCACCAGCAAAGGAATCGCCGGTGTACCCCGCGCCACCCTGCTCGTTCTTCTTGCCTCTGCAGCCAGTTTCCATCTGCCCAGCGAACCGGTCTTCGTCATTCTCGGCGTCGATGCGCTCATCGACATGGCCCGAACTTCGCTCAACGTCACCGGCAATTGCCTCGCCAGCGCCGTCATAGCTCGCTGGGAAAATGAGCTCCCTGCCGACTAAACACCCGTTAGCTCCTAGTCGCCGACGAACCTGATTTTTCTTTGAAATTACTTCAGCCTATTCGCCGCCGCCGGGCCAGGCGGCCAGCGGCGAACTCGCGACCGACGCCACATCCGCTTGCGGCTCCGGTTTCGTTTCGACGTGCCGGGCCAGATCCACCCTGTGGGTGTGATTTCGCTGCGCCCGAATCGCCATCCGCGTCAAGTCAAACATCCCGTAAACAATGTTGCCGCGCACCACATCGCTCTTGAAGCTCAGCACTTGCATGCGTAGGTATCGCGCGAATTTCGAGTGCGGCCGCGAAGCCGCCACTGACGAGCTATCCGCCGCTTGTTGCTGGAACACCGCATTCTCGCATTCCTTCAGTTGCACCACTGCCAGCGAACCGTCCGTCCGCATCGCATCGCCTGTTGAGTTCATCGCGGCGTGTGCCATCTGCGGCCGGCCTACGTAGTACACGGCCGCGACGCATCCCGTCAGGTTCAGATCCCGCACCAGCATGCCCCGTCCTTCATCCACGTCAACATCAATATGGTGAATGAACTTGTGCTGACGCACCGAAAGCGTTGCGCCGGTTTCCCGCGTCATGGCTCCGAGCCACACAGTCTGCCCGCCAATTACGTCATTGCGCGCCCACACCCGCAGGTGTTCTCTTTTTTCGTAGCTATCCAGGCTTTTTTCCCATGTCGCTGTCACCGGCTTCCCGTCCACCAGCTGCCGTGAAATTGGCGCCTCGGGATAACTCTTGAACGCTAGGAACGCATGCAGCTCGCGCATCACCGATCGCGTCGTCGTCGGATCGCCGTGCCGCCATCCCGCGGCGTGGAATGCCTGGTCCATCTGGTCCGGCGTACCCACGAGAGCTACGTTCACGAAGTCCGCGGCCTGCCCATAGCGTGTTGTCGTGCGCTCCGGCAAAGTCGGCGCGGTAATCTCCATCGTCGCCCGCTCGATTTCGTCCGGTGAATTCCCTTGCATCGCACCGTGCAGCTCCGCTGGAACCCGCAGTTCCGTGGTCAGTCCGAACTTCACATCAGTTCCGCGCGGCAAATAAATTTCTGGCTCAGGAAACACCGGGAACGCCGCGCGATAGGCCAGCAGAGTAAGGTCACTATAAGGATTCCACGTCGGCAAGTGTTTCAATCGGCTGGTGATTCTTCCCTGTGGCGTGTCCGTTGCGTTCACGCCGTGAATTACGCCGTTCTTTACCGTCTCGCGCGCATTGTCGATTTCCATCACTCGCGACGACATCGCAAACTCTTTTCCGTTCTTAGTCACCAGATGGTCGAAGTTCAACTGCAGCGTCGCCGTTTCGTGTACCAGCCCCATTCCCACGCGCCGCACCGCCTTGATTCTTCCTTCCACCAAAGTTCCGGCCGCGATCAACTCCGCGCCGTCGCATGTCGGCGACTCGATCACCATTGCCTGCACTTTTTCCCCAGCCTTGGCGCTATACGACGACACCGGCTGTAACAACCGCACCCACAACACTTCCCCGGGCCTCAGAGAGCTGCACTGCGCATTCGCGGCTGGGCAGCATACGCAAACAATTACTCCCAGAATAGCGGCAGCCGCCGCGCAATTTCTCCCGTTGCGCAGGATTCTGTATACGCGAACTTTTTTCAGCAGGGTCTTCACTCTTCCATTTTAGGTTTCCTTTCTTGGATGCTCTTCTTATTCCGGCGGGTTTTCTCACCATGTCACCTGTTCTGACGAACAGTTCCGCTACCTGTCCTCATTTTCTTGCTTCGCGATATCCATTTTTCACATCGCGGATTCACGGCCGGCGGTGCCGGTTCGCCCTTGCTCTTTTTTCCAAAAACCGCGATGCTTATCCGTCGCCGCCCACCGCCATATCAGTAACGACGCTCTGATCTGGAACTCATTTGACCTTCATACATTCTTTCCGCCGGCTGCGGCTTCCTGTCTGCGCTCTTCTGTTTTTGCTCGTGCTCACTCCCGTATTCGCGGACGACATCAAGGGAATCGTCGCGACCAGCTATGTCACCGATCTTGCCGGCGTAATCCCTACCCGTACTCGCCAACGGCTCGAGGCGCTTTGCGCCGAACTTGAACAAAAAACCGGCGCGCAACTCGCCATCGTCACCGTGCGCTCTCTCGACGATCGTGCCGTCGAAGATTACACAGTCGACCTCTTCAAACATCTCGGCGTCGGCTCAAAGAAGCAGGACTCAGGTGTCCTGTTACTGCTCGCTCCCAACGATCGCAAATACCGCGTCGAAGTCGGTTACGGTCTCGAACCGGTCATCAATGATGCTCGCGCCGGCGACGCAGGCCGCTCCATGGTACCGTTCCTTCGTCAAAATGATTTCGCCGCCGCCGTAGAGGTCGCCGCCTGGCAATTGGCCAAATACATTGCCGACGACAAAGGTGTAACTCTCTCCGGCGCGCCGCCCGAGCGCCCCGTTTCGCGCCAGACGCACTCCGAAAAATCGCCCATTAGCCTCTTCGCAGTTTTCTTCATTCTGTTCTTCCTGTTCCAGATTTTCGGCTCAACAGTTCGGCGCACTTCCGGCCGTCGCGGTGGCGGCATGGACGGTTGCTGGTGGATCCTTCCTTTCCTTGGTGGCTGGGGTGGCGGAGGTCGTGGCGGTTGGGGCGGCGGCAGCTGGGGTGGTGGAAGCTGGGGTGGCGGTGGTGGTGGCTTTGGCGGTTTCGGCGGCGGGTCCAGTGGCGGTGGCGGCGCGTCCGGAAGCTGGTAGTGTGGGCATAGGGCGTTAGGGGTCGGAGCTTTAGCTCCGACATCGCGCTTTGCTACCAATCGGGCCTCAGCCCCTGAGGAATTGATTTGCCTTTAAGCCCTAAGAAAAGCTCGCAAGAAACCTCCTATTGGCTTTGAGGACCACATGATCGCGCGCGAAGAAAAACTAGCCGAGTTCACCCGACGGCTCCATGAAGCGGCGGGCGACAATCTCCACTCCATCGTGCTCTACGGCTCTGCCGCGCGCGGCGAATATCACGAACACCAGTCCGACCTGAACCTCCTCTGCGTACTCAATTCCGCCAAAGCCAACGATCTCGCTCGCCTCGCCCGCGTCATCCACTGGTGGTCCGGCCAGCTCAAAGAGCCTCCTCCGCAATTCTTCACGCTCGAAGAACTCCGTCATTCCGCCGATGTTTTCGCCATCGAACTGCTGGACATTGGCCAGAACCACAAAATCCTCTTTGGCCCCGATCCCGTTGCAGGCCTCGAAGTCCCCATGAATCTCCATCGCATCGAAATCGAACACGACCTCCGCGCGCTGCTGCAAAAACTCCGCATTCACTTCGTCCATTATTCCGAAAACGACGCGCAGCTCCGCGAAATTTACGCCAAGTCCATCTCCGGCATGACCGTTCTCCTGCGCCACGTCCTTGTCGCACTTGGCGAAGACGTTCCCGCAGACCGCAGCCGCCTTTACCAACGCATCGAGGAACTCACCGGCGCAGACGCTGGCGTCTTTGAACTCGGTCGCGCCCTCCGCGAAAATCACCCTTCCGCCGAAATTCCCCGCGCTTTCGGCAAATACCTCGAAGCCATCTCCGCCGTCATCCACGCTCTCGATGCTATCGTCCCCAAACGCGAATGGCAGCGCCTGAAGAAAGCGCATTCGTAATGGACGAAATGATGAATCGCTCCCCCACACTCTCGATTTCACCGCAAGCGTTGCCCCGCATTCGTGGTGGCGGGTCCTCAGACCCGTGCTGTTTCTGGTCCCGCATCCCTAGTAGCGGCCGCCTTCTGAGGCGAGCGCCCTTTCTGTCAGTGTGGCACCTCGCTCTGTCTGCCTTCTGTTTGCCTGGGGCGCATTTTCTAGCGTTAGGCGTAAAAAATTCGTTACGTAAAGGAGCATCCCAATGAAAGTTGGCATCGTCATTCTCGTAGTCTTGCTCATCCTCGCGCTCATCTTAGGAAGTGGGTTCGTCAGCCGCCGCAATCAGATGGCCGTCAAGCGCGAAGCCGTCAACGCCGCCTGGTCGCAAGTCGACGTCGTGCTGCAGCGCCGCGCTGATCTCATCCCTAATCTGGTCGCCACCGTAAAAGGTTTCGCCGTTCACGAAGAACAGGTTTTTGGTGAAATCGCGCAAGCCCGCTCTGCGCTGATCGGTGCAAGGACTCCCGCAGACAAAATCGCCGCGAACGGCGCGCTCGATTCCGCGCTGAGCCGCTTGCTCGTCATCACGGAGAATTACCCACAGCTCAAATCCAATGAAAATTTCCTCCGCCTACAGGACGAACTCGCTGGCACCGAAAACCGCATCGCCGTAGAACGCCGCCGCTACAACGACGCCGTTCAGGATTACAACACTAACATCTCGCTCTTCCCCAACAGCCTCGTCGCCAGCATGAGCGGCTTCACCCGCAATGACGCCTACTTCAAAGCCGATGAAGGCTCCCGCACAGCACCCAGGGTCAACTTCGACTTCAACAAATCACAAGCTCCAGCCACAGCGCCGACTCCAGCGCCCGCCAAACCCTGACCTCTCTCACGCCGGGCCGGAGTCAAGTCTCCGGCCCTACAAATCTCGGCTTTGTCCTGTAAGTTACTGATTTTACTGGATATTAAGTACATCAAATTTTTCGCTTGACATATTCCCATATGGGAATGTATTCTCGCCGCATGCCTCGAGCTTCCACAACCTCGGACGCCTTCAACGCCATTGCAGAGCCGCGCCGCCGCGACATCCTCTCCTTTCTGGCTCTCGATGAACGTTCCGTCGGTGATATCGTGGATGCTCTCAGCCTTGAGCAGCCCTCCGTTTCCAAACACCTCCGCGTCCTCAAGGACGTCGGTCTGGTCTACGTTCGCCGCGATGGCCGCCACATGCTCTACCGCACCAATGCCGATGCCATTCGGCCGCTCCACGAATGGACCGAAACCTTTGCGCGCTTCTGGCGCCACCAGCTCACCCGCACCAAAGAACGCGCCGAAGCCAAAACAGTTCCCAATTCCGAGCTAAATCAAAAGGAGAAATCATGACTGCAACCGCAACGGCTTCCATCCTCGACGACTTGTCTCTGTCCATCACGCAGGAAATCCGCGTCAAAGCGCCGATCGACGTCACCTTCGCTTCCCTCATCGAGCAGCTCGGCCCTTACAATGAAACCCCCGAAGGTACAGCCCTGCCCATGGTGCTCGAAGCCTGGCCCGGCGGCCGCTGGTATCGCGATCTTGGCAATAGCAACGGCCATTTCTGGGCCAATGTGCAGGCCATCAAGAAGCCTGCGCTCCTCGAATTTGCCGGACCGCTTTTCATGTCTTATCCTGTCGCCAACAACCTGCAATATCGCCTCAGCGAAGAAAACGGCGTCACCGTCATCAAGTTCCGTCACTCGGGTTTCGGTTTAATTCAAGATGAACACAAAAAAGGAGTCGTCCTCGGCTGGACCTACATCCACGAATGTGTCCGCAAGCGCGCCGAATCCGGCCGCACCAAATCCGCTGTCCAGTAGATTTCTGTTCCCATATCAAAAGGAGAATCAAAATGTCGATTGCAAAATCGCTTCTCGCGGAGTTCGAAACCCAGGCGCCCATCACGCGCAAATTCCTCGAACGCCTCCCCGAAGACAAACTCAACTGGAAGCCACACGAAAAATCCATGACCGCTGGCCAGCTCGCCTATCACCTGGCTCACGTGCCCGGCAGAGTGATTCAGTTCGTGCAGAACAATCCGGCCCAGGCTCCGGACTTCGCCAGCTTCCCGCAACCGGCAAGCCGCCTGGAAATCCTCGACAAATTCGAGGAAAGCATCGCTACTGTTCGGAACGTGCTCTCCAAGGGGGACGACGCGAGCATGCAGGAAACTTGGCGTCTGGTCGCCGGCGGCCGCGAAGTCCTCGCTCAGCCTCGCGGACAATTCCTTCGCGACGTCATGCTCAACCACTGGTATCAGCACCGCGGCCAGTTCAGTGTGTATCTCCGCATTCTCAACGTTGCGGTTCCGGCCAGTTGGGGACCCAGTGCCGACGAACCGCCCGCCTTCGCCCAGCAGCGCGCCCAATCCGCCTGACTTTCATCCTAGGGGCGCAGCATGCTGCGCCCCATCGGCACCTAACGGTAGCAAAGGAGGTTCATGGTGTGCCCCGAATGCTATGCCAACATCGCTCTGCTGATCACTGGAGTCGTTTCCACCGGCGGTGTAACCGCAGCTGCGGTCAGAATCTTCCACAGCAAAAAACTCGCCGCAAAAATTTCACAAGCCCGTAAGCCCGCAACTCAAAATTCGAAGGAGAAGTCGCAATGAGCACCACCGGTACGCGCACAAAATCGGCAGCACCCCTCAAGCACCAGGTTGTCTCCCGGCAGGAATGGCTGGCCGCCCGTAAGGCATTGCTGGCAAAGGAGAAAAAACTCACCCATGACCGCGACGCCGTCGCCGCCGAGCGCCGCGCGTTGCCGTGGGTCAAAGTCGATAAGAACTACGTCTTCGATTCTCCCACCGGCAAGAAAACTCTTGCCGATCTTTTCGATGGCCGCAGCCAGCTCATCATCTATCACTTCATGTTCGGTCCCGATTGGAATGAAGGCTGCCCCAGCTGCTCCTTCAACATGGACCACACCGACCCCGCGCTCATTCATCTCGCGCAGCGTGATGTTTCTTTCGCCGCCGTGTCGCGTGCGCCCATCTCCAAAATCGAACCATTTAAAAAACGCATGGGTTGGCGCTTCCCCTGGGTCTCGTCCCATGACAACGATTTCAATTACGACTACCGCGCGTCTTTCACCAAAGAAGAAATGGCCAAGGGCAAAGTCGAATACAACTTCGACATGGTCGAATTCCCAAGCACCGAAGCTCCCGGAATCAGCGTCTTCTACAAAGACTCCAGCGGCAACATCTTCCATACCTATTCCGCGTATGCCCGCGGCACCGAAAATACCGTCAACACCTACAACTACCTCGACTACGCTCCCAGAGGGCGCGATGAAGATCATTTGCCCTTCACCATGGCCTGGGTTCGCCACCACGATCGCTACACCGACGGCGTTCTCGCCGATGCCGACAGGCCCTATTGGCCCGACTCCGCCCGCACCAGCTAAAGAAAATACCTGTCATCCTGAGGCGAGCCGCAAGGCTCGCCCAAGGATCTCAAAAGGACGCCAAGGGCAACGTGAACGGCTCGCGCACCACTACGGCCACCGGAAAGAACGGTAACACCTACACCGGAACCACCACCGACACCAACGGGCTCGTCACGCACACCGCAACCTGCAAGGACGCCAGCGTCAACGTCATCCTCTGCCAGCATTACTTTCCCTATCCCCGGCTCAAGTTTTGCCTGGGGACTCCGACCTGTCCGGGGCCCCTTTCTGCTTCTCTGTAGACTCTGTGCTCTGCTCCTAGCCTTTGCGGTACGTCTTTTTTTCTCCCTCACCCAGGAATTCGCTGAGGAGCATGTGGAAATGGTGAACACCGTTTTCGCGTTTTACCGAATAGCGGCCGCGGTCGTAAGTGGAAGAACGCAGCCCTTTCTGCACGTTTTCGCACAGCAGAATATCTTCCTGCTGGACTTCGTCACTGAAGGCGATGGCCTTTTCAATACGTTCCTTCGTTTTCAGCGAGTCCACGTCGTGGAAGAACCACTCAAAAATCGTCAGCGTCTTGTCGTGCGACAACGGCACAATCACATTGCTGGAAATGTTGTCGGGATAAATGTTGAGCATCAGGTTGGGAAAAATCCAGAAGTAGAGCGCCTCCTGCAGACCCGTACCGGGTGCGTAGAAACGTTCTCCCGAGTCGCTCGGCTTCCTCGCGCGAATCGGCGCAAACTGCTGCGAATAATAGCGATACGTATCGGTGCGATATTGCGCGTAATCAATTTCCCGCATCAGTCCCGGATGCGCGATCGGAATGTGGTAGCCCTCGAGGTAGTTGTCGACGTACACCTTCCAGTTGCAGTTGATGACGTAGTCGCGCCGCTCCGCCAATTGCAATCCCGCAAACTGAAACCCCCGCGCCTGCTCCGGAATTTTCCCTAGGTATGTAGCGAGCGACTCCAGCGGCTCGTCGTCTGCATTTAAATGAAAGGACACGAAGATGAAGTCTTCCCAGACCTCCAAGCGCAGTGGAACCATGCCCATGGTGCTGCGATCGAAAAATTCGACTCCCTCCACATCGGGAGTGCCGATCAGCCGCCCATCCAGCGTGTAAGTCCATCCGTGATACTGGCAGCGCAAGACATTTTTGCAGCCGCTGCCCAAAGCGATGGGCCCCGCGCGGTGCCGGCAAACATTGCTGAATGCACGCAACACGCCCTCTTTGTCCCGTACCACGATGATCGGTTCACCGGCGACGTCTGCCGTGAAATAACTTTCGGGATCGGCAATGGTCCGCTTTACCTTCTTTCCTTCCGCGGCCCCCTCACCGGGGACGACGACTTCCCCGCAGGGTTGATCGAGGGTGCCGACGAGCTGCCAAGTCCGCCGAAAGATCTTTTCCCGCTCAATCTCGAGAATGTGCGGATCGGTATAGAAGCGCGAAGCCAGCGTCTGCGCGCATTCAATCTGTTCATTCACATCCAGATGCAAGGGTTTCGTCGTCATAGGTCAGAGTCTCTCACGAAGAATAGGTAAAGAAGTAGCGAAGCGAGACGGTGAAAGTTGCACCCGCGGCATTTGCGCGCGAAAAGTGCACAAGCCCTTGAAAGCAAGGGAGTTAGCCTTTTGCGAATACCGTGGAGCGCAACAGTGTGAAAAGAAAGGCTTTGGCGCGACGAGCCGCCATCGGGAATGCCCCACCCCAGCTTTTCGTAAGTGCGGCAAGGAATAAAGCGATCGGAGTCGAGTCGCCTAAAGGTGCAAAAGGAAGGACTTAGAGGCAGCGGATAGGCATAGGGCGAATCAAGACCTGCCTCAAAGGAGCGCTCCATTCGAACTACCGTCCGATTACACTAGGCCATGATCTTTTAACGAAAGTAACGCGCTCGTAATTGCTTGCCGAGGCTCCGCAACCGGAGACTCTCATTTTGTTGAGCCATAAGGGTCGTCCATAGAAATCTCAAGCGACGCGAGGGTGAAAGGAGCGCCAGGCGAAGCAGACTACGGTGGCAAGCATGCCGAGCCAGCCGGGCTTGGGTGGCGTGGCCGATCTGCTGGTCGTGGACGAGGATGTGCCACTGCGTGAAGAGGATTTCCCAGTCGTGTTCGCCGGAGCCTACCAGTTGAATATCCATGGAGCGCGCGGTGGCCATGTAATGGCCGATGTAGAGGAAATTCTCGAAGAACCAGAATAGGCAGAAGGCCACGCCGGGAACTTCGCGGCGCAAGAAGAACAAGACGGCGCAGGCAAACGGCACGATGAGCTCGAGCAGCGTACCGCCGAGAATTGCCAGCGTGTAGCCCAAGCCGACCTGATTTTCGTTGGCAAAAATTCCGAAGAGTGGATGACCCACCTCGTGAATTGCCAGGTTGGCGTAATCGAGGAAGAGAAATCCGGAGCGGTCAAACCCGGCATGGAGCAGAAACAAAACGTAAGTGGCCAGCGCGAACCACGCGACAGGGCGGGAGATGGGTTTCCATTCGTCCAGTTCTTCAAACGGCATTTTGGCGGGCCGCGACCATGCTTATTTGCATCTGCCGCTCCCGGGACGTGGGTCCCTCACAACGGAACACGCAATAACTGTTTCAAAAAGGCTCCCCCGGAATACGCAGAAATCTATATGAGAGGCGGGTTGCGGACAAGAGCGAATGGCGCCGAGTTGCGATGCAAGTTACTTTGACATTCAGGATGGGGGGGCTCCCCGGTGTAAACGAAATGCAAATCTGCCGCATCGGCCGTCCTCGGAACGACAAGAGTCACCTGCTGCAGGCAGGTTCATTTCGTGTTCGGAAGGAAATTGGGTACGCTGCATAGGTGATGAGATCGCTGTTCGAGCCGGAACGCGTTCCGGAATCCGCACAATTCAAACTGAATGCGGCGCAAAAGCGCGCGGTTGAGCACGGCGACGGGCCGCTGCTGGTGATTGCGGGCGCCGGCACAGGCAAAACCCGCGTCATCACCGAGCGAATTCGCAGCTTGTTTGAACGCGACGATGGGCTGCTCGGCGAAAACGTTCTGGCGCTGACCTACACCATCAAGGCGGCGGGGGAAATGTTGCGCCGTATCAAGAAAACCTGCGGCGAGCGGGCCGACGGAATCACGGTCAACACGTTTCACGGATTTTGCGAAGCCATTTTGAAAGAAGGAGCGCCACACCGCAAACCGATCGCGCCGGTGGACCACTGGATTCTGCTGCGGCGGAACATGCGGCGACTACGACTGGAAAAATACCGGCGCCTGGCCGAACCGGGCCAATTCCTGAACGACTTTCTGCAGTTTTTTTCGCGTTGTCAGGATGAACTGGTTTCCGGGGAACAGTATCAGCAATATGCCGATGCCTGCGCGGCCAAACTGGAGGCGGAGCGCGCGCAGATCGACGAGGAAACTTACCGCGAACGGCTGGAAGAAGTGCAGAAGCAGCAGGAAATTGTACGGGCATACAAGGCGAGCGAAGAACTGCTGTGCGAGAAGAATGTCGTCGCGCTGAACGGATTGATTACTGAAGCGGTCAAGCTGCTGGAAAGTGATGCGGCACTTCGCGAACGGATGCAAAAACGGTTCCGGCACGTTCTGGTGGATGAATTCCAGGATACGAACATCGCGCAATTGCGTTTGCTGGAACTGCTGACGGCGTGGCCGCGCAACATTGTGGCGGTGGGAGACAACGACCAGGCGATTTACCGGTTTCGCGGAGCCTCTTTCGGCAGCTTCAAATTATTTCTGGAAAGATTTGCAGGGTGGAAGGAGGGACAGGATTCCACCAAGCTTCGCGTGTTGCTGAAAGAAAACTACCGTTCGACGCCGAACATTTTGCGCGTGGCGACGCAAGTGATTGCGCAGAACGAAACCAGCGCAGACTTTCCGAACAAGGTGCTGGAACCGAACAAGCCGGAAGGCGAGCGAGTGCGCATCGCGGAGCTGGCGGCTGCGGAAGAGGAAGCGCTGTGGGTGGCGAGCCAGATTGAGCGCGCCCATAAAGCCGGCAAGCGCTGGGCGGATTTTGCGGTGCTGTACCGGCAGCATGCGCATCGCGACCTGCTGGTGCCGGAGCTGGCGCGGCGCAAGATTCCGTTTGTCATCACCAGGCTTTCGATCTTGGAGCATCCCCTGGTTCGCGACGTGCTGGCCTATTTGCGGCTGATGGCGCGGCCTTATGACGACGTTTCTGCGGCGCGCGTGCTGGCTTCGCCCGCTTGGGGACTGGAGCCGGTAGATCTGGTGTGGCTGGCGGAACGCTCGCGAAAGGAACGCAAAGCGATTTACGACGTCCTGCAATTGCCGCAAGCGCCGTTGCCCTTCGACACCCGCCATGCGGCGCTGGGTGAACTGACCGAGCACTTGAATGAGCAGCGGAAAGCCATGCGCCACAGGACCGCGCGCGAAATTCTGAGTGATCTGATCGAATGGCTGGAGATTCCCGTGCGGGCGGGCGCCCAGGATCAGAAATATGTAAGGCGCCTGACGGAGTTTGCCAAAGAGTGGGAAGCGAAGAGCGAAACGCGCAAGCTGCCCGAGTTTATGGAATATCTGGATTATTTTCAGCAAGCCAACGAAACAATTGCGTTGGAGGATGACGCACCGGGTGACGCGGTGCAGCTGATGACCGTACACGGCGCGAAGGGGCTCGAGTTTCCGCAAGTATTTGTGTTGCGGGTAAACAGCCGGGCTTTTCCGGCCAGCGAGCGGTCCCCACTATTCACATTTCCGCTGGAGCTGATGAAAGAGGAGTTGCCGCAGGGTGATTTTCATACGCAAGAAGAGCGGCGACTTTTTTATGTGGCGCTAACCCGTGCGCAGGAAAAACTTACGTTGACCACACTAACGGAAAAGCGCGGCAAAGTTCCAACGTTTGTTGAAGACATTTTGATGGAGCCGGCGGTAAAGCGGCGAGACATTTTGCAGATTGCGCCGAAGGTCCTGGTGCCCGTGGAAGAGTCACGAAACGCGGTGGAAGAAGGACCGCAGGGATCACTGTTTGCCGCGCAAGGACCGCCGAAGATTTTCTCCCGAATTGCGGATTGGGCGGAGACCTATCATCCACCGACGGCCGAGCCGCTGACGCTCAGTCCATCTGCTGTGATGGGTTACCGGGCGTGTCCGCAGCTGTATTTGTTCGAGAAGCTGTGGTCCATCGAAGGCGAAGCGAAGGCCACGTGGACGTTTGGGAGGGTGATTCACTCGACGATTCGACGCGCTGTTGCAGAACTGAAAAAAGGCCGCAAGCTGCCGTTCGAGGAAGTGCAGCGGATATACGAAACGGAGTGGTCGGCGATCGGCTACGAAGACGACTATCAGGAAGAAGAGTACAAGAAAGACGGGCTGGAACAGCTGAAGACATTTTACGAAACGTTGTGCGCGGAATTGCCGGAGATTCTGGAGCAGGAAAAGACGTTTGAGCTGGATCTGGAAAACAACGTCATCGTGAAAGGGCGGATCGACCAGATCAATTCGCTGGGACGCAACGATGTGGAGATCGTCGACTACAAGACGGGTAAAGCCAAAAAAGACTACGAAGCCAACAAAGATTTGCAGCTAAGCATTTATGCCATTGCGGCGAAAGAAATCTTTGAGCTGAATCCGGTGCGGCTGGTTTTTCACTACCTGCAGGACAACAAACGGCAGTCCACCACGCGCAGTGCCAAACAGCTCAGCGAAGCGCAAAAGATCGTGCAAGAGATTGCGGCGGAAATTCGCGCCGGAGAATTTGCGGCCAGGCCGGGATTTCAGTGCCGCAGTTGCGCGTTCCGCCCAATTTGCCCGGCGCACGAAGAGGCTTTGGCGGAAAGAAGATAATTGAGGTGGTAATGAAAAAAAGGGCGGCGATGGCTGAGGGCCAAGGCCGCCCTTTGTTTCAAATTCGGTGTTACCAGTTATCGCCCTTCTTATTTCCCCTTCTTGGGGGCTTTCTTGTCTTCCTTCTTTGCCTTTTTCTTCATTCGGTGGCTCCTTTTTTGGCTGCGGTTCCCACGCTCACCGCGTGGTTCCAGTGCGCGGGCTGGCGGCGCCGGCCACGTGCTCCTTATGCACGATATAAGAGGTGCACGCAGCGGGAGTCAAGAAAAATCACGCGCGGCCGGCAAAAAAGTCTGCCGCGGCAATCGATAGCAATGGTCAGCGGGGCGCGGCGGAGTAGTAGCCTTCGCGGGTGCGGACGTCGAGGCCCTCGCGGCGAACGCGGACTTCCACGGTGTGGTAGTCCTTGCCGCGGTCGTTGCCACGGGGGTTGTAGCCGAGCGTGTACTGATTGCGGGCTTGCTCGGTGACGCGCGAGTAGAGCTCTTCGAGCCCTTTGCGCTTCGCCGCGTAGTAAATATCGCCACCCGAATCGTGTGCGTAGGACTGGAGGCGCGAGAATTTGCGTTCGAAATAGCCGCTGCCGACGCCGATGCTGTAGACGGAAATACCGTAGCGAAGTAACTCTTTGACCGTGTTGCTGTAGGTGTTCACGTTGCTCTTGCCGTTGTCGCCGTCGGAGACAAGAAATATGATTTTGCGGCGGTCGCGCCCGCGGTCCTTGAGGAGTTGCGCGGCTTCGTAGACGGCGTCATCAAGGGCTTTGGT
>Ga0207641_10003379_pt1 | contig 14167 bp, 8 predicted proteins | sample KBSSwiS62_FD_184306 | JGI IMG/M metagenome (GOLD analysis project Ga0207641, IMG submission 184306) | Switchgrass rhizosphere microbial communities from Kellogg Biological Station, Michigan, USA - KBS Switchgrass S6-2 (SPAdes) (version 2) | ecosystem: Host-associated > Plants > Roots >... | reverse complement strand
GGCCGGGAGATTGCGCGCTGTTTCGTTCGCCATGCCGGCCCAGTACGACGCGTCCGCCCAGTATCGGATCGTCGCCACATCGTCGAGATAAGCGGCCGCGCCTTCCGCCCGATGTTGCAGACACCAGGTAAAGTGCTTGACCGCCGCCGCCGCGTCGCCGGTCCGCAGCTGGAGCCGCCCCGCATACAGATGCGCGAACCAGGGACCTCTGTCCTTTTCAAGCTGCGCTTCGAATCGGGCCACGGCCGAAGGTTCACGCCGCTGAATGGCCAGCTCGGTGTCGACGACGACCCGGTACCAGCGATCGAGTCCCTGCAGCAGCAGCGGCAGGCCATTCATCAGCGACACCGCGCCCGCACCATCGCCGGATTCGATCAGGATCATTCCGGCTCGGAACAGCACCTCCGGTGTCGGCGCGATTGAGGCTGCACGCCGGGCGGCGTCGAGCGCGGCGGGTCGATCGCCGTCGACGAGTCCAATTTCGGCGAGCATCAGCTGCTTGCGCGCGGCGAAGGCGGTGCTGCGCGCGGCAAGATCCGCCGCGACGCCCGACGTCAACAGAGCTCGTGCCTGACGCAGATCGCCTGTGTACACCAGAAGGTCGGCGAGGCAGGTCACGGCAAGCCGTTGCGCCCGGGCATTGCCCTTCGCCATCGCCTCGTACCAACGGCGAGTGCCTGCCAGGTCGCCTCGGTCTGCGGCGTCGATGGCCAGCGGCAGATACTGTTCACCGCTCGCCGGGTTGAGCGCGATCGCCGCCTTGGCCTCGCGCACCGCCGCGCCCAGGTCGCCGGCGTACATGGCAAACAGCGCCAGATTCGACCGATAGAGATGTTTGGTTGGAAACAGAGGAACAAGCGTGGCGCCAGCGGCCTTTGCGGCCTCGAAGTCGAGCAACATGAATCGCGCCATCGCCAGATTGTTCTGCCCCGTCGGATCGCCCGGGTACTCGCGCAACAAGGTGTCGTAGAGATCGGCGGCACGCTGGTAATCGCCCATCAGCATCTGTGCCTCGAGGCCCTGCGTTCGGAGCTGTTCGCGCCGGTTCATCCTTGACAGCAGGTCCAGCGCCTTCGCCATATGACCGCGGGCATCCTCGAGCCGGCCCAGGTGATGGTCGGCGACGGCCCATCCCGCGTAAGCGCGGCCCATGCGCGGGTCGTGCTCGAGCGCCTTCTGATAATGAGCAATGGCCTCCTCCGCGTGTCCTTCACTGAGGAGGTCTTGTCCGACGACATATTCGCGGGCGGCATCGAGAGACGACGTCGTAAATGTTTCGTCCGACGGCAACACGCTCGTGGCGTCCTGTTCACCGAGCGCCCGCCTCAGCGCCTGGCCAATACGACCGATGGCCTCCAGCGCCTTCGACCGATCGCTGATGCGTTCGGTTGCCGTCGCACCAATCATGCCTCGTCGCGGATCGACGAGATGCGCGGAAATGACGTAGCCGCCGCGTTCGTGCGCGACAACGCCCGCCAGGACGTGATCGACACCTTCCCGCTGCGCAACCAGCCGCGAGACGCGTTCGTCCAATCGCGCGCCTCGTTCAATCAACTCGGCGGCCTGGGCGGCGTCGCGCCGCGGGTACATCAACACGATCCGCGAGTCCTCCAACGCCAGTCCGAGGGTGTGCTCGACCGTGCCGTCGAAGACCGGTTCGCTCGTCTGATTGTCGAAGTCCGCGATCAGCACCGTGACCGGTTTCGTGGGTGCGTTGGCCACACGCTTGAGCAGGCGGTCGCCGATGACGACTGCCGCGACCGCCACACCGGCCACGGCGGCCACCGCGACGGCGGAGCGAAGGGGACGCCGCCACAACACGCGCCGACGAATCGCGCGCAGCTCGCGCACGAGATCCGCCGCCCGCGGCCGTTCGGCCGACTCGATCGCCAGGCATCGATCGATGAGTCCGTTCAAGGCGCGCGGTGCGATTCGGCCGCGCACCCGCACGTCCCGGCCTGTGAGCATCTCGTGAAGCACACACCCGAATGCCCAGATGTCGCTGCCGGCCGTGGGGGCGTGCCCCTTCATCTGTTCCGGCGACATGTACTGGAACGTGCCGAGGATCGCGCCGTCGGCCGTCAGCGCCGCATCGGTCGGCGCCGAGTCGGACGTGAACGTGGAGGCCGCTGCCGCGGCCGCCGATTTCGCGAGCCCGAAGTCAAGCAGCTTCACGACGGCGTGATCCGACGATCCCGTCAACATGACATTTGCTGGCTTTAGATCGCGGTGTACGATGCCGTGCGCGTGCGCGTCGCCGAGCGCGTCCGCGATCTGAATTGCGATGTCGATCGCGTCGATGAGCGGCAATGCGCCAGGCTTCAACCGGTCGGCGAGCGTCGAGCCCTGAAGGTACTCGAGGACGAGAAAACTGACGCGCTGGCCAGGCGCTGCTCCAGCGTCGGAACCTGATCCGGCCGTCTCGCCGACGTCGTAGAGCGCGCAGATGTGCGGATGGTTCAGGTGAGAGATGGTGCGCGCTTCACGGTCGAACCGTTCACGAAGGTGCGAATCCAACGCGATGTCAGACGGCAGCACTTTGATGGCGACAGTCCGGTCCAGTCGTGTGTCTCTGCCGCGATACACCTCGCCCATGCCGCCCTTGCCAAGCAGCGACACGATTTCATAGGCGCCGAGCCGGGTGCCGGGAGACAAAGCCACGTTGTGGGGTTCGGCGGATTATATGAGGGATCCCATGGCGACGAACAATTGCATCCTGGGATGCCTTCCCCGGTTCGACGAGGCGCCCAAGTTCTAAGTTCTAAGCACGATGTTCGATCTGCCGCAGCTTCAGGCCAAGCGTGACGACGACGAAGAGAATCGCGCCGAGGGAGATGAAGAGCCCGCGGCGTCGATAACGGAGCTCGACGACACCGTTCTGCCCGGCCTTATCGACCGCCGCGATGATCGTATCGCCTTCTGCGACGACTGTCGCCACCTGCGGCGGAGCAAAGGCGTGCATCTCGGTGCGGGCGAGCGTCAGTTTCGTGCCGGCCTCGCGCAGTGCCAACTGCTGATCGCTGACCTCGATGCCGGCCTTCTTGATCTGGCCAATCAGTGCGCCGGTCCGCTCGATGCCCGTCTTGAGGCGCTCGATGTCGCCGCGCATCGCGACCGCCGCCGCCGCCCCCTTGTCGGCCTTGTCATCGGCGTTGTGGCAGGTGGCGCAGATACCGCGACCGCTGGCGGCGAGCATGTCGTCGCTCGGCTTGAGCACCGCGTGATTGCTGTGACACTCGACGCATCCCTTGTCGAAGATGTCCTTGTGCACGCTCGTACCGAACTTCTGCGCGAATATGGCGTGACAGGTTCCGCAGACGTTGGCCACCGATCCGACGCCGGGAGGCGCCGCGCCATGATTCCCATGGCAGTCGTTGCACGTCGGCGCGGCGAGGTCGTGGCCCTTCGTCAGCGTGGCGTAGTGCACGCTTTTCTGGAAGTCCGCGAACTGCTGCGTCGGCAGCGGCGAGCCATCCGGCCTTTTGTAGCCCCGCATCCGCGTCGTGTCCGCATGACACGTCGCACACGTGTTCGCGACATTGGTCGGGAAGACCGGCGACTTCGCGTCGCTCACGCGGCGGACGCCGTGCGCGCCGTGACAGCTCGCGCAGGTCGCGACGTTATGGTCGCCCTTCGCCAACTGCTGGCCGTGCACGCTGGCCGCGTACTCGGTCGCCTGATCGACGCGCTGGCGCGGCGCAAACCCCCGCATGAACGCGGCATCGCTGTGGCATCGGGCGCACGTCCCGACGATCGCCTGTCCGGCGGGGCGGCCCTTGAACTGCTGCGCCGGATCGTGGGCCCGCGCCTTGTCGGTGGCTGCCGGATTCCCGCCGTGGCAGTCGGCGCACTTGAACCCGTTCTCCCGATGGACGTCGCTGCCGGAAAACAGCGCCGCCGGCGTGGCGATGCGTTGATCCTGCTGTGTCGCATGACAGGCGACGCACGTGTTGGTCGCGGCGGGCGCGGTTTGCGCCGCCATCCCCCGTGGGAAGAGGAGCGCGGCCAAGACCATGACGACCAGAACGCGGAGCGATGGCTCGGCTGAAGCCTTTGCCCTCCGGAAGAAACGCGCCGCCGTCGCCTTGCATCTGGAGCGCGAAGCCTTCATGCGAGCGTCAATCGGCGTCTTCGTGAACTGCATGGGGCCCTACTTCGCGTAGTGACCGATGATGGTGAACGTCACGAGATAGACGAGGCCGAGCACCGCCAGAACCGTGAACGCCCGGCTCGGCTCGCCGCGACTGGCACGCCGATCGAGGAACGGGACCAGGATCAGGAACAGCGCCGCCATCCCGAACGCGACGACGCCCAGGTGTTCGCCCTCGACGCCGAGCACGTGGCTCGGCAGCAGCTTGAGCGTGTGGAACATTGCCAGGAAGTACCATTCGGGCCGAATCCCCGGCGGGACGACCGCAAACGGATCCGCTTTCGTCCCAAGCTCCCACGGGTAGAACGCCGCCAGTGCCGCGAGCACGGCCAGCACCACGTACCACGCGAGCACATCGCGGAGGATGTAGTTTGGAAAGAAGCGCATCTGCGGCAGGCGCTCGCCCGGCTTCAGCTTGCGCTCGATGGACAGCGGCACGCTCATGCCCTGTTGCTGCACGAACAGCAGATGGAGCGCGACGAGCGCCGTCGTCACGGCAGGCAGGATGGCGACGTGAAGTCCGTAGAACCGCGAGAGGGTCGCGCCGGTGACGTCGTCGCCGCCCCGGAGCAGCCGCAGCGTGAAGTGACCGACGACCGGCACCGCCCCGGCGATGCCGGTCCCCACCTTCGTCGCAAAGTAGGCCAGCTCGTCCCACGGCAGCAGATAGCCGCTGAAGCCGAAACCGAGCATCAGGAAGAGCAGCAGGATGCCGGTCACCCACGTCAGCTCCCGCGGCTTCCGGTACGACTTCAGGAAGAACACACTGAAGAAATGCGCGAAGGCCAGTCCGATCAGGAGATTCGCCGACCAGCTGTGAACGTTGCGAATCAGCCAGCCGAATTGCACTTGCGTCACGATGAACTGCACGCTCTCGTACGCCTCGGACGCACTCGGCCGGTAATAGAGGAGCAAGAGGATGCCGGTGAAGATCTGGACGCCGAAGAGGAACAGCGTCATGCCGCCGAGGTAGTACCAGATCTTCTGAGTGTGGACCGGCACGCCTTTCTCGGCGATGAAATGGCGCACTCCGCTCAGGTCGAGCCGTTCGTCCAGCCAGGTGCCGAGGTTCACGATCGCGACACGACGATCTCGGCGTCGTTTCCCTCGCCGCGAAGATTCACGACGAACTGCTCGAGGCCTCGCGGCGGCGGGCCTGAGACGACGGCGCCGCCCAGGTCGTAGGTGCCGTTGTGGCACGCGCACCAGAGCTGCGAGGTGTCGTTCTTGAACTGCACCGTGCAATCGAGATGGGTGCAGACGGCGCTGAAGGCCCGGATCTCGCCCTCCGCGGTCCGGACGACAATGCCCGGCTTGCTGCCGAATTTGAAGATGGCTGCCGCGTTGAGACCGAGCGCACCGACGCGGCCGGCGACCGCCGTCTGCGTCGCTGGCTCGCCGCTCGCCGGCGGCACGAGGTAACGGGCGACGGGATACGCAATCGCTGCGGCCGTCGACACGAACCCCACCGCGAGCAGGGCGTCGAGGAACGTCCGTCGATCGAAATGGCTCGCAGCGAAAGGCGGGATGTTGAAGTTGTCAGCCATCGGTCGGCGTTGCCCGTGTACCAGGGGCACGGACCTTCACCCGCGCGTCGACAATCCGGCATCCTTTCCCCGGTGCGAGCGCGATGACCGGATTCAAATCGAGTTCGACAATCTCCGGCACCTCGACGGCGAGCCGTGACACGCGCAGCAGTATCTCACGCAACGCCTCCAAGTCCGCCGGCGTATGCCCGCGATAGCCTTGGAGCAGTGGCAGGCCTCGAATGCCGTGCAGGAGCTCGTCGACGTCGCGATCGGTGAGCGGCGCGACGCGGAATTGCACGTCGCCGAGCACCTCGACATGAATCCCGCCGAGACCGAATCCCACCAGCGGACCGAACAGCGGATCGTCGGCCACCCCGATCATGGTCTCGACGCCGTCGGCGATCATCGACTGGATGAAGACGCCGTCGATCTGATCGGCGGGGACCAGCTTCCGCGCGCAGGCCACGATTTCCGCAAAGGCGCGACGGACCGAAGACGGCTTCTCGAGGTTCAGGCGGATGCCACCGACGTCGGTCTTGTGCTGGATGCCACGCGCCGAGAGCTTTGCTGCCACCGGGAATCCGAGGACCCGCGCCAACGCGACCGCTTCGTCCGGCGATCGCGCGAGTGTTCCAGCAGCCAGCGGCAGGCCGAACGCACCGAGGACGGTCTTGGTTTCGTCGCCGGTCAGCCAGCGTTCGCCGTCCGCATCAATCGCCGCGCGGCACACGTTCCGGGCGTCGTCGGCGCGGATGTCCTCGAAGCTCCAGAAGAGACCGGGCGTTTGCGCGCGCCATGCCGCGTACGTCGCGACTTTGGCCAATGCGCGCGCCGCGTTTTCCGGGAACGCGTACACCGGCACGCGTTCGCCGCCGATGATCAGCGGCCGCGGCCGGCTCGTTCCCGCCATCAGACATCCCAGGATGGGTTTCGCGGCGCCACCGGCGGCCCGTCCGTTGGCGATGCCGGTTCGAATCGCGTCCAGCGTCTCCCTCGAGCAAGTCGGATCCACCGGTGTGTAGATGACGATGAGCGCGTCGACGTCGTCTGCGGTGAGCGCGACCTCGACAGCGCGGCGGTACTCCTCGGGACCGGCAGACGCCACCATGTCCACGGGGTTCCCGACGCTGGCCTCGGCTGGAAGAAAAGCGGCGAGCCGCTCGCGTGTAGCGGCGCTGAACGGCGAAACATGAAGTCCAGCCGCTTCACACGCGTCCACGGCCAGGATGCCCGGTCCACCTGCGTTGGTCACGATCGCCACGCGGCGGCCCCCGGGCAGCGGTTGCGAGTCGAGGCAGGCCGCGATATCGAACATCTCGTCGATGGTGTCGGCTCGGATCACCCCGGACTGCCGGAACAGCGCGTCCACCGCCGTGTCGCTGGCGGCGAGCGCCGCGGTATGGCTCCCGGCGGCGCGCGAGCCCGCCCGCGTCCGACCGGCCTTCAGCGCGACAATCGGCTTCTTTCGGCTGATGCGCCTCGCCAGGCGGGCGAATCGCCGGGTGTTCCCGAACGACTCGAGGTACAGCAGGATCACGTTCGTCGTCGGATCGGCTTCCCAGTACTGCAGCAGGTCGTTGCCCGAGACGTCGGCCTTGTTGCCGACGCTCACGAACGTGGACAGGCCGACGCCGCGCTCGCTCGCGAGCTCCAGGATCGCCAGGCCGAGGGCGCCGCTCTGCGAGGACAGCGCCACGCCGCCGCTCGGCGGCACGATCGGCGAGAACGACGCGTTCAACCGGACTCGCGGGTTGGCGTTGAGGAGGCCCATGCAATTCGGGCCGACCATCCGCAGGCCGTGGCCGCGCACTTTGTCGAGCAACGTCTGCTGCAGCGCTCGGCCGTCGACGCCGGTTTCTGCGAATCCGGCGGTGATGACGGCCAGCGACTTGACGCCCGCCGCGGCGCACTCGTCGACGACGCCAAGCACGGCCGGGCGCGGGACCGCGACGACGGCCAGATCGATGCCATGTGGCGCGGCTGCGAGCGACGGATAACACCGGATGCCGTCCAATTTGTCGGCGTGCGGATTGATCGGATAGACCGGTCCGGTGAAGCCGCCGGCGACCAGTGCGCGCAGGATGCGACGGCCGATGCTGCCCACCGTCCGCGACGCGCCGACCACGGCCACGGCGTTCGGCTCGAACAGCGGCCGGAGCGACGCCGCGGTCGCGAGCGCATCGCGCCGCTCGGCGGCGTTCACCGACGCGCCCGTCGGGTCGATCGACAGCAGGACGTTCACGCAGCCGCGATCGGATTTCGATCGGATCTCGAATCCTGATTCGTGAAAGACCTCGAGCATCGCCGTGTTTTCGGTGAGTGTCGTCGCCTCGAACCGCTTGAAGCCGTGCGCGCCGGCGATCGCCGCCAGCCGTTCGAGCAGCATCGTCCCCAGGCCTTTGCCGTGGAAGCGATCGTCGACGGCGAAGGCGACCTCGGCGGTCGCGTCGCCAGTGCTGAAATAAGAGCCGACGGCGATCGGCCGCAGCTCGCCGCCGTCGAGGCGAAGCGCCAGCAGCGTCGCATTGTGCGAGAGGTCTGTCGAATCGCAGAAGCGCGTCAGTAATGTGTCCGACGGTTCCGAGAGGGCGAAGAACCGGAGGCGCCGCGATTCGGGCGACAGGTCGTGGAAGAAGCGCGTCAGCGCCTGATGATCGGACGGTGCCGCCATCCGAAGCTGTACGACGGAGCCGTCGCGCAGCACGGCGCGCGACACCGTGTCGTCGGCGGCGGGCAACGGCGGACTGACGGCGCGCATGTCAGGCCTTCGCAATGGCGACGAGCGCATCCGGCAGGACGAACTCGTGCTCCGGGTGGCGCACGGTCAACACCGGACACGGCGCGACTCTCACCACGCGCTCCGCGACGCTTCCCATCAGGAGCTGGGCGATCGCCCCGCGGCCGTGGGTCCCCATCACGATGAGATCGACCGAGGCGTCGCGCGCATAGGTGACGATGGCGGCGGACGGGGAATTCGAGGTGATGACGTGACCGACCGCTCCGAACATCTTGCGGTCTTCGTCGAAGAGCAGGGCATCCACCTGACGCTGCGCAGATGTTTCGATTTCACGTTGCAGCTCCGGATCGGCCAGGACGACGCCGTCCGTGCCATACGCGCGCGTCAGGATGTTGTCGACGATATGCAGCACGGTCAAGGACGCATCGAATGTCCGCGCCAGTTCGCGGCCGTATGCCAGCGCGGCGTCGGAGGGTTCGCTGAAGTCGGTGGCGACGAGGATCTTCTTGAGGGCGATCATGACGGCCTCGCTTCCTGCTGGGGGCCAGCAGCGTCGGGAATGACGAATTCGTGCTCTGGGTGCTTGACGGTGAGGACGGGACACGACGCGGTTCGCACCACGTGCTCGGCCACGCTGCCGACCAGCAGATGCGAGATGCCGTGGCGACCGTGCGTCCCCATCACGATGAGGTCGATCTCGGCCTGCTTCGCGTAGGTGGTAATCGCGTCGGCAGGCTGATCCGATGTTTCGAGCACCGCGCGCGCGTGCAGCGCGCGGCGGTCCTCGGCGGTCAGCCGCTCTTCGAGCCGCCTCGCCACGGCCGCCTTCAAAGCGTGCGGATCGGCGATGGTCGCCCGCAGAAAGAAGTTTTCGGCGACGTGCATCACCGTCAGCGTGGCGCCGAAGTTCTTGGCCAGCGCGCGACCGTAGGTCAGGGCCGCTTCCGCCGCCGGGCCGAAATCGGTCGCGACGAGGATGCGTTTCAGCGCGATCATCATGTCCCTCCGTCTGATATCAGGAGCACGGGGCGTGCCGGGCTGGGAATCCGGGGGAAACGGCCTGTTTTCAGCCGTCTGACGGCCCGCTGCCGGTCTTTCGGCAGCGGATTAATGCCCAGCGCGGGGAATTTCCAGCGGTCGGGCGGCCCGCAGCATATGGCGGTAGTTGCCGCGCGCGAACGCCTTGGGGTTCCTGCTGCGGGCGAGGCACATGGTGGCCCGCATCTCCTGCACCGAGCTGTAATCGTGCTCGTCGCCCCACGCCGCAAAGGCGTCTCGAATCCGGCCCAGTTCGGCGGCGCCGCGCAACATGAGCGCCGACACGAGCTGGACGACGTCGGCGCCCGCCATGACGGCTTTCACGGCGTCCACGGCGCTGTGGACGCCGCCGGTCAGGGCCAGTGACGCGGCCACCCGGTCCGCGAGCAGGGCGATCGCGCGCAGCCGCAGCAGCAGATCCGACGAATCCGAATAGCGCAGTGCGAGCGTGACGCAGCGGCGCTCGGGGTCGATGTCCGGCTGATAGAACCGGTTGAACAGGACCAGCCCGTTCGCGCCGAGAACGTCGAGTGTGGCCGCCAGGTGCGGCAGGGATGAGAAGAATGGCGACAGCTTGACGGCGATCGGAATCCGGATCGATTCCTTCAGCACCGCGACGATGTCGACGACGCGATGCTCGACGGCCACGCCGTCCTCGAATGGGTCGGTGGCGACGTGGTAGAAGTTGAGCTCCAGCGCGGACGCGCCGGCCTGCTCGAGCAGCCCCGCGTATCGAAGCCATCCTTCGGCGGTCGTGCCGTTCAACGAGGCGATGACCGGCAGGTCGGTGCGGCGTTTGATCCGCAGCAGCTGCTCCAGGTACTCGTGCGGCTCGACGCCCTGCTCGACCAGATCCTCCTCGAACAGCGAGTGCATCACGATCGCGGGCGCGCCCGCATCCTGCAGCCGCAGCACGGTGTCGAGATCCTGCGTGAGGGGCGATGCTCCCGGCAGAAACGGGTGGGGCAGCCGGAGACCCAGATAGCTCGTGGCGAGGTCCATCACGTCACTCGCGCTGGCGCGCCGGCGGCCGGGCGACCCTGACTGGCCAGCTCCTGGTACAGCGCCACGCGCTTCGCGATCTGGTGGCGCGCCTGGTCGATCAGGTGCTCGTAGTGCTCGTGGCCCTGTTGATCCGTCAGCTGGGATCGACCCTCCACCGCCATCAGGCGCGAGATGTCGACCGTCGGCGGCGGCGAATCGAGCACGAGCGGCGGCTGCCCGGCTTGGTCGCGCCGCGGGTCGAACCGATAGAGCGGCCAATAGCCGGTGTCGGCCGCCAGCCGTTGATGCTCGAGGCCATGCGCGAGGTCGTAGCCGTGCGCGATGCAATGGCTGTAGCCGATGATGAGCGACGGACCTTCGTACGATTCGGCCTCGAGGAACGCCTTCACCGTCTGCGCATCCTTCGCGCCGAACGCGACCTGCGCGACGTAGACGTGACCGTAGGACATCGCCATCAGGCCGAGATCCTTCTTGGCGCCGGTCTTGCCGGCGACGGCGAACTTCGCGGCGGCGCCGGTCGGCGTCGACTTCGATTGCTGCCCGCCGGTATTCGAATACACCTCGGTATCGAGCACGAGGATATTGACGTTCGCGCCGCTGGCCAGGACGTGATCGAGGCCGCCGTAGCCGATGTCGTACGCCCAACCGTCGCCGCCCACGATCCACACCGATTTTTTCACGAGGTAGTCGAGCAGGCCCGCGGCCTCCGGATGGAGCCGCGCCAGCGCCGCGACCCGCTCGCGCTGCGTGGCGATGCCGGCTTCCGTGTGCTGATCGGCCCTGAGGATGGCGTCCACCAGGCCGGATGGCAGCTGCGCCGCACGTTCGGTCAGCCACGCGACCGCGCGCGCCGCGTGCTGATCGATTGAGAGCCGCAGGCCCAGCCCGAATTCGGCGTTGTCTTCGAACAGCGAATTCGCCCACGCCGGGCCGCGGCCGTCGCGGTTTGTGGTGTACGGCGTGGTCGGCAGGTTGCCGCCGTAGATCGACGAGCAGCCGGTGGCGTTGGCGACCACGACGCGGTCGCCGAAGAGCTGCGTCATCAGCTTGAGATAGGGCGTCTCGCCGCAGCCGGCGCACGCGCCCGAGTACTCGAACAGCGGCTCGAGGAACTGGGTGCTCTTCACGTCGGGCTTGATCCACGCGCGATCGACCTCGGCCAAATCCAGGAAGAACGAGTAGTTCTCGCGCTCGGCGTCGCGCAGCAGCGCCTGCGGCGCCATCACGAGCGCGCGATTATCGGGATGTTGCTTGTCCTTGCCCGGGCACATCATGACGCAGAGTTCGCAGCCGGTGCAGTCCTCGGGGGCTACCTGCACCGTATAGACGGCGCCGTCTGCGTCGTCGAACAGACGGGACCCTGCCGCGCTCTTGAAGGCCATGTGCTTGAACGTGTGCGGCGAGCCGGCGAGCGCGTCGTGCGGGTACACCTTCACCCGTATCGCGGCGTGCGGACAGACCAGCGCGCACTTGTTGCACTGAATGCACAACTCCTGGTTCCAGGCGGGGATTTCCCCGGCGATGCCGCGCTTTTCCCACTTCGAGGTTCCGGTCGGCCAGGTGCCGTCGATCGGAAACGCGCTCACTGGCAGTCGATCGCCCTGATTCGCCAGCATGACCGCGGTGACGCGCTTGACGAAGTCGGGCGCTGCGTCCGGCACCAGCGGCGGTAGACGACGGGAGGAGGTCGCGGACGCTGGCACAGCCACCTCGAAGAGATGGGCGAGCGTCGCGTCGACCGCCTCGAAATTCTGCCGCACCACAGCCTCGCCGCGTTTGCCGTAGGTCTTCTCGATGGCGTGCTTGATGTGGCCGATCGCCTCCTCGCGCGGCAGGACGCCGGAGATCGCGAAGAAGCAGGTCTGCATGATCGTGTTGATGCGCGTGCCCATGCCCGCGGCCCTCGCGACCTCGTAGGCATCGATCACGAACATCCGCAGGTGTTTGTCGATGAGCTGTTCCTGTACCTCGATCGGCAGCTCGTCCCACACGGCGTCGGGTCCGTACGGAGCGTTCAGCAGGAACACGCCGCCCGGCTCCGCGGACTGCAGGACGTCGTAGCGATCGAGGAAGTTGAACTGATGGCAGCCGACAAACGACGCCCGCGACACCAGGTAGGGGGCATGAATCGGCGCCGGCCCGAAACGCAGGTGCGAAATCGTCGAGGCGCCGGACTTCTTCGAGTCGTAGACGAAATAGCCCTGCGCCCAGTTGTCCGTTTCCTCGCCGATGATCTTGATCGAGTTCTTGTTCGCGCCGACCGTGCCGTCGGCGCCGAGACCGTAGAAAACCGCGCGCACCGAACCGGCCGGCTCCACTTCGAAGCGCTCGTTCACCTTCAACGACAAACCGGTCACGTCGTCCACGATGCCGACCGTGAAGTGGCGTTTCGGGACTGGCGCGTCGAGCTCGTCGAACACCGCCTTGGCCATCGCCGGGGTGAATTCCTTCGAGCCGAGCCCGTAGCGGCCGCCAATAACGAGAGGGTCCGGCTGCTTGACCGACGAAGCCTCGGCGAAGTCGGTGAGCCGGACTTCACTCAACGCGGTCACGACATCCTGGTACAGCGGCTCACCGATGGCGCCCGGTTCCTTCGTGCGATCCAGCACGGCGATCTTTCGCACCGTCGGCGGCAGCGCCGCGACGAAATCAGGAACGCTGAACGGGCGATACAGTTTCACCGTGACGACGCCAAGCTTGGCGGACGGGCCGAGCGCGTCGATGGTGGCGCGGACCGTCTCCGCGCCCGAGCCCATGATGACGATGACGCGCTCCGCGTCCGGGGCGCCGTGGTACTCGAACAGCCGATGTGACCGGCCGGTGATGGCGGCCAACCGATCCATCGCGCGCTGCACGATGCCAGGCGTATCGAGATAGAAGCGGTTGCCGGCCTCGCGGTTCTGGAAGAAGACGTCCGGGTTCTGCGCGGTGCCGCGCACGACTGGGTGGTCCGGCGTCAACGCTCGCGCGCGATGAGCGGCGACCGACCGGTCGTCGACCAGCGCGCGAAGCTCCGCGCCGCCGATCGCCGCTATCTTCTGGAGCTCGTGCGACGTGCGGAACCCGTCGAAGAAATGCAGGAACGGCACCCGCGATTCGAGTGTCGCGGCGTGCGCAATCGCCGCGAGGTCCTGCGCTTCCTGCACCGACGACGACGAGAGCAGCGCGAAGCCGGTCGAGCGCACGGCCATCACATCGCTGTGGTCGCCGAAAATCGACAGCGCATGGGTGGCCACCGCACGAGCCGTGACGTGGAAGACCGCCGGCGTCAGCTCGCCTGCGATCTTGAACATGTTCGGGATCATGAGCAGCAGGCCCTGGCTCGCCGTGAAAGTGGTCGCCAGTCCGCCGCCTTGCAGCGCGCCATGGACGGCGCCGGCGGCGCCGCCTTCGCTCTGCATCTCTACGACGGACGGCACCGCACCCCAGAGATTCGGCCGGTGGGCGGCGGACCACGCATCCGCCGATTCGGCCATCCCCGAAGATGGGGTGATCGGATAGATCGCGATGACGTCGCTCAGTTGATAGGCGATCGCCGCGCACGCATCGTTGCCGTCAACCGTGATCCATCGGCCGGACATCCGCCCCTCCGACTCGTGGTTGTGCAAGGTGCGTGCTAGCAGTTGTACGTGGATCCCTCGCGGGCGTTGGCCGCGGCTGCCGGAAATCCGGTGGCGCCAATTGTTCGCATAAGGGACGCGTGGCCGA
>Ga0207641_10003375_pt1 | contig 14178 bp, 10 predicted proteins | sample KBSSwiS62_FD_184306 | JGI IMG/M metagenome (GOLD analysis project Ga0207641, IMG submission 184306) | Switchgrass rhizosphere microbial communities from Kellogg Biological Station, Michigan, USA - KBS Switchgrass S6-2 (SPAdes) (version 2) | ecosystem: Host-associated > Plants > Roots >... | reverse complement strand
GGCCCCGCGGCCCGACGGTGGCGATCATGGTGGCGGTCCGAGCCGGCCCCGCGGCCCGACAGCGGCGATCAAGGCGACGCCCGCCAGCGGAATGCGCCCGGCGCCGGCCATCGATATCTGGAAATGCGCCATGAGTATCGGTGTCGATACAGCCCGTCGGCGACCGTGACGATTCACGGCGAATCGGGCGGACCCTTGGTCCGAAAAAGCGATTCGTAGGGTATCGATATCTGGTTCGCCCAGATATAAAGGCGTCACGCAACGACGCCGCGTCTTAGTCCACATGAGACTCGTTCGCAACTGAATTCATCGATGTTCCGATGCGAGCCAAAGCAGCGTGAGGCACGTCTCGGTGGGATTGCGTTGCAGGTCACCACGGCCACGCATGGTCGTTGATCGAGATGTCCGGAAACGGCGGTTCGACGGAAAAAACCAGCCATTCGGCTGGGTCGTTTTACCCGTTCGAACCGGTTCTGTTACTGCAGCGCCACGCTCGCATAACGGGACAGTCACGAAACCCGCTCGACTATTTGCAGTGGGCGCAGGACGTCGTTTCCTTTAACCACTACTGGGCAGCCCTCATCCATCGGCCGTTCGTGCGGTTGGTAATCCCCCTTGGCGGCTGCGGTAGCTAACTGGAGGAATCATGCGCTCTGGATCCAAGAGGCTCGCGGGCCTCGTTGCGATCACAGCGGCAACGCTGTTGGTCGCGGGAGCCTGTGGCACGAGTAGCAGCTCGGGCCCGGGCCAGTCGTCCCAGGGTTGGTCCACCTGCGACAAGGACCCGAACAACTGCAACAGCGGCCCGACCAAGCCGGGCGGCACCATGCTGGTGACCGACGAGAAGAAGATCACCAGCTTCTTCACCGCTGACGCTGCGTCGAACACCTACGACCAGGCCCAGATCATGTCCGGCCTGATCCCGTCGCCGTTCATCCTGAACCCGGACCTCTCGGTCACGCTGAACAAGGACCTGGTGACCTCGGCTGAGCTGACCAGCAGCAGCCCGGAGACGGTCGTCTACAAGATCAACCCGAACGCGGTCTGGATGGACGGCACGCCGATCACGGCTGACGACTTCATCTTCAACTGGAAGTTCCAGGACGGTAAGGACTGCTCGGCCACTGACTGCCCGGTCGCCGGCACCACCGGTTACGACGCGATCGACACGGTCACCGGTTCCGACAACGGCAAGACCGTCACCGTCGTCTTCAAGACCCCGTTCCCGGACTGGCAGGCGCTGTTCGCCCTGTTCCCGGCCAACGTGGCGAAGACCTACGCCGGTGGCGACATCTACGCCCCGGGTGGTCTGAAGAAGGCCTACGCCGGCTTCCTCTCTGAGGGTGGCGCGGTTCCGTTCCCGAAGTGGTCCGGTGGCCCCTACCAGATCTCGGACTACCAGAAGGACGTCTCCGTCACGCTGACGCCGAACCCGAAGTGGTACGGCGCGACCAAGCCGTCGCTGGACAAGATCATCTACAAGATCATCCTCGACCCGGCGCAGGAGACCGAAGCGCTGAAGAACGGTGAGGTCAACGTTTCCGTTGCGCAGCCGGATGGCGACCTGATCGCCGCCGTGCAGCAGATGCAGAACGTGAACTACAACCTCTCCAAGGGCCCGGTGTGGGAGCACATCGACCTGAACAACAAGAACAAGTTCCTCGCGGACAAGAACCTGCGTCAGGCGATCTTCCTCGCGATCAACCGCCAGGAGATCATCGACAAGACGGTCAAGCCGTTCTTCCCGTCGGCTGCTCCGCTGAACAACCACAACTACATGCCGGGTACGGCTGGCTACAAGGACGTCATCACCCCGACCGGTCAGGGCGTGGGCGACGACGCTGCGATCGCCAAGGCGAAGCAGCTCCTGGAGTCCAACGGCTACACCGGTGCTGAGCCGGGTGGAACCCTGAAGAACAAGAACGGCGAGGCCGTCACCCTGGGCTTCAGCTACACCCAGAGCAACAAGCTGCGTGAGACCACCGCCGAGCTGGTCCAGGCTGACCTGGCCAAGATCGGTGTCAAGGTGACCCTGGTTCCGAAGCCGGACCTGTCGTTCCTCGGCAGTGGCGACTTTGACATGGTCGTGTTCGCGTGGGTTGGCTCGCCGTTCGTCGCGGGTTCGAAGGACCTGTGGATCACCGGCGGCGGTTCGAACTTCAACAAGTACTCGAACCCGCAGGGCGACACGCTGCTGACCAAGGCCGCGCAGGACCTGGACCCGACCCAGGAGGCGGCTGACTTCAACGCCGCGGACGAGATCATGGCCGCTGACGCCAACGTTCTCCCGCTGTACCAGAAGCCGGTCTTCATCGCGGTGTCGAGCCAGTTCGTCAACATCCGCAACAACGCGACCAGCGCTGGACCTGCGTACAACATGCAGGACTGGGGCCTTAAGGCCGACGCCCAGTAAAAGTCGCTCAACTCGGTACCAAACCGTGGGCCCCGCAGCATCCCACTGCGGGGCCTACGGCCAGCCGAGACCATGTGTGTTCGCGGAGGAACAGCATGCTCGTTTTCACTATTCGCCGGTTGATCCAGGCGATCCCGATTCTCTTTGGAGCCTCGCTCCTCACCTTCTGGCTGATGTCGATCCCGGCCGACCCGGTGACGGTCGAATTCGCCGGCCGCAACCCCCGGCCGCCGCAGGGCACGATCGACGCCGAGATGCACCGCTTCCGTCTCGATGAGAGCTTCTGGGCTCAGTATTGGGACTGGATCAAGGGCATCTTCCATGGCAACTGGGGCCCGGCCCTGGACAAGAACGCCAACATCTTCCACGACATGATGCGGCATTTCGGGGTGACCACACGCCTGATCGTGCTGGCCCTGATCGTCGCTATCGTGCTGGCCGTTCTCACCGGTGTGATGAGCGCGATCAAGCAGTACAGCGTTCGCGACTACACGTTCACGTTCCTCGGCTTTGTGTTCCTGTCGATGCCGACGTTCTGGATCGCGCAGCTGCTCAAGACGATCGCCGTCAACTTCAACACCTCCACCGGTACGCACTTCTTCGGCACTCTCGGGGCCTACTCGATCCCGCAGCCGGATGGGTTCTGGAACCGGATCGTCGACTACGCAGGCCATCTCGTGCTGCCGACCATCTCGCTGGCCCTGATCACGTATGCCGGCCTTAGCCGGTTCCAGCGCGCGTCGATGCTCGAGGTGATGAACAGCGACTACGTCCGGCTGGCTCGGGCCAAGGGCATCAGCCAGCGGCGCGTGCTTACCCGCCACATGCTGCGGACGGCGCTGATTCCGATGACGACCGCCACCGCTCTGACAATCGCGGTGTTCTTCGGCGGCACGATCATCACCGAGACGGTGTTCAACTGGAACGGCATGGGTGTCTACACGATCGACGCGATCAGCAGTCACGACAAATACATCGTGCTGGCGACGCTGATGCTGACCGGTTTCATCGTCATCATCGGCAATCTCGTCGCTGACATCCTGTACGCCGTGCTCGACCCGAGGATCCGCTATGCCTAAGACTCAGACCACGAAGGTGCCCACCACAGCACCAGCGCAGCGCGGCGGCGGCACGGTTGAGCGCGAGTTCACTGTTGCCGAACGTAAGCAGTGGCAGCTCATCCTGCGTCGCTTCACGCGGCACCGGATGGCCATGGTCAGCATCATCGTTCTGGTGCTGCTGATCCTCATTGCCTACGTCGGACCGCACTTCTGGAAGTACTCCGCTACCGAAATCACGCCGGACCACGCGTTCCGCAGTGCGCCGAACCTGGCGCACCCGTTCGGCACCGACGACGCCGGTCACGACTACATGGCTCGTGTCTTCCGAGGCACGCAGCAGTCGCTGAAGATCGCCGCGATCGTGGCTTTGCTGTCCACGACGATCGGTGCTCCGTACGGCGCCATCAGCGGTCTGATCGGCGGCAAGGTCGACGCCATCATGATGCGTCTGTGTGACCTGCTGCTGGTTCTGCCGCTGCTGGTGGTGGCGGCCGCGCTGGCCTCCAGCCACTCCGGTGACACCGTTCTGATCGTGGCCCTGGTGCTCGGTCTTCTGGGCTGGCCGGTCAACGCCCGCCAGGTCCGTGGTGTCGTGCTCGGTCTCCGCGAGCAGGAATTCGTCGAAGCCGCCCGAGCCATGGGCGCGGGCACCTGGCGAATCGTCTTCCGGCATCTGCTACCCAATGCCACAGGTACGATCCTGGTGCAGGCCACCCTGGACATCGCGGGTGCGATTCTGGGTGAGGCGGCGCTGTCGTTCCTGGGTCTGGGTGTGCAGGCACCGGACACCTCGCTGGGTCTCCTGATCAACCAGGCGCGCACCTCGGTGGACACGCTGCCCTGGCTGTTCTATCTGCCCGGCGTGGTGATCATCCTGATTGCCCTGACCATCAACTTCATCGGTGACGGTCTGCGCGACGCGTTCGACCCACGCCAGACCCGACAGCGGCGGTGAGATAAAGACATGGAGATTTCCCTCAACCAGCCGGCCGCAGCAAGCTCCGATGTGCTGCTCGAGGTGGACAACCTCACGGTCGGATTCCCCACTGACGACGGTGTCGTCAACGCGGTCCGGGGCGTCAGCTACCAGCTGCGCCGCGGCGAGTCGATGGGCATCGTCGGTGAGTCGGGTTCCGGCAAGTCGGTGACCTCGCTGGCCATCCTCGGCCTGCTGCCGAAGACGGCCCAGATCAGCGGCTCGGCCAAGTTCCGTGGCGAAGACCTGATCGGCCTCACCGAGGACCAGTACGCGAAATATCGGGGCAGCAAGATCGCGATGATCTTCCAGGACCCGCTGACGTCGCTGAACCCTGTCTACACCGTGGGCTACCAGATCTCCGAGGCGATCCTGGCGCACCACGACATCTCGAAGAAGGCGGCTCTGGACCGGGCTGTCGACCTGCTCGACAAGGTCGGCATCCCGCACCCGCAGCAACGTGTGCACAACTACCCGCACGAGATGTCGGGTGGTATGCGGCAGCGTGTGGTCATCGCGATCGCGATGGCCAACGACCCGGACGTGATCATCGCCGACGAGCCGACCACCGCTCTGGACGTAACGGTCCAGGCGCAGGTGCTCGAGGCGCTGGAAGCGGCCCGGGCCGAGACCGGTGCCGCGATGGTGCTGATCACCCACGACCTGGGCGTCATCGCCGGTCACACCGATCGGATCTGCGTGATGTACGCCGGCAAGCTGGTCGAGAAGGGGTCCGTGGAGGACGTCTTCTACCGGCCCCGGATGCCCTACACGCTGGGTCTGCTTGGCAGCCTGCCGCGTCTCGACGAGACCGGCCGGGAGCGGCTCACGCCGATCGTGGGAGCGCCGCCGTCGCTGCTGAACCTGCCGCCGGGCTGCCCGTTCACACCGCGATGCCCGCTGGCCCAGGATCGGTGCGAGGAGAGCGAGCCGGAGCTGGTTGTCACGGACAGCGCGGCTCATCTGGCCGCCTGCCACTACCAGGACCAGCTCGCCGGCGTCACCGCGGCGGACCTGTTCAAGCCAACCTCCGCGGACGTGGAGTCGGTCGCGGACCTGGAGGCTCAGCTATGACGAACACTTTCGAAGCAGTCGTCGACACGCCGGTGACGCCGGAGCCCAATCGCGAGCCGGTGGTCTCGGTGCGCAATCTGGTCAAGCACTTCCCGGTGCAGTCCAAGGGTTTGATCCGGCGCCGCATCGGTGACGTGCACGCGGTCTGCGACATCAGTTTCGACCTGTTCAAGCACGAGACCCTTGGTCTGGTCGGCGAGTCCGGCTGCGGCAAGAGCACGACCGGCCGCTTGATGCTGAACCTCATCAAGGCGACCTCGGGCGAGGTGCACTACAAGAGCAAAGACCTCACCAAGATCTCCAACAGCGAGATGCGGCCGCTGCGGCGGGACCTGCAGATCGTCTTCCAGGACCCGTTTGCATCGCTGGACCCGCGCATGTCGGTCAGCGAGATCATCGCTGAGCCGCTGCGGATCCACGGTCTGTATTCGAAGAATGGTCCGGAGAAGGTCCGCGAGCTGATGCGGACCGTGGGTCTGAACCCGGAGCACGGCAACCGCTACGCGCACGAGTTCTCCGGTGGCCAGCGGCAGCGCATCGGCATCGCACGCGCCCTGGCGCTGCGGCCGAACGTGCTGGTGCTGGACGAGCCGGTGTCCGCGCTGGACGTGTCGATCCAGGCCGGCGTCATCAACCTGCTGGACGACCTGCAGGAAGAGTTCGGCCTGTCGTACCTGTTCATCTCGCACGACCTTTCGGTCATCCGGCACATCGCCGACCGCGTGGTCGTGATGTACCTGGGCCGGATCGTCGAGACGGCACCGGTCGAGGAGCTCTTCACCAAGGCCGCGCACCCCTACACCCAGGCGCTGATCTCGGCGATCCCGCTGCCGGACCCGCAGAAGGAGCGGTCCCGCCAGCGTGTCGTCCTGACCGGTGACGTGCCGAGCCCGGTGAATCCGCCGAGCGGCTGCCGGTTCCGCACCCGGTGCCCGAAGTTCGCCACCGCACTGTCCGCCACCGACCAGCAGAAGTGCATCAACGAGCTGCCGGTGCTGACCGATCGCAATGTCGGCCACCCGACGGCTTGCCACTTCGCGGAGCCGCTGGCACTCGTGTAGCGCGAAAAGTAAACATGTAGCACCATCACTGATGCCGGAGGGTCGACGAGATCCTCCGGCATCAGTGGGTTAGACCTATAGGGAAGATTTGGGATCTTCTACGCGCTTCGGCGTCACAGGGGTCCCAGTGTTCACACCGGAGATGGAATATTGGACGCTATGAGAGCGCGTGTTCTGGTCGTCGACGACGACCCCGCCCTCGCCGAGATGCTTGGCATCGTGCTGCGGAGCGAGGGCTTCTCGCCTGCGTTCGTGGCCGACGGTGAGCGCGCGCTCGCGGCGTTCCGGGATGTTCGTCCCGATATCGTCCTTCTGGACCTGATGCTCCCAGGGATGAGCGGCATCGACGTCTGCCGTGCGATCCGCGCCGAGTCCGGCGTTCCGATCGTGATGCTGACCGCCAAGACCGACACCGTCGACGTGGTGCTCGGCCTCGAGTCCGGCGCCGACGACTATGTGATGAAGCCGTTCAAGCCGAAGGAACTGGTGGCCCGGATGCGGGCCCGGTTGCGCCGGGGCGAGGACGCCGCGCCCGAGGTGCTGACCATCGGCCCGGGCGGCAACCAGGTGACCATCGACGTCCCGGCGCATCTCGTGACTCGGGAGCGCGAGGAGATCAAGCTCACCCCGCTTGAGTTCGACCTGCTGGTGGCGCTGGCCCGCAAACCTCGCCAGGTCTTCACCCGCGAGGTCCTGCTGGAGCAGGTTTGGGGCTACCGGCACGCGGCCGACACCCGCCTCGTCAACGTGCACGTGCAACGGCTGCGGGCGAAGATTGAGGCGGACCCGGAACGTCCGGAGATCATCTTGACTGTTCGCGGCGTGGGCTATAAGGCCGGAACCAGCTAAAATCGGCACACCTCATGCCGATCATCGATCTGTCCACCGACCAGGAACCGGTCCGCGCCGAAGCGCTCCGGTCGATGGCTCGTGGGTTCGGCCGAAGGATCGCCGCGTTCGCCGCGATCGGCCACCGGCGCTGGCGGCGGTCGCTTCAACTGCGGATTGTTGCCTACACCCTGATCGCATCGTCGATCCTGGTTTCGATCTTCGGCGTCGTGGTGGCGACCCGGATCCAGGACGGCCTGCTGCAATCTCGCATCGAGGCCTCGATCAGCCAGCTCAACAACGGCCACTCCTACGTCGAAGATCAGCTGGGCGCCTTCAACCGGGCCGATGACTACGACCTCCCGCGGTCGATGCAAGCGGTCGCGGAGAACCTGGCCCAGCTATACGGCTCGGGTGGCGAGTCGGGCGTGGTGATCCTCGGTGGTGGCGCGCTGCGTGGTCTCGGGCCGGCCACGGCCGGTCTCGGCGGCAGCCAGCAGCTGATCTCGGATGAACTGGAGGCGCGGGTCCTGGACAACCAGATCGCGCACCAGTTCGTGACGTTGCCGCCAACCACCGACCCGCAGGGCAATCGGATCGCGGCACGCCCCGGCATGGTGGTCGGCATACCGGTGACCGTCGCGGTCGGCACCTTCGAGCTCTACTACGTGCTGCCGATCGATCACGAGGCGGCCAGTGCCGACCTGGTCCGGAACACCGTGATCATCACCGGTATCGCGCTGGTCGTGCTCCTCGCCGTGATGGCCGGATTGATCACCCGCCTGGTGGTAAACCCGGTGCGGGACGCGGCGCGGACCGCTCAGCGGCTCTCGGCCGGCCTCCTGGACCAGCGCATGGCGGTCCGGGGCGAGGACGACCTGGCGATGCTGGCGGCCAGTTTCAACCAGATGGCAGTAAACCTGCAGCGGCAGATCGTCCGGTTGGAGGACATGTCCCGCCTGCAGCGGCGGTTCACCTCCGACGTCTCGCACGAGCTGCGAACGCCTCTGACGACCGTACGGATGGCGGCCGACCTGCTCTACACCAGCCGTGACGACCTCGACCCGTTGATGTCCCGAAGCGCCGAACTGCTCAACGCGGAGCTGGACCGGTTCGAGGAATTGCTGACCGACCTCCTCGAGATCAGCCGCTTCGACGCCGGCTTCGCGGCGCTCGACGCCGAGCCCACCGATCTGGTCGCGGTCCTGGACCGCGTGGTGGATCGCCTGGCCAGCGTGGCCGAGCGCGCCGAGATTTCGGTCCGGCTGATCGCCCCCGACCACCCGGTGATCGCCGAGGTGGATCCGCGCCGGGTCGAGCGGGTGCTCCGCAACCTGGTCGGCAACGCCATCGAGCACGGCGAGGGCCAGCCGGTCGTGGTCACCCTCTATTCCGACGAGAGCGCCGCCGCGGTGACCGTCCGAGATTTCGGCGTCGGGCTCAAGCCGGGCGAAGAGAAGCTGGTCTTCAATCGGTTCTGGCGCGCCGACCCGTCACGCGCCCGGCAGACCGGGGGCACCGGCCTCGGCCTGTCGATCAGTCTGGAAGACGCCCGGCTGCACGGCGGCTGGCTCGAGGCGTGGGGCGAGCCAGGCCGGGGCGCGCAGTTCCGTCTGGTGTTGCCGTTGCGCGCCGGCGGTCGCCTGAACAGTGCGCCGCTGCCGCTGGTGCCGGAGAGCAACGAGCTTCCGATGGCTACGACCGATGTCGTCCTCCGGCGCGCCGAGCCAGCAGATTCGGAGACGCCGGCCCACGACGTCGGCGGCCTCGCCGACGGCGACCAGATCAACAGCAACGGTCACCCTGGTGACAACGTCCGTCCCGCAGCTACCTCTAAGGCCGCTGGCAGCGACCCGCAAAGCGGTAGTGGCCAGCCAACGGTGGACGCCGACGAGTCCTCGTCGGAGGCGGCCCATGCCTAACATCAGCCGTCGTCTGCCGCTGCTCGCCGTGATCATAATCGTGGCCACCGCGTTGATCGCGGGATGCGGTGTGCCGTGGTCCAGCGGCGTCATCACGGACCGGTCCGCGGACAAGGGCGGCGCCGGCAAGGGCGCCACCATCAAGGAGCTGGCTCCCGGCCCGGACGGCGTCAGCACTCCGGAAGCGTTCGTCAACGGCTACCTGCAAGCCCTGGCCGGGCGCTCAGACTCGGACCAGAAGAGCCTGTACAACGCGGCCGCCGCGTTCATGAGTGATCCGACCGCGAGCACCTGGACGCCGGACAAGACGATCACCGTTATCCGCCCTCTCGGAACGGCGAACATTTCGTCGTACCTCACCGGTGGCTACAAGTACTCCCGCCAATATCAGGTGCTGGGGATCTTCTCGCCGGGCGACGGCACGCTCCGGCCCGCGACCAGCCGATCAGTTACCACGCTCGACTTCTACATAGGGCCGGTGCTCGACGCGACCAATCCGCAGCGGCTGCAGTTCGTCGGGGAAATGCCCAAGGGGCTGTACCTGTCCGAGCAGGGACTGACCGACTACTACCGGCAACAGCCGGTGTATTTCTGGGATGCGAGCAAGGAGGTGCTGATCGCCGAGCCCCGGTACGCCCCACTCACCGTGACCCGCTTGCAGCGCCTAACCATGATCGTGAACTGGGTGCTCGCTGGGCCCTCGGATGCGCTGGGCACCGCAGCCACCCACATCGTCAACGCCACACTCCTGGACCCGGTGGTCAGCGAGGTTGACGGCAAGGTCGTGGTCGACCTGGCCCAGACCCGCAACTTTGAGGCGACTGACGGTCTCAAGCTCACCGACGAGCTTCGTTGGTCCCTGAACAGCCCCGACTTCGGCTCATTGCCGGTGGTGGCGCTGCAGGTGGAGCGGCAGAACCAGCCGGCGCTGGAGCGGACCATAACGGACCCGTCGAACCCGATCTCGCATTACAACGAGCCCAGCGAGTTCGCCATCGGCGACGGCAAGGTCCGGGCGCTCGACGGTGCCGAATTGCCACCGTTGTTGCGTGACCTTCCGCCGAACTCAGCCAACTCCAACGTCGTCTCCGCCGCCGTCAGCACGGATACCAGTCCGGGCAGCGCAGCGGTCGCGCTGGTGCGCCACATTGACGGCGAAGATCAGTTGTTCGTTCGCAGCGGCAACGGGGGTTCCTTCAAGAAGATGCTTACCGCTTCGTCGATGAGCCGGCCGACCATGATTGCCAAGCCCCGCGTCACCGTCGCGGTGGTTGCCGACGGCAGTCTCAAGCTCGTCGATGTCGTCAGTGGCAAGAGTCGGACCGTCGCGGTGGCCAATTCCGGGAAGCTGACTGATGTGTCGGTGGCACCAGACGACCGGCGGCTGGCGCTCGTCAACTCGAAGGGTCAATTGTTCACCTCGACGCTCATCTGGCAGACCGGCCCGGATCTCGCGACCCCGGCGTGGCCGGCCTGGCCAGACGTCTCCAAGGTCACATCGGTGGCCTGGGCTGGGCAGAACGAGTTGGTGGTGTCCGGTTACCGGAACGTCACCAATGACTACGCGGTCGTCAAGGTCAACGCCGATGGCACCTCGGACAAGGTCAACCCGGACGGCACATCCGGCGAAGAACTGCAGGTCAGCAGGTCACCAATCAATCATGTCGAGGCCTACCCATATAATCCCATCGATTCCTTGTCGAAGAACGCTGTCATGTATGTGACGAGCGACGGTGCACGTCGGATCAGCCCGTTCGACTCCGAGTCCCAGGCGGTGTCCTGGGGCAACGGCTCCAACAGCAGCTGGGGCACGCCGACCTCACCGTTCTTCGCCGACTGACTGGCGGGCGCGCCCGCCGATGCCCGTGTCGATGGTGGTGTCGTGCTCTTTTTCGCGTTGGTCGATCTGGTCTTTCCGGCTGACTGTGCCGGCTGCGACAGGCCCGGCGAGGGCCTGATCTGCGCGCGGTGCCGGGCCGTGCTTGCCGAGCTGCGACCGGTGGCGGCCCGCCCCACGCCGGCACCGCCGGGCTTGCCCGGTTGCGTAGCGGTCGGCAGCTACGACGGCGCTCTGCGCGACTGGCTGCTGGCCTATAAGGAACGCGGTGCCCATCGGCTGGCGGTGCCGCTGGGCGCGGCGCTAGCGCGGGCCGTGACCGCCGCGGTGGGCGATCCGAGACAGCCGGTCGCACTGGTCGCCATTCCCTCCACATTCGCCGCCGCTCGGCAACGGCACGGGGATCACATGGCCCGGATGACCCGACACGCAGTACGCCAGATCCGCGCCACCGGCCGCCCGGCCGTGTTGGTCCCGGCGCTGCGGGCCTGCCCCAAGGCCGACTCGAGCCATCTGGACGCGGCCGCCCGGGCGCGCGCCGCCGCGTCGGCGTTCCGAGTGCGGTCCAGGTCGGCGGGCCGGCTGGCGACGGTCCAGCGAGCGGGTGCGGCGGTGGTTCTCGTCGACGACATCGTCACTACCGGAGCCACCCTGGCGGCGGCGGCGGACGTGCTGGCGCGGGCGGGCGTACGCGTCTGTGCGGCGGCCACGATCGCCGCCACGGTGCGGCGTTTCGTAGGCACATCCCATTTGTTGAGAGTGTCGGAGAGCGCCCGTTAGAGGGAGATTCGCCCGGTACGGGTCCTACCGCTCCAGGTGGGCAAATCTCACCATGACGTTCTTCTGAACGAGGGGTGACGGGCGCCTTGACACGGTCTAGCGTCAAAAAGCATCACCACATATCGCCACCGACCCGGCGGCCAAGGCGGTCCCGCACTCAGGTGCCGGACGCGAGCGGCGGAGACGCCGGCTCGGTCGTTCTACCGAAGGGGGGAATCGCCCGAAGATCGGTCGCAGCCACCAGGCTCGAAGCCCGCCGCGAGGCATGGCCGACCGATTCCGCGTTTGATCCAAACGACCATCGAGCATGTCATTAACTGAGAACTGACGCGCTGATGGGGTCGGCGCCCAGAGAAACCTCAACTGGGGGAGGTCAGGAGTGGAAATCGTCGTCAAGGGCCGCAACGTCGAAGTGCCGGATCACTACCGGCAGCACGTTTCGGAGAAGTTGCAGAAGGTCGAACGATACGACGACAAGATCATTCGGGTGGACGTGGAACTGTTCCACGAGAAGAACCCGCGACAATCCGAACGCTGCCAGCGCGTCGAGATTACCTGCGTGTCCCGGGGACCGCTGGTGCGCGCGGAGGCCTGCTCCGGTGATTTCTACAGCGCGCTCGATGCCGCGATCACGAAGCTTGACGCCCGGTTGCGGCGCAGCGCCGATCGACGCCGGGTGCACCGCGGCCGCCGCGCGCCGATGTCGGTGTCGGCAGCCACGTCCGGGCTCGCCGTCGCATCCGAGGAAACGGTGGACGAGACCCTTGCCGCGGGCCGGCGCGAACTGGTTGACGCGTTCGCCGGCACCGCCGCCATTAACGGCTTCGACGGCCGCCGAGTCGGCAACACCAGCAATGGAAGCGCGCCCGCGCTCTCCGAAGAAGACGACGACCAGCCGTGGCACGTCGTCCGGATGAAGGAGCATCCGACCGAAGCGATGACCGTCGAGGACGCGCTGTTCCAGATGGAGCTGGTCGGGCACGACTTCTACCTGTTCATGGACAAGGATTCCGGTCGGCCCAGCGTCGTCTATCGCCGGCACGCCTACGACTACGGTGTCATCACACTCGCGAATGCGGCGTAACCGAAAGCGCCTCATAGCTCACGCATAGTTTCGACTTCCCAGCATTGCTGGTGTTTGCGATGATCTCGGGATGCCGAACAGTGCTGTGGTTTCCGCGCCGGCCGTGCCCCCAGGTTCGGCCGGCGCGAGCCGTGTCTTCAGTCGTTCCGACCTGACCATCCTGGGTTTAGCTGCGCTCGCCTCAGTGCTGGCCGGGGCGGCGCACTACGCGGCTGCGCCGTCGGTGCTCCGGTTCGTCGTTTCGGCGGCCGCGATCGCGCTGCTCGCATCGGTGGTCGGACGTTGCGTCGAGCGACTCGGTGACCGCCTCGGTGCCGGCGCCACCGGAGTGCTGCAGAGCGCTCTGGGCAACCTGCCCGAGCTGTTCATCGCCTTCTTCGCCCTGCGGGCCGGCCTGCTGTCGGTGGTGCAGGCCGCGATCATCGGCTCGATCCTGGCGAACCTGCTGCTGGTGCTCGGTGCGGCGTTCATCGTCGGCGGCCTCAAGCACGGCACTCAGCGGTTCTCGGCCGGGCCGGCGCGTACCAATGTGGTGCTGCTGGCGCTGGCCACGGCGGCGCTGGTGCTGCCCAGTTTCGCCGCGCACACCAACTCGCCGGCCACCCACCACCTCACCGCGCTGTCGGTTGCCGTCGCGATCGTGCTGCTCGCGGTCTTCGCGTTGTCGCTGCCTGCGTCGCTGCGACGGCAGACCGGGTCCGGGTCCGACTCGGACAGCTCGGTCGGCAACGCGGTGCGCGCCATCGGTCACGAGGACTCCACGCATCACCAGGGACACTGGCCGATCTGGCTGGCGGTGGTCCTGCTGGCTGCGTCTGGTGTGATCGCCGGTCTCGTATCCGACTGGTTCGTCGATGCGTTGCAGCCGGCCATGGAGTCGCTGCACATTTCGCAGGCGTTCGCGGGTCTGGTGATCGTCGCCATCGCCGGAAACGCCGTGGAGAACTTCGTCGGCATCCAACTGGCCGCGCGCAACCAGGCGGACTATGCGCTATCGGTGATTGTCAACAGCCCGTTGCAGATCGCGCTGGTGCTGGCGCCGGTCCTGGTGCTGTTGAGCTTCTTCACCGCGACAACGCTGACGCTCGTGTTCTCACCGCTGCTGGTCATCTGTGTCGTGGTGTCGGTCGTCGTCACCGCAC
>Ga0207641_10003373_pt1 | contig 14179 bp, 15 predicted proteins | sample KBSSwiS62_FD_184306 | JGI IMG/M metagenome (GOLD analysis project Ga0207641, IMG submission 184306) | Switchgrass rhizosphere microbial communities from Kellogg Biological Station, Michigan, USA - KBS Switchgrass S6-2 (SPAdes) (version 2) | ecosystem: Host-associated > Plants > Roots >... | reverse complement strand
GCACGGGGTCGAGCGTCGTCAGCGATATCCCCACCGCCACCAGCCCCTGCGCCGCCATGCCGGCCAGCAGATCGAGGTCGCGCAGCACCCGGTCCGACTTCGTCGTGATCATGAGCGGATGGCGGCATTGCGCGAGTATCTCGATACAGGCACGCGTGATCCGCCACTCGGCCTCGATGGGTTGATAGGGATCGGTATTGGTGCCCATCGCGATCGTCTTCACGACATAGCCGGGCCGGGCCAGTTCTTTGCGCAGCAGGGTGGCGGCAGTGGGTTTGGCGATCAGCCGGCTTTCGAAATCGAGGCCGGGCGACATGTCGTAGCGGGCATGGGTCGGCCGCGCGAAGCAATAGATGCAGCCATGCTCGCAGCCCCGATAGGCGTTGATCGACTGGTCGAAGGCGACGTCGGGCGATGTGTTGCGCGCGATGATCGTCCGTGGCTGCTCGATGCTTACGGTCGTGCGCAGCGGCGGCGGCGCCCCGTCCACATCTTCGCGCATGTCGAGCCAGTCGCCATCGGCGATATGCGCCGGAAGGGCGAAACGGGCGCTGGACTGATTGCCGGGGGCGCCCCGGCCGCGATGCACTGCCATGATCGAATAAGAACATATAGCGAACAAATTGACAAGGGCCGCATGTTGGCGGATCGTCCGACCTGCATCTTTTAAGGGGGAAGCAGACATGGTGATTCGGCAGGTTGCGCTCGGGGGGCTGGTAACGGTTGCGGCGTTTTGGGCGGCGCCGGCCTTGGCGTCGGACCCGGATTCTTGCGGCGTCAATCTGGTCTGCGCGAGCAGTCCGCCATCCATCGTCAAGGCCTTGCAGGCGGCCGGCTATCAGGCTTCGCTCGGCAGGAGCGAGAAGACGGGCAACCCCAAGATCGACAGCGCGGCGAGCGGATATAAGTTCACCGTTTTCTTCTATGAGTGCGAGAAGGCTGTTAAATGCGGTTCGATCCAGTTCCAGGTGTCCTTTGCCGACGATGGCACCAACACAGCGGTGCTGGCGAACAAGTGGAACAGCACCAAGCGTTTCCTGCAAATGTCGGTCGATGACGACAAGGCTCTAGCCGCCAGCATGGATGTGGCCACGATCGGCGGGTTGAACCAGAAGAATTTCGCCGACGTGCTGGACTGGTGGTCCACGATGCTGGGTGAGCTCAACAAATTCTTCAAAGCCCAGTGAGCGCTGGGGCGGGGGCAGGAAGGCTGCAAAAGGCAATTGCAAGGGCCTGAACGCTGTCATATAGGCGGCCCATCCTGGGGCCGTAGCTCAGTTGGGAGAGCGCGTCGTTCGCAATGACGAGGTCAGGGGTTCGATTCCCCTCGGCTCCACCAGGGTCTCTCCGTCCGGCGGAAATGCTGGACCCCGCAGAAGTCCTCAGATTTTTTTGCCAACTGCTACACTTTTCTGCTACACGGCGGAGGATGGATCAGATGGCGAAACCCAAGGGATTAGCCCTTCGCGGCTCGGTGTATTATTCGCGCGTGATCGTGCCCAAAACGCTCATCTCCCGGTTCGGGCGCAAGCAAATCTGGAAGAGCCTGGGCACGTCCGACAAGGACGAAGCGGAAGCTCTGCATCTGAAGGAGGCCGCGCACTGGAAGGCGGCTTTTGTCGAAGCGGGAAAGCCAGAGCCACGGCGCAAATCCTCTAAGCTAGCGAAAGCGGATGTCGTCCTGACCGATGCTGATGCGGCGCGGTTGGCCCGCCGCTTCTTTGACCGGGCGCGTGCTGATCTCGACAGGGGCTCGCTATCATCGGCCGATGTGGACGAGGACGAACGGGAGCGGATTGTCGAGGATTTGCAAGCGCAACTCTCCTCACTAGCGACTTGGCGCAATCCCGATGCCCATATGCAGGTGGGGGAGGCGGCCACCCAGGCGCTGGAGGGCTCCGGTGTCTCGCTTGGCTGGAATACGGCGTCCTCTCAGCTTCTGGCGGAATATCTGCGCCGGGCGCTGATCCAACTTCATTCGATCGAGCTGGCCCGTCTGCTGGGCGATTACCGGGGCCAGGTGTCGGACAACTTCTATGCTGGCGCTGGCGCGAACCATGTTACGCACACCAGCCCGGCTGTGGTCCAGCCAACCGATGTGACGATGCAAAAGGCCGTCGCTCGCTATTTGACCGAGGAACTGGAATTGCGTTCGGTCAGCGATAAGACCGCCGGCAAGCACCGGTCGCTGCTGAACCATCTCAGCGATTTTTTCGGCCCCCAAACGTCGATCGGATCGATCAGTCGTGCCGACTGCAATCGGCTGCGCGACATACTCTCCCGGCTTCCGCCGAATTTCGGTAAGCACAGCGGCAAGAAACGGCCGCTCGAAAAGATCGCGGACGCCAATAAGACGGGGCGAACGCTCGCATGGGAAACGCAGAACAGTTATCTGCGCATGGCGGACAATCTGTTCGGATGGATGCTCAAGGAGAGACTGATCCCAGACAACCCGGCCAGCGGCATTGGTCCGCTGCGGCGGCGCGAGGCGGCCGAGGAGCGGCGTCTGCCCTTCAACCGGGACGAACTACAATCCATTTTCTCGACGCCGGTCTATACGGGCTGCATTGACGACGAGCTTGGGTTCGCCAGGGCTGGCGCGAACGTGATCCGCAGGAGCCGCTATTGGGTACCCTTGTTGGCCTTGTTCACCGGCATGCGCATGGGCGAAGTCTTGCAGTTGACGCCCGACCATGTGCGCAGTTCAGTGCAGGGCACTCACTTCATTGTGCTCACCCGTGACATGATGCTCAAGACGGATGCGGCCGAGCGCGAAATTCCTCTTCATCCCGAATTGGTGCGGCTGGGCTTCATTGCTTGGGTTGCCGAGAAACGCCGCGCCGGAACCGAAGCGTTGTTCGAGGAGGTGCCGATCAGCAAATATGGCTATCGCAGCGACGCATTCACCAAACGCTTTGCGACTTTCCTGAAGAAGGTCGATCTGCCGGTAGAGCGCCGGGGAAAGCTGTGCTTCCACTCCTTCCGGCATACCTTCAAAGATGCCCTGAACGAAACCGGGGCCAGCGAGGAGGTGAAGGACGAAATCTGTGGATGGTCGCGGTCCAAGAAAACCGGCAGGCGCTACGGGACTGGTCTGAGCGCTGACCGCTTAAAGCCCTACGTTGATCAGGTGACGTTCGGTTTCGATTTGATCCATCTGCCATTGGCGACCTAGCTCGGGGCTCGCCAACCTTGCCTGCCTCCATCTAAGGCGAATACTGCCTCAGGCTTTTGTCTCTACGTCGGCACGAATTATGCAGGAACCAGGTCGCAATCCCGGCCCGAATTATCATCGGGCATGCCTCGTTGCATGGACATCGGCGTAGAGGCTTCCGCTAATGATCTGCAGTAATTCCTCACTGACCTAGCTGCTTAGCCGGGGACCGCGGGACGCTCGAGGAAGCGTGCAACTCGCTGCAATCGCACTTGGCGGAGCGGTCATTACCCACATCTGCGCGCCCTGTTTCGAGTGCCTACATGTGTTCACTGAGATGCCGTCATCTCAATCTGGTGTGAAGCTACCTCTTGTAAAAATTCAACAATCTGCGGTTACCACGCGAACAGTGGCGCGTTGCCGATAAATGTAGGCAACATGTACCAGTAATAATCTGATTTAACTGTATAATATTCAATAGAATGACCTTGATTTGTTATAAATATCGCCACATATCCTCCCGACCCCTTGTTTGGAGGCAAGTTCATGCAGATCATATTGGGCGGGCGTCGAGACCCGTGTTCCGCCACGCGTCGTTTGCAATGGTTGCGGGGTGGATTTTATCGGCCGCGGGGCAACTGCTCACCAGGAAGGCGAACTGCGCTTGATGGGCAGCTTCAATGACCAGAGGGCGATATCAAGCCGTGTCTCCCATTCCGACAACGGTTGGGACGGCCAAGGGAGGGCCGTGCCATTCAACGGCACTCTTGGGTCACGGCAAGGTGGGTGCCCAACGTCGTCGACGCGACCTAGCACCCGGTACGCCCAAAACGATCACCCACCCAAATCCAGTGGAAGGGCCAGGCCTGTATGTTCCCATTCCGGATGAGGAGTGGCGTACAGACGCGAAGGTGCTGGGCCGCAATAATCTCAGAGCCAAATATCCTGACACGTACACTGCTTGGCATTGCATGTGGTTTAATCGCCGGAAGCGTGGATTGGCCACAGTCGATCCGGCATATTCCAGCTTCTTAGGTTTCTTCGCAGACATGGGCCCTAAAGGAGCCCCCGATCGAACCTTGGACCGCATCGATCCGGGCGACCACCGCTATGGGCCAGGACTTTGCAAGTGGTCCGATAAAACTGAACAAGCACGTAACCGCGGGAACACCGTATTTCTGACGGACCCGATCAGCGCGACGCGACGCCCACTTGTGGAATGGGCAGAGATATTGGGTGTGAACGCGAATACATTGCGCGGACGCCGGCGTGCCCGTTGGACGGATGCGGAGGTCCTGTCCGGTAAACGCTCTGCCAAAGGCCAGTGTGCCCCATCGAGGTCGGACCGGTGGCCCTGGGAGGTTAGCCCAGAAATGATCGGCCAATGGGAGGCCTGGTACTCGGAGGCGGCCAAGCGTGGCACCGAAGGGCAGCGCAATGAATTGCGGTGCGACTTTGCTATCCGGAAGTTGGCGAAGATGATTGAGGACATCGACGACTGGTTAATGGAGACCGCCGCCTCATGGGGCGAATATGGCGAGGATCCAGTCACTGGCATGCCCCCGGATATTCGAACGCATTGGGACAATAGATCCTGCGCGCAGGTACGGCTCGCCCGCCTGCGGCAGGAAGCGGTCCTATTCAGGGCGGATCTACGTACTGCGTCACCCGAGAAGAGGGGTCAGTTAACAATATCAAATCCGGGGCACCCAGTTGCACGGGCTCATAGCTAGGAGGTCAGCATGTCTCAAGGAACCCAGTTGTTGTCGGCCATATGCCAGGCGGGGTCCATTCGCGGCCTTGCCCATCTGAACCAAGACCTGTTCACGGATGAAGAGCAGTCCGCCGTTGAGGCCCTCATGCAGCACGCCCGCCAATACGGTGTACTGCCAACTTTGGAGGTAATGAACGAATTGGGGCACGCCTTGTGCCCGGTCAATCAGCCAGTCAGTTACTATCTTGAACGCGTCCGTAGGCGCGCCATTGGTGCCCAGTGGAACCATCTCCATCCTCAGTTTGCCAGGGCCATGGGGCTTGGCGACATCAATGTAGCGACCCGCCGTCTCGAGCAGATGGTTGCGGCCGCCCGGCAATTTGATCCGCGGCAAATGGTAGCTGACTTATCTACCTGTGCGAGCGAGCTTCGAGACGACTATCGCTCCGCATCTGCGGCTGCAGGGTTGCTTCGTGGGATTACGTTCGGATGGGAAGCCCTCGACCACATCACTGGCGGTGCCACTGCCGGTGATCTCTATGCATTTGTCGCCAGGCCGAAGACTGGAAAGACCTATGGGCTGATCCACAATGCGCTCGCCGCTTGGAAAGAAGGCAAGAGGGTGCTGTTCGTCTCAATGGAAGCTTCGCACCTTGAGATAGCCCGACGAGCCTGCGCAAATCTGACCAAACTCAATCCCAGCCTCATTCGTGCCGGCCGATTGTCGTGGTGGGGGCAGGACTTGTTTGACGAAGGTTTGCAATGCATGTCTGAAGATGACCGGTTTTACATTGTGGACGGGGCACTTAGCGCATCCGTTCGTGACGTCGACGCGGCATGTTTAGCATACGCTCCCGACATCGTGTTCATCGATGCCGTCTATCTGCTTGCGCCTGAAAGCCGCTCATATGCATCCGAACATGAGCGCATTCAAAATATTCTCCGTGAGGTGAAGCAACTCGCATTGCGTCGCCATGTGCCCGTTGTGTTCACTACCCAGTTCAATCGCGAGGCGTCCAAGTCGCGAAGTGGTGGGGATCTGGAGCATATCGGGGGGTCCGACTGGATTGGCCAAATCGCTTCTTGCGTGATCGCTGTTTCGCCGGGGCGGGCCCCCAACGAACGCACACGTAGGCTGTATCGGGTCATTGCGGGCCGCGACATGGAAATGGGTTGCGAGTTCGAGACCAACTTTTCATTCCAGCCGTTCGACATGAGCCTTGTCGCTGAGGACCCAAACTACACAACGCATGCGGCGGCTATGGAGGAACTCACATTGGGGATGATGTGATTGCTCGAGCGCGCGCAAGCATTGCCCAAGAGGAAGGCCATCACCCAACCGATCGATAAGAGAGCGAAATCAGCAACGCGCCGTATTTGGCCCGGGGCTGCCTGGAAAGACCGCGTTGTCGGTGATGACGGAAATAACGTCGGCGAGCGTGACTATGTGGAGGATCTGGTTTGCCTGATCCGTCACCTCCACCCATCGTGTCAGATCCAGAAAGCCTTTCTTGATCTGATCGCGAGCCAAGGCTTTCGCTATCGTTGCAGCAAATTCCTTGGCTGCTGCGATATCAGGGACGTCAAAGCCTTCGAGATCTAAGATTAGATCCTCAGCATAGATGTGAAAGAAAAGAACCGACACTGGTCACTGCTACCGCTCAAATGTTCTCCAACAATATGTGACAGTACGGGTTTATTGTCAAGTTGTTTGGAGAAATAGAACGGTTTGACGAAGTATATGCGGTATGGTACTAGTCTAAACGTCGGTTTAGTGATGTTATAGGAACAAATAGTCGTGCAACCCGTTGCAAATATATCCGCTTTCATAGGCTATGTTCGCGTTTCTACAGTGAGGCAGGGGCGGTCCGGTCTCGGTTTAGAAGCGCAGCGCGACGCGATAGAGAGGTTCGCCGAACGTGAGCGGATCGAAATCTTCGATTGGTTCACAGACGTCGAAACAGGGAAGGGCGCGGACGCCCTAGATCGTCGTCCGCAGCTAGCGGCAGCCTTGAACGCTGCACGACGGATCAAATGCCCGATCATCGTCGCCAAGCTTGATCGGCTATCGCGTGACGTGTTTTTTGTTAGCGGATTGATGTCACAGCGCGTGCCTTTCATCGTTGCCGAACTCGGCATGGATACGGACCCGTTTCTGCTGCATCTGTACGCGGCGCTAGCGGAGAAAGAGCGGGCGCTGATCTCGGAGCGCACCAAGGCGGCGTTGGCCCGTAAGCGGGCGGCGGGCGCTGTCCTCGGCAACCATACCAATCTCCATGAGGCACAGATTGCCGGGGCGGCCGCGAACAAGGCGTCGGCGGTTCGCTTTGCATCCAACATCCTGCCGGTCATCCGCGAAATCCAAACGCTTGGGTCGAACAGCAATAGGGCCATAGCATCCGCGCTAACCGCGAGAGGGGTCCGCACGGCCAGGGGCGGGCAATGGAGCGCCACGCAAGTTGGTCGGCTGTTGAGCCTTGGTTGACCTATCGCGGCCCCGCAAAAACCGTGTGACACCCGACGGCGAAATCGTGGCAACGTCGGCGCGAGGGCTCTTTATGGGAAATCGCGGTAACCTCCACGCTCCGGATGGAACGTTCAGCGGCCAACAATACGCCAGCCGTGCATGGATATGCTGTACGCTAAACCACAAGGCAGGGCGGCGGATATCGTTTGACCTTCCCGGTTGCTATTATCCGCTTTTCTTTTTCGATGAGGCGGTCGCCCTTGCAGCGGGGCACCGGCCGTGCGGGCAATGTCGAGGTGACCGGCTGATGCAGTTCAAGCGTGCATGGCAGCTTGCTTTCCACGAGGCCGAAGGAAATTTCATTTCGACCCGGACCATCGACGCTGAACTCCACCGACATCGTCGAGGACGCGGAGCCCGATACGAGGATGCATCCCTGCTACCGAGCGGCACGTTTGTGGAGGCCCCAACGGGCGTCGCCTCTCTGGTATATGATGGGAAACTGCATCCCTGGTGTTGGAATGGTTATGGCCCGCCCAATTCCCCGCCAAGCGCAGAGCGACTGCGGGTGATCACGCCTGAGCCAACAGTCCACGTTCTAGCGTCAGGCTATGTTCCTGTTCGGCATCCTTCTTTGTCGGCATGACCCAGCCTCATTGGCTGTTTTGATCGCTCGCCATTGTGCAACAGGTTGCACCAAACGATACAAAACTGAATTTCGCATTACGACCCCTTTAAGATATTCATGGTCCGGAGTTGCTCACCTCAAAGCAGCCGTTTAGGTCGAAGCTATGAATGGAAAATGAAGTGGGAGGGCTATGGCCGGGACACAGCGGAATGAAACTCGACATATTTGAACTTTATAAGAGCGAGAACATCCGCCTGCCTTCGCCGGGCCGATGCATATATTGTGGTGACGATCAGACGAAACTCCGCGACGAGCATGTCATTCCATATGCGCTGGCGGCGAACACTATGGTTCTCGAAAAATCCTGCTGCGAGACATGCCAGAACATCATTCAAAAGTATGAGCAGGAAGTCCTAAAAAAGCAGTTGGGCACATTCAGAGCGCAGGTAGACGCACCAACCCGACGCCCGAAGGACCGGCCAACCCATGCGAAATTGCACTTCGTTGAAGTGAACGAGAACGCAGAGGTTATCAGGGATTTGGGCATTCGGCCGATCCCGATTGAGGAAGCGCCTGTTGCGTTTCATCTTTGGCAGTCACCAATGCCCCGACGCCTCAGAAGCCCCCTTAATCCAGAACAGGAGCATGGCCGGGCATGGTCGTTCGTTGAACCCGAAATTGCCGTTGCGCTGTGTCGGAAAGTTGCAGAGGAAACGGGCGCCAACCATGTCGCGGTAAAAACAGGCACGGTCAATCGCCTACATTACCTGCGTTCCCTCGCGAAAACGGCCCATGCCTTTGCTGCTTCTCAGTTGGGCTTGGACGCCTTTGAACCATTCCTCCTCGATTTAATCCTGTGCCGATCTTCTGATGTGGCCGAGTTCGTAGGTGACGACCCGTTCCCGGCGCCACCAATTGAGGAAAGCGACGGACATACCGTTCGTATCTTTCTGGGAGAAGCGATGGGTGGCGATGAGCAGGGTCTGCTGTGCGCGAGATTTAGTCTCTACCCCATGCTCGGCAGTCCGCCCCATTTGGTCGTTGTAGGCAAAGCGAAGGTGAATATCGAGAAGCGGTTAGCCGGAGAGGTATAACCCCTAAAGTCCTAACCGCACCCTCGAAACCGGACGGTCCGCTTCCCACCCTTCTCGGACGTTGCAGCGCTCTAGCTCACTACGCCAAGGCAAATGACTGGCATGGGGCGATCAAGAGACTGTCCGCTCTGGGATAGCAAAGCGCGATACCCGACTGATACTCAAGTCGGCTTTGGTTTAGGCTCCAGGCCGTAGATAACCTGGGCATAGCGTCTCATCTCTTCCGTCGCTTGAGCCTCTAGCCCGCGAAGGTAGTCTAGGAACTCCTCCCGGTTCGTCAGCGAGAAGATGCGAGCGCGAAAGTCCAGTTCTTTCCCTGGTCGTCCCTGCGTGAGCAGCAGCGCGCATTCCTTGTCTATGAACATTGCATCCACGAACGGCGCATAGGCTGCAACAGCCTCGACATCGTTCAGGAAACCCGCCGAAACGCCCTTCTTCCGCCCGGCTTTCACCTGACCAGCAATCGCGGCGAACATATAGGCCAGGATACGCCCGAACGGCATCTCGCTATTGCGCTCCCATGACCAGAAACTGCCACGCGCGATATGATGACTGTGCTCTGGGATGCCGGCCTGCTTGAACAGGTGATCGAGCATGGAAAGCTCTCGGCAAATGTGGCTCATGCTTTGGTTCATGATCGCCATCATGTCGCCAGCGGCTTCGGCTTTCTCATACTGCTCGCGGAAACCTCGCAAAGCCGCCATCCGGCTTTCATGATAGGCGTTCAGTTCGATTTCGAGCACTTCGTTGAAGCCAAGCCCCTTCGCGCGCCATTCATCCATCAATTCATTGACGCTGGCACCCGCGCTTTCACGGCGTTGACGTGTCCCTGCTGCGAAGCGGCTGTAATCGGCATTCACAACGACCCGGATATTCGGAAGCCATTTGTTCCGTTCACCACGTAGAATTTTGTCCACTTCGAAGTTCACCGCTGGATTGCGATTTTCAACATATGCGGTCGCAAATTCCATAATTTCGCGCATCTGGACGTCGCTTGTGTCCTCAAAGCGCATGTCTCCGCCAATGGCTTCATAGGCTTCTCGAAGTTTACGCGGCCAGGCAGAGACGATGGTTTCGGCGTGATGGATATTTGAGTGAGGCAGCACCGCTTGTTGTAGATGGACAACTCGATGTAGGATCGCATCAACCTCCTGCCAGAACGGGGTTAGCTTGTCCTCGCGGCGCGTTCCGGCTTTCAGCTTGAAAAGTTCACTAAAGACGAACTGGTCGATGTAGATGACCTTCTTGTCGACCTCGGGCAGCGGCTCATCCACGCGATACTGGCAACGCGAGCAGCGCCAGGTGATGCTATAATCGCCTCCCCTGAAAAAGCCGAAAGTGTTCTCCCCACAGCCCGCGCAACGCGACCATGGCGCGCGTTCCCATGTGAAGCCACGCCTAACCGGTATTGCGGCCAAGTCGGTTCTCCTCTGTGCGCGCGAGCACTTCATTTAGGCCCGTGATCTTATCCGGTATAGCCATGGCAGGGTTTTAGCTTTTCCCCTTGATGCGGGAAGAGTAGCGTGTAGCGGGGTCCATCACGGCCTAGGCCCGCTGTTGAGAAGCCAATTTGACGGCCGAGCGGCGAAAAATGGGTCGGCTCCCGACACGGGCGTGGCGCATGAATGAAGCGTGAGCAGGCGGAATAGTGCGCCACGTCCGCACAATACATAGTCACCTGGCGCAGATCGGTGCCCATTGATTGCAACCCGTTGCACGAAAAATTACCTGAAAAATCATTTTTATCTGTCATTCAGTAAGACTATGTAAAAGCGCCATATTGCAGTGTAAGTAGTAGACAGACGCGTGCAATTTTGCATTAAACGAACTATTGAGGACGCAATGGGAACGTCATCTTCGTGGACGCCAGAGCGAAGGGCCAAGCAGGCCGAAGCTATTAGGAAGTGGAAACCGTGGGAGCAATCAACCGGGCCAAAGACCGAGGACGGAAAGTTGAAAGCTTCACAGAACGCGCGGCGACCTGCTCAGAGCCCTGAATTGGTCGCATTATGGGGACGGCTGATTGCTGGACGCAGGCTATTCAAAGGATTACGCACAGCAAAGGCTTGGCGCGGTACTAGGTCGAAATACAAATAGGCCATTTAGAATGTCGCGCTGCTCGCGAATTCCCGTGGCGCGCGACGAATGGACGGTGGCGTGCGCTGTTAGCACCATGGATGCCTCGCACCGTCCCAGGTGCGCGCCAGACCTTCGCTCACCAAAATATTCCCGAGTGACTGACCACTCCTCACCAACACCCTCAGCTTGCGGCCATATTTATCCTCGTCGCGATTACTGATCGACGCGGTTTCGAAGGGACCGGCATTGAGAAGTTCCTGAAGACGTAGCGTGGCACGATTGCCCAGGTCGGCTTCCTGTTCACAGCGGGGCGGATGTGTTTCCGGCGCGTCAATGTCCGCCACTCTGATCTTGATCCCGTCCATCCAGACGGTGTCGCCATCGACGACGCAATTCGTCCCACCGCCCGTATGACAAAGCGCAAAACTTCGGAGTGGCGGGGGAGCCACGTTGGCCGTTTGCGCGGAATGATCTGCCTGGGCCGCAGAAGCCGATCTGTCCTCGGTCGTCGGCATCTCAATATTTGGGGACCCCGGATTAATGCCTACGCCTGTGCTGGCACTGGGGAACTCAATGGCGTTCGCCAGGGGAGTGTTCTCCATCGAAGGCGCGGCGACAATGCCGATACCGATTATCGCACCGAGCAGGAGGCCAGAACCTGCAAAGACCCAGCCGTGCTGCGTTTTGCGTTTGGACGGTACTCCTGCCATTGCTCCGGCAGCTTGGCCTTTTTGCGTTTCCGGAATTTGATAATCTTGCCCATGGTCAGCGTTTGCCCCACAATTCCTGCGTTGCGTCAATGTGCATCCGCTCAGCGGGGAATGGCCTGTCAAACTGATAAAGGTCGGGCAGGGGCGCCGTAAGCCACCGCTCCCATTGATCCGGCTCGATAATGACAGGTGAGCGGTCATGGATATGGCCAAGCTCCGGGGCGTTGCCCGTCATGACGCCGGTATAGCAGTCGCCCCATTCGTCGCTGGAGCGCCACAGGCCCGCCCATGCGAACACGGGTTCTCCCGCGACCGACAGCCACGTCTCTGTCATGCTTCCGGGCGTCCCTACCGCCTCAGCGAAGCGTGCCGCTGGTATCAGGCACCGATTGTGGGGCTCGATGGCCCAGCGCCTCCAGAAACTCCCCAGTTTGTCGAAGCGGGCATTGTTCACGGGCTTGGGCTTGAGCGGCTGGCCTTGCTTGCCCTTCAGCACCACAGGGAAGCCCCAGGTCATCTGATCCAGCACTCGCTCGCCATCTTGCAGGCGGATCACCCAGGCGGGGTCCTTGGGGTGCACCGTATCGGGTCCGGTATTATACTGGCGCAGCACCTTGGCGCTGAAATGGTCCTCTATGCGCTTGCGCTCGCCCGGCTGATATCGGTTGCACATGCGGAGAGGCTGCGCGGGGTCGGGGTCGCAGTCAATATCCCGCGGTCTATCTCCGCGAGTAAGTATCATTACGTGTAGGAGCTTCATTCACCCATAGGCATATTCAGGCCGCGACCCGAGGGTTCCTTGAACCGTCTTACCCCCTAGATCGATCTAGGGGGTAATTTTTCGTCCGCTCGCTCCGCCTTTATGGCTCTGCACCTTTGCGCCCACTTCCCCCGCTGGACCAGACAGGGGTGCTCCAGCCCCAGTTCCAGATACCAGTGGTCGAGGCAGCCGCTCAGGATCGTTGTTCGCATGTTGCGGCTGTAGTCCTCCGTGCACGCCCAGACGTATTCGTCGACAAGCACCTTCCAGAAGTTCGCGCATTGCCCGTCCGTTGCTGCGCCAATGTGTGAGAGCCACCCCAGCGCCAGCCGCTGGCCCCATGTCCGCTCCACTGGCCCAGAGGCAGCCTGAGCTAGCGCATCCTCCAGCGTGCGAAGGGCAAGGGCAGTCAGGCGATCGCGGCTCGGCATGGCAATGGTCTACCGCATCCGCCGATAAGAACATAGGGCGAACATTGTCGTCCGCTAGCAATGCGGGGAGGGCGATGCGCGACAGCCACCTCGCACTCACGACCTGGCACGAACGCCCGGTTTCGTACGCCGTTACGAGGCATCTCACCCTTTCAACTTGATCTTTTTCGCCCGCCATCGGATGATGGTTTCGCTCCCGCAAGAACCGGGAGCGGGGCGTGGAAACCCCTCTGCAACACCTCGGTCACCGATTTCGGAGGCCGGGTGGCATGCGCGTATGTCCAGCCGGTCCGCCGGTAAAGGCGCATGCGCTCGTTGTTGCAGCGGGTTTCCAACATCCGGCTTTGGCCGTCGCCCCAACGGAAACGGGGCGACGTCGGGCGGGTGCCAGGGCGTCTCTCTTCGGGGAGTGCGCCATGAACAGCAACACTGAAGACGGAACCGTACAGCGGAGGGTTAGCCCACTGCTCGTGCTCGGTATCATCTTAGTCCCAATAGGCTTTGCGTTGGAACTGCTGCGTGACGGCTACAGCAAAACGGCGCGTATTTTCGGCTTTGGATGGTGCGCCATCTGGATGATTTGGTATCTGGTCGAAATTGTGCCGACACTGGTTAGAGTGCTGAACACGCCTGCAGCACAGCACGTGTCGCGCCCAGCCGTCGAACAAAAGAGCATTCCCGCGCCGATCAAGGTAGCTGTGAAGGCGGTCGATCCCGAGAAGATAAAATACCTTGAGGCGATCGAGCGCGAGATCAAAGAGCGCGAACGTACACCGTCGATGACACTGATCGAGACTGACGACAAGGCCGGAGTTACAGCCGCCATGCTCACCTTGGGGCTTTGGGGCAAACTGTACACGGATGGCAATTATCTGGAACTGAGCCCCGCAGAGGAAGCGCGACGGCAACTGTTCCGGAAGCTTGCTGAACGGGCACAGGCCGAAGCTTTCCCAAAAGTGCGCGCGATGCAAGCTAGGGTTTGGCGCAACGGTATGTGGGAACATGACGTCGATGTGCAGGGCTCGGGCCCTCGCAACACACATCTGCGGTTACGCGGCGGCGTATTCTTTGGCCTGCTGCCGGTTTGGCGGACACCGAGATAGGCTCAATCAGGCTACACCAGCTTCCCGTTCGAAATCTAT
>Ga0207641_10003369_pt1 | contig 14185 bp, 11 predicted proteins | sample KBSSwiS62_FD_184306 | JGI IMG/M metagenome (GOLD analysis project Ga0207641, IMG submission 184306) | Switchgrass rhizosphere microbial communities from Kellogg Biological Station, Michigan, USA - KBS Switchgrass S6-2 (SPAdes) (version 2) | ecosystem: Host-associated > Plants > Roots >... | reverse complement strand
GGATCAGCCGGCCCAGCCCCTGCTGGAGGGCGAGGATAGCGAGGGGGACCTGGTACTCGCCGAACGGGTCGCCGCCCCGCGCGCGGATGGCGTCGATGCGGGCCGCCGTGATCGGATCGCCGGGCGAGGCGAACGGCAGCTTGTCGATGATCACGCAACTCAGCGCCTCGCCGACGACATCGACGCCCTGCCAGAAGCTCGAGGTGGCGAACAGCACCGAGTGCGCCGTCTGGCGGAACTGATCGAGCAGCTGCGAGCGCGGTGCGCTGCCCTGGGCGAGGATCGGATAGTCGAGCGCCATCTCCGCAATCGCCTGCACGGCGCGCATCGTCGCGTAGCTGGTGAAGAGCACGAAGGCGCGGCCGCGGGTCCGCTTCAGGATTTCGATCACCTCGCGGCCGGCCGCGACCGTGAATCGATCCTCCCGCGGATCCGGCATCCGCTGCGGCAGGTACAGGATCGCCTGCCGGCTGAAGTCGAACTCCGAGGGGAGACGCACTTCGTCGGCGTCGCCAATGCCAAGCCGCGTGCGGATGTAGTCGAAGGCACCGTCGACGGTCAGCGTGGCCGACGTCAGGATCGTCGTCCGCATCCTGTCGATGAGCAGGGCGCGGACGATCGCGGAGACGTCGATCGGCGACGCGCGCAGGAACACGCCGCGGCCGCGAAACTCGACGAAGAAGACGTAGTCGTCGTCACTGGCCCGGAGCAGGAAACGCAGCTCGGTCCGCAACTCGCCGGCCCGGCGCACCAGCGCCTGGATGTCCTCGCGCGCTTCGTCGGTGTCCGCGTCCACCGAGTCCTCGTCCGGCTGCCCTGTCTCGCCGAAGCCGCCTCGCGGCGACGGCGGAAGCGGGACCAACTGCAGCGTCGATTCGAGGATGTCGAGCGCCCCCGTGAGGTGCGCGGCCGAGTCGAGCGTCTGGCCCAGCGATTCCGGCGTAGCGCGCACCCGCTCTTCCGTTTTCAGACGCCCGTCGCCGCGATGCGCGAACGCGACCTCGTTGAAGAACGCCGTCGCGTGATTCCGTAGACGGGCGACCGCTTTGTCGATCTCCGCCCTGTCCTCCGAGTCTTCGATGGTCCCCGCGCCGGCGACCTTCTGGACGTCGCGCGCGAGTTCCTCGAACCGGTAGTTGCTCACGCTGAAGCCGAAATGTTGCGTAGCGACGTCCTCGAGCTGATGCGCTTCGTCGATAATCGCGCGGCTGCAGGAGGGGATGACTTCGCCGTACGCGTTCTGGCGAACAGACGCGTCCGCGCACAGCAGGTGGTGGTTGACGATGACGACGTCGGATTCCGCGGCGCGCTGGCGCATGCGGGTGACGAAACAGTCGTCGTAGCGCGGACACTCGGCGCCCAGACACGTGTCAGCGGTCGCCGACACCTCGTTCCAGAACGACAGATCCTCGGGTAGATCGCGCAGCTCCGCACGATCGCCGGTCTCGGTCCGGGTGGACCACTCGCGGATGACCGGCAGAAACACATCGTGAACCGCCGGACCGGCGCCGTCGTGGAGCTGATCGAGCTTGTGCAGGCACACGTAGTTCGCGCGCCCCTTCATGCAGGTGGCAGTGAAGGGAATGCCGAGGGCGTCACGCAGCGCCGGGATGTCCTTGAAGTAGATCTGCTCCTGAAGGTTCTTCGTGCCGGTGGAGATGAGCACGCGGTCGCGGCTCAGGATGGCGGGCACGAGATACGCGAGTGTCTTGCCGGTGCCGGTCCCGGCCTCGGCCAGCAGGACGCCGCCGCGCGCGAAGACCTGCGCCACCGCGGCGGCCATTTCGATCTGCCCGGCGCGCGGCTCAAAGTCCGGCATCGTCCGCGCGAGCGGACCGTCGGTCGAGAAGATCTCTTCGACGCTCGCTACGATTCCGGGTACAGGGGGAACGTCCGACACAGGGTTTCCACTTCGGTCCGCACCATCGCGAGCGCGCGGTCGTCGGTCGGCGCCATCAGCGCGCGCGCGATCAGCTCGCCAATCGTATCCATCTCGGCTTCGCGCATCCCGCGTGTCGTGACTGCCGGCGTGCCGATCCGAATCCCGCTCGCCACCATCGGCGGATTCGGATCGAACGGAATGGCGTTCTTGTTGACAGTGATGCCAGCCTTGTCGAGCGCCGCCTCGGCCACCTTGCCGGTAATCCCCTTCGAGAAGACGTCGACGAGCATCAGGTGGTTGTCGGTGCCGCCGCTGACCAGGCGGAATCCCGCGGCGACGAGCGCGGCGGCAAGCCGCGAGGCGTTCGCGACAATCTGACGTTGATAGTCGGCAAAGGACGGCTCCGTCGCCTCCTTCAGGCACACCGCCTTGGCGGCGATGACGTGCATCAGCGGTCCGCCTTGCACGCCCGGGAAAACGGTACGATCGAGGTCCTTCGCGTACCGCTCGCGGCAGAGGACGAGACCGCCGCGGGGCCCGCGCAGCGTCTTGTGCGTGGTCGTCGTCACGAAGTCGGAGTGCGGCACGGGACTCGGGTGGACGCCGGCGGCGACCAGGCCGGCGATGTGCGCCATGTCGGTGAACACGGCCGCGCCAACGCGGTCGGCGGCGCGGCGGAAGCGGTCGAAATCGATCACGCGCGGGTACGCGCTCGCGCCGACGATGACCATCTTCGGCTTGTGCTCGTCTGCGAGGCGGTCCAACTCGTCGTAGTCGATGCGTTCGTCGTCTTTCCGAACGCCGTACGGGACGATTGTGTAGAGCTTTCCCGAAAAATTCAGCGGGTGCCCGTGGGTGAGATGACCGCCGTGCGACAGGTTCATGCCGAGCACCGTGTCGCCCGGCTGCAAGAGCGTCAGGTAGACCGCCATGTTCGCCTGTGCGCCCGAGTGCGGCTGCAGGTTGGCGTGTTCGGCGCCGAAGAGCGCCTTGGCACGCGCAATTGCCGCGCGCTCGACGACGTCCACGAACTCGCAGCCGCCGTAATAGCGCTTGCCGGGATAGCCCTCGGCGTACTTGTTCGTCAGCACCGAACCGGCGGCCTCGAGGACGGCGCGGCTGACGAAGTTCTCGGAGGCGATGAGCTCAAGTCCGCTGTTCTGCCGATGCCGTTCGTCGCGAATCGCGGCGGCGATGTCGGGATCGGTCTCGGCGAGCGAGCGCCAGGTACTGAGCGTGGTTTGTGTGGCCATTGTCAGCCTCGCGATTTCTCCAGCGCCGTAATTTGATCGAGGCGGCGCTGATGGCGGCCGCCCTCGAACGCGGTGCCGAGCCAGAGCGTGAGGATCTCGTCGGCCAGCCCGAAGGCGACGATGCGCCCTCCCATGGCGAGGACGTTGGCGTCGTTGTGCTCGCGCGACAGCCGAGCGGTGTAGAGATCGTTGCAGAGCGCCGCGCGGACGCCGATCACCTTGTTGGCGGCGATCTGCTCGCCCTGACCGGAGCCGCCGAGCACGATGCCCCGGTTGGCAGCGCCGGACGCCACCGCGCGCCCGACCGCCGCGCAGATCGGCGGGTAGTCGACCGAGGCGTCGCTGTCGGTGCCGTGATCGTCGACCGTATGTCCGAGCCGTGCGAGCGTCGACTTGAGGTGCTCTTTCAGCGCGAACCCCGCGTGGTCGGCACCGATCGCAATCCGCACATCGCAGATTGTACAGTACGCTTCTCTATGTTTAGCCGATAGCTGAAAGCTGATAGCTGATAGCTGATAGCGTCATGCATCCGACTGTCGTGATTTCGTCGCGCGGGGAAGAGCGGCTTCAGAGCGGCCATCCGTGGATTTATCGCGGCGACGTGGCGAACGTTCACGCTGGAGCGGGTGACATCGTGCAGATCCGCAGTCCACGAGGACGCACGCTCGGGTCCGCGCTTTACAGCGACCGCTCGCAGATTGCGCTCCGCCTGCTGTCGTACGGCGACGCGCCGGCCGACCTCGCGCTGATCCGCCGGCGTCTCGAATCGGCGATCGCGTTCCGCCGGTCGCTCGCGATTGACGCGAGCGCGTATCGGCTGGTGCACGGCGAATCGGACCTCTTGCCGTCGCTGATTGTCGACCGCTACGGCGACTACCTGGTCATTCAGACGCTGTCGCAGGGGATGGATCGGCTGATGCCGGAGCTGACGGCGATGCTCGCCGAGCTGTTGCAGCCGCGCGCGATTCTCGCGCGCAACGATCCGCGGGCGCGAGTCCTCGAAGGGCTCGAGCAACGGGTCGAGGTCGTGGCCGGCGACCTGCCAGAGTCCGTGACGGTGAGGGAAACCGGCATCGAGTATGACGTCGATCTCCGCCGCGGCCAGAAGACTGGTCTGTTTCTCGACCAGCGGGAAAACCGCGCGGCGGCCGCCGCCTACGCGCGCGGCCGCCTGCTCGACTGCTTCAGCTACAACGGCGGCTTCGCGCTGGTGCTCGGCCGCTCGTGCGACGAGACGATCGCCATCGACGTTTCGGAGGATGCGGTGACCCGCGTGCGCCAGAACGCGGCGCGCAACGGCGTCATCGTCGACGCGCGGGTGGGTAACGTATTCGACGAGCTGCGCGGCCTCGATCGGCTGGGCGAGCGGTTCGACACCATCGTTCTGGATCCGCCGGCCTTCGCCAAAAACAAGGCGGCGGTGTCGAACGCTCGTGCGGGCTACAAGGAAATCAACCTGCGCGCCCTCAAGCTCCTGAATCCCGGAGGGACGCTGATCACGTGCAGCTGTTCGTATCACGTCAACGAGGCGGCGTTCGCGGAGATCGTCTATGAAGCCGCGGTCGACGCGCAGGCCCACGTCACGGTTGTCGAGAAGCGGATGCAGGGGCGCGATCATCCGGTCCTGCTCGGCGTTCCGGAGACGTACTATCTCAAGTGCTTCATTCTGAGAAAAATCGCGTGAACTCCGATGTCGCGCGAGCGGCGGCCCGCGCACGGCAAGCGCTGAAACGGATGGCGCGACCGGCAGGCGACTTCGACGCCAGCCGTTATTTCAGGGGAGCAGGAGACCTCGGGTTCTACAACGTCGGCACCCACACCATGCGTGAACTGGCGAGGTCGATTCACGCGGAGCATCGCGACGTCTGGACCGTGGACGACGCCCTGGCGCTTGGCGAGACGCTGATCGCGGATCGCCATCTCGAGGTGAAGTCGGTCGGTATCGAGGTGCTGGCGCGGTATCGGCGCGAGTTTCGTCCGACGCTGCTGGCGAGCTGGAAGCGCTGGCTCGCGCGGAACCACTCGGCCAACTGGGCCACGACCGACGCGATGTGTGGTGCGCTCATCGGTCCGCTGATCGTCGCGCATCCCGAGCTTGCTCCCAGGCTGCGGCCGTGGTCGCGTGACCGCAACATGTGGGTCCGGCGGGCCTCTATCGTCGGCCTGATTCCACTGGCGCGTAAGGGCGAGTCTCTCGATCTGGTGTACCAGATTGCAAAACGGCTGCACGCCGATCGCGAGGATCTCATTCAGAAGGCGGTTGGCTGGGCGCTGCGAGAAGCCGGCAAGACCGATCCCGCCCGGCTGGAACGCTATCTCCGCGCCAACGGCGCGTCGGTTCCGCGGACGACGCTGCGATACGCGATCGAGCGGTTTCCCGAAGCAAAGCGTCGTAACCTGCTGGTTGCGACGCGGAAGTCTCAAGTCTCAGGGTTCAAGTCTCAAGGCTCAAGTCGCTGGAAAGCGGACAAGGACTAACAACCATGGGTGCGGAAGCGATGTGCATGGCGCGGTTCAAGGGTCAGAAGGCAGAAGGCAAGGCGCGCCTGGAGACGGAGGTCCTGCAATTCCGGAGCGGCGAATTGAAGCTGTCGATTCCGTTCAAGCAGATGTCGAAGGTCGTCGCGCGCGACGGGACCTTGAGCGTGACCTTCCCGGACGGGACGGCCGCGTTCGACCTTGGTCCGGTGGCCGCGAAGTGGCAGGACAAGATTCTTCACCCGCCTTCCCGGCTCGCCAAGCTCGGAGCCAAACGCGAGTGGCGCGTGTCGGCGCTCGGCGTGCACGACGAAGCCTTTCTGAAGGAACTCGAAAACGCGGTCGCGTACTTGTCGATCGGCCGGGTCGCCAAAGCCAGCCACGCGATCTTCCTCGGCGCAACGAACGAGGCTGAACTCGGCCGAATCGGGAAGCTGAAATCCTCGCTTCGTCCCGATGGCGCGCTGTGGGTGATTCGTCCGAAGGGCCGGCCCGAGATCTCCGAAATGGCGGTGATGCGAGCCGGCCAGGCCGCCGGCCTGGTCGACGTCAAGGTCGTCAGCTTCTCGCCAACGCACACAGCCGAGAAGTTCGTCATTCCTCTGCGGGCTCGGCCCTGATCTCGACGTCGGTGACCATCCAAGGCACCGTGGGGTGCGACTCGTCAATACGGAGCCTGACGAATCGTGCCGTGGACCGCGTGAGTGCGATTTCAATCGGTACCATCCTCGGATCGCTCAACGCACCGCGCATCGTCAGTCCCGCGGTGCGCTCGGTCGCGACGATGGCCCAGTCGACGCCGTTCTCGGAAGTCTCGACGCTCAACTTCCTCGGATAGTTCCTCCGGTATTCTCCGACCGACACGACGACCGCACACGGCCGCGCCTTGCGCCCGAGGGTCAGCGTCAGCGTGTCGCCCACCTGCTGGGCGTGTCCGGTCGTCCACCACGTCCGTGGATTGCGATCGGTCAGCACGCGCAGCGGCGCCGGTCCCTTGCCGTCGACGGCGGAGGCGATCGCCACGTGGTCCCCGCCACACACGGGGGCTCGAGGCGGCGGCGCTCCTGCGGAGAAAAACTGCCAGTGCCGATCCGCGCCGAGCGGTGTGATTCGAGATCCGGACTCGAGGAACTGCAGCCACTGGCCCGACGGGTCCTTCCGCCGATCAACTACCACCAGGACCGGGGCGTCGGCCGGAAGACCGTCCAGCGCCGCCGGGTCGTGCTCTTCGAGCGCCGACTTCAACGTGAAGTAATGCGTGGCCTCGAATCCGCTGGCGCCGTTCAACACCGGGTGACGGTGATCGGTCGTGCGATACATGGCGGCGATGTCGTCGAAGACGTCGCCGAGCGGAAGCTCCAGGACGGCGGCGAAGCCGTCAGCACGAGTGGCAGGCCAGCGGTCGGGCAGCGGCGCCATTGGAAGACTCGAGACCCAGCTGTCTGCCACGACACCGCACATCAACAACAGCGTGAACGCCGGACGCCATGCGCGAGCCGAGGCCAGGCGGCTGAACGCCACGGCGCCGGCGACCGACAGGGCGAGCATCGCAGGCATCGCGAATCGGGCGGGCGCTCGGATCGCGCCGAAGACCGGCAGCTCCATCAGCCAGGCATAGACCGGTTTGTAGAGGATCTGATGGCCGAATAGCGCCGGCTTGGGACCGAGAGCGCACAGGAACAGCAGCGCCGTCGCGATGCCGTAGAACGCCAGCGGCGAGCGGCGCGTGTAGGCGCGTCGCATCCTCGACGATGCGCCGACCCAGACCGCAAGCGCGAGCACGGCAAGAGAGAACGGCTTGAATGGCGCGTCGGAAGAGACGCTCACGCCCGCGAAGGCGATTCGCCACGGGGCGATGGTCCAGCCGAGTATGGCGAGCGCCGCGCACGCAGCGGCGGCTGCCGTCAGCCAGAGAGTCCGTCTGTCGAGACGATCGCGTGCTGTCGACTGCAGCCATCCGAGCGTCGCGCCGGCGCAGGCGATGGCGACGACGGTCAAACCGGGAAAGATCTCACCTTCCGGGTGCGCCCATTTCGCCGTCCATCCCCACAGCGCGATCAATGGCGACGCGACGCCGAGTCCGCTGACGTCGGCGCTGAGCTGAATGATCTCGTTGAAGGTGCGATGCAGACCGTACCACGCATGGATCCGCTCGTAGCCTTTCAGCACCGGCAGGAGAGCGACGATCGCAACTGCGCACGAGAGGGCGATGGCCGCCAGCCGCTTGGTGTCGCGCCATCCGATGAACCAGAACACCCAGAACACCAGCAGGACGGAAAAGAACAGCAGGTAATAGCTCGTGCACACCCCCTGGAGTATCAGCGCGGCGCTGAAGACGGCAAGCCAACGCCACTCGGAGGTGTCGCGATAGCGGTGGAGCGCCGCGAGCGCGGCCGGCATGCCGAATCCGCCCAGCAGTTCGAGGTGCTGCAGGTGCGCAATCCGGTACGGGCAGAAGCCATACGCCAGACCGCAGAGAATCGCGGCATCGTGCCGGCGCGTGACCGTGAACCCGAGCCAGTGCGCCGCCAGCGCCGACAGCGGGAACGTCGCAAGCAGGGTCAGGTTTGCTGCGGTCACCGCGTTCAGACCGAACCATTGCAGCGGCGTCGCCACCAGACTCTCGCCGAGGCGATGGTCGGAGAACGCGACAGAGCCCGGCGCCGGCCAGAACCACAAGCCGTCCCACCACCGGTCAGTCAACGGCGTCGTGTGGGCGTTCCACCACAGCAGTGTGGTGCTCAGGAGCGGATCGCCGAGGTCGTGCGGCATCGCCGAAGAGAGATGCCACACGAGCGGATACGTCATGACGCAGGCGAGCGTCGTGTAAAGAATCGGCAGAGTCACGTAAACGCGGCGCATGAGTCCGGACACCGACGTGTGTGTGCGAACCAGAATGCAAGGCGCGTGCTATAGTCCGATCAAACCGCCAGGGGTATCCCCGCAGAGGGGATTGAGACAAACCCTTGGAACCTGCCCGCCTTCGCGCGAAGCGCTACGGCGGGTCCGCTGACCGCCGTCGCCAAAGGCTCTGGCGGTCCGCCGAAGCGTTTCGCGAAGGCGGAAGCTGCGGAGGCGGAACCGGTTTAAACCGGCGGAGGGAGCGCGGAGATGTCAGAGTTCTCAACGGCCTATCCCAATTCCACGAAAGTTCTTGTCGACGGACCGCAAGGCGTGCGCGTTCCGGTGCGCGAGATCGCGCTCGAGAACGGCGCATCCTCGATTCGTGTCTACGACACGAGCGGGCCGCAGGGACACGACGTCAAAGAGGGTCTGCCGAAACTGCGCGAGCCCTGGGTCAGCGCTCGGCTCAAGCCTGCGCGCTCCATGAGCGATGCGACGGCGCGGGCCGACCGAACTGCGAAGGCTTCAGATCCTGAACGGAGCGCGCCGGCTCTAGCCAAGCGCTGCGTCACCCAACTGCATTACGCGCGCAAGGGTGAGATCACCCCCGAGATGGAGTTCGTCGCCGTTCGTGAGGCGCTGCCCGCCGATTTCGTCCGCGACGAGATCGCCCGCGGCCGCGCCATCATCCCGGCGAACATCAATCACCTCGAGCTCGAGCCGATGATCATCGGCCGCAACTTCCTGGTGAAGATCAACGCCAACATCGGAAACTCCGCCGTGTCTTCCTCAGTCGAGGAAGAGGTCGAGAAGCTGCGCTGGGCGACGCTCTGGGGCGCCGACACGGTCATGGATCTGTCGACGGGCAAGAACATCCACGAAACGCGCGAGTGGATCATCCGGAATTCGGCGGTGCCGATCGGTACGGTGCCGATCTACCAGGCGCTCGAGAAAGTCGGCGGACGCCCGGAAGATCTGACCTGGGAGGTGTACCGCGACACCCTGATCGAGCAGTGCGAGCAGGGCGTCGATTACTTCACCGTGCACGCCGGCGTTCTGCTGCGCTACATCCCGATGACGGTTCGCCGCGTCACCGGCATCGTCTCCCGCGGCGGCTCGATCATGGCCAAGTGGTGCCTCGCGCACCATCAGGAGAATTTCACCTACACGCACTTCCGCGAGATCTGCGAGATCATGCGCGCCTACGACGTGTCGTTCTCGCTTGGCGACGGACTGCGTCCGGGGTCGATTGCCGACGCGAACGACGAGGCGCAGTTCGCCGAGCTGCAGACGCAGGGCGAGCTGAACCGGATCGCGTGGGAGTACGACGTCCAGGTCATGAACGAGGGTCCGGGCCACATCCCCATGCATCTCATCAAGGAGAACATGGAGAAGCAACTCGATTGGTGCGGCGAAGCACCGTTCTACACGCTCGGTCCGCTGACCACCGACATCGCGCCGGGCTACGATCACATCACGTCGGCAATTGGCGCGGCGATGATCGGCTGGTACGGCACGGCGATGCTGTGCTACGTCACACCCAAGGAGCACCTCGGCCTGCCGAACCGGGACGACGTGAAGGCGGGCGTGATCGCGTACAAGATCGCGGCGCACGCCGCGGACCTCGCCAAGGGTCACCCCCGCGCCCGCGAATGGGACGACGCGCTATCGAAAGCGCGTTTCGAATTCCGTTGGGAGGATCAGTTCAATCTTGCGCTCGATCCGGTGACCGCGCGCGCGTACCACGACGAGACGCTGCCCGCCGACGGCGCCAAAGTCGCGCACTTCTGCTCGATGTGCGGACCGAAGTTCTGCTCGATGGAGCTCACGCAGCAGGTTCGTGACTACGCGAAGCAGGGGATGGAGGAAAAGTCGGTCGAATTCCTCAAGAGCAAAGAGATCTACGTCAAGATTTAGGGACGTGAGGACGTGAGGACCTCGAGACTCTGATGTACGAACGCGGCGTCCGTCACTTCGTGGCGGCGACCGCCGTCATCGCCGTCTTCGCGTATCTCTGGATTTTCACGCGGCTGGGCTACCCGCCGATTCACTCCGACGGCTACAGCTACTACGTGTACTTGCCGTCGTGGGGCATCTATCACGACGTCACGATGGAGGCCCTCGCCCGCGACTGGTACGGGGGAAAGTACCCGGGATTCACCGGCCTTCTCCGATGGCCGACGACCGGCCTGTGGGTGGACCTCCATCCCATCGGAACCGCCATCCTCATGGCGCCATTCTTCGTGGTGGGCGACCTCTTGTCGCTGTGGTCGAACCTTCCGCGCGATGGATTCTCGCTGTACTACGGGCATGCGGCAGGTGCGGCGGGCATCGCCTATCTGATCGCCGGCCTGGTCGTGTTGCGTAAAATTCTCCGGCGTCATTTCAGCGACGGCGTCGTGCTGGCGACGCTAGTCGGCATCACGTGGGGCACCAACCTGTTCCACTACGGCGTCTTCGACGGCACGTTCAGCCACGTCTTTGCGTTTTTTCTCGTCTGCTCCTGGATTCTGATCGTCGAGCTGTGGTGGGAACGTCCCGACTGGCGGCTGTCGCTCGCGCTCGGGACGGTCGCCGCGATGCTTGTCCTCGTGCGCCACACGAATGCTCTTTATCTCGCGGTCCTGCCGCTCTACGGCGTGACGCGATGGAATGATCTAGGTGCGCGAGTCGTGTCGATGTGGGAGCGTCGAAGGTGGCTTGGCGCTGCGGCGCTCGTCGGCGCCATCGGCATCCTCCCGCAGCTGGTTCTTTACCGCATGAGCACGTCCTCGTGGCTGGTCAACCCGTACAGCGCCTTGGACATCGGCTTTTCGTTCGGTTCGCCGCGTATCGTCGCCGTGTTGTTCAGCACGCAAAAGGGGCTGTGGTTCTGGTCACCACTCCTCGTGTTCACTGTGATCGGCGCTATCGTCGCGAAGGGCTGGGCTCGAGGGATTGTGTGGCCCGCGGTCGTGACATTCGGCATCCAGACCTATCTCGCCGCGAGCTGGTGGGACTGGCAATTCGGCGCCAGCTTCGGTCACCGCGCCTTCACCGACGGACTCGGCCTGGCGGCGGTGCTCCTCGCGGCCTTTTTTCAGTGGGTGGCCGAGCGTGTCACGGCGCGCAGAATTGTCACCGGCGTCGCAACCGCGCTCGTCGCGCTGTCGGTTGCGCAGATGGTACAGTACTGGACCGGAAAGATTCCGATCGCGAACACGACCTGGCAAGAGTACCGCGACGCGTTCCTGCGATTCTGATGACACGCCGGAGCATCGCGATCATCGCCGGAGGCGTCGCGCTGGTCGCGGCGCTCGCGTATCTGCGCGATCCGCCCTGGTTGGCCAACGTCACCTCGGGGATGCGGGAATGGGATTACAGCGATCCCAGGATGGTCTTTCGCTGGACCGCCGGCCGCGCGTCGTTGTTCATTCCCAGCGACGCCAAGGCCGTCATGATCCCGTTGCGTTCGGGGATCCCCGGGCCCCTGACGGGAGAGGTGCCGGTGGAAATCCGCGTCGACGGCCGCTTTCTCGCAACCATCACCCTGACCGATCCCATGGAATGGGTCCGCCAGGAGCTCCCGCTCGGCAACCGGGTGTCGAATCGCCGCTTCCGCCGGATCGATTTGCATGTTCCGCGGGTCGTCGGAGAGGGCAATGGCGTCATGACCGGGCCTCCGACGGTCTGGTAGCCCTACTCTCGCCGCCGACGCCGGGCTCGGGACGTGGCTCCTTTGCCAAAGCGTGAATGTTCAGACACCAATTCTGTCGTTCACATACGAAATTGGTAGGTTTATCTCGGACCTGCGTGGCTAACGCGCGACAACCGGGACGATTTGGATGATGGTCGGGAACCGTGCCGGCTGGGCGCCGGGTTTCGGGTTCGGGTAACCCTGCGAAACATCGGACTGGAAGTCCTTGATCGTCACTCCGGGTGGGAACGCCATCGTGTTCTCGTTGAACTTGCCGACGTCGAATTCGTGGGTGGCCGGCACGTCGAACACGAGCTCCCCTTTGTCCTTCAGCACCGTGCGGTAATACGCGACGAGATCGACAAACGCTGCCACCGAACCGAAAATGTAGTAGCGCTGTCCGCGTCCGGCGTCGTACGACCTGATGAACTGCGCGCCTGGATAAATCGGCACGCCCAGCATCGCTTCGCTCGGCACGGCTTCAGTTGTCGCCGGAGTGGTTCGCGCCGGAGCCGTCGCCGTCGGTGGCGGCGCGGGCGCCGGACGCGCGGGCTGAGGCGGCCGTGGCGCGCCGGGAAACGGTTGCGGCACCGGCTGCTGCGCGGAAACCTCGACGCAGACAAGGACACCAAGGCAACAAAGGACACAGAGGCAACCGACGAGGATCGCGCGCCGCCTTTGTGCCCTCTGTTCTTTCCTTTGTGTCCTCGAGAGGATCATGCCCACGATTATAAGCCTCCGCGATTTCTGCCGCGACGAACGGCCGTGGTTGCTCGAGACGATCGAGGCGCTCGTGAGCCTCGAATCGCCGACCACGGACAAGGCTGCCGTGGACCGGTGCGGGCGCGCGCTCGCGGCGCGGCTCGAGGCGATCGGCGGCCGCGTTTCCCGACTTCCCCGTGTGGACCGAGGCGATCACCTGCTCGCGGAATTCGGCTGCGGATCATCGCAAATCCTGCTACTCGGACACTTCGACACCGTCTGGCCGGTGGGCCAGCTCGAGCGTATGCCGCTGGTGCGGTCGAACGGCCGCCTCCACGGTCCCGGCGTCTTCGACATGAAAGCAGGCATCGCGATCGGGATGCTGGCCACCCGCGCGCTCCTGGAAACCGGCGTTTCCCTCAGCCGCCGCATCGTCATGCTCTGGACCACCGACGAAGAAGTTGGCAGCGCGACGTCGCGAGCGGCGATCGAAGACGAAGCGCGACGCAGCGATGCCGTGCTGGTGCTCGAGCCGTCCCTGCCCGGCGGGGCCGTGAAGACCGCGCGTAAAGGGTGCGGCGAATACGAGTTGCACGTTCGAGGCGTAGCGGCGCACGCCGGCATCGATCCGTCGAAGGGTGCGAGCGCGATTCATGAATTGGCGCGCCAGATCGTCCTCGTGCAGAAGCTTCAGGACCTCGATCGGGGCATCTCGGTCAACGTCGGCACCATCTCCGGCGGCACGCGCACGAACGTTGTCGCGGAGGAGGCGCGCGCGGTAGTCGACGTGCGCGCGCCGACGCAGGCCGACGCGGCACGCGTGGACGCGGCGTTCCGCGCGTTGAAGGCCGTGGACGAGCGGACGGCCGTATCGGTGACCGGCGGCTTGGATCGTCCCCCGTTGGAACGAACCGCCCAGGTGGCGCGTCTGTACCAACAGGCGTCCGAAGTCGGGCGCGAGCTCGGCCAGGCGCTTGGCGAGGGGAGCACCGGTGGCGGTTCGGACGGGAATTTCACCGCGGCCCTGGGTGTTGCGACGTTAGATGGACTGGGAGCGATCGGCGACGGTGCGCACGCGCTGCACGAGCATGTCGAGCTCGAGTCGTTGCCCGATCGCGCCGCTCTCGTCGCGGGGCTTATCGCAAGGATAGAATAGCTCTCAGCTGTCAGCTCTCAGCTTGACAGATATTGGCTGAGCGCGGGATGCGAGAGCCGACAGTTGAAAGCAGAATATGTCCAACACTGTAAAGACGGCGCTCCTGCTTGGTGTTCTGGGTGCCGCGCTGATCTTCTTCGGCGGTGCGCTCGGCGGCGAGCAGGGAATGATCATCGGCTTCCTGTTCGCAGTGG
>Ga0207641_10003368_pt1 | contig 14188 bp, 17 predicted proteins | sample KBSSwiS62_FD_184306 | JGI IMG/M metagenome (GOLD analysis project Ga0207641, IMG submission 184306) | Switchgrass rhizosphere microbial communities from Kellogg Biological Station, Michigan, USA - KBS Switchgrass S6-2 (SPAdes) (version 2) | ecosystem: Host-associated > Plants > Roots >... | reverse complement strand
AAGATCAATATTTGTTTTTTTTTTATTAGGTTCTGCTTTTTCTATAGAAGCTCAACTATGTACTGGTAGTTTGGGTGACCCCGTGGTAAATATAACTTTTGGATCGGGTGGAAGTAATTCCGGTTATACAGCCACTAATGCATATATGTATACCAGTTCTTTCTGCCCTGATGATGGCTATTACACTATTACAAATTCTACTGTCAGTTGTTTTGGGAACACCTGGCACACCGTAAGATCAGATCATACCGGCAACGGAGCTTTTTTACTTGTTAATGCAACACTTACACCCGGCGATTTTTTTGTTACTACAGTTAATAACCTTTGCCCAAACACCACTTATGAATTTGCAGCCTGGCTTATGAATGTGATCAGCCGTTTTAATTCTATCAAACCAAATATTACTTTCAGCATAGAGACTTCAGGCGGTAATGTATTACAAAAATTTTCAACTGGCGATATTCCTGAAACTTCTTCACCGGTTTGGAAGCAATATGGTTTCTATTTTACAACACCGGCAAGCAACAATGGAATTGTTTTGCGAATGACAAACAATGCACCCGGTGGTATAGGCAATGATATTGCATTAGATGATATTACTTTCAGGCCCTGCGGCCCGATCGTTACTTCAGCAATACAAGGATATCCGGATACCGTTAATATATGTGAGGGTAATACGAATTTATACACTCTTACATCAACTGTTTCTTCTGCCTATATTTCTCCCGTTTATGTGTGGCAGGTAAGTACTGATGCCGGAATAACTTGGAAAGATATTCCAGCTGCCAATTCCCTTACTTATTTACGAAATCCTACAACTGCAGGAATATACTGGTATCGCCTTGCTGTAAATGAACAAAGTTCTGCAGGAATACCCGGTTGTCGCATTGCATCCAACTATGTAGTAATAAATGTTCATGCAAAGCCAGTGGTAAATGCGGGTTCAGACAGGGTAATGTTTAATGGTGAAAGTGTAACCCTCGAGGGAAAAGTAACGGGAGAAGATCCGGTTTTTTATTGGGGGCCACCTGATAACTTAAACGATATTAATATTCTTGATCCTGTGGCATCACCTTCATCAGAAAAAAAATATTCTCTTTATGCTACATCTGCCTTTGGCTGTAAAAATGAAGATGAAATGATGTTAAAAGTAGTAGCGGGAATTTTTGTTCCAACTGGTTTTACGCCGAATGGGGATGGTAAAAACGATCGCTGGCATATTCCTTTTCTTGATCCAATGCTCGGCGCAACTGTAAGAGTTTATAATCGTTATGGTCAAGTGGTTTACCAAGTTGAAGGTAAAACTGTTGACTGGGATGGTAGTTTTGACGGGAAGCAACAAGCGACAGGAACCTTTGTTTATTATATCAGTTTTAAAAATGGACGTAAGGATATGAAAGGCACATTTACACTGATCAGGTAAGAATCTGTTTCAAAATTTTTATAATACATGTGAGAACAACCTCGCTATTCTTTCAGGTAATTGTTTGTAGGCTGGCCGCTGACACCAGGCATCCCTATCAATTTTTTCAGCGTCTTCAAGATCTTTAAAAAATACAGCCCGTAATTGTTCGGAAAATTTTCGATCATACAGCATTACATTCACTTCAAAGTTTAATTCAAAACTCCTGAGATCCATATTTGCTGTTCCTATAATGGATAAATTTCCATCTGCAACCAATGTTTTTGCATGTACAAATCCTTTTTGATACATATAGATGTCAACCCCTGCACAAAGCAGATCTTCGTAATAAGATTTAGAGGCGGCATTTACCAGCTTTGAGTCAGCTACACCCGGAACTAACAATTTTACTGAAAGACCACTTAATGCTGCGATGCGCAACGCTTGCAGAATACTATCTCCCGGAATAAAATAAGGCGTAGTAATAAGTATTTCTTTTCTTGCGAGATAGATCGCCTGCAGTAAAGAAAATAATATTGAAGGCTGAGTCGAATCGGGGCCACTTGCAGCCACTTGCAAAAAGCAATCATCTTTGCAATCTGCCGGAACCGAGAAATGCAATTTTTCAGGTGCCAAAACTTTACCACTGCAAAAATTCCAATCAGTTAAAAAAAGATATTGCAAATAAAAAACTCCCGGGCCCTCAATACGAAGATGAGTATCACGCCAAAATAATTTTTGAGATCCGTTATTGATATATTTATCGCAAACGTTTATTCCGCCTGTAAAACCAGTTTCCCCGTCTATTACAATGATCTTTCTGTGGTTCCTGTAATTAAGTCGGTTTGCCAAAAGATAGAAATGCACTTTTTGAAATGGATAAATCTGAATACCGGCTTTTCTCATTCTTTCCTCTATCTTTTTCTTGATATTCGGACTTCCAAAATCATCATAAATAAAACGCACTTTCACTCCTTCGTTAGCTTTTAATATAAGAAGCTCCTCAATTTGTTCTCCGATTTCATCCTGTTCGTAGATGTAATACTCAATATGTATGTGATGTTTTGCATTTCGAAGTGCTTCCAATACTTCGGGAAATTTTTCTTCGCCGTTTAATAATAGCTTCACTTTGTTTCTTCGGGTCAAAGGACTGCGCAATTCTTTTTCCAGCATAACCGCCAGCTCTCTATTATTATCAACCGATAGGTCAAGAGGGGAAATGGTTTCCTTCATATAAATTTCCATTTCCTTTTTCAGCCTATTCAACATTTTCTCATCGTCCATAGATTTTCTGCTGTACAATTTTGTTTTCCAAAAGTTGATACCAAATAATATGTAAAAAACAATACCTGCTATTGGCAAAAAAAGGATCAATAAAAGATAAGCCATCGTTTTAGTAGCACTCCTTGTTTCGTAAATGACCCGGAGGCAAACCGCGACAACGATAGCGACATAAAAAGTCCCGATAATATAAAACCAATCCATAGTTGTCAGTTGAATTTAAATTTTAGTCACTCTTCAAAAACGATATTACAGAAAGTTACGGGTTTAAAGAATGGATAGCGAGATTATCCAATCAAAAAGCTAGCCTGAGTTAAAACTACTTTGATCAATTTGAAAGGCTGATTCCCGTCAAATTATAATTTGATCGTAGGAAAATCCTCACTCATTTGGTTCTTCAGGAGAAATTAGTATTTTGTATTTCCCGTCCTATAGATTCCCGCACTTTTTTCATTATCAAAATTTGTTTATGAACAAATTATTTTTTCTTCTCGCGGTTTATTTTATTGGTGGTACAAAAGGGATCAATTGTCATGATAACCGTAAATCTGGTGTTAAGGAAGAGGCTACCGCCAAAGGCAGTGCCCCAAAGTCTACAACCTATACACGTTTTACAATTCGAAAAGGTCAGCACTATTGCGACCAGAATAGTTTGAAATCGGTGAAAACGGCCGAAATGAAATTCATGGTGAAATTTGATAACTCTGCTATTTATCAGACAGCAATCCCCGAAAATCAATATGATATTAATAAGCTATGGGGTTTTACCGAAGGGATCAATAATCAATACAACAGTGCCCGGATCGGCTGGTCATGGAATCAAGATGCTTTACGTTTATATGGGTATGTGCATGCGAATGGTGTTCGACATTACCAGGAAATTACAACGGTTGCCGTTGGTACAGATATTACCTGTAGTATAAAACTTGCAGGTAAAACTTACCTATTTACTGTCAACGGTGTTTCTATTAGATTACCAAGAGGGCTATCTACAGAACAGGCGAGCGGTTTTCAGCAATATCCTTATTTTGGCGGCGATGAAACTGCACCGCATCTGATCACTATAATGATTAAGTCTTTAGATTAACCTTGTCAAGGAAAGATGGATTGAAGATTTTTTTTTATTTAATATTATGATCAAATATGTCGTGCTATTCTCTCAATGAATATAGCTCAATGTTTTTTGTTATTCTTTTTTCTTGCCAACCTTATCTTGTTCAGTCTTGATGCAAATTTTGCAGGAGCTGCAAATGCTGCAAACAATATTGCATATAAAATAAGAGGAATAACGATTGACACGAAGCAAAGTAGAAAGGCGATGAACGTATAAAACATAGCGTAACGATAAATCAGTTTATAAGAATAATAATTTTCCCGGTCTTCTTCTTCTATAAGATTGTGATTATAGGCATAAGTGCAGATTCCATCGGCGCCAATTGAAATTAAAAAATAATTAAAGCCAAAAACCGCCAATGCAGTTCCGCTTTCTTTTTCCAGGTATTCGGCTAAAACAGCAGTAGGAAACGGCGTAAGCGTTACCACGAATAATAAAAAGCCATTTATCCACATTAGATTAGTGTCAACTTTCTTAATGTATTCAAATGCAAAATGATGATTTATCCAGCAAACAAGTATGGTTATAAATCCGATCAGGAATGCAAGGAAAGATTGCCAATGGTGAAGGAATGTCTTTAATAAACCATCATTGGTTTGAAAATGCAGGATCTGTATTAATTCTAATACTAAAAGTGTAATGGCAATACCAAAAACCCCGTCACTGAATGCATCAATTCGTGTGGTTTCTTTTGCAGAGGTCTTATTTTTTTTATGTTCCACTTATTTAAAGTTGATCTTGAAAAGGGTCTACGCTGTTGATCGGGCATAACGCACAATACATAAATATACAGAGTAATATTTTTTATTTTATTGAACTCTACAAGCAACGGAAGAAATGATGCGTAACTTAGTAGCAATTAATTTGTCCTTATGCAATTTTTTGTTGAGAAAAATTCGGTTGTTAGAAAGATCTGGGGTAAGAGCGACACCGTATTATTTATTTTTGCCGGAGCCTCTGCTGAATTTGCCCTTAATAAAGCTGTAGACTGGCTTTACTTTACAGGCAAGCTACCTGCAGATCCCATAGGTCGACTGTTCTCCACGGTTAGCTATGCAAGAAAAATTGTTTTCTCATCAATGGATGAAGCTAATAAAGCAATTGACATAATGCGGCACATACATACTGCCGTTGAACAAAACCGTGGCGCTTCCATACCCGACTGGGCATATCGTGATGTGCTTTTTATGCTGATCCATTATTCTATTGCATCATACGAACTGCTTGAAAAAAAATTAAAAGATGAAGAAAAGGAAGAAGTGTACAATGTTTTTTACCGGGTTGGTGCAAGGATGCGATTGAAAGAGTTACCACTTACCTATAATGAATGGTTGCCTGTAAGAAACTCACATTTAATTGAAAACCTGCAAAAGAGTGAGTACACTACCGATCTTTTCAAGCAATATAAAAAGCATCTTGGCGCCATGCGGTTTAAGTTATTGATCGAAGGTCAAAAATTAGTTGTCCCTGAAAGAGTAAAAGAGTTGTTACAGTTCAGTGATTTTTCTTTGCTTACACCGGTAGTACCGCTATATAAAATTAGCAGGCTGATGAAGATGGACTGGCTGCTTAAAAACATCATACTTCCTTCAGATTATAAAGATCAAATAAGAGAGCTGGATGTGCCAGAGTAAAATCTGGCATGATAAATAAGTAGCATAAACCTTACAGCATTGAAGCTTTTTACTTTACTGAGTACTACTAATTACAAATGAGTCATTCCATTGTTATTGGCCGGACTTGCCATTGCAATATTTTTGTAGCATCGAAATAGCGGTTTTATTCCCAAGGGCATCCGCTTTTTGCCAATCAGAACATGCGTCTGCCAAATTATCTAACAAAAACTTTGCATTGCCTCTGTTATAAAATGCCCTGGCAAAAGTTGAATCAATTTTTATTGCTTTGTCGTACGAAAAAATAGCTTCTTTATATCTGTTTAATTGAAACTGACTAATTCCCTTGTGAAAATAAGCGTAAGCAAAATTTTCGTTGTATTTTATGGCTTTATCACAATCATCTATAGATCCTCTATAATTTTTCATATACCATTTTACAAGTGCCCTGTTAGATAAATTGATATAATCTGTGCTGTCAAGGCTTAGTGCAACATTGTAGTCTATTAGTGATTTTGAATAATTATCTATCTGCAGATATGCGAAAGCTCTATTTGAAATTGCTTTTTTATTCTTCGGAGAAAGCTCAACTACAATAGTGTATTTAGCAATTGCTTTATTTATCATATTTCGGTCTAACAGGCTATCACCTTCTTTAATAATCTGTTCGTCATCTAATGCCATCAGGATGACTTTAGTATTATTCAAATGAACGGTGTCCGTATGTTGCCCAAGAAGATATCCTGAACAAAGAATTGTGAAGATAAATAATGCATGTCTCATGAAGCCGGAGCTATAATATATAAATATACATAATGAAACAATTTACAGGTTTAAGTATTTTCATTTTATTGAATACGATGAAGAACGATGAGAAGGCTCTTTTTATCTATCATAGTCAAAGATTATCATATCACACTTTGTCCGAAAGTAAGTAAATTGTTATCCGGGTCAAGTAAGGAAAATTCTTTTTGTTGCCAGGGTTTTATTTGTAAATGTTCAGCTTCAGGCATGTTTATTTTTTTGTCTAAAGCCAACTGATACCATTCTTCTATTTCACCTGTTCGGATATATACCTGTCCATAATTTACTTTTGGGTCAAGATCTTTAAATTCAAAAAAGTGAATTTGGATACTGTCTTTCTGTACCATTAAGTAGCCGTCATAATCTGCACTGCCAAATTCCTGGAAATTTAATTTGTTCAAATAAAAATCCCTTGTAACAGTTTTATCACGCATCGGTAGCTTTGGATTAATGTCTGTAAGCATGTTATTTGTATTTGATCTGTTTAGTGCGGATCAAAAGTAGAAGATTTTCTTTGGACAACTAACCGGTTACTATTCTAAAAGATTTATTTAAAATGAATATTCAGGAGTGGGCAATTTGTATTGCCGATTTAAAATATTTCTTTCCTGGGAATCTCTTCGTGAATTTAATTCTATTTCAATTTGCCTGATCTTATCGTTGCATTGGGTACATTCTTCCACACTTGCACCATCTCCAATTAGCTTATAATAAGATATAGTTTGCTGTGCTAATAAATTCACAAGCTGTGCCGACGGAAAATCCTGAAGTTCGTTCATAAATGGGTATTTGATAAAAGAAAATAGCAAACGGTGTGCAAGAAAAAAATGAAAAGCCATATTTGCTATGTATTGGGTCGTCCAAAAAATAAAATATATCCATCGGCATCCTCAACTTCAAAGCCACGTATATTATCATCATTGTCATGGATAGGGCGATGGAATGCAACACCACCTGAACGATATTCCTCAAACAACGTGTCCGGTTCTGCTGTGGAAATGTATGCATCCCAGGGTGCCCATTTGTGACGTGTATGATTAGGCATCGGTTTTAAATCAGGAGCGATCTCCTTAAGCATAACAGAAATATGGTCGCGACCAACAATAGCCCAAAAGGGATCATCATCCGGACCAATATACCTGACTTCAAATCCAAGTTTATCCACATAGAATGAAACGGAACTCTTTAAGCTAGTAACAATAAAGAAAGGAAATATGGAGGTGAGGTTTGTCATTAAGTCAGTTTGCTGATTTTTTTTTTTATTGAAAACTGGGAACAACTTTAGCATTGTCATTCCATTTTATTATTTCCATAAAAATGGTGTTTTCTGAAACAGTGTCTTTAAGTATCTGATCGTATGATAAATGTTTGATGTCCATTAAATACTCCATCATCAATCTACCCTTGTAATAATAATTGGGAACTTCACAACCATCTTCCATTGCTAAAGTCCATATATCAGTTGCTTTGTTTTTTTTAAGGTTAATATACCGATCTATTTCTCTTGTCAAACTGTAGTCTTTGCTTGAAAGTTCGGCCTTTCTTGAAATATATTCTGGGTAGCCTTCTAACTTCCAAAGTTCCGGGTGTCTAAATGGATTGAATTTCAATATCCCATACTTTTTGGCCTGCAAGCAATGAATCATTTCATGAGTAAGTAAATAAGTCAAATTAATCTCACAGTCCTTGCGAAATGTAGAGAATGCTAAATTATTCGTTGGATCAATTCTAATTTTAACGATCACATTATTGAGCCTTCCTCTTGCAGCCGGTCCAATCCCTAATAAATTATCAATTTTGTTGTAGAATGTACTATGACAAAGTATGATGTTATACTTGTAGTTAGAATCGTATAGTTCAGATTTTTGAACAAGATCTATTGCATTGTCTAAAACGATTTAATATCGTAGTTTATTTTATCATTTGAGCATACTTGAATTTTTTATATTTCATTTTGTTAGCAAACACTAGTTGAGGGAACAAAATAATTGTAGCAAATGCTGAGATAATTATTGAAAGTGTCAACGATGTTCTTTTAAGAATTCTCCTGAATTTCTTGTTCACTGTTGTTTTATTTAATTGTTACCAAAGTGTGTGGTTTGTCATGACAATTCACACATAAATTTACGTCGTACGAAAGCCACTATCCAAATAAATGAGCATTATCAAGACCGCCTGATATCCTGACCTGAGTGAAGGGTAGGTTACAAACTCGTGACAGTAAATCAATTTTTATTTATTGTTAAACACTTTTAACCAAGCAACGTTCCACAACACCGCTGCGTTATTATTTCTTGAAAGTTTATTTTAATTTATTTACATCAATCTTTTTTTATGAAGACTAAAAATTTTTTTATTGTGAGTGCATTGATTTGTGCAACTTTATTTATTGTATTTTCTTGCGGGAAGAGCGGTGGTTATTCTTATTCAAACCCTCCTGCAGGCGGTAGTAGCGGTAGTACAGGCTCTGGTATTAGCATGATGAATATGACCTTTTCACCAGCCTCTAAAACCGTAGCTAAAGGCACTGTTGTTACATGGACAAATAATGATGGGTATGCGCATACAGTAACTTCCAATGATGGGACGAGTTTTAACAGTGGCACTATTGATGGCGGCAAAACTTATTCTTATACAGCTTCAGTCGCAGGTACTTTTGAATATCATTGCCTCATTCACGGCATAGCGATGTCAGGTACTCTTATAGTAAATCCATAAATAGGAGAGATAGTCCATCTTCATTACACTTCCGTAACAACCGATTTATCTGAAACGCCAAGATTGGACAGGTATTTTGTTACAGCATCTGTCATTGGAGGTGGACCGCATAAATAAAGAATATCGTTTGGATGAATTAATTCTTTTAAAATCGTTTCTGTAATAAATCCATGTTTGTATCCTTTGATATTTTCTTCAGAAAGAATATTGATAACGTTACCTCTTAATAAAGTGTTTAGTTCGGGTTCCAGTATAATATCCTTTCTTGTTTTATTTGCAAAAAGTAAAAGGTTACTACTTGTATCATTTATTGATTTTAAATAACGGAAAATAGAAATAAATGGAGTAATGCCGGCCCCGCCGGCAATAAACAATCCTTTTCCTTTGTAGATGATGGCGCCCCATACATCATGAATGATCAGTTCATCTCCTGGTTTAAGTTGCAGTAGACGATTGGTGACTCCATTGTGCGCAGGATATGTTTTTATTGTAAATTCAAGATGATCATCTCCGGGCAGGTTAGTAAAAGTAAAGGGCCGTTTTTCTTTGATCCAGTCTTTATCATTAACTGCTACCTCAGTCGCCTGCCCGGGAATGAAAGTATAACCTGCTGGTCTTTCAGTTTTAATTCCAAGCACATCATGGGTGATTTTTTCAACTTCAAGTACGCTGACATTATATGAAGATTCCATTATTGAATTTGTTTTAGCTAAATATCTTTTTTACCGTAGATAATTTATTTAATAAATGCCAGGAATTCATTTTTTATATCCTCTCGCTTAAAAAGACCTTCATACTGTGCGGTAATAGTGCTGCTTTGAATATCCTGTACGCCTCTTGATGAAACGCAAAGATGTACAGCGTCAATAACCACTGCAACATCTCTTGTATTCATTACAGATTTTAATTCATTTGCGATCTGTATTGTCAGCCTTTCCTGCACCTGTGGACGGCGGGCATAGTATTGAACTATCCGGTTGATCTTTGATAAACCAATTACTTTGCCAGAAGATATATAGGCTATATGAGCCCTGCCCATGATCGGAACAAAGTGATGCTCGCAGTTTGAATAGAATGTTATATTCTTTTCTACCAGCATCTGATTATACTTATATTTATTTTCAAAGAGTGCAATGAATGGCTTTTTAGCGGGATCAAGACCGCTGAAAATTTCTTTTACATACATATGTGCTACCCGCAGAGGTGTTCCTCTCAAACTGTCATCATTCAGATCCAGTCCGAGAGTTTCCATGATCTTTTCAAAATGCCAGCTGATGGTTCTTATCTTTTCATCATCTGTTTTATCAAAGGCATCTTTTCGAAGTGGCATGTCATAAGAAGTGCCGCTATGTTCTTCACCAATTGCAAATGCCATGTCCTCGAATGAGTGGCCATTTTTTTTACCGTTGATGATTGTTCCGTTTTTGTTCATAAGTGTATGTATTGTTTAAGTATTACTGTAATCAATTGGAAAGCTCTTTGCAAAACGCAATTCAGCCTTGTAAATGATCTCAGGGAATTATATCCTTTCTGAAACGCTTATAAAGCAGCCATCTCACTGACCGTCATTCACTCATCACTGCTTTATACTTTGCAAAGAGCTCTGTGAATTAGAGTTGAAAAGGATAAATAAGTTACAAGAAAATATTTTCCGGAACTTTGTAACCTTTGAATCGCAAAATGCTCTAATTGAAGTATCATGATCGGAATGAACAAAGAGGGGATACCAGCATCAGAAATTCTTAATGACGATGAGATCATTGCCAGGATATTGAATGGTGAAAAAGATCTTTATTCGATCATTGTGCGTCGTTATAACCAGCGGCTTTATAGGGTAGGTATGTCAATAATAAATGATGACCCAGAAGTGGAAGATGCTATGCAGACAACCTATATAAATGCCTATGAAAACCTGGGAAAGTTTGCTTTCAGATCAAGTTTCCCGACATGGCTGACTAGGATTCTTATCAATGAATGTTTACTTCGATTAAGAAAAAGAAAAAAATCCATCAGTATGAATGATGAGAATATGGAAAATGTGATGCGTCAAAACAAGGAACCTAGAACTCCTGTTACAGCTACTGTTAATTCAGAACTGAGATCAATACTCAACGATGCTATCCGCAAATTGCCTGAGATATACAGGACTGTTTTTGTAATGCGAGAAATTGAGAATATGAATATTTCTGAAACAAAGGAATGTCTTAATATCAGCGAAGTGAATGTAAAAGTAAGGCTGAACAGGGCTAAAGCCCTACTGAGAGATATCCTATCAGCTCAATACACTAAAGATGATATTCTGCACTTTCATTTAAGCCGCTGTGACAGGATGGTTGAAAAAGTAATGGCCGGCATCAGGAATCTTTAAAAATGAGTGCCTTAAAATATTATTATTAGCCGTTCCAGGAAACTGGGACGGCTTTTTGTTTTTTAGGCAACCTCCTCCTGCAAAGCCATCTTAAACCCTAGTTGCTGATACATTGAAAGAAAATCAAAATTGTTCCAGGCTTCAACGATCTTGTTATTTTTTATCTTCAGATGAGTCATGCCACTGAAAGTCACTTTTTGATTATTGGCATTAGTTGCATGAACAGTACAGCGGGATGTTTCATGGTCACCTTCGCTAACGACATGCTCCACTTCTACATGCACCTGTGGGAATTGTTGTTTGAAGCTGTCATAAAAAACTTTGAATCCTTCAGGACCCGGTGTATTGACACCTTCAATTCCATGTACGATAGCATTATCATCCAGCATTTCATCAATTGCATCTTTACGGCTGTTGTTCCAAACCTCCTGGAACCAGCGATAGGTAAGAGTTGAATTTTTGTTTGGCATAATAAATAGTTTAATGATGGGTCTTTGAAGGTAGACAATTGTCTTAAAATAAAAATGTCTTTTAAATTATCTTTTTAGTAGTACCGGCAATTACAAATGCAATCCCGCTATATACAAGTGCAATAAGTGCACTGGTAACTTCACTTCCCATGTAACCAACTGGAGAAACTACTACTCTTGGGATGTGGAGAATAATGACCCAAATAAAAATCATTATACCTAAAAGAGTGGCTGCTGGCATGGACTTGATCTTTAAAAGAATAGCCAGACCTGAACCAATCAATGCTGCGCCGCAAAAATAAGCCCAGAACAAACGTGCAGGCACCCACGATGGAACATAATCTGCTACACTTTTTGCCAATAGAAAATGAAGAATACCGAAACTGATGATCGGTATGGAAAACAAAATTGGTCCCAATGGTATTAGCTTCCCCAAAGACCTGTAAAAGTTTTTTTCATTTTTTTCTGAATAGCAACCAGCAATAACAAATGCGCCACTGCAAAATGCTAATTCTTTCTCTGCATTCTCCCATTGCCGCAAATGCATATATCTTGAGCTGGCCATGAATTGATAAGGAATAAAATAAAAACAAAATACCAGGAGAAGCACAGCTCCTGTTAGAAGAGAAATTGTCCTTGCTTTTTTCTCAAAAACAATACAGGCTCCAGTCAAAACAAACATGATCCCAAAAATATAAGCGATCATGGTAAGGCCGGGAATCCAGGAATGTTTTGGAGGTAAAAGCCAATAAGGAAAATCATGATAATAAATGATCTGGAACCCGATACCGGCCATAGCTATACCGTAAAAAATGCGGCCTATCTTAAATAGATTTCCCATAAAGTTTAAATGGATTATTTCCTAACCGGGAAAAGAAAGATATTTAAATTTTAGGTATTGCTGCTAACCCATAAATATACGAAGTGCGCAAGTCAACAATTTATAAGATTTGAAGATTTTGTTTTATCGTACAGAAGTAAATTTGTAAAAACAATTTGTATGGGTACTGTCAAAACTGAATCTCTTCTTCGTGAATTGAATGTAGAATACAGGGCGACACATGCTTGTATTGAACGAATACCCGAAACACTTTTCGGATACAAACCTCATCCTAAGTCAATGACGATGGGCTATCTTGCTTTATTGGTTGCGGAAATACCTTTATGGATAAAACATATGGTTTCAGATGGTGAGATCGACTTCGTTACATTCAAACATGCATCGCCTAAAACTACTTCCGAACTGGTTGCACATTTTGAAGATAATATGAAAGCTGCAAGAACAGCTTTGCAAGCAGCAACTGATGAAGCAATGGAAAGTAATTTCACATTAAAAGCAAATGGCAAGGTATTGTACACTTCCAAAAAAATTAATGATGTCGGCCTTACCATCAATCACTGGGTGCATCACCGGGGGCAACTGACGGTTTATATGCGATTAAACAATATTGATGTGCCTTCTATTTATGGGCCTTCCGCCGATGATAAAAATTTTACGCCGCAGTCCTGACGTTGAATTGATCCACTGAGTGTTGTTACACCTTGCGCAGACGGATAATTATTTAGATTTTGAAGAACTGGAAATTCCAAACAGGTCATACGGCTGTTTGCTAAATTGATCATTAAAAAACCAGGCTGCAAGGAAAACAAATGTGGCAAATGCAAGCACAATAATTAACTGGATTCGTGATGTTTTTTGAATAACTTGTTTTGCTCTTGCATCACAAACTTCACCAGGGCAGCGTTGTGCTTTTTCTTTAAAAAAGAGTGGATAAAATTTACATCCCAAACAAATCCCAAATGCTGATTCAAAGAACAGGAACATAAGACATATAAGACAGATAACTCCCGTTATTGGGCTGTATGAGTTTATTACTACCATAAAAATGAACATTGTGGCTGACAGGATCACACCAATAATCCATGCAAACTTTTTTTGTTGGGCTCCCACATATTCAGGTGTCTGGTTACCGACGATCAATCGCCCCATAATTAATGTAGGCGAAAATTTAGGGTTAATAAAAACCCGTATAATGAAATCAGCAAGGAAGGCAGAAAGAACATACTTGATCGGCAAAAAATTATTTTTAAATAAAATAAACATGAGAGAGATAAAAGTTGCTAAAAATAGTATGCCTGCTGCTGCCCTTATTTCTCTTTCATTTAAAACAGGAATGTTATATCCGTCTACATTTTCTCCAAATTGTATTAGTTTACTCATTATTTATTTTTTACTATGTTATTAAGAACGGGGATGTAAAAACATCCCCAGCATTTTCAGAGAACTGCGTTCTCAATTATCCTGGTTATGTTCTTTTAACCAACTAACCTTAACAATGACAAAAGAGCATTGCAATTAGAGCAATCGCAAGAATGAGATGTTTCATAATTGTAGTTTTTGTTTAGTATTTAATGTTT
>Ga0207641_10003364_pt1 | contig 14205 bp, 10 predicted proteins | sample KBSSwiS62_FD_184306 | JGI IMG/M metagenome (GOLD analysis project Ga0207641, IMG submission 184306) | Switchgrass rhizosphere microbial communities from Kellogg Biological Station, Michigan, USA - KBS Switchgrass S6-2 (SPAdes) (version 2) | ecosystem: Host-associated > Plants > Roots >... | reverse complement strand
GGAGTCCGCGACGAGGTCCGCGTCCCGCAGCATGGAGATGACGGCCTTGGCGGCCTTCGGCGGGACCGACAGGTAGTGCATGCGCTTGGCGTCCTCCCCGAGGAGCGTCTGGGCCTCCTTGACGGCCGCGGTCAGCGCCTCGGGCCCCGCGCCCTGCGGCACGTAGGTGAGCTTGTCGGCGAAGGCGCCCCAGTCCTCGTCCGCGAGGCGGTGGGTGCCGAAGTTCTGCACGGCGTTCTTGGCGATCTGCCGGAAGTCGTCCGTCGACATGTCCTCCATCGCCGTCCCGACGATGCGGATGTCCGGCGTGAGCGCGGACTTGCTCAGGTAGGCGAGGCCGGGCAGCAGCTTGCGTTTGGCCAGGTCCCCGGTGGCGCCGAACAGCACGATGACGTGCGGCGCGAGGGGCTCCTGGTCGCGGCGGAAGGGCCGCGACCCCGGTCCGGGATAGGCGATGGTCTGCGGACGGTGCTCGGGCACTCGGGACTCCTGTCGAATCCTGACCAGCAGCCGATGGGACGTCGGAACCCTACCCCTCCGGGTGTCCTACGCGTGGTTCTCGATCACCCACGCCAACGCCTCGGACGTGGCCAGCACCACCAACGCCGACGTCCAGGCCGGGTGCGGCCTGCGCAGCCCGGAGGCGACCAGCAGGACCAGTGGCGGGGCGGCGATCGCGTAGAGGTTCCAGTCGTCGAACACCCCGAGCTGGGCGCGCCACACCACGACCATGAGCATCGCCCCCGCCGCGGCCACCCCGAGGAACAGGCTGCGCCGCCCGACGAACCGGCAGGCGGGCAGCAGGACGACCGCCGGGGCCAGGAGCAGGAGGAGCTGCAGCTGCAGCCACCAGCCCGTCCCGCCGTCGGGGAGCAGGAACCGCGACCAGTCCCCGCCCTGCGCGGAGATCTGGCTGCCGTGCAGCAGCTGCGCGATCGGCAGGCCGTGCCGGTCGAACCACCACAGCCCGAGCCCGAGCACCACGGGGGCGGGCAGCAGGTCGTACCACCGGCGGGTCAGCACCAGCAGCGACGGCGCGAGCACCAGCATCTCCAGGTGGCACAGCGCGCCGAGCCCGAGCAGCAGGCCGAGTGGCCAGACCGGCGCGTCGGGCTCGTCGAGCACGCGCAGCGCCCCCGCCAGGTACCCCAGCGCGACGACGGCGACGAGCGTGTAGTTCTCGACGTCCCCGAAGAACACCAGCACCCAGCCGCCGCCGGCGAGCAGCCCCAGCACGAGCAGCGGGTCCTCGAAGCGCCGCGCGATCCGGAACGCGAGGAGCAGCGCCACACCCCCGGCCAGGCAGGACACGAGCCGGTAGGTCTGCGCGACGTCCCAGCCCCACAGCGCATGCAGCCCCGCCCACAGCCGGGAGTGCAGGTAGAGCTCCAGCAGCTCGTCGTGGGTCGCGAAGCCGTTCGGGGCGGCCTCGAACTTGGCCTGCAGCAGCGCGCCGTCGAGGTTCTCGGTGCGGTCGCTGAGCAGCCAGAACACCCCGACCGACGCCGCCGCGACCAGCAGCCGGACCGGCAGGCGGTCCAGCGCGGCCACCGCGTCCGCGGCCAGGTGCCCCAGCCTGGTGGGCCACCGCCACACCGCGAGCCCGACCGCGGCGGCGAGCGAGGCGACCACGACCGACCATCCGCGCCCGACGACCGCCCACCGGTCGACGCCGAACCAGGTCGTGAGGCCGGCCGCGGGCTGACCCGCCACGGGGTGCGGCACAGCGAGCCCGCGCCAGAGGTAGAGGCCTCCGAGCAGGCAGACGGCGACCCCCAGCAGCGCCGTGCGCGGACGGGCCGGGGCCGGGGCCGTCGTGGTCGTCGTGGAGGTCGTGGGGAGCACGAGCACGCCCGCACCCTGACCCGCGGCGGGACCGCGACGCCACCGGGTCGACCCGCTGACCGGGGAAGACTTACGAAGTCCTCAGGAGGACCCGCGCACCCCGGCACGAACCCGACGCGCGGATCGTCTCCGGTCCGCCCCGCTCGTCGCGCACGACCGCATCCGGTGTCGTTCGCGTCACAGTTCCGAACCCGATGACGTCGATCGTGGGGCGACGCGCGGTTAGTGTCGAGGACGTGCTCCCAGGAGTCCTCACCCGCCGCAGGCACATCGACTGCTGCCGGTGCACGACCATGGGTTGTCGCGTCGGCCGTCCCTGATCCGCCGAGCAGAGAGCCGCCGACATGACACTGCACCTGGCCGTCGCCCTGGAGGGGACCGGCTGGCACCCCGCCTCCTGGCGCGAGCCCGAGGCGCGCCCCACCGCGTTGTTCGACGCGGGCTACTGGACCGGGCTGGTCCGCGAGGCCGAGCGCGGACTGCTGGACCTGGTGACCGTCGAGGACACCTTCGGGATCCAGTCCACGCGGCCGTCCGAGCCGGACGAGCGCACCGACCAGGTCCGCGGCAGGCTGGACGCGCTGCTGATCGCCGCCCGGGTCGCGCCGCTGACCAGCCACATCGGGCTGGTGCCGACCGCGATCGCCACGCACACCGAGCCCTTCCACTTCTCCAAGGCGATCGCGACCCTGGACTATGCGAGCCGCGGCCGGGCGGGCGTTCGGGTGCGGGTCTCCGCCCGGCCGGACGAGTTCGCGCTGGTCGGGCGGCGCGTCCCCGGTACCCGTGCGGAGCTGTTCGGCGAGGCCGCGGACTGGATCGAGGTGATCCGGCGGCTCTGGGACTCCTGGGAGGACGACGCGGAGATCCGCGACGCCGCCACCGGCCGGTTCGTGGACCGGGACAAGCTGCACTACATCGACTTCTCCGGTCCGCAGTTCTCGGTGCGCGGCCCGTCGATCACCCCGCGCCCGCCGCAGGGCCAACCGCTGGTGGCCGCGCTCGCGCACCGGGAGGTGGCCTACGAGCTCGTCGGGTCGTCCTGCGACCTGGGCTTCGTGACGCCCGCCGAGACCGCGGACATCGCCCGGATCAGGGGCGAGATCCCCGGGTCGCCGCTGGTGTTCGGCGACGTCGTGGTGTTCCTCGCCGAGTCCGCCGCCGAGGCGGAGGACCGCAAGGGGCGCATGGACTCCCGCCTGGGTCGGGCGCTGGTCTCCGATGCGTCGATCTTCGTCGGGACGCCCGCCGGGCTGGCCGACCTCGTCCAGGAGTGGCACGCCGCCGGGCTGGACGGCGTGCGGCTGCGACCGGGCTCCGTCGACCACGACCTGCCGCAGGTCACCCGCGGCCTGGTCCCGGAGCTGCAGCGTCGCGGCGCCTTCCGCACGGCCTACGAGGCGGACACCCTGCGCGGGCTGCTCGGCCTCCCCCTGCCCGCCAACCGGTACGCCGCCGTCTGAGGGAGAAGTCATGCCGCGCAAGCAGATCCACCTCGCCGCGCACTTCCCCGGCGTCAACAACACCACCGTGTGGAGCGACCCGGCGTCGGGTAGCCACATCGACTTCTCCTCCTTCCAGCACTTCGCCGAGGCGGCCGAGCGGGCCAGGTTCGACTTCCTGTTCCTCGCCGAGGGCCTGCGGCTGCGCGAGCAGAACGGGCTGATCTACGACCTGGACGTCATGGGGCGGCCGGACACCTTCACCGTGCTGGCCGCGCTCGCCGCCGTCACCGACCGGCTGGGGCTCGCCGGCACGATCAACTCGACGTTCAACGAGCCCTACGAGGTCGCCCGCCAGTTCGCCTCGCTGGACCACCTGTCCGCGGGCCGCGCCGCCTGGAACGTCGTGACCAGCTGGGACGCGTTCACCGGGGAGAACTTCCGGCGCGGCGGGTTCCTGCCGCAGGAGAAGCGGTACTCCCGCGCCAAGGAGTTCCTCGCCGCGACGTTCGAGCTCTTCGACTCGTGGCAGGGCGGCGAGATCGTCGCGGACAAGGAGACCGGCGAGTTCTGGCGGCCCGCGGGCGACTTCGCGATCAGGACCGACCAGTTCGACATCTCCGGTCGCTTCCCCGTCCCGCGCAGCCCGCAGGGCCGCCCGGTGATCCTGCAGGCCGGGGACTCCGACGAGGGCCGTGAGTTCGCCGCGTCGGGCGCGGACGCGATCTTCACCCGGCACGGGACCCTCGAGGCGGGCCAGGCCTTCTACGCCGACGTCAAGGGGCGCCTGGCGTCCTACGGTCGGGACCCCGAGGACCTCAAGATCCTCCCCGCCGCGACCTTCGTGCTCGGCGACACCGACGCCGAGGCCCAGGAGAAGGCCCGCCACATCCGCTACCAGCAGGTCAGCCCCGCGACGGCGATCAAGTTCCTCGAACAGCTCTGGAACCGGGACCTCTCCGACCACGACCCGGACGGCCCGCTGCCGACCGTGGACCCGGTCGTCGGGGAGAACACGATCGCCCGCGGGCGGGCGAGCGTGCGGATGCACCGCGACCCGATCGCCACCGCGAACGAGTGGCGCGCGCTCGCCGAGGCGAAGCACCTGTCCACCCGCGAGGTGATCATCGAGGTGACGGGGCGGCAGAACTTCATCGGCACGCCCGGCCGGATCGCCGAGCTGCTGGACGAGTTCGTCCAGGCGGACGCGAGCGACGGTTTCGTGCTGGTCCCGCACGTCACGCCCGGCGGGCTTGACGAGTTCGCGGACACCGTCGTCCCCCTGCTGCAGGAGCGCGGCGCCTTCCGCACGGAGTACACCGGCAGCACGCTGCGCGAGCACCTCGGCCTCAAGCCCGCCCCGACGACGTCCGGGAAGGACTTCTCCAGCCACTAGGTTTGTCCGAATGGCCGTACGTGCGCGTGACGTGATGACCCGGCGGGTGCTCACGGTGGGCCCGGACGACCCGATCGCGCTCGCCGAGAAGCGGATGCTGAACGCCGGGTTCAGCGCGCTGCCCGTGGTGCGGGACATCGACCGGCTGGTCGGGATCGTCAGCCTGGTCGACGTGCTCCGCGCGCGGGAGGACGGTTCGCAAGGCAGCGTCGGATCGATCATGACCGCGGAGGTGCTGGCCCTGTCCCCCGCCACGTCCGCGGCCGTCGTGGCGCACCGGCTGCGCACCTACGGCGAGCTGCGCGTGATGCCGATCGTCCAGGGTGGACGGCTGGTCGGCATCGTGACCCGCAGCGACCTGCTCCGCGGCCCGCGCACCCGGCAGGGGTTCCTCGGCCGGTGGTTCCGACCGCGGCTGCCGGACCCGATCCCGGCCCGCAAGCCCCGCCCCCGGGTGCCCGGCGCCACGACCGTCGGGGAGCTCATGACGACGACGGGGTTGGTCACCGTCGCACCGGAGACCCCCTGCTCGCGCGCCGTGGAGCTGTTGCTGGCCAACCGGTTCAGCGCCCTCCCGGTCACCGGGGCCGACGGGCGGTTGATCGGGATCGTGAGCGAGGCCGACCTCATGCGGGACCCGCTCGACGGCCGCCGGGGGGACCCCCCGCGCCGAGTCGCGGCCGCGATGACCCACGACCCGCAGGTCGTCCACCCGGACACCCCCGTGGCGCGGGCCCGCGCCCTCGTCGTGGACCGGGGCTTCCGCGTCCTCCCCGTGGTGGCGGACGGACGGCTGGTCGGCGTCCTCAGCCGCTCCGACCTGGTCTGACCGCGGGTCCCACCCGCGACTAGTACGAACCGGAGTCCGGCCGCGCGCCGACCGTCTCGCCGGCGTCCCGCGCGCGGGCCGCCGCGACGAGCGAGGCCGAGCCGCTCGTGCCGAACCGGGTGGCGCCGAGATCGTGCAGCTCCTGCAGGGTGTCCAGGTCCCGCACCCCGCCCGACGCCTTGACCTGCACCGACGGCCCCACCGACGCGCGCATGAGCGCGATGTGCGGCGCCGTCGCCCCGCCGGGGGCGAACCCGGTGGAGGTCTTCACGAACGCCGCACCCGCGCGCTCGGCCGCCCGGCAGCCCGCCACGATCTCGTCCTCGGACAGGAACCCGGTCTCCAGGATCACCTTCACGACGAGCCCCGGTGCCGCCCCGACCACCGCGGCGATGTCCGCCTCGACCTCGGCGACCAGGCCGCTGCGCAGCCATCCGACGTTCAGCACCATGTCCAGCTCGACGGCGCCGTCGGCGACCGCCCGCTGGGCCTCCGCGACCTTCGCGGCGGTCGTCGTGGTCCCGTGCGGGAAGCCGATCACCGTGCAGACCGCGACGTTCGTCAGCACCGCCGCGGCGTGCGCCACGTCGGAGGGCCGCACGCACACGCTGAACACCCCGAGCTCCTCCGCCACGGCCAGCTCCGTGTCCACCTGCGCGCGGGTGAGCTCGGGCTTGAGCACGGCGTGGTCGATCATCCCGGCGACCTGCGGGGCGGTCAGTGCGGCCATGGCCGCGACGCTACCGGGCCGGACCGCGCTCAGGCCGGGCGCGCGCGGTCGCGGAGCTCCCGCTTGAGCAGCTTGCCGGTCGCGTTGCGCGGGAGCGGCTCGTCCCACCACAGGACCGTGGTCGGGGCGGCGAAGGCCGCGACGCGCTCGGTGACCGCCCGGCGCAGCTCCTCGGCCGCCTCCTCGGTGTGCCCCGCACCGGGCACGGGGTGGACGGCCGCGACGACCTCCTCCCCCAGCCGCGCGTGCGGCAGCCCGAACACCGCGGCCTCCGCGACCCACGCCACCTCGTGCAGCGCCGCCTCGACCTGCGCGGAGTAGACGTTCTCGCCGCCGCGCAGCACGACGTCCTTGAGCCGGTCCACGACGTACACCCACCCGTCGCGGAGCGCGCCGAGGTCCCCGCTGCGGAACCACCCGTCGACGAACGCCGCCTCTGTGGCCGCGGGGTTGCGCCAGTACCCGGAGACGACGTTCGGCCCCCGGAACCACAGCTCGCCGACCTCCCCCGCGGGCACGTCCGCGAGCGTGTCCGGGTCCACGATGCGCAGGTCGGCGCCGGGCACCGGGCGGCCGACGCTGTCCGGGTGCGCGAGGTAGTCGGTGCCGCTGTTCGAGACGACCGCCGCGGTCGTCTCGGTGAGGCCGTACCCGTTGGCGGCCAAGGGCCCCAGCTCGGCGCCGATCCTCCGGACGAGCTCGCCGGGGATCGGCGCGCCGCCCATGCTGAAGCGGGTCAGTCCGGGTGCCTCCCCGGCGATCGCGGCCTCGACGACCTCGCGGACCGTCGTCGGGACGCCGGCCACGGCGGTGAGCCCGCGCGCCTTCACCAGCCGCACCGCCTCGGCCAGGTCCCACCGGTGCAGCGTGCCGACCGCGCCGCCCACCAGCAGCTGGCCGTAGAGGCTGTTCAGCCCGGCGATGTGGAACAGCGGATACGTCAGCAGGACACCGCTGCGCGCGGGCGGGGCGATGCCGCGGACCCGCGCCCCCGCCTGCACGAGGAGCAGCACGTTCAGCGCGTTCGTGACGTGGTTGCGGTGGGTGTGCACCGCGCCCTTCGGCCGTCCCGTCGTCCCCGACGTGTACAGGATGGTCGACGGGTCGTCGGGCCGGACGGTGACCGGCGGCGGCCCGGCGAGCGGGTCGAACCCGGCGGCCAGCACGTCCCACTCGTGTGCCGCCGACTCGCCGGTGCCGCGCACCCGGACCAGCGGCACGTCCACGTGCCCGCTCAGCGCCGCCGTACGCTCCGCGTCGGCGACCACCAGCCGGGCCCCCGAGTCGCCGACCGCCCAGACGAGCTCGGGGCCGGTCCACCAGGCGTTGAGCGGCACCGCGACCAGCCCGGCGACCTGCGCGGCCCAGAACACGACGCTCCACTCCGGGAGGTTCCGCATCGCGATGCCGATCCGGTCCCCGGGAGCCAGCCCGACGTCGTCGAGCAGGAGGTTCGCGAGCCCGTGCACGAGCCGGGCGTGCTCCGCGTAGGTCAGGGCCTCGTCCCGGTAGTACGAGTGCGGCCGGTCGGCGAAGGCGGCGGCGTCCGCGAACATCTCCGCGAGGGTGTTCGGGCCGCGCTCGTAGACCCGCATCGGGATCCCGGCGACCGTCTCCTCGCGCAACGCGTACGGGCCGCCGGGCGCGGTGAGCTCGGCGATCGTCCGGCCCAGCGGCGTCTCGGCCGCAGGCGTGGTCCCGGTGGTGTCGTCCCGGTTCGCGGCGGCACGCTCGTCCTCGGGGTGCATCGTCGATCACTCTGCCACCCCGCCCGGCTGCGCGTCCGCCCGCCGACGTGACAGGGTGCCGGTCGTGACGGTCGGGTGGGGTCTCCGGAGGTCCCCCTGGGGTCGGTGGGCGCTGCTCGTCGGGCTGACCGTCGTCGGGACGCTCGGGTTCGCGGCCCTGGGGGTGCCCTCACCCGCGCTGTTCGCCGGGCTCGCCGTGGCGACGGTCCTCGCGTTGGTCGGGTTCGGGCCCGCCCGCGTCGCCAGGCCGGCGACGTCCGGGGCGCAGGCCGTGATCGGCGTCGTCATCGGGCTGCTGGCCCGCCCGGACACGCTGTCCGCACTCGCGACGGAGTGGCTGCCGGTGCTGCTCGTCAGCCTCGCGACGCTCGCGGTCAGCATGGCCGCGGGGCTGCTGCTCGGCCTGCAGCGCGGGGTCTCCCCGCTCACCGGGATGCTCGCCCTCACGGCGGGCGGGGCCTCCGGCCTGGTCGCCGTGACCCGCGACCTCGGCGGGGACGAGCGGATCGTCTCGGTGATCCAGTACCTGCGCGTCGGGATGGTGACGGCGACGATGCCGATCGTCGCGACGGCGGCGTTCGGGGCCGCGCACGTCGACTCCGGTGGCGGTCCGGCGACGGCGAGCGGACCCTGGTGGGTCGGGGTGCTCCTGGTCGCCGTGTGCGCGCTCGTCGGGGTGCCGATCGCCGCCCGGCTGCACGTCCCCGCCGGTGCGTTGCTCGGCCCGATGGTCGTGGCGTTGGTGCTGAGCCTCACCGGTCTGACGTTCGACGGCGCGCCGCCCGGCCTGCTCGTCGACCTCGCCTACGCGGTGATCGGCTGGCAGGCCGGGCTGCGCTTCACCCGCCCCGCCCTGCGGACCGTGCTGCGGGTGCTGCCGTCGGCCGCCGGGCTGATCCTCGCGATCGTCGCGGCCTGCGCGGGCCTCGGCCTGGTCCTGTCCGCGACCACCGGCGCCTCCCTGCTCGACGGCTACCTGGCCACCACCCCCGGCGGCGTCTACGCCGTGCTCGCGACGGCCATCTCCGCCGGCGGCGACGTGACGTTCGTGGTCGCCGTCCAGATCCTGCGGGTCATCCTGATGCTGCTGGTGGCGCCGTTCCTGGCCCGCCTGGTCGGGCGCCGCGGGGGTGTGGACCGGGAGGACGGCGAAGCGTGATCATCGCCGGCGCGACGGGGTTACGGCCTACGGGTGTGCGACGAGCCCATATGCGGCAGGCTGTCCGCGACACCCCATCCTGTGGAGGCGACCTCTGATGGCGAACCACCCGAGGGCGGGCACGCCCGCCCTCCCCGAGGACCTCGTCGACATCCCGGCCCTGCTCACCGCCTACTCCGACGTGCACCCCGACCCGTCGGTCGCCGCCCAGCGCGTGGCGTTCGGGACCTCCGGGCACCGCGGGTCCGCCCTCGCGGCGACGTTCAACGACGACCACATCGCCGCCACCAGCCAGGCCATCGCCGAGTACCGGGCGCAGCAGGGCACCGACGGCCCGCTGTTCCTCGGCAAGGACACCCACGCGCTGTCCGACCCGGCCTGGGTCACCGCGGTGGAGGTGTTGTCCGCCAACGGGGTCCGGGTGCTCGTCGACTCCCGGGACGGCTGGACGCCGACCCCCGCCGTCTCGCACGCGATCCTCACCTACAACGCCGGACGCTCCGCCGGGCTCGCCGACGGCGTCGTCGTCACGCCCTCGCACAATCCCCCCGCGGACGGGGGGTTCAAGTACAACCCGCCGGACGGCGGCCCCGCGGGCACCGACGCCACCGGCTGGATCGCCGCCCGGGCGAACGAGCTGCTGGAAGCGGGTCTGAAGGGTGTCCGGCGCACGCCGCTGGAGCGGGCCGAGCGCGGCGCCTACGACTTCCTCGACGCCTACGTGGGCGACCTGCCGTCCGTCGTGGACCTGGAGGCGATCCGGGCGTCGAGCGTCACGATCGGCGCTGACCCGCTCGGCGGCGCCTCCGTGGCGTACTGGGGCGCGATCGCGGAGCGCTACAAGCTGGACCTGACGGTGGTGAACCCCCACGTCGACCCGCAGTTCGGCTTCATGACGCTGGACTGGGACGGCAAGATCCGGATGGACTGCTCGTCGCCCTTCGCGATGGCCTCGCTGGTCGCCGCCAAGGACCGGTTCACCCTCTCCACCGGCAACGACGCGGACTCCGACCGGCACGGCATCGTCACCCGCGACGCCGGGCTGATGAACCCCAACCACTACCTCGCCGTCGCGATCGGCTACCTCTACGCGCACCGCTCCGGCTGGCCCGCGGGGGCCGCGATCGGCAAGACGGCGGTGAGCTCGTCGATGATCGACCGGGTGGCCGCGGACCTGGGCCGCGAGCTGGTGGAGGTGCCCGTCGGGTTCAAGTGGTTCGTGCCGGGCCTGCGGGACGGGAGCATCGCGTTCGGCGGCGAGGAGAGCGCAGGCGCGTCCTTCCTGCGCGCGGACGGCCGCCCGTGGTCCACGGACAAGGACGGGATCATCATGTGCCTGCTGGCCGGGGAGATCACCGCGGTGACCGGGCGGACACCGTCCGAGCACTACGCGACGCTGACCGAGCGCTTCGGAGCGCCCGCCTACGCGCGGATCGACGTCGCCTGCTCCCGCGAGGACAAGGCCGAGCTGGCCAAGCTCTCCGCCTCCTCGGTGACCGCCACGTCGCTGGCGGGTGAGCCGATCACCGCGCGGCTGACCGAGGCGCCCGGCAACGGGGCGGCCCTGGGCGGGCTCAAGGTGACCACCGAGAACGGGTGGTTCGCCGCGCGCCCGTCCGGCACCGAGGACGTCTACAAGGTGTACGCGGAGAGCTTCCGCGGGGCCGACCACCTGGCCGAGATCCAGGCGGAGGCGCAGGACGTCGTGAAGGGGGCACTGGCGTGAGCCGGAAGAAGCACCACGGGCTGGGCGTGGACATCGGCGGGTCCGGGATCAAGGGCGCGCCGGTGGACCTGGAGAAGGGGAGGTTCTCCGACGAGCGGCTGCGCATCCCGACGCCGCAGCCGTCGACGCCCGAGGCCGTCGCGGAGGTCGTGAAGGAGATCCTGGACCACTTCGCGTGGGAGGACGCCTTCGGCTGCACGTTCCCCGCGGTGGTGCAGCACGGCGTCACGCAGACCGCGGCGAACGTCGACAAGTCCTGGATCGGGGCGGACGCGGAGAAGATCTTCACCGAGGTCACCGGCCGCCCGGCGCTCGTCATGAACGACGCGGACGCGGCGGGGGTCGCCGAGGTCGAGTTCGGCGCGGCCAAGAAGCACAAGGGGCTCGTGCTCGTCTCCACCCTCGGGACGGGGATCGGGTCGGCGCTCGTGCTGAACGGCAAGCTGATCCCCAACACCGAGCTCGGCCACATCGAGCTGGACGGGCACGACGCCGAGACCCGGGCCGCGGACTCCGCCCGAGAGCGCGAGGGCCTGTCCTGGGAGGACTGGGGCGCCCGGCTGACCCGGTACTACCAGCACATCGAGAACCTGCTGTGGCCGGATCTGATCGTCGTCGGCGGTGGCGTGAGCAAGAAGTTCGACAGGTGGAAGCCGTTCGTGCCGACCCGGACCGAGATGGTGCCCGCGGAGCTCCTCAACGAGGCGGGCATCATCGGGGCGGCGATGTTGGCGCACGGGTGAACGCCTCGGCCTGCAGCGAGTAGAGCTCGGCGTACTCGCCGCCCAGGGCCACGAGCTCGTCGTGGGTGCCGAGCTCGTGGACGCGCCCCTCTCGCAGCACGACGATCCGGTCTGCGTCTCGGATGTTGGCGAGCCGGTGGGTGACCAGGACCGTGAGCCGGTCCGCGCCCCCGGCTCGCAGCGCCCCGAACACGGCGCGCTCGGCGCGGGCGTCCATCGCCGACGTCGGCTCGTCGGCGACGACGACCGGTGCGTCCCGGTAGAGCCCCCGGGCCACGCCGATCCGCTGCCACTGCCCGCCGGAGAGGTCGCGTCCGCCCTGGAACTCCTTGGACAGCACGGTGTCGCGGCCGACCTCGTCGAGCAGGGCGGCGGACCCCGAGTCGGCGACGGCCCTGCGGAACGCGGTGTCGTCGGGGTCGGGGCGTTGGAGCCTGCCGATCCGGACGTTGTTCTCCGCGGTCATCGGCCACCGCAGCGGCTCCTGCCGGACGACGGCGATCCGGCCGTGCAGGGCCGCCTCGTCCAGCGCGGAGGTGGGTACGCCGTCCCACCGCACCTCCCCCGCCGTCGGGAGGAGGAGGCCGGTGAGCAGCGTGGACAGGGTGGTCTTGCCGGACCCGTTCTCCCCGACCAGGGCGACCACCTCCCCGCGGCGCAGGGTGAGACAGACGTCTTCGACGGCGTCCTCCGTGGCGCCGGGGTAGCGGAAGCAGACGTGGTCGAGCTCGATCACGGCGGGGTCGGCGGTGCGGGTGTGGGTGGCCGCGGGGCGGGTGCGCCGGGCACAGTCGTCCACGCAGGTCCGCAGGACGTCGAGGTGCACGCCGACCTCGAACAGCCCGTTGACGGCGAAGACGCTGTTGAGGATCGCGAGGCTCGCCCGCTGCATCGCGACGACCGCGGTGCCGGCCAGCGCGAGCGGCAGCCCTCCCGCCCACGCCAGCACGAGCAGGATCGCCAAGGCGACCCCGGTGGCGATGCCGGCGAGGGTGCGGCCCCCGGTTGCCAGCCGGTTCTGCTTGTGCCCCAGCCGGATTCCCTTCTCCATGATGGAACGGCTGATCCGCCGGTGCTCCTCGAGCAGGGTCTCACGCGCGGTGAAGGCCCGGAGCTCGGCCGCCGCCGATCGGGCGCCGAGGAGGTCTCCGGTCACGGAGCGTCGGCGTAGCGAGGAGTTCAGGTCGACGATCGCCTCCATGGCGGCCTGCCGGGCCCGGATGCTCGCCCACGCCTGCGGGACTCCCGCCATCAGCACCAGCGGAACCAGCACCGGGTGCAGGAGCCCGGCGGCGACCACCGCCGCCAGCAGCGTGACGGCGGCGGCCAGCAGGTTGCCGAGCATGTCCACCCCGACCCGGACCCGGAAGATCGCGCCCTGGGCGTTGCGCTGCACCAGCTCCGTGAAGTCCGCGTCGTCGAAGGCGACCAGGTCGACGCGGGCCAGCCCGCTATAGAGCTCGTCCTCGGCGGCCCGCTCGATCCGCGGCGACAGCTCGGCCTGCACCGCGCCGGAGATCGCGTCCAGCGCGCCCCGCGCGGCCACCGCGCCGACCACGAGGGCGAGCGCGGGCGCCGCCGCGACCAGCCGATCGGCGGTGGGCCCGCCGGCGAGGACCTGGGCGAACACGTCCGCGGTCGCCAGCAGGCCGAAGGCGAGCACCGCCGCGGAGGCGACCTGCACGAGTCCCGAGAGCGCCGCGAGCCTCGGCGAGGCGCGCCACGCCCACCGGACCAGCACCCCCACCGTGCGTGGCAACCCGCGGGCGATGGTCAACGGCCCCGCCTGCGCCGCCTCCGCCTGCCCCTTCAGGTAGTAGGGCGTCGTCAGGTCCTCGACGCCGATGAGCGGGTGCTCCCCCGCGATCTCCCCCACCGGCACCATGCTGCGCGCGCCACCCGGGGTTGTCGAACGGTTACCGGGTGTCAGTCCCCCGCGACGACCCCGGAGGCGACGGCGGCGACCGAGTCGGTCGTCGGACCGTGCGTCCGGAGCCGGAAGTCCCGCTCCGACGGGGTGTCCCGCACCAGGACCCGGTGGAGTGCGGGCTCGTGCCGGGAACCGCCCGCGAGCACGGTGACCAGGCCGCGGGGCAGGGCATCGACCCGGTAGCGACCGTCGGACCCGGAGGCGGCGAGGGCCAGCTGGCGCCCCGCGGTGTCCATCACCGTGATCCGGGCGTCCCGGACCGGCCGGTCGTCGACGTCGAGCACCCGACCGGCGAGGGCGGGAGCGGGATGCTCCCACGATCCACCGACCGCCGCGGCGTCCGCCTCGTACTCGGCGATGTGGTCGAGGCTGTCCGCGTCCCGCTCCGCGCGCCGCTCCCGCCAGGCGTGCAGCCCGACGAGGGCCGCCCCCACGACCCACCAGCTGAGCAGCACCAGGATCGGGACGGTGATCGACCTGCCGCCGAAGTAGAGGATGCCGCGCGCGGCGTCGATCGCGTTGCCGAGCGGCAGGATCGGGTGCAGGAACTGGAAGAAGCCCGGGACCATGTACCGCGGGATCGCGCCGCCGCTGCAGGGGATCGAGAGCAGCACGAACAGCAGCATCGCCACGCCCGGCAGGGCCCGGCGCACGAAC
>Ga0207641_10003362_pt1 | contig 14220 bp, 12 predicted proteins | sample KBSSwiS62_FD_184306 | JGI IMG/M metagenome (GOLD analysis project Ga0207641, IMG submission 184306) | Switchgrass rhizosphere microbial communities from Kellogg Biological Station, Michigan, USA - KBS Switchgrass S6-2 (SPAdes) (version 2) | ecosystem: Host-associated > Plants > Roots >... | reverse complement strand
CCCGTAGTAGGTGGCTCCGTGCAGGTCCTTGCCCTGCCGGTGCGCGGCGGCGACGAGGCCGTTGGGCACCTTGCCGCGCACGAGCAGGGACAGCCGCAGCACGACGTCGATCAGCCGGGCGATCACGCCGACCGCGGCGAACCGGCCGATCCCGCCCAGCCGCGGCCGCTCCGTGCGCCGCCAGTGCCGCACCTCCTTGGCGCGCAACGACTTCTGCACGAAGCGCAGGTGCAGGTGCCGCTCCCGGTACCGGCGCCCCTCGTCCACGAGCGAGTCCAGGGTGAGCTCGCCTGCGGGGACGAGCGGGGAGTCCCGGTCGTCCCAGAGGCTGCAGCGCGCGACGTAGTCGTCCGCCGCGATCGGGAGGAACAGCTCGCCGCGGGTGTAGCGCAGGATCGGTTCGTGCCTGCGGAGGAGATCGAGATCCGCGGGCTGTTCCACGTCGATCAGGGTAAGGCGTGTTTCGGCTCCGTTGCCACGCTTGCCCACAGGTGTGACCGGGCTGCATCGTCGCGGATGTGAGCGAGCCGATCCGCACCGTCGACCTGGGGTCTCCGGATCCCGCTGCCGTCGACGCCTCCCTGCGCGAGGCGGGGTTCCTGCTGGTCACCGGGCACGGGGTGCCGCCGGGCCTCGCCGCCGAGGTGCGCGCGGCCGCCCGTTCCTTCTTCGCCCGCCCGGACAAGGACCGCTGGTCGGCCCGGATCGGCGGGCGCGGCTGGCTCGCGCCGGGTGTGGAGGCGAACGGGGCGATCGAGGGCGAGCCGGTGCCGGACCTCAAGGAGTCACTCGCCTTCGGCCCGGAGACACCGACCGGGGACCCGGCCGTCGACGCGGTCTGGTTCCCGCCCAACGTCTGGCCGTCGCCCGAGCTCGCCTCCGCGGTCCCCGAGTACGCGACCCACATGCGCCGGGTGTCCGACGCCCTGCTCGCCCTCTGCGCCGCCGTCCTCGGCGCCCCGGGCTTCACGGCACTGACCACCAACCCCACCTGGACCTTCAACATCAACCGCTACCCCCCGCTCGCGGAGGTGGGCGAGCCCGCCCCAGGGCAGTTCCGGATCGGCCCCCACACCGACTTCGGGACGGTCACGGTGCTGGACCGGGAGCCGGGCGCGGGCGGTCTGCAGGTCCACACGGACGCCCGCGGCTGGCGGGACGCCCCCTACGACCCGGCCGCGCTGACGGTCAACATCGGGGATCTGCTCGCCGTCTGGAGCGGGGGGCGGTGGCGGTCCGGGCGGCACCGGGTGCTGCCCCCGCAGCCCGGCGCGCCCACCGAGGAGCTGATGTCGCTGGTCTGGTTCTTCGAGCTGGACCACTCCGCACTCGTCCAGCCGCTCGACGGCGCGGAGCCGGTGGTCTGCGGCCCGTTCATCCGCGAACGCCTCGACGCGATCTCCGTAGGCTGACCGCATGTCCCTCGAGATCGCACTCGAAGAGGCCCGGCTCGGGCTGGCGTCCGGCGGCATCCCGATCGGGGCCGCGCTGATCGGGCCGGACGGCGAGGTGCTCGGCCGGGGCCACAACCGTCGGGTGCAGGACGACGACCCGTCGGTCCACGGCGAGACCGCCGCCTTCCGCGACGCCGGGCGGCAGAAGGACTACCGCCGCACCACGATGGTCACCACGCTGTCGCCGTGCTGGTACTGCAGCGGGCTGATCCGCCAGTTCCACATCGGCGCGGTGCTGATCGGCGAGGCCCGCACCTTCCACGGCGGGCACGACTGGCTCGCCGAGCACGGCGTGCGGGTCACCGTGCTGGACGACGAGCGCTGCGTGCGCCTCATGGAGGACTTCATCGCCGCGAACCCCGCCCTGTGGAACGAGGACATCGGGGTCGCGGACTGATCCGTTTCGCCTCGGGGGAGGGGGTCGGCGGGCTAGCGTCCGACCCGTGACCCCGCCCGCCACGCGCGACCAGGCAGACGCCCACCGGTACCGCCTGCGTCGGCTGGAGGCGGCGCTGGTCCGCGGGGACGCGATCCCGCTGCACGAGCACCTGCGTTCGCAGCGCCGCGCGACGCTGGTCGGCGCGTTCCTCGCCGTCCTCACGCTGGTGGTGGCCGCGGTGCTCGCGGCCCTCGCCCCCACGCCGGAGTGGCGGGAGCAGGCGGTGGTGATCGGGTCGCCGTCGGGCGCGGTGTACGCGGTGGGGCGGGAGCGGCTGGTCCCGGTCGTCGACGCGGTGGCGGGCCGGCTGGTGCGGGCGGCGCTCGGCCTGCCTGCGGGGGAGCCCCGCCTCGTGCCCGACGCCGCCCTCGCCACCGCGCCGCGCACCGCCCCCGCCGCGGCCACCGGCGCCCCCGGCGTGCGCCTCGACGGGGCGGTCCCCGAGCGCTGGGGAGTGTGCGACGGGCCGTCCGTGCTGGTCGGGACCGCCGCGCCCGGACCACCCGTGCCGGCGTTGTGGGCTCGCACCCCGGGCGGGGACACCTTCGCCGTGCTGGACGGCGTGCGGCACGCCGTCGGGGACACGACGGTCCGGGCGGGCCTGGGGCTCGGCGGCCGGGAACCGCAGACGGTGTCGGCCGCGGTGCTCTCGGCGCTGCCGGAGGGGCCGCCGCTCACGCTCCCGGAGCTCCCGGACGGACGCGGCCCGGTGGGCGTCCCCGGGCGGCCCGGGGACGTGCTGGCCACGAGGAGCGTCGACGGCGTCCGACGGCTGGTCGCGGTCCTGCCCGGCGGGGTCCAGGAGGTGCCCGCGACGGTCGCGGAGGTGCTGCGGGCCCGAGGCGGGGCGGGGCCCCGGGAGGTGGCGCCCGCAGTGGTGGCCGAGGCACCCACCCGGGTGCTGCTCCCGGTGGCGGGATGGCCCGCGGCGACCCCGGAGTGGGCCGCGGGCCCGGTGTGCTCGACCTGGTCGGAGGGCCGGTGGGGGCTCGTCCGGGCGAGCCCCATGCCCGTCCTCTCGAACACCGTCACGGTGGGGTTCGCCGCAGGCGGTACGGCCGTGTTGGCGGGCGGGGGCCCCGTCCGCGCGGTCTCGCCGACGGGCGGCGGGGCGGTGTGGCTCGTGTCGGGATCCGGCGTCGCCTACGGGATCGCGGACCAGGAGACCGCCGACGCGCTCACCCTGGGCCCGATCCCGACCGCCCCCGAGTCCCTCCTCCGGCTCCTCCCCCGCGGCGCGACCCTCTCCGTCACCGAGACCCGCTCGACCCTCGCCCCCTGACGTCAGGCCGTCGGCCGATGTCCGACTCGCGGCCGGTCACGTACGACTCGCGGCCGGTGCTGTGGGACTCGCGGCCGGACGTGTGGGACTCGCGGATCGTCGGCCACCCCACACCCGCGAGTCCCACACCACCGGCCGCGAGTCCCACAGCACCGGCCGCGAGTCGGACGTCCGGGGCGGTCAGGGGCGGAGGCGGCGGGCGAGGGTGGGGGAGGCTGCGGCGAGGATCGAGAGGAGGGCGAGGGCGGTCAGGGGCAGCCAGGCGGGGAAGCGCGGCGCCGGTGCGGACGGCGGGGCCGCGGCGACGACGGCGGGTGGGTCGGGGGCCGAGCCCGGCAGCGGGAGCGCGGTGAGGGCCGCAAGGGGGTCGACGGCCCCGGCACCGACGGCGTCGGACGGGGCGGTGGGGCGCCGGGCCGTGTCGACCAGGCGTTGGGCGACCTCGGCCGCGGTGAGGCTCGGGAAGCGTTGGCGGACGAGGGCCGCGGCTCCGGCGACAACGGGTACGGCGAGGCTCGTCCCCTGCAGGCTCGCCTCGGTCACGCCGGCGCCGGGGGCCAGTGAGCGCAGCGCCGTGCCCCGCGCCGCCAGGTCGACCCAGGGGCCGGGGACCGTGAAGGGCGCGGCGGCGTCCTCGGGGGTCGTCGCACCCACCGCGAGGACGCCGTCGCCCAGCGGGGCACCGGGGGACCACCCCGCCGCGGCGGGGAGCGGCACCTCGCCCGCAGCTCCGGTGCAACCGCCCGAGCCGACGTTCCCGGCCGCCGCAACGACCAGCACGTCCGCGGCCGCAGCGGCGCGCAGGGCTCGCGCCAAGGGCTTTCCGACGGTCTCGGCGCGGGCGGGGTCGAGGCACACCGCCTCACTGACCGTCACCACCGACGCGCCGAGGGCGACCGCTCGGTCGAGCGCCTGGGCCAGCGTCGCGGTGTCCCCGGCGGGCCGCGCTCCGGTCGGTGTCGGCACCGTGAAGGAGGGGCTGGCCTGCCGGATCGCGAGCAGTTCAGCGCCCGGGGCGACCCCGACGACGTCGTCTCGCGGATCGGGCCTGGCGGCCAGGATCCCGGCGACGGCCGTCCCGTGACCATCACAGTCGGTGAGCCCGTCACCGCCGGTGAGGTAGTCGCCGCCACCGGTGAGCCGGGCGAGGCGCGGATGCGGGGTGATCCCGGTGTCGATCACGGCGACGCGGATGCCCGTGCCGTCCGCGAGGTCGTGGGCCTGCTGGAGCGCCAGGCCGCCACCCGGTCCGGTGCCGCCGGGGCCCACGCAGTCCAGCACCTGGCGGATCCCCTGCGTGCCGCCCGGCGCGGCAGGCGTGAGCGCCAGGAACGCGGCCACCAGCGCGGCGCTCGCATTCACGAGGCTCTGACCAGGGTGAACAGCTCCAGCGCGACGACGGCGAGCGGGACGGCGAGTGCGGTGAGCCCGAGCTCGGCGAGGTCCACAGCCCGCCGGACGACCGGGCTGCGCGCCCCTCGCGTCGGACCGACGAGAAGGAGGGCCCCGCCCAGCCCGACGGCGGCGAGAGCCAGTCGCACCGGCGGCGGGGCGGGGACCACCAGGACGGTGCCCGCCGCAGCGAGCAGGGCCGCCACCTGCTGGGCCCGTGCCGGGAGCGCCTCGGCGAACCCCCTGGCGCGCAGGGCGAGTACCGCGCAGACGACCGCGGCGAACGCCGGCCCCCACCCCCCGCCGGCCGACGCGGCGAGCACCGCCCCGCAGGCGGCGACCGCTGCGGTGCCGAGGACGAGCCCCGCGAGATGACCGCGGGCGAGCTCCGCGCCCGGATGGATGCGTGCCTCCGGGGCGGGGGCCGTGAGTCCCGCGAGGCGGAGCGCGCACTTCGGGACCAGGGGTGCGCCGAGCACGACGAGCAACGCGGCGGCGACCCCGACCCGGGCCAGGGAGATGCCGGTGAGCAGGGAGAACGCACCACCGATCGATGCCGTCGTGGTGACGAGAAGGAGGGCGAGGACGGCCGGGGCGACGGTCCGGAGGGCCGCCTGCGCCGCGAAGGCCGCGAGGGTCGCCGCGACGAACGCGGCGAGCACACCGGCCGGCACCGGCCCCGGGACCGCGAGCCAGCCCGCCGCGGCGGCGGGGGGAAGCGCGGCGAGGGCGCGGGCCACCGACTCCCGCCGCCCGCCCCCAGCCCCGCCGCCCCCAGCCCCGCCGCCGCCCGCCCCGACCTCGCCGCCCCGGCCGCCCGAGTCGGCCGGGCCGACCGAGCCGCCCGGGCCGACCCCGATCCCGCCGACCGAGCCGCTGGCACCGACCCCGACCCCGCCGACCGAGCCGCTGGCACCGACCCCGGCCCCGGCGACCCCAGCCCCGCCGACCGAGCCCCCCGCACCGACCCGAGCCGAGCCGGCACCGCTCCTCCCCACCCGCACGAGCAACGCGGCGGCGACCACCACACCGACGCCCGCCGCGACCCACGACCACCCCGCCACGCCGCGCAGGCTCCCGAGCGCCACCGACATCACCGCGACGGCGGCGAGGACACCGGACGCGGAGACGCCGCTCGGCGCCCCTGCCTCGGCCGCGACGGCGGCGGCGAGGGCGCCCGGCACGTCGTCGAGTACCGGTGGAGCGGGGGGTGGGGCGGCGGGGCCGATCCGGAGCAGCTCGCCCTCGACGATCCCGAGCTGGGCGAGCGTGGCCGAGGAGGGCAGGGGGGCGCCGGTCGCGGCGTCCATCCGCCAGGGCACGGCGGCCCGCTCCCCGAGCAGCTCGACGACCATCGGCCCCAGCTCGGCGACCGTCAGGTCGGCGGGCAGCGCCACATCCACAGTGGACGTGGGTCCGAGCACGGTCACCCGCCGGTACGGCTGCACGCCCACCCCATTTCTCCCGAAACGCCCCGCGGGACCCGCGGTCTCGCGCAGTATCGACGCACCGGGCGCCCGCCCGGGGCGTTTCGGGAGAACTCGGGGGGTCCGGTGGGGACGGTGACGGTCCGCAGGCGCCCGCGCGAGGTGCCGCCGATGCCGGCGGGCGAGATCGGTGTGGAGCCGCCGCCCGAGCCGGAGCGCGCGGTCCCGGCGAGCCTGCTCGCCCGCGCGATGCCGGTCGCGATGCTGCTCGGCTCGGTCGGGATCGTGGCCGTGCTGGGGGTGCGGGAGCCGACGTCCTGGGTGTTCGGCGGGATGTTCGCGTTGTCCTCGCTGGGCATGGTGCTGTCCGGCGGCACCTCCCGCGGGGCCGAGCGCACCGCCTCGCTCGACGAGGACCGCCGCGACTACCTGCGCTACCTCGCCGGCCTGCGGCGTCGGGCGGCCGCCGCGGCCCGCGCCCAGCGCCGCAGCCTGGAGCACGTGCACCCGCACCCGGCGGCCTGGCCCGGGGTGCTCGCGGCGGGCAGGCTCTGGGAGCGGGACCCGGCGGACGCGGACTTCGGCGCGGTCCGGATCGGCACCGGTCCGCAGCGGCTGGCCGCGGCGCTCGTGCCGCCCCGCACCGGCCCCGTCGACGCCGTCGAGCCGGTCACCGCGGAGGCGCTACGGCGGGTGCTCGCGGGGTACTCCGTGGTGCCGGACCTGCCCGTCGCGGTGGACTTGCGGGCTTGCTCCGCGGTCTGGCTGGACGGACCGACCGCACAGGCGCGGGGGGTCGCGCGGGCGCTCGTCGTGGGGTTCGCGCTCTGGCACTCGCCCGCCGACGCCCGGGTCGCCGTCCTCGGCGGCGTCGCGTGGGACTGGGTGAAGTGGCTGCCGCACAACGCCCACCCCGTCGAGCAGGACGCGCTCGGCCCGGTCCGCATGCACACCGCGGACGCCGACGAGCTCCGCCGCTGGTGGGCGGCCGATCCCGAACCCCGGCACCTGCTGGTGATCGTGGACGCCGCGGAGGGGCCCGGGGCGTGGGCGGGCGCCGAGGGCGTCACCGTGCTGCGGGTCGGCGTGCGGGCCGGACGGCGGGAGAGCCCGTCCGTCGTGCGGGTCCGGCTGGCCGATCCCACCCCCGTCGAACGGCTCGACGAGCTGTCCGAGGCCGAGGCCCTCGCCGCCGCGCGCAGGCTCGCCCGCTACCGCCCCGAGGGCTCCGACCGGCGGTCCGACCTGGTGGCGCACGGCCTCCCGGACCTGTTGGGGCTCACCGGGTTCGACGCCACCGCCGTGGCGGCGCTGCGGGCCCGCCGCACCCCGGCGGACCGGATGCGGGTGCCGCTCGGGGTGGACGAGGCGGGCCGTCCGCTCGTCGTCGACCTCAAGGAGTCCGCCCTCGGCGGCAGCGGCCCGCACGGGCTCTGCGTGGGTGCCACCGGCTCCGGGAAGTCCGAGCTGCTCAGGGCGCTCGTGGTGGGCCTGGTGCTCGCCCACGGGCCCGAGGAGCTGAACCTGGTGCTCGTCGACTTCAAGGGCGGCGCGACGTTCCTGGGGCTCGGCGGCCTCCCCCACGTCGCCGCCGTGATCACGAACCTCGCCGATGAGCTGTCGCTCGTGGACCGGATGGCGGACGCGGTCACCGGCGAGATCACCCGGCGACAGGAGCTGCTGCGGGCGGCAGGCAACCTGGCGAGCATCGGCGAGTACGAGCAGGCCCGGGCCGCGGACCCGGGGCTGGCGCCGCTGCCGGTGCTGCTCGTCGTCGTCGACGAGTTCTCGGAGCTGGTGGCGCGCAGGCCGGAGCTGGTGGACCTGTTCGTGAGCGTCGGACGGCTGGGCCGCTCGTTGGGGCTGCACCTGCTGCTCGCCTCGCAGCGGCTCGACGAGGGGCGTCTGCGCGGGCTGGAGTCCCACCTCTCCTATCGGATCGCGCTGCGCACCTTCTCGGTCACCGAGTCCCGGGCCGTGCTGGGCGTTCCGGACGCGCACGCCCTGCCACCCGTCCCCGGCGCGGCGATCCTCGCGGCCGGGACCGACCAGCTCGTCCGGTTCCGCGGGGCGTACGTCTCCGGTGCGGCACAGGGGGACCGCGGCCCCGTCGTCCGGCGGGCGCACCGGTTCACCACGGCGCGGGTCGCGGCTGCGGAACCGGTCGTCGCGGCACGGACGACGGCATCGGTGCTGGAGAGCGCGGTGGCGGCGGTCACCGCGCTCGGCGGCCCTGCGGCACACCGGATCTGGCTACCGCCGCTGGACACCTCGCCCCCGCTGGCCGAGCTGCCGGCGGGCGGTGGCCTGCGGACGACGATCGGGCTCGTCGACCGGCCCACCCGGCAGCGGCGGGACCCGGTGGAGATCGACCTGGCGGGCACCGCCGGGCACATCGCCGTCGCCGGCGGACCGCGTTCGGGGAAGTCGACGGCGCTGGGCACCCTCGTGCGCGCCCTGGCCCGCGCGCACACCCCCGCCGACCTCGGCGTGCACGTGCTGGACCTCGGCGGCGGATCCCTTGCGGCACTGGAGGAGCTGCCGCACGTCGGGACCGTCGCGGGGCGGGACCGCCCCGAGCTCGTCCGCCGCACCCTCGCCGAGGTCACCGGCCTGCTCGCCCGGCGCGAGGAGCTGTTCCGCGCCGCGGGGATCGGGTCGATCGCGGAGTTCCGGGCCCGGCGGGCGGCGGGCGAGCTGCCCGCCGAGCCTGCGACGGACGTGCTGCTCGTCGTCGACGGCTACGCGGCGCTCACCGCGGACTGGGCGGGCACCTCATGGTCCACACTGGACGACGCCGCGGCCCGGCTCGCCGCGGTCGCCCACCGGGGCCTGGCCTACGGGGTGCACCTGGCGCTGTCGGTGTCCCGCTGGGGTGAGCTGCGCCCGGCGGTCAAGGACCAGCTCGGGCTGCGACTGGAGCTGCGGTTGGGCGAGCCGGGGGACTCCGAGGTGGACCGCAGGCGGGCGGCCGCGGTCCCCGCGCGTCCCGGTCACGGCCTCGCCCCCGACGGGGACGCGATGGTGCTGGCCACCGGGACGGCTCCGGCCGCGGCAGGCCCCCCGTTCCCGCCGGTGCGGGTGCTGCCGGCGACGGTCGCCGCGGAGCCGTTGTGGCACGACGAGGGGACCGTGCCGCTGGGGGTGGAGGAGGAGGGCCTGACGGTCGTCGGGCTGGACGAGCCGCACCTGCTCTGCCTCGGGGACGGGCGCAGCGGCAAGACCTCGCTGCTGCGCACGCTGGGCCGCGGCCTGGCCGCGCGGTACCCGCCGGAGCGGCTGCGGATGGTCGTCGTCGACCCGCGGCGCACCCTGCTCGGGGAGCTCCCGGCCGAGCACGTGCTGGCCCACGTCGCCGCGGACACCGTCGCGCCCGCGGTGGCGGATCTCGTGGAGTCGTTGCGGCGCAGGCTCCCCGGCCCGGATCTGACCGCCGAGCGGCTCCGGGCGCGGGACTGGTGGTCCGGGCCCGAGGTCCTCGTGCTCGTCGACGACCACGACCTCGTGCCCTCGGGGGCGTTGTCCCCCGTGGCCGAGCTGCTTGCGCACGGGGCGGACGTCGGGCTGCGGCTGGTGCTCGCCCGGCGCGTGGGTGGGACCGGGCGCGCGCTGTTCGACCCGGTGCTGGCGCGGCTGCGCGAGCTCGGCGGACCCGCCCTGCTGCTGGACGGCAGCCCGGACGAGGGCCCGCTCGTCGGGGCGGTCCGAGCCGCGCCGCAACCGCCCGGCCGCGGCCTGTTGGTGGACCGGGCCCACGGCACCCGGTTGGTGCAGCTGGCCCGGTGGGGCGCGTGACGGTGCTGGTGGTGGCGGCCGGCCGGGTCGTCGAGGTGCGGGAGGAGGGGGTGGTGCGGCTCGGCAGGCTGCCCACCGGCGGCGACCCGCGGATGCTGCGGCCGGGGGCGCGGGTGGTCCAGGCCGAGCTGCCCGCGGGGATCGTCGACATCGGCGAGACGGGGACGCGGGTGGGCGGGCGCGTGATCGGGGTCGGTGGGCGGGACCTCGACGCCGCGGTGCGCGCGCTGCTGCCGGGGGAGGTGGCCCCGGAGGACGTCCGCACGGTGCGCGAGGCGCTCTCGCTGTGCCCGGCGGGGCGCGTGACGACGTCCGAGGGGCCGGTACGGGTCACCGCCGAGCAGGTCCGGGAGGCGATCACCCCGCTGCTGGCGCGGGTCGTCGAGGCGCTCCCGCGGGACGTCCCGCTGCTGCTGACGGGCGGGGTGGCGCGGACGCCCCTGCTCGCCGAGCTGTGCGACGCCACCGGGCGGACGGTCGCCGTCGCGCCCCGGCCGGAGTGGGCGGTGGTCGACCGGGCGGCCCACGCCGTCCGAGGGGCCGGCCCCTCGGCGACCGCGAGTCCCCCTCCCCGCCCGTTCCTCGAAGTCCCCCCGCCACCCCGGCGCCGGCGCCCCCGGCGCGTCGCGGCGGCGGCCGCGGGCCTGCTCGTCGGGCTGGGGCTGCTCGGGATCGGGACGCTCCTGCCGGTGCCCGCGGAGGGGCTCGTCGCGCACGGGTTCCGGATCGCCGTGCCCGCGGGGTGGGCGCACGTCGGCGGGGACCCCGAGCGGCGGCGGGTCCTGCTGGCGCCGCGCGACACCCCCGACGGCAGCGCGCTCGTCGTGGTGGAGCGGACCCCGCTCGGGTACGACGCCGGTCTCGAACCCGCCCGCGCGGCCGCGGAGCTGCGCGCCCGGCACGCCGCGGCAGGCGGGTCGGTGTCCGCGCTGCGGGTCGACGGCGGCTGGGTCCGCTACCGGGAGGGACCCGTCGAGTGGGCGGTGCGGTTCGAGGGGACCGACGAGCTCGCCGTCGGCTGTCGGGCCCCGGCGGCCGAGGCGGCGTGCGCGCTGGTCCGGGACTCGCTCGGACTCGCCTGATTCACCATCGCGAACTCCTGTCCCGGGAACGCGCCCCCGCGGCGCACCGGTCCGGCACCCTGCGGGCACCGACGGAGGAGGAGTCATGACCAGTGGGTTCGGCACCACGACCGAGGAGATGGCGCGCGCGGGCCGCCAGGTCCTCAGCACGGACGAGCAGGTGCAGAGCGAGCTCGCCGCGCTGCGCGGGCAGCTGGCCCCGCTCGCGGGCGCGTGGCGGGGCGAGGCGGCGGTGGCGTTCGACGGGCTGATGGCCCGCTGGGACTCCGACGCCCGGGCCCTCTCGACGGCGCTGCGCGGGATCGGCGAGGCGATCATCGGCTCGGGGACGAGCTACCAGCAGGCCGAGGACGACGGGTCCGCGGGCCTGTCCGCGATCCGCGCGGCGCTGGGCTGAGCGCGATGGGGGAGATCAAGGTCACCTTCGGCGAGCTGGCCGCGGCGCAGACCGCCGTCGCCGGGACGGCGTCGCGCATCAGCGCCCGACTCGACGACCTCAAGCGCGAGCTCGCCCCGCTCGTCGCGACCTGGGAGGGGCAGGCGGCCACGGACTACGCCGCCCGGCAGCGCCAGTGGGACTCCGCCGCCGCCGACCTCGCCGCCGTGCTCGCCCGCATCGGCGCGGCGCTCGGGCAGGCCAACGAGGGGTATCGGCAGGTGGAACAGGCCAACGCGAGGCGGTGGGCCTAGGGCGTGTAACCTCACCCGACAGGGCCTCCGTGGTTCGGAGGGGGCGTTGTGACCTCCCTTCCGGGCGACGGGTACCCTGACTGTTCGTTGTGCGACGGGTGGAGACCCGTGCCGTCGTCCCCCCGGGGTCGGTCGGTCGGCGTCCGCACCGGCGCACGAGCGCCGCGACACAGTGAGACAGCGAGACTGACTTTTCAGGCAGCTCCGAGCCCGAGAACGACGAGGTAGACCCGTGCCCACGTACAGCCCCAAGCCCGGCGAGATCATCCGTGCCTGGCACGTGATCGACGCCACCGACGTGGTGCTCGGTCGCCTGGCCACCCATGCCGCCACGCTGCTGCGTGGCAAGCACAAGCCCACCTACGCCCCGCACATGGACACCGGCGACTTCGTCGTCATCGTCAACGCGGAGAAGATCGCGGTCTCGGGCAACAAGCGGGACGACAAGTTCGTCTACCGGCACTCGGGCTTCCCGGGTGGCCTCAAGCAGCGCTCGGTCGGCGAGATGATCGAGTCGCACCCGGACCGGCTGGTCGAGAAGGCCGTCAAGGGCATGCTGCCGAAGAACCGGCTCGGCCGGGCCATGGCCAAGAAGCTGAAGGTCTACGCAGGCCCGTCGCACCCGCACACGGCGCAGCAGCCGCAGCCGTTCGAGATCAAGCAGGTCGCGCAGTGACCAACCCCGAGAGCACCGAAGAGGGACAGAGCGTGAGCACCCCCGAGTCCGCCGACCAGGAGGTCTACGCCTCTGAGGACGGCACCACGGCGGCCGAGCCGCTGGACTACACCATCGGCGACGCCGCGGCGTTCGAGGCCGAGGACGAGGGCGAGACCGTCGCGGACGAGTTCGCCGTCGAGGCCCCGATCGTGTCGGACCGCCCGGTCCAGACCGTCGGCCGCCGCAAGGAGGCCGTCGTCCGGGTCCGCCTGGTCGCCGGTTCCGGCAAGTTCACGCTGAACGGGAAGTCCCTCGAGACCTACTTCCCGAACAAGCTGCACCAGCAGCTCATCAAGGAGCCGCTGGTCCTGCTCGAGAAGACCGAGCGCTTCGACATCTTCGCCAACCTCAACGGCGGGGGCACCTCCGGGCAGGCGGGCGCGCTGCGCCTGGCGATCGCCCGCGCGCTGATCGAGGTGGACGCCGAGGACCGCCCGCCGCTGAAGAAGGCCGGCTTCCTCACCCGCGACGCCCGCGCCACCGAGCGCAAGAAGTACGGCCTCAAGAAGGCCCGCAAGGCGCCTCAGTACTCGAAGCGCTGATCTCCGCGCGGATGCGTCGACTCTTCGGAACCGACGGCGTCCGAGGCCTGGCCAACGGCGAGCTCCTCACCCCGGAGCTCGCCGTCGCCGTGTCCGCCTCGGCCGCCCGTGTCCTCGCGGCCGGTGCGGAGCGCCCGGTCGTGCTCGTCGGGCGGGACCCGCGGGCCAGCGGCGAGATGCTGGAGGCCGCCGTCGTCGCCGGGCTGGCCTCGGCGGGCGCGGACGCGGTGCGCCTCGGCGTGCTGCCCACCCCGGCCCTCGCCTACCTCGTCGCCGAGCTGGGCGCCGACCTCGGCGTGATGATCTCCGCGTCGCACAACGCGATGCCGGACAACGGGCTCAAGCTCTTCGCCGCGGGCGGGCACAAACTGCCGGACGCGCTGGAGCTCGAGATCGAACAGGGTCTGACCTGGTCCGGTACCCGTCCCACGGGGGCCGCGGTCGGGCGCGTGCGGGACCTGCCCGATGCCGTCGAGCGGTACGTGGCGCACCTCGTGTCCGCGACGCCGCGCTCGCTCGCCGGGGTGCGGGTGGTCGTCGACTGCGCGCACGGTGCCGCGTCCGAGGCCGCGCCCGCGGCGTACGCGAAGGCGGGGGCGGACGTCGTCGCGCTGCATGCGGCGCCGGACGGGCTGAACATCAACGACGGCGTCGGCTCCACGCACATGGACGCGCTCCGCGCGGCGGTCGTCCGCGAGGGGGCCGACCTGGGGATCGCGCACGACGGGGACGCGGACCGCTGTCTGGCCGTGGACGCCACCGGCCGCATCGTGGACGGGGACCAGATCATGGCCGTCCTCGCGCTGGCGATGCGGGAGTCCGGCGAGCTCGTCTCGGACACGCTCGTGGCGACGGTGATGAGCAACCTGGGGCTCAGGCTCGCGATGACGGAGGCCGGGATCACCCTGCGCACCACCGCCGTCGGGGACCGGTACGTGCTGGAGGACCTGCGCGAGCACGGGTTCAGCCTCGGCGGGGAGCAGTCCGGGCACGTCGTCCTGCCCCGGTACGCGACGACCGGCGACGGCCTCCTCACGGCCCTGCGGCTGATGGCGCGCGTCGCCGAGACGGGGCGATCGCTGGCGGACCTCGCCTCGGTCGTGACGGTCCTGCCGCAGGTCCTGCAGAACGTGCGGGTCGCGGACAAGGAGGCGGTCGCGCGGTCGGCGGCGGTCGCGGAGGCGGTCGCGCAGGCGGAGGCGGAGCTGGGCTCCACCGGCCGGGTCCTGCTGCGCCCGTCGGGCACGGAACAGCTGGTCAGGGTGATGGTCGAGGCCCCCACGGAGGCCGAGGCGGAGCGCGTGGCCACTCGCCTCTGCGAGGTCGTCGCCCGCACCCCCTGACCCGCGAGTCCCACACCCCCGGCCGCGAGTCCCACATCACCGGCCGCGAGTCGGAC
>Ga0207641_10003356_pt1 | contig 14232 bp, 24 predicted proteins | sample KBSSwiS62_FD_184306 | JGI IMG/M metagenome (GOLD analysis project Ga0207641, IMG submission 184306) | Switchgrass rhizosphere microbial communities from Kellogg Biological Station, Michigan, USA - KBS Switchgrass S6-2 (SPAdes) (version 2) | ecosystem: Host-associated > Plants > Roots >... | reverse complement strand
GGAGGACAGCACAGTGGCGAAGGCGAAGTTCGAGCGGACCAAGCCGCACGTCAACATCGGCACGATCGGTCACATCGACCACGGCAAGACCACGCTGACGGCGGCCATCACCAAGGTCCTGCACGACAAGTACCCGGACCTCAACGAGGCCTCGGCGTTCGAGAACATCGACAAGGCTCCCGAGGAGCGCCAGCGCGGGATCACCATCTCGATCGCGCACGTCGAGTACCAGACCGAGAAGCGGCACTACGCGCACGTCGACTGCCCCGGTCACGCCGACTACATCAAGAACATGATCACCGGTGCGGCGCAGATGGACGGCGCCATCCTGGTGGTCGCGGCGACCGACGGCCCGATGCCGCAGACGCGCGAGCACGTGCTGCTCGCCCGCCAGGTCGGCGTGCCGTACATCGTGGTGGCCCTGAACAAGGCCGACATGGTGGACGACGAGGAGATCCTGGAGCTCGTCGAGCTCGAGGTCCGTGAGCTCCTGTCCTCGCAGGACTACCCGGGCGACGACCTGCCGATCGTCCGCGTCTCGGCGCTGAAGGCGCTCGAGGGCGACAAGGAGTGGGGCGACAAGCTCCTCGGCCTGATGGACGCCGTCGACGAGTCGGTCCCGGAGCCGGAGCGGGACACCGAGAAGCCGTTCCTCATGCCCGTCGAGGACGTCTTCACGATCACCGGGCGCGGCACGGTCGTCACCGGCCGTATCGAGCGCGGCATCGTCAAGGTCAACGAGACCGTCGAGATCGTCGGCATCCGCGAGAAGAGCACCACGACCACCGTCACCGGTGTCGAGATGTTCCGCAAGATCCTCGACGAGGGTCGCGCGGGTGAGAACGTCGGTCTGCTGCTGCGCGGCATCAAGCGCGAGGACGTCGAGCGCGGCCAGGTCGTCGTGAAGCCGAACTCGATCACCCCGCACACCGAGTTCGAGGCCCAGGTCTACATCCTGGGCAAGGACGAGGGCGGCCGTCACACGCCGTTCTTCAACAACTACCGTCCGCAGTTCTACTTCCGGACGACGGACGTGACCGGCGTGGTGACCCTCCCGCAGGGCACCGAGATGGTCATGCCGGGTGACAACACGGAGATCAGCGTCCAGCTGATCCAACCCATCGCCATGGAGGAGGGCCTCCAGCTCGCCATCCGTGAGGGTGGGCGGACCGTGGGCGCCGGCCAGGTCACCAAGATCATCAAGTAGGACCCTCCGCGGCCCGTGTCCCCTGGTGGGGGCACGGGCCGCACCCCGGTCGAGGGTGCCCGTCTCGCATGTGGCATCCTTGACGGGTTGCGCGCGACGGGCGGGCACGCGGAAGTCGGTTCCCGATACTCCGTGAGTCTCCTGGAAGCGCCGACCCCGGAGTTGAAGTGCGGCCCCCTGGGGGCCGCCACGGTGACCCGGGGACCGGTGTGCGGGTAGTAGGGCGACACGCCCGACCTCGTGGACCGGAGCCCACTGCGTGAGACCTGAACAGAGCGCGGACGTACGAGATCCGCATGGATGCCCCGGCGAGAGCCTGTGCGCGTCGATGCCGTGCGAGCGACCTGGTCGGGGCTCCTCGGGGGGTGACCACCCGGAGACACCGTTAATGCAGCGGCAGGAAGAAGAGGACGACCCACGACCATGGCGGGACAGAAGATCCGCATCAGGCTCAAGGCCTACGACCACGAGGCAATCGACGCGTCTGCTCGCAAGATCGTGGAGACGGTGACGCGTACCGGTGCCCGTGTCGTCGGCCCTGTGCCGCTGCCGACCGAGAAGAACGTGTACTGCGTCATCCGCTCGCCGCACAAGTACAAGGACTCGCGCGAGCACTTCGAGATGCGCACGCACAAGCGGCTGATCGACATCCTCGACCCGACGCCGAAGACGGTCGACGCGCTCATGCGCATCGACCTCCCCGCCTCGGTCGACGTCAACATCCAGTAGGGCACCGATGAGCGACAGGCAGATCACCGGGATCCTCGGGCGCAAGCTCGGGATGACCCAGGTATTCGACGAGAACAACCGCGTTGTTCCGGTCACCGTGGTCCAGGCCGGGCCGAACGTCGTGACCCAGATCCGCTCCCAGGAGACGGACGGGTACGCCGCGGTCCAGCTCGCCTTCGGTGCGATCGACCCCCGCAAGGTGAACAAGCCGGAGGGCGGTCACTTCGCCAAGGCGGGCGTGACCCCTCGGCGCTTCACCGTGGAGCTCCGCACGACGGACGCGGCCGACTACGAGCTCGGCCAGGAGATCACCGCCGAGGCCTTCGAGGCCGGCGCCGTGGTCGACGTCGTCGGCACCACCAAGGGCAAGGGCTACGCGGGTGTCATGAAGCGGCACGGCTTCAAGGGTCTGGGCGCCTCGCACGGCACCCAGCGCAAGCACCGCTCGCCGGGCTCGATCGGCGGGTGCGCCACCCCCGGCCGCGTCTTCAAGGGCGTCCGGATGGCGGGCCGCATGGGCCACGTCCGGCAGACCACGCAGAACCTGAAGATCCACCGCGTCGACGCCGAGCGCGGGCTGCTGCTCATCAAGGGTGCCGTGCCCGGCCCCAGGGGCGGCCTCGTCGTGGTGAAGAGCGCCGCGAAGGGTGGTGCGAAGTAATGGCCACCGAGAACAGCACCGTCGTCGTCGACGCCACGGGCAAGGAGACCGGCTCGGTCGAGCTTCCGGCGCACGTCTTCGACGTGACCGCGAACATCCCGCTGATGCACCAGGTCGTCGTGGCCCAGCAGGCCGCGGCCCGCCAGGGCACGCACGACACGAAGACCCGGGGCGAGGTCCGCGGTGGCGGCAAGAAGCCGTACCGCCAGAAGGGCACCGGTCGCGCCCGCCAGGGCTCGACGCGCGCGCCGCAGTTCGCGGGCGGTGGCATCGTCCACGGGCCGACGCCGCGGGACTACACCCAGCGGACCCCGAAGAAGATGAAGGCCGCCGCGCTGCGTGGCGCCCTCTCGGACCGGGCCCGCGCCGGGCTCGTGCACGTGGTCTCCGGTCTCGTCGAGGGGGACACCCCCTCCACCAAGTCCGCCCGCCAGGCCATCGCGGCCGTCGCGGGTGCGGGCACCCGGGTGCTCGCGGTCGTCGACCGCGACGACACGGTCAACCTGCTGAGCCTGCGCAACCTCCCCGAGGTGCACCTGATCGCGCCGGACCAGCTGAACACCTACGACGTGCTCGTCAACGAGGCCGTCGTGTTCACGCAGGCCTCGCTGGACGCGTTCCTCGCCGGCCCGATCGCGGTGAAGAGCAAGCGTGCGGAGAAGGAGGAGTCGAAGTGATCCCCGACCCGCGCGACATCCTGCTCGCGCCGGTGGTGTCCGAGAAGAGCTACGGCCTGCTGGACGGCAAGCAGTACACCTTCCTGGTCCGCCCGGACGCGAACAAGACCCAGATCAAGATCGCTGTGGAGCAGGTGTTCGGGGTGAAGGTCGTCAGCGTGAACACGCTGAACCGCCCCGGCAAGCGCAAGCGCGCCCGCACCGGCTACGGCAAGCGCAAGGACACCAAGCGCGCGATCGTCACGCTCTCCGAGGAGAGCAAGGACATCGACGTCTTCGGTGCCCGGGCGAGCTGAGGGATAGAGCTGACTCATGGGTATCCGTAAGTACAAGCCGACCACTCCCGGCCGCCGCGGCTCCAGCGTCTCCGACTTCGCGGAGATCACCCGCGACCAGCCGGAGAAGTCGCTGGTCCGTCCGCTGCACGGCAAGGGCGGCCGCAACGCGCACGGCAAGGTCACCACCCGCCACCAGGGCGGCGGCCACAAACGTGCCTACCGCCTGATCGACTTCCGGCGGAACGACAAGGACGGCATCCCGGCCACCGTCGCGCACATCGAGTACGACCCCAACCGGACGTCGCGCATCGCGCTGCTGCACTACGCGGACGGCGAGAAGCGCTACATCATCGCCCCCGCGAAGCTGAAGCAGGGCGACAAGGTCGAGGCCGGTCCCCGTGCCGACATCAAGGTCGGGAACGCGCTGCCGCTGCGCAACATCCCCACCGGCACCGTGGTGCACGCGATCGAGCTCCGCCCCGGGGGCGGCGCGAAGATCGCCCGCTCGGCGGGCTCCAGCGTGCAGCTGGTGGCGAAGGACGGCCCCTACGCGCAGCTGCGCATGCCGTCCGGCGAGATCCGCAACGTCGACGTGCGCTGCCGCGCCACCGTCGGCGAGGTGGGCAACGCCGAGCACTCCAACATCAACTGGGGCAAGGCGGGCCGCATGCGGTGGAAGGGCAAGCGCCCCACCGTCCGCGGTGTCGCCATGAACCCGGTCGACCACCCGCACGGTGGTGGTGAGGGGAAGACCTCCGGTGGTCGCCACCCGGTCAACCCCGCGGGCAAGCCCGAGGGCCGCACCCGCCGCACCAAGCCGTCCGACAAGTTGATCGTCCGCCGGCGCCGTACCGGCAAGAAGCGCTGAGCAGGGAGGTTAAGACATGCCGCGCAGCCTGAAGAAGGGCCCGTTCGTGGACGACCACCTGCTCAAGAAGGTGGACGCCCTCAACGAGTCCGGCAAGAAGACCGTCATCCGCACCTGGAGCCGTCGGTCGACCATCATCCCGGACATGATCGGCCACACGATCGCCGTGCACGACGGGCGCAAGCACGTCCCGGTGTTCGTGTCGGACTCGATGGTCGGCCACAAGCTGGGGGAGTTCGCTCCCACCCGCACGTTCCGTGGCCACATCAAGGACGACCGCAAAGCGCGTCGGCGCTGAGCGGACCGAGTAGCAGCGTAAGGAGAGGTGGAGAACAGCATGGCTGACACAGCCAGCAGCACCGCCGACGCCGCGCTCGAGCCCGCTCGAGCGCTGGCGAAGGCGCGGTTCGTGCGCATGTCGCCGACCAAGTGCCGCCGCGTCGTGGACCTGGTCCGCGGCCTGCCGGTGAACGAGGCCCTCGCGATCCTGCGGTACTCGCCGCAGGCCGCCGCGGAGCCCGTGGCCAAGGTCGTGGCGTCCGCCGCGGCCAACGCCGAGAACAACTTCGACCTGGACCCGGAGACCCTCGTGGTCGCCGTCGCCATGGTCGACGAGGGGCCGACGCTCAAGCGGATCCGGCCGCGCGCCCAGGGGCGTGCGTACCGCATCCGCAAGCGGACGAGCCACATCACCATCGAGGTCGAGTCCGTGCCCGCGAAGACGACCGGTCGCCGTGGCGCGACCGGGGACGGCGGCCGGCGGAGCCGGCGGGGTGGGTCAAGCGCAGGGAGGGCCCGCTGATGGGGCAGAAGATCAACCCGCACGGCTTCCGCCTCGGCATCACCACGGACTGGAAGTCCCGCTGGTACGCCGACAAGCAGTACGCCGAGTACGTGAAGGAGGACGTCGAGATCCGCCGCATGCTCTCCAAGGGCATGGAGCGGGCCGGCATCTCCAAGGTCGAGATCGAGCGCACCCGGGACCGCGTGCGGGTGGACATCCACACCGCGCGCCCGGGCATCGTGATCGGGCGCCGCGGCGCCGAGGCCGACCGCATCCGGGGTAACCTCGAGAAGCTCACCCGCAAGCAGGTGCAGCTGAACATCCTCGAGGTCAAGAACGCGGAGTCGAACGCACAGCTCGTGGCGCAGGGCGTCGCCGAGCAGCTGTCGAACCGCGTGGCCTTCCGCCGGGCGATGCGCAAGGCGATCCAGTCGGCCATGCGCAGCCCGCAGGTCAAGGGCATCCGGGTGCAGTGCTCGGGCCGTCTCGGCGGCGCCGAGATGTCCCGCTCGGAGTTCTACCGCGAGGGTCGCGTCCCGCTGCACACGCTGCGCGCGGACATCGACTACGGCCTCTTCGAGGCGCGCACCACCTTCGGCCGGATCGGCGTGAAGGTGTGGATCTACAAGGGTGACGTCGTCGGTGGCCGCCGCGAGGGCGCCCCCGCCGCCGAGGCCCCGGGTCGCGGCCCGCGCCGCGAGCGCCCGGCCCGCCGGCGTTCGGGTGCCTCGGGCACCACGGCGACCAGCACGGACGCCGGGCGCGCCGCCGCCGAGCAGTCGACCGGCACCACGACCGCCGTCGCGGACGCGCCGGCCGAGAACTCCGGGGAGAGCTGAGCCATGCTGATCCCCCGCAAGGTGAAGCACCGCAAGCAGCACCGTCCGCACCGGACGGGCGCGTCGACCGGTGGCACGCGGGTCACGTTCGGCGACTTCGGCATCCAGGCGCTGGAGCCTGCCTACGTCACCAACCGCCAGATCGAGTCGGCGCGTATCGCGATCAACCGGCACATCAAGCGTGGTGGCAAGGTCTGGATCAACGTCTTCCCGGACCGCCCGCTGACGAAGAAGCCCGCCGAGACCCGCATGGGCTCCGGCAAGGGGTCGCCCGAGAAGTGGGTGACCAACGTGAAGCCCGGCCGGGTGCTCTTCGAGATGAGCTACCCCAACGAGGAGCTTGCCCGCGAGGCCCTGCGTCGCGCGATCCACAAGCTGCCCATGAAGTGCCGGATCGTGACCCGTGAGGGTGGTGACATCTGATGGCGGCCACCACTGCTGCCGAGCTGCGTGAGCTGACCGACGAGGAGCTCGTGCTGCGGGTCAAGGAGGCGAAGGAGGAGCTGTTCAACCTCCGCTTCCAGATGGCGACCGGGCAGCTGGACAACAACCGGCGGCTGCGTACCGTCCGGCACGACATCGCGCGGATCTACACGGTCATGCGCGAGCGCGAGCTGGGCCTGTCGGCCGCACCGAGCGACGACGAGGGCGCGGCATGAGCGAGAGCACGACGAGCACGCGCGGGGAGCGGAAGGTCCGTGAGGGCCTGGTCGTGTCCGACAAGATGGACAAGACCATCGTGGTCACTCTCGAGGACCGCGTGAAGCACCCGCTGTACGGCAAGGTCATCCGGCGGACCAGCAAGGTCAAGGCGCACGACGAGGCCAACTCGGCAGGCGTCGGCGACCGCGTCCGGCTGATGGAGACCCGGCCGCTGTCGGCCACCAAGCGGTGGCGGCTGGTCGAGATCCTGGAGAAGGCGAAGTGATCCAGCAGGAGTCGCGGCTGCGCGTCGCCGACAACACCGGTGCCAAGGAGATCCTGTGCATCCGGGTGCTGGGCGGTTCGGCGCGGCGCTACGCGGGGATCGGCGACACCATCGTCGCCACCGTCAAGGACGCGATCCCCGCCGCCGGTGTGAAGCGCGGTGACGTCGTCAAGGCCGTCATCGTCCGCACCGTCAAGGAGCGGCGCCGCCCGGACGGCAGCTACATCCGGTTCGACGAGAACGCCGCCGTCCTGATCAAGGACAACGGTGAGCCGCGGGGGACCCGCATCTTCGGTCCGGTCGGGCGCGAGCTGCGCGACCGGAAGTTCATGAAGATCATCTCCCTCGCGCCGGAGGTGCTCTGACATGAAGGTGAAGAAGGGCGACACGGTCCTCGTCATCGCCGGCAAGGACAAGGGCGCGAAGGGGAAGGTCATCCAGGCCTACCCGGACCGCGACCGGGTCCTCGTCGAGGGCGTGAACCGGATCAAGAAGCACACGCGGGTGAGCCAGAACCAGCGGGGCGCGCAGTCCGGCGGGATCGTCACCCAGGAGGCGCCCATCCACGTCTCGAACGTGATGGTCGTCGACTCGGACGGCAAGCCCACGCGCGTCGGCAAGAAGCTGGTCGAGGCTGAGGACGGCGGCAAGGCGCGCCGGGTTCGGATCTCCCGCAAGTCCGGGAAGGAGATCTGAGCATGACCACGGCTGAGAAGGTCAACCCGCGCCTCAAGCAGCGCTACCTCGACGAGATCAAGGGCGAGCTCCAGAAGGAGTTCTCCTACGGCAACGTCATGCAGATCCCGGGCGTGACCAAGGTCGTCGTCAACATGGGTGTCGGGGACGCGGCGCGCGACTCCAAGCTCATCGACGGCGCCGTGCGGGACCTGGCCACCATCACCGGCCAGAAGCCGCAGGTCCGCCGGGCCACCAAGTCCATCGCGCAGTTCAAGCTGCGCGAGGGCATGCCGATCGGCGCGAAGGTCACCCTGCGCAACGACCGGATGTGGGAGTTCCTGGACCGGCTGCTGACGATCGCGCTGCCGCGTATCCGCGACTTCCGTGGCCTCTCGTCGACGCAGTTCGACGGCCGGGGCAACTACACCTTCGGTCTCACGGAGCAGAGCATGTTCCACGAGATCGACCCGGACTCCATCGACCGGCCGCGTGGCATGGACATCACCGTCGTGACCACGGCGACCACGGACGAGGAAGGCCGGGCGCTCCTGCGCCGGCTCGGCTTCCCCTTCAAGGAGAACTGAGAAGATGGCGAAGAAGGCGCTGAAGATCAAGGCCGCCAGGACCCCGAAGTTCAAGGTGCGCGGCTACACCCGCTGCCAGAAGTGCGGGCGCCCGCGCGCGGTCCTGCGCAAGTTCGGCCTCTGCCGGGTGTGCGTCCGCGAGATGGCGCACGCCGGCGAGCTGCCGGGCGTCAGCAAGAGCAGCTGGTAGAAGACCAGCTGTCGTTTCGTTCGCCGAAGGCCCACCGAAACCGGGAACCACGGCGGGGAAGAGACACCGATTATGACGATGACCGATCCGATCGCAGACATGCTGACTCGTCTGCGGAACGCGAACTCGGCCTATCACGACCAGGTCGTGATGCCGCACTCCAAGCTGAAGGTCGCCATTGCGGAGATCCTGCAGAAGGAGGGCTACATCGCGAGCCACCACACCGAGGACGCCGAGGTCGGCAAGTCCCTGGTTGTCGAGCTCAAGTACGGCCGCAACCGCGAGCGCAGCGTCGCCGGGCTGCGCCGGGTCTCGAAGCCGGGTCTGCGGGTCTACGCGAAGTCGACCAACCTGCCGCGCGTCCTCGGCGGCCTGGGCATCGCGATCATCTCGACGAGCCAGGGCCTCATGACGGACAAGCAGGCGTACCGGAGCGGCGTGGGCGGGGAAGTCCTCGCCTACGTCTGGTGAGAGGGGAGTAGCGAATGTCCCGCATCGGGAAGCTGCCGATCACCGTTCCGGCCGGCGTCGACGTCACGATCGACGGCCAGACCGTCACGGTCAAGGGGCCCAAGGGCACCCTGTCCCACACCGTCATCGCGCCGATCACGGTCGCGCTGAACGACGGCGTCGTCTCGGTCGAGCGGCCGGACGACGAGCGGAGGACCAAGGCCTACCACGGCCTGTCGCGGACCTTGGTGAACAACCTCGTCGAGGGTGTCACCAAGGGCTACGAGAAGAAGCTCGAGATCGTCGGCGTCGGTTACCGCGTCGCGCTCAAGGGCCGCAACCTCGAGTTCGCCCTGGGCTTCTCGCACCCCGTCGTCGTGGAGCCCGCCGAGGGCATCACCTTCGCCGTCGAGTCCCCGACCAAGTTCTCGGTCGCCGGGATCGACAAGCAGCTGGTGGGCGAGACCGCGGCGAACATCCGCAAGATCCGCAAGCCGGAGCCCTACAAGGGCAAGGGCGTGCGGTACGCCGGCGAGAACGTCCGCCGCAAGGTCGGGAAGACGGGTAAGTAAGCCATGGCCGAGACCATTTCTGCGAACGCCAAGAAGCGCACCGGTTCGCGGGTGTCCGCCACCCGTCGGCGCGGGATCACCCGCCGCCACGCCCGGCTGCGCAAGAAGATCAGCGGGAGCCCGGAGCGGCCGCGGCTGGCCGTCAAGCGGAGCTCGCGCCACCTGCACGTCCAGCTGATCGACGACGTCGCGGGCCACACCCTGGCCCACGCGTCGACGCTCGACGCGGACGTCGCCGCGCTCGAGGGCGACAAGAAGGCCAAGGCCGCCAAGGTCGGCGAGCTCATCGCCACCCGGGCCAAGGCCGCGGGCATCGACGCGGTCGTGTTCGACCACGGTGGCTTCGGCTACCAGGGTCGGATCGCGGCGCTCGCCGACGCCGCCCGCGAGGGAGGCCTGAAGTTCTGATGGTGAAGTACATGCGGACGACCTGCTTGCAGGGTCGGACCATTGACAGGGAAGGGACCGTCTGATGCCGGGACGTACGCGGCGCGAGGGCGGTGGACCCGGCGGCAACAACGACCGCCGGGACCGCCGTGACGGAGGCCGTGGCGGGGCGGCCCAGGACAAGACCCCGTACATCGAGCGGCTCGTCACGATCAACCGTGTCGCCAAGGTCGTGAAGGGCGGTCGTCGCTTCAGCTTCACCGCACTCATGATCGTCGGCGACGGCGACGGCCTGGTCGGAGTGGGCTACGGCAAGGCCAAGGAGGTCCCGGCCGCGATCGCCAAGGGCGTCGAGGAGGCGAAGAAGAACTTCTTCCGCGTCCCCCGCATCGGCGGCACGATCGTGCACCGGGTCCAGGGCGAGGCGGCGGCGGGCGTGGTCATGCTGCGCCCGGCCAGCCCCGGTACCGGTGTCATCGCCGGTGGCCCGGTCCGCGCGGTGCTGGAGTGCGCGGGCATCCACGACGTGCTCTCGAAGTCGCTCGGCTCCGACAACGCGATCAACGTCGTGCACGCCACGGTGGCCGCGCTGAAGCAGATCCAGCGGCCCGAGGAGGTGGCGGCCCGTCGCGGTCTGCCGCTCGAGGACGTCGCACCCGCGTCGATGCTGCGTGCTCGGGCCGAGGCGGCCCAGGCTGCGAGGGCGTGATGGCTGAGAAGAAGCTGCGTGTCACGCAGATCAAGTCCGGCATCGGCGGCCAGCGCAACCAGCGCGAGACCCTGAAGGCCCTCGGCCTGCGCAAGATCCGCCAGTCCCAGGAGTGGCCGGACACCCAGCAGGTCCGGGGCCTGATCAACACCGTGCGTCACCTGGTGACGGTGGAGGAGGTGAGTTCCTGATGAGCGAGACGATCAAGGTTCACCACCTGCGTCCGGCTCCCGGTGCCAAGACCGCGAAGACCCGCGTGGGTCGCGGTGAGGGCTCCAAGGGCAAGACGGCCGGTCGCGGTACCAAGGGCACCAAGGCCCGCAAGACCGTGTCCCCGGCCTTCGAGGGCGGGCAGATGCCGCTGCACATGCGGCTGCCCAAGCTCAAGGGCTTCAAGAACCGGTTCCGGGTCGAGTACCAGGTCGTGAACGTCGGCGACCTGGCGGTGCTCTTCCCGAAGGGCGGCGAGGTGACCCCCGAGGCCCTCGTCGAGGCCGGCGCGGTCCGCAAGGGCCACCCGGTCAAGGTGCTCGGCAACGGGGACCTGGACGGTGTGAAGCTCACCGTCAGCGCGCACGCCTTCTCCGGCTCCGCCAAGGAGAAGATCGCGGCTGCCGGCGGCACCACCAGCGAACTGTAAAGAGGTTCCACAGGCGACGCCGTCCGTGCGGTCGGCCCCGGTAGGGGCGGCCGAACGGGCGGCGTCGTCGCTGTTACAGTCGGCTCCCGACCTGCACGTCTCGTGCGGTCGTAGACCAGGAGGATCACCGAGGTGCTCAGCGCTTTCCGGGCGGCCTTCACGACCCCGGATCTCCGGAAGAAGATCCTCTTCACGCTCGGGGTCGTGGCCGTCTACCGGCTGGGGGCGAACATCCCGTCGCCCGGCGTGTCCTACGTCAACGTGCAGGAGTGCATCCGGCAGGTCGAGGGCAGTGACAACGCGGGGATCTACTCGCTGATCAACCTGTTCTCCGGCGGTGCGCTGCTGCAGCTGTCCATCCTGGCGCTGGGGATCATGCCGTACATCACGGCGTCGATCATCATCCAGCTGCTGACGGTGGTCATCCCGCGCTTCGAGGCCCTCAAGAAGGAGGGCCAGTCCGGGCAGAACAAGCTCACCCAGTACACCCGGTACCTCACGATCGCGCTGGCGATCCTGCAGGCCACCGGCATCGTGTCACTGGCGAACTCGGGCGCGCTGCTGGGCAACTGCGACAAGCCGATCATCCCGAACTCGACGGTCTTCTCGCTGGCGATCATCGTCATCGTGATGACGGCGGGCACCTCGGTCGTGATGTGGCTGGGCGAGCAGGTCACGGAGAAGGGCATCGGCAACGGCATGTCGTTGCTGATCTTCGCCTCGATCGCGCACCGGCTGCCGTCCGAGGGCAAGAACATCCTGGACAACGCGGGCCCGCTGGTCTTCGCGGGCGTGTGCGTGTTCGGCCTCGCGATCATCGTCAGCGTCGTGTTCGTGGAGCAGGGGCAGCGCCGGATCCCGGTGCAGTACGCCAAGCGCATGGTGGGCAGGCGCATGTACGGCGGCACGTCCACGTACCTGCCGCTGAAGGTGAACCAGGCCGGTGTCATCCCGGTCATCTTCGGCTCGTCGCTGCTGTACCTGCCGGACCTGGTGGCCCGGCTGCTGGGCAACAGCTCCGGCGGCGGCTTCCAGCAGTTCGTGCAGACCTACCTGGTCGACCAGTCCAACTGGGTGCACATCGTCCTGTACGTGGCGCTCATCATCTTCTTCACCTACTTCTACGTGGGGATCACGTTCAACCCGGACGAGCGGGCGGACGAGATGAAGAAGTTCGGCGGCTTCATCCCGGGCATCCGGCCGGGCCGCCCCACGGCGGAGTACCTCAACTTCGTGCTCTCTCGGATCACCCTGCCCGGATCGCTCTACCTGGGCATCATCGCCGTGCTGCCCAACTTCTTCCTGGGCATCACGGGCTCCGGCCAGAACCAGAACTTCCCCTTCGGCGGCACCGCGGTGCTGATCATGGTGGGCGTCGGCCTGGACACCGTGAAGCAGATCGAGAGCCAGCTCATGCAGCGCAATTACGAGGGTTTCCTGCGTTAGAGTGCGAAGAGGGGCCTTGTTCGACAGGCCGTCGAAGTTGCATCATCGACCGGCCCGCGGCCCCGAGGCCCCCGGGATTCACTCGTCGCCACTCGCCGGCGGCCCAGGAGAAGAAAGCAAGGAGGTCGAGTTCCTGTGCGACTCGTTCTCGTCGGCCCGCCCGGTGCGGGGAAGGGCACCCAGGCCGTGCGCCTGGCGGAGCAGCTCGACGTCCCCCACATCTCCACGGGCGACCTCTTCCGCGCCAACCTGGCGGACGAGACGCCGCTCGGTCTCGAGGCCAAGAAGTACATGGACGCCGGCGACCTCGTGCCGGACTCGGTGACGGTCGGGATGGTGAAGGACCGGCTGGCGGACGCGGACGCGGCCAAGGGCTTCATCCTGGACGGCTTCCCGCGCACCACCTCCCAGGCGGACTCGCTGGCCGAGATTCTGTCCGGGCTGGGTGTGGAGCTCGACGCCGTCGTCCAGCTCGAGGTGCCGGAGGAGGAGCTCGTGCAGCGCCTGCTCGGTCGCGGCCGCACGGACGACACCGAGCAGGTCATCCGGCGCCGGCAGCAGGTCTACCGGGACGAGACCGCCCCGCTGCTGCAGTACTACGCGGACCGGCTGGTCGTCGTGGACGCCGTCGGCGAGGTCGCGGAGATCACCAACCGGGTGACCGCGGCGCTGGACGAGAAGTAGACATCCCAAGGAGACCCGGGTGGCGGGCAGGCAGGGCGGCGTGCGAGGCGCGCTGGCACGACTGCGGGGGCGAGACATCGAGCTGAAGAACCCGGCGGAGATCGAGGCGATGCGGGCGGCGGGCGCCGTCGTCGCGGCCGCACTGGCCGCCGTCTCCGAGCTGGCCAAGCCCGGTGTCTCCACCGCGGAGCTCGACGCGGTGGCCGAGCAGGTGATCCGGGACGCGGGCGCCGTCCCGTCGTTCCTCGGCTACCACGGCTTCCCCGCGAGCATCTGCGCATCGGTGAACGAGCAGATCGTCCACGGGATCCCCTCGGCGCAGCGGGTGCTCGCCGAGGGGGACCTGATCTCGGTGGACTGCGGCGCGATCCTCGACGGCTGGCACGGCGACTCCGCCCGCACCCTCGCGGTCGGGGAGGTGCCCGCCGCGGACCTCGCCCTGTCGAGGGCCTGCGAGGCCGCGATGTGGGCCGGCATCGAGGCCGTGCGCCCGGGCGCGCGGCTCACCGACATCTCCTACGCGATCCAGGAGGCCTGCCGGGCCGCCGCGATCGCGGACGGGGCGGACTACGGGATCGTCGCCGAGTACGGCGGCCACGGCATCGGCACGTCCATGCACATGGACCCGTTCCTGCCCAACCACGGCGAGCCGGGCAAGGGCCCGAAGCTCGTCCCCGGCATGGCGCTGGCGATCGAGCCGATGCTGACCGCGGGCGATCCGGAGACTCGGGAGCTGGAGGACGGCTGGACGGTCGTCACCGAGTCCGGGAAGCGGGCGGTGCACTGGGAGCACACCGTCGCGGTCACCGCGGACGGGCACTCCGTCCTCACCCTGCCCTGACCCCCCCCCCCCCCCCCCTCCCCCCCCCCCCCCCCCCCCCCCCCCCCCCCCCCCCCCCCCCCCCCCCCCCCCCCCCCCCC
>Ga0207641_10003351_pt1 | contig 14243 bp, 17 predicted proteins | sample KBSSwiS62_FD_184306 | JGI IMG/M metagenome (GOLD analysis project Ga0207641, IMG submission 184306) | Switchgrass rhizosphere microbial communities from Kellogg Biological Station, Michigan, USA - KBS Switchgrass S6-2 (SPAdes) (version 2) | ecosystem: Host-associated > Plants > Roots >... | reverse complement strand
CGCAAGGAGCTGATCGAGGGCCACGAGCCGTGGTTCGCCGGGGCCCAGGTTCCGGGCAGTGCCGTCGCGCTGCTGGAGTACCGGCTCGGGGAGAAGGGCAAGGACGTCATCGGGTTCGCCGTGCACGTCCCGCACTACCTCGCCCGCGCCGCGTACCCGCAGGCCGCGCGCACGCTGCTGGACCACACGGCCGTCGCGACCGGGCTGTACCTGTCCACCGAGGTCCTGACGAAGGCCGGTGAGCGCACCGACGCCGAGATCGCCGAGCAGGTGGCGGGCTCGGCGGAGGTCGCCGAGGTCGTCCGGGCGCTGGAGAAGCAGTACGACTCGGTCGCCGGGGGCCGCGCGGCAGGCGGGCTGGGCGCGGACCTGCCCAGCGCGGACGAGCTGGCCGCCGAGGTCGAGCGGTTCCTCGCCGACCGGGGCGAGGACGGTAAGGACGCGGGCGGGTTCTCAGACGAAACCTGAGGGGCGTCACAGGCGCCCCACAGGAACGGGGCGGACCGTCGATGGTGGGCGCGATCGGACCGGCCCCTCACGGTCCGGTCGCGCCCACCGGCCCCGGGACGTGTCCCGCAACACCGTCCAGGCCCGGCGGGCGCAGCTGCTCTACCGTGCGCGCCATGGTGCTCCCCTCGACCGAACGGCTGCTGCTCGCCCGGGTCGCCCGCGCCCAGCGGGACGGCCGCTGCCCCTCCCTCGTCGCCGGCGTCGTCCGGAACGGGACGCTGGAGTGGCACGCCGGGCGCGGCGCCGTCTCCGAGCCCGCCGACGACGTCCAGTACCGGCTCGGCTCGATCTCCAAGACCGTCTGCGCGATCACCGTGCTGCGGCTGCGGGACGAGGGCCTGCTCGACCTCTCCGACCCGCTCGACAAGCATCTGCCCGGCACCCCGGTGGGCGACCGCAGCCTGACCCAGCTGCTCTCCCACACCGGCGGCGTGACGAGCGAGAGCCCCGGCCGGTGGTGGGAGCGCACCCCCGGCGGCACGCTGGACGAGCTGCCGCTGTCCGACGCCGACCGGGTCCTCCCGGCGGGCCGCCGGTTCCACTACTCCAACCTCGGTTTCGGGCTGCTCGGCGAGCTCGTCGCGCGGATCCGCGGCCGGTCGTGGGACGAGGTCGCGCGAGACGAGGTGCTGCGCCCGTTGGGCATGACCCGCACCGGCCCCCGTCCGACGGGCCGGGCCGCGCAGGGCTACGCGGTGCACCCCTGGTCGGACGAGGTGCTGGCCGAGCCGGAGCACCACGCCGGCGCGATGGCGGCCGCGGGCCAGCTGTGGTCCACCGCGCGGGACCTCGGCAGGCTCGGCGCGCTGCTGCTCGGCGACGGCGGGGACGTGCTCGGCCCGGCGACGATCGAGGAGATGACCCTGCCCGCCGGCGTCGACGTCGCCGGGGACTGGAGCTCCTACGGGCTGGGCGTCCAGGTCCAGCAGAAGGACGGCCGCACCCTGGTCGGGCACGGCGGCTCGATGCCCGGCTTCCTCGCCGGGCTCTGGGCGGACCGCGAGGAGGGCACCGCCGCGCTGGCCCTCGCCAACGTGACCACGGGGCTGGACGGCGCGCTGCCCGCGAACCTGCTGGCCGACCTGCGGGCGGCCGAGCCCACCGTCGTCGAGGCCTGGGCGCCCTCGCCCAGCCCGGTCCCCGCCGAGCTGCTCGGCCCCTGGTACTGGGGCCCCTCGCCGTACGTGCTGCGGGCGGTGCCCGGCGGGCTGCTGCACCTCGGCGGTCTCGGCAGGCCCGGGCGTTCCTCCCGCTTCCGGCCCCGCCCGGACGGCACCTGGGTGGGTCTGGACGGCTACTTCGCGGGCGAGACGCTGCGGCTGGATCCCGTCTCGCTGAACCTCGCCACGTTCGTCTTCACCCGCACCCCGTACGACCCGGCCGCCCCGGTCCCCGGTGACGTGGATCCCCACGGCTGGGGCACGCCGTGACGGTCGCGTCTCCCCGGGCTTCCGGTGCCCCGGGACCCGCAGGCCCGCCGCGCGGCACTACCGCATCCGGCCCGCCCACTCAAGGCCCACCCCCTCTGAGGTGGGCGCCCGCGGGGCTGAGAGGGTGCACGGTGATGCGTCTCGTGTTCGCCCCCGGTGACGACCAGGGATACGCCGGAGCCCGGGACCGGCTGCTGGATGCGTTCCTCACCTGGGCGCGCCGGCGCCGGGTCTCGGCCGACGTCTTCCTCGTCGCCGCCGCCCTCGACTACAAGTACGCGCTGGACCGCAGGCTCGGCCGCTGGACCCGCGCGCACGTCGCCGACGCGCTCGGCATGTGGTTCCCCCGGCACGTCACCGTGCTGGACGCGGACGAGGTCCCCGAGGCCTTCCACGCGCTGATCGACTTCCTGGCGGACGCGGACGGCCTCGACGCCCGCTCCGCGACTCCCACCGAGCTGCACGCCCAGGTCCGGGACTCCACCCCCGCCCTGCTCGACGGCATCGCGGACGAGCGGAACTACGACCTGGGCAAGTTCTGGGGCGTGCAGCTGCGCCGCCACGGCGTCGACCCGGCCGATCCGCGTGCGGTGCAACGGTTCCTGGACCGCGCCCGGTCCGGCGAGGTGGACATCGACCGCGCCGCGCTGGCCGAGATCACCCGGCGCGAGGAGCAGACGCCGCGCCGGCAGACCCCCGCCCCGGAGCTCCCGCCCGTGCTGCTGCCCAGCGCCGCGGAGATGGTCACCGCGGCGAGCGAGAGCGTGGCGCTGGACCTCCTGCGGACCCTGACCGTCTGGGTCCGCGCCGGGCGGCGGCTCACCCGGGACGGACGGCTGACCCTGCCCGACGCGCTGGCCCTGGCCGACCTCCTCGGCCTCGACCAGCTCTACCGGGACTCCGCCCGCACCGCCGCGGACCTCCCCGAGACCTCACTGATGATCCACTGGGCGAAGGCCGCGCGACTGGTGCGCCCGGTGCACGGCCGGCTCGTCCCGGTGAAGAGCGCCGCCAAGGACCTGCACCGCCCGATCGAGCTGTGGCGAAGGGTGTTCGGGTCCGTCGGGCGGATCGGGGACCACCTCGGCGGCACCGACGTGTTCGGCGCGCCCTCGCTCTTCGGCATGTCCCTGGCGGACGCCTTCCCCATCCTCTGGCTGGAGCTCTACGCCGCGGGCGGCGGCCCGATCCCGGTCGAGCTCTTCCACCGGCTCGTGCGCGAGGCGGTCAACACGCAGTGCGGCTGTGTGGTGGACGACCTCGCCGGGGACGCCGAGGGCAGGCTCTGGCGCCGGGACGTCACCGCCCTGCTGGACGCGCTGGAGCTGCTCGGCGCGGTCGAGCTCGGCGAGCTGCTCGACACCGACGAACACGACCGGCTCGTGGAGCTGTCCGGGCGCGAGGACCCCGATCCCACGATCGTGTCGCTCACCCCGATGGGGGTCTGGGCGGTGCACGAGATGCTGGTCGACCAGGGCCTGCACGCCCCGCTGCCCGGCGAGCTGGCGGACGAGGACATCGAGTACGTCTGCGTCCGGATGACGGACGTGCGCGCCGCGGTCGCCGAGGCCGAGCTGGACGCCTGGGTCGCGGCGCGCACCCGGTCCGAGGCGGCGGACGAGATCGCCCGCTTCCTCGCCCGCACGGACGACCCGGTGCACCGCGACCTCGCCCTGCACGCGCTGGCCCGCACCGGCGCCACCGGCCTCGCCACCGCCAAGCGCCTACGCGGCACCCCCCAGGACCGTCGGAGCGACGACGAGCTTCAGCTCTCCTGACCGCGGCGGCGGCCACTCCCGAGACTACAAAGGCGGGGCGTCCCCGTACCGGACGATCGGCGTGGCCCCCGACAGCTCGTCGCACAGGTCGGAGAGCCTGCTGTCCAGGCGCTGCTGCACCCGTTCCAGGCCGTCGAGCTCGATCATGATCTCGACCGAGGAGCGCGGGCCGTCGATGCCCGAGAGCACCCGCCGCAGCTCCGTACGCAGCTCGGCGATGCGTTCCCGACACTCCTCCACGGCACTGCGATGGGCGGCGAGCCGGGCACGCTGGCTCGCGCTCAGCGAGTCCGGCACGGAGTCGATGCGGTCCTGCAGACGGTGCGGGTTCACGGGCCGGCCTCCCGGTGGTGGTGATGTCGATCACTACTGTGATCGAGACCACAAGCTACCAGCGGGACGCCGGAATGTCAGGCGGACCGGCGGTCCCGCTGCTGCGGGATCGCGGCGAGCGCCCGCATGGCGTCCAGCTCGCGCTGCCGCTCCCGGACCAGGTCCGTGGTGAGGTGGTAGTGCCCGTGCCGGGAACGCTTGCACACGTACGCGCGCTGCGCCCGGGCGCCGAGCTCCTCCAGCTCGCGGGCCGCCGCCTCGGCGGACTCACGGTCCGGGTAGATGACCTTGCCGTCCGCCCCGACGCCTTGGCGCCGCGGCGCGGTACCCGCCATCTCGGCCCGGCTCGGCTTGCAGAACACCGGCCGACCGGTACCCATCAGCCGCGCGTAGCGCAGCAGCACCCGAGCCCGGTCCTTGTCCCGGACGCCGTCGTTCGGCTCCAGGTCGCCCCGGTCCTCGGGAGAGACCCGCGGACGCGGCGCGGTGCGCTGGACCTGCGCGAGGTCGACCGGCGATGGCGCGCGGCGCTGGCCGGGGACGACCACGTGTCCGACACCGTCTCCGCGCTCGCTCATCTCGTCCTCCCGCCGTCCACCGTCCGTTGTGCTCAGGATCGTGCTGACCATCCTGCCTCGTTACCGCCGTGGCGCGGTGTCCCACGATCGTGTCGTTTCGTCTCCGGCCTCACTGTGCGTAGTGTCGAGCCACCCCCGAACGACCACTCTCCGTACCCGGATCGGTGCACTCCGTTCCCGGACCGCCGCGGACGGTCGTATGGTGCAGGTCGACTCGGGGGAGAGCGTTCGATGACGACGGGTGGCGCGGACTGGACCACGGGGTTCACCCGGTCCCCGCTCGCGGCGGGCGTGTTCGCGGTCGCGCCCCCGTTCCGCCCCGCCGTGCGCGCGTGGCTCGCGGACGAGCCCTGCCCCACCGCGTGGAGCCGAGACCCGCATCTGCCCGCGATCGACGCCTGGGCGCTGCTCGACGGGGGCGTGCTGTCCGTCGCGCACAGCGGGCCGACGACCACCGACGACGTTCCCGGCGGCCTGTACGTCGTCGGCTTCGGGGCGTTCCGGCTGCTCACGGCCGAGCTCGGCTGCCCGCGCCCGACCCGCCCACTGCCCGGTGAGCCGCTCTACGACCTCGACGAGCTCCGCTGCGCCCACCTCGCCCGCTCCCCGACCTGTCCCGACGCGCGCGAGCAGGCCGAGCTGCTCGCGACCTGTGTGGACCGCCGCACCCTGCGCTGGGTCGCGACCGCGCTCGCGGCGCCGGAGGGGCGGACACTGACGGGGTGACCCGCTGGGTGCTGCACGTGGACCTCGACCAGTTCCTGGCCGCCGTCGAGCAGCGGCGCAGGCCGGAGCTGCGCGGCAGGCCGGTGGTCGTCGGCGGGAACGGGGACCCCGCCTCCCGGACGGTCGTCGCGACGGCCTCCTACGAGGCCCGCGAGTTCGGCGTCCGCTCCGGCATGCCGATGCGGCTGGCCGTCCGCCGCTGCCCCGACGCGGTGGTGCTGCCCGCGGACAACCCGGCCTACGAGGCCGCGTCGGCGGAGGTCATGGCGGTGCTGCGGACCCTGCCGGTCCTCGTCGAGGAGATCGGCTGGGACGAGGCCTTCCTGCAGTGGGACGGCGAGGACCCGGAGTCCTTCGCCCGCGCGGTGCAGGCCGCGGTCCGCGCGCGCACGACGCTGTCCTGTGCCGTCGGGATCGGGGACAACACGCTGCGCGCGAAGATGGCCACGGGCTTCGCCAAGCCCGGCGGCGTGCACCGGATCACCGCGCACAACTGGTTCGCGACCTTCGGCGACTCCCCCACCGGCGCGCTCCACGGGATCGGGGTGCGGACCGAGCGCAAGCTCGCCGAGCTGGGCATCCACACGGTGACCGAGCTGGCCGAGGCCTCCCCCACCCGGGTCGGCGAGCGGCTGGGGCCGCGGATGGGCCCGTACTACGTCTCGCTCGGGCGCGGGATGGGCCGCACGGAGCTGGAGGTCGCGCCGCACGTGCCGCGCTCACGCAGCCGCGAGACCACCTTCGACGAGAACATCGAGGACTGGTCCCGGGTGCGCGTCGAGATCGGCGCGCTGTGCGCCCGGGTCGCGGCGGACGTGGCCGCGGAGGATCGGGACGTGACGCGGGTCGGGGTGAAGGTGCGCTTCGCGCCGTTCCGGACCGTGACCCGCAGCCGGACCCTCGACGCCCCCACCCGGGACGCGGCGGTGCTGGCGGCGGCCGCGCTGGAGGTCGTCGAGCGGGTCCGCCGGGACCGGCCGGTCCGCCTGCTCGGGGTGCGGGCCGAGTTCGCGGGCTGACCGCTCACCGACCCGCGCCGGAACCGTCGGTGGGTGGTGGGACGCTGCGCTCGACACACCATCGAGGAGGAACCCATGTCCCACGTCGACACCCCCTGGCCCGACGGCACCCCGTGCTGGGTCGACCTCTCCGTTCCGGACCTGCAGCGGGGGCTGGACTTCTACGGCGCCGTGCTCGGCTGGACCTTCGTCGACTCCGGCGAGGAGTACGGCCACTACACGATGTGCCAGGTCGCGGGCCGCAACGCGGCCGGCATCAGCCCGCCGATGGGCGAGGCCCAGCCCAGCTTCTGGACGCTCTACCTCGCCACCTCGGACGTCGACGCCACCGTGAAGCTGGCCGCCGACGCCGGCGGCACCGTGATCATGGCCCCGATGGACGTCCCGGACACCGGCCGGATGGCGATCTGCGCGGACCCGACCGGCGGGGTGTTCGGGCTCTGGCAGGCCGGGCGGCACATCGGCGCCGAGGTCGCGAACGAGCCGGGCTCGCTCGTCTGGGAGGACGCCCGGCTCACGGACGTCGCCGCCGGGCGGGCCTTCTACTCCACGTTGTTCCCCTACACCTTCGGCGAGGTCCCGGGGCTGGACCTGGCGGACTACGGCACGCTCGACCTGGACGGTCGCCCGGTCGGCGGGCTCGGCGGGCTGTTCGGCGCGGCCGGGGCGCCCAGCCACTGGCTCGTCTACTTCGGCGTCGAGTCGACGGACGGCGCCGTGGCCGCGGCGACCGAGCGCGGCGCGGCCGTCGTGTCCGCGCCGGAGGACTCGCCGTTCGGCCGGATGGCCACGCTCAAGGACCCGTTCGGCGCCTTCTTCGCGGTCCACCAACCGTTGTGAGAGCCACACCGACTTGCTTGCTTGTCCTAAACAAACTTACTGTGGAGGTCTCTCCGGAAAGCAGGTGACCGCCGCCCTTGTCCACGACCGCGCACCGTCCCGACTCGTCCGTCGATCACGAGATCACCCCGCCCGTCGAGGACCCGGCACTGCCGGCGGCGGAGGTCATGGCGGTCTCCTCCTCGTCGGCGCGGGCGGACCTGGCCCCGCTCGCGGGCAGGCACCCGGCGTTCGTGGTCGTCGGCCTCGCGCTGTTGATGTTCTCGCTGGACCAGACCTCGGTGGCCACCGCGCTCACCACCCTCGGCGCGGACCTGCACGCGGACCTGGCCTGGACGAGCTGGACGGTCACGGCCTGCGCGGCCGGCCAGATCCTCGCCCTCCCACTGGGCGGGCGGCTGGGCGACCAGTTCGGCCGCAAGCGGGTGTTCCTCGTGGCGATCGCGGTCTTCGCGCTGTTCTCCGGGCTGTGCGCCACGAGTTCGAACATCGGCGAGCTGATCGTCTTCCGGTTCGTGCAGGGCGTCGCGGGCGGCGCGATGCTGCCCGCCGCCAACGGGCTGGTCGCCTACCACTACGGGCGGGACCGCGACCGCGCCCTCGCGATGTTCACCAGCATCTTCCCGATCGGGGCGATCCTCGGGCCGATGCTCGGCGGGCTGATCCTCGCGACCTGGTCGTGGCACGGGATCTTCCTGATCAACGTGCCGCTGGCGCTCGCCATGCTGGCCGCGGGCGCGTTCGTGCTGCGGGAGCCGCCGCGCGAGCGTCCGAAGCGGGTGGACGCACGCGGCATCGCACTGATGATGGTCACGTTGGTGGCGTCCATGGTCGCGATCACCATGGTCGGCTCGCTGGGCTCCGCGCTCAGCGGCGCGGTGCTGGTCGCGGCGGCGGCGGTCGCGCTTGTGGGCGGGCGGCTGTTCCTGCGGCACGCCGCGCGGCACACGGACGCGGTGATCCCGCTGCGCCTCCTCCGGGGGCGGTCGCTCGGGCTGCTGAACGTCGTCAACGTGCTGTTCGGGGCGGGCGCGATCGGGTTCGCGGCGCTGCTGCCGCTCTACGCCCAGACCCGGTACGGGATCCTCCCGCTGGCGGCCGCGGTCCTGGTCACCTCGCGGGCCGTCGGCACCCTCGCCAGCTCGGGCTTCGCCGTGGCGCTGCTGCGCAGGCTCGGATTCCGGCCGCTGCTGCTCGGCGGCTTCGGCCTGGTCATCACGGGGCTGGTGCTCACCGCGCTGCCCGCCATGGGCATCTCGGCGGAGGTCTGGCTGTCGATCGGCTCGGGTCTGCTCGGCCTGGGCATGGGCCTCGCGGCCCCCGCGGCGAACAACGCGGCCATGCACCTCGTCCCCGGGGACGTGACCGCGGTCGCCGGGCTGCGCGGGATGTTCCGGCAGGTCGGCGGCATCGCGACGGTCGCGATGATCACCGCGGTCGTCTCGGCCAGCAGCACGCCCGGGCTCGCGGGCGCGGTGTCCTTCGGGGTGCTGGCCGCGCTGCTCCTGTGCGCCGCGCTCGGGGTCACCCGGATCCCCAACCACCGCGGGCGGTGGTGACGTCCACTAAGGTGATCGCTCGTCACCTATCGTGGAGGTCACCATTCCCGGCGTCTCCGATCTCGGCGGCACCCGCGGCCACCACCGGGTCCCCGTCCCGGATCCCGCGGAGCCCCCGTTCGCCGCGTGGTGGGAGTCCCGCGCCTTCGCCCTGGCGGCCTTCGCGATGGGCCGGATCTCGGGCCGCAACCTGGACGCCTTCCGACTGACCCTGGACCGGCTCCCCCGGGACCGCTACTTCGACGACGGCTACTTCGGCCGCTGGCTGCACGCCGCCGAACGGATGCTGGTGGAGTCCGCGATCCTCGCCCCGGGCGCCGTCACCGCCCGGGCCCGCAGGCTCGCCGGAGAGACCGTCGTCGAGCCCGCGGCGCCCGAGCCCGCGAAGCCGGACTACGCAGCGACCGGGCCGGGCTCGCTGCGCACCGTCGACACCCCGCCCGCGTTCGCCCCGGGCGGCTGCGTGCGCCCGGTCCGTGGGCTCAGGCTGCCCGGCTACCTGCGGGGGCGCCTCGGCGTCGTCGAGGCGGTCCGGCCCGCGCACGTGCTGCCGGACACCCACGCGGTGTTCGCGGGCGAGCACCCCCAGCACGTCTACACCGTCTCCTTCACCTCGCGCGAGCTCTACGGGTCCGGCGAGTGCTTCACCGTGACCGCCGAGCTGTTCGAGAGCTACCTGGAGTCCGCGTGAACGAGTCCGCGAGCACCGATCCCGCCCTGCGCACCGAGGCCCTGGAGCAGCTGCTCACCGAGCGCGGCCTCGTCTCCCCCGAGGTGGTCGACGGGTTCGTGGCCAAGTACGAGCGAGACGTCGGGCCGATGATCGGTGCCCGGGTCGTGGCGCGGGCGTGGACGGACCCGGCGTACAAGGCGCGGCTGCTGGCGGACGCGGTCCCGGCGATCCAGGAGGTGGCCTGGGGCGGCGGGGCGAACGGCGAGCACATCGTCGTCGTGGAGAACACGGCAGCCGAGCACCACGTCGTGGTCTGCACCCTCTGCTCCTGCTACCCGTGGCCGGTGCTGGGGCTGCCGCCCTCCTGGTACAAGGAACCCGCCTACCGGGCGCGGGTGGTCCGCGAGCCCCGCGCGGTGCTGCGCGAGATGGGGATGGAGCTGCCGCCCGAGGTCCGGGTCACGGTGCACGACTCCAGCGCCGAGGTGCGCTGGTTGGTGCTCCCCCGGCGCCCCGAGGGCACCGCGGACCACACCGAGGAGCAGCTGGCCGCGCTCGTCACGCGGGACGCGATGGTCGGCGTCGCGACGGTGACCGCGTGACCCCGACCGGCCCGGCCGCGCCCCCGCGGGACAACGGCGAGCTGGTGTTCGCCGCCCCCTGGGAGAGCCGCGCCTTCGGCATGGCGGTGGCGCTGCACGAGTCCGGCGCCTTCACCTGGCCCGTCTTCGCGCAGGCCCTGGTCGCGCGGATCGGCGCCCCCGGCGAGCGCCCCTACTACGTGGACTGGCTCGGGGCCCTGGAGGACGTCCTGGGCCTCGCGGGCGAGATCGACGCCCGGGCCGCGACCCTCGCCCATCGCCCCGGCGGCCACGACCACTGAGCGTCCGTCCGACGGGGCGGCGACCGGCCGGTCACGGCCCCGGTCGCCGCCGTTCGGCGGGCGACCGTCCGGACGAGTGGCCGGCGCACCCCTTCGGCCCCCGACACGCCGCCGCCCGTCCCTCGTCGGTGGAGGTTCGACTCCGGTCGGTGGACATCCCTTGCCGCTGCGTGACCGATCGGGCGATCATTGTCCTGCACGGTCCGGGCATGCGGCGTGACGGAGCGTCAGCACACCGGCGAGAGCAAGGAGACGACCATGTCGGGCGACCACGATCCGCACAGTGACTACGGGTACGACCTGGCCCACGAGCTGACGATCGCCCTGCGGCAGCCTCAGCGGCGCAAGCGGACCACCGTCTCCGTCCCCGCGCAGGTCCTGCGCCGGGAGCTGGACCTGGACGTCGACACGCCGGAGGCCCTGGAGGCCTGACGTCGAGTCGGGGTCCGGTCAGGGCGCCTTGGGCGCCGGCTTGCGCCAGAAGGTCGCCAGCTGCGCCGCGGCGCCCGCGAGCCCCACGCCCGCGGCGATCGCCGCGCGCTGCCCGCCACTGAGCCTGCGGTTGACCCCGATCGCCTGGTCCACGCTGAACCGGCCGGGGCCGATCGCGGCGAGCGCGACCGCCGCCGCGGCGAGGTTGGTCACGTACTCCCAGCCCTCGGCGGTGATGAAGAAGCCGTTCGGGATGTGCACCGAGCGGGCCGCCACCCCCATCGTCCCGACGACGGCCGCGGACGCCAGGGGCGTCGCCGCCCCGGCCAGCAGCAGGGCCCCGGACCCGACCTCGACGACGGCGCTCGCCTGGGCCTGCAGCTTCGGCTGCCGGAAGCCGATGGACCCGAACCAGCCCGCGGTCCCCTCGAGGGAGCGGCCGTGCTTGACCCCGTGCGCGATCATCGTGCCGCCGATGGCGCCGCGCAGGAGCACCCCCGCGATCTCCCGCCCGACCCTGTTCCGCCTGCCGCGTCCCACACCGACTCCTCTCGCACCACTGATCACGTTCGGGCACCACCCTAGGCTGCACCCGGGTCGGCGCGTTACGGTCGCGGCCACACCGGAGGAGCCGATCATGTCCGATGCTTTCCACCCCGACCTCACCGCCACCCGGGACCAGCCACCGGACCGCGCTCGGGTCCACCTGATCCGCAACGCCGACCTCACCGGCGACACCACGCAGACCACGGGGATGACCCGGCGCGAGGCCGTCAGCGGCAAGACGGTCGGCTCGGAGAAGCTGTGGACCGGCGAGACGCACGTCGCGCCCGCCACGAGCTCCGGGGACCACCACCACGGCGAGGCCGAGACCTCGATCTACGTCGTCAGCGGCAGGCCGCGGTTCGTGTTCCACGACGGCACCGGCGAGGTCGTCCTCCAGACCGAGCCCGGCGACTACGTCTTCGTCCCACCCTTCGTGCCGCACCGCGAGGAGAACCCGGACCCCGAGGTCCCGGCTGTCGTCGTGATCTCCCGCAGCACCCAGGAGGGGATCGTCGTGAACCTCCCCGCCCTCCACCCACTGGGCGAGACCACGTTCTGACGCGGTTCCGCCGCGGCGTCGGCCACGGCGACCGCTCAGGCCCCGGGCAGCCTCCGCGGGACCATGCCGCTGGCCCACAGCCACGCCGTCCCGCCCAGCGTGGCGAGCACGAGCGAGGCGACGACCAGCGCGCCGGACAGCACGGACATCCCGACGAGCAGGCCCACCCCGCCGAGGAGCAGGACGAGCAGCCCGAGCCGCCGCCCGAGGGGGGTACGCAGCCTGCCCGTGGCGAGCCGCTCGGCGAGCCGCGGATCCTCCAGCGCCAGACCGGACTCGATCAGACGCAGCGCGGCGAGTTCGGAACTGTTGAGCATCGGTGGCCTCCCCGAACAGGTGATACCTGAGGATGACACACCCGAAACGTGATGTTTACAAGTCCGCGTCGTCGACGGCCCACTGGCCCAGGAGGGCGCGCAGCGCGGTGACCAGGCAGAGCGGCTGGTCCAGCATCGGGTGGTGACCCGACGCGGGCAGGTCGATGATCGGCACGCGGTGACCGAGCAGCGCGTCGATCTCGCCCGCCATGGTCGGCGGCACGAGCCCGAACTCGGACCGCAGGAAGCCGGCCCGGCATTTCACCTCGGGCAGCAGGTCGCGCAGCAGCTCCCGCTCGGCGAATATCGAGGGATCGAACTTCCAGGTCCAGCCCTGGGGGGTCTCGCGCACGGACTGCTCGGCGATGTGCCTGCGCACGTACGGGAGCATGACGTCCTGGGCGGGCGTGGTCCGGTACCGGCGGACCATGGTCTCGCGGTCGGGGTAGTAGCGGTGCTCCCGGGTCGAGCGGCGCAGCCGCTCCTCCTCCGGCGGCTGCTCGTTCAGCGGGGAGTCGACGATGACGATCCCGTCGACGTCCTCCCCGTGCCGCGCGCCGACCGTGGTGGTCACCCACCCGCCCATGCTGTGCCCGACCACCAGCGGCGGCCCGGCGATGCCACCCGCGATCCCGACCGCCAGCACCTCGCGCGCCCACTGCTCCAGGTCGTAGGCCGGGCGGCGGCCGCTGTCGCCGTGCCCGGAGAGGTCCACCGCGACGACCCGGTACCGGTCCGCGAAGAACGGCGCCACGTGGTCCCACCAGCCGGAGTTCGCGGCGCCGCCGTGCACCAGCACCAGGCCGGGCCTGCCCGCGTCCCCCCAGGCGCGGTAGTGGACCGCGGCGCCCTCGACGTCGACGTCGGCGTGCTCGGGCCGGCGCGCGACGGCGTCGAGGAACCACTGTGGCGTGTCGTCCGGGTCGGTCACGCGACCGATGGTCGCACGAGGGAGCGGACGGCCCACCGTCCCGGACCGCGTGACGACGGACGTCACGGTCAGGCGTCGAGCCGGTAGCCCATCCCCGGCTCGGTGATCAGATATCGCGGACGGGCGGGGTCCGGTTCGAGCTTGCGCCGCAGCTGGGCGACGTAGACGCGCAGATAGTTGGTGTTGTCCTCGTACTGCGGGCCCCACACGCGGCGCAGCAGCTCCCGCTGCCCCACGAGCACGCCGCGATGCTCGGCCAGCGTCTCGAGGATCCCCCACTCCGTGGGCGTCAGGTGCACGGACTCGGTGCCGCGCAGCACCCGCTTGGCCGCCAGGTCCACGGTCAGCTCCCCCAGCCGCACCACCGGGTCCCCCGGGACGGCGGTGCCGGCGGCCCGGCGCACCGCGGCCCGCAGCCGGGCCAGCAGCTCGTCCATCCCGAAGGGCTTGGTGACGTAGTCGTCCGCGCCCGCGTCGAGCGCGGCGACCTTCTCCCCCGAGTCCGTGCGGGCCGACAGCACCAGGATCGGGACCGGGCTCCAGCCGCGGATCCCGGCGATCACCTCGGCGCCGTCGAGGTCGGGCAGGCCCAGGTCCAGCACCACGACGTCCGGGTGCCACTCCGCCGCCGCCCGGAGCGCCGTGGCCCCGTCCGCGGCCAGCGTGACCAGGTACCCCTGCACCGTCAGGTTGATCCGCAGGGCCCTGGCGATGGCGTCGTCGTCGTCCACGACGAGGACCCTGGTCTGAGACACGGGACTGATTCACTCACATCCAGGACGTCCTCGGCCGGCGAACCCTCCGACTACGGCGCGCTCGCTAAGCTCCGCGGCCGCACCGCGGGGGTGGTGCGGCGCCCGGTGGGGCAGACTGGGGTGGCCACCGCACCGTCGACTCTGGAGCCCCTCGTGATCGTCGAACTGACCGCGGACGCCGCCACCGTCGCCGAGGCCGACGACTGCACCCGGCTGCACGTCGCCACCGCGCTCCCCCGCGACCAGGTGGACGCCGCGCTGCGCGGGACCGGCACCGGCTCGCTGGACGACGCGGGGGACGCCGTCCTGGACCTCCCGGTCCTGCACGAGCGCGCCCAGGCCCTGGCGACCGCCCCCGACTGGGACGACCGCTG
>Ga0207641_10003344_pt1 | contig 14259 bp, 15 predicted proteins | sample KBSSwiS62_FD_184306 | JGI IMG/M metagenome (GOLD analysis project Ga0207641, IMG submission 184306) | Switchgrass rhizosphere microbial communities from Kellogg Biological Station, Michigan, USA - KBS Switchgrass S6-2 (SPAdes) (version 2) | ecosystem: Host-associated > Plants > Roots >... | reverse complement strand
GGAAGATCGGCGCGTCGGCGTCCTTGTTGATGGCGACGATGTACTTGGAGTCCTTCATGCCGGCGAGGTGCTGGATCGCGCCGGAGATGCCGATGGCCACGTAGAGCTCGGGGGCCACCACCTTGCCGGTCTGGCCGACCTGGTAGTCGTTGGGCGCGTAGCCGGCGTCCACCGCGGCGCGGCTGGCGCCGACCGCGGCGCCCAGCTTGTCGGCGAGCGGCTCGATGACCCGCTGGAACTCCTCGGCCGACCCCATGGCGCGGCCGCCGGAGACCACGATCTTGGCGGCGGCGAGTTCGGGACGCGCCGACTTGACCAGTTGCTGGTCCACGAAGCGGGTCTTCGCCGCGCCGTCGCCGGCGCCGATGCTCTCGACAGCCGCCGAGCCGCCCTCTTCCGCCGGCTTGAAGGCGGTGGAGCGGACCGTGATCACCTTCTTGGCGTCGCCCGACTGCACGGTCTCCAGCGCGTTCCCGGCGTAGATCGGGCGCACGAAGGTGTTGGCGTCGACGACGTCGATGATCTCGGAGATCTGCGACACGTCGAGCTTGGCGGCGATGCGCGGGCTGAAGTTCTTGCCCTGCGAGGTCGCCGGCGTCAGCACGGCGTCGTAGCCGGCCATCAGCGGCACGATTACGGCCTCGATGGCTTCGGCCACGCCGTGGCCGAGCGCGTCGCTCTCGGCCAGCAGCACCTTGCGCACGCCGCTGATCTTGGCGGCGGCGTCCGCGACGCCCTTGGCGCCGGCCCCGGCCACCAGCACGTCCACGTCGGAGGACAGCTTCAGCGCGGCGGTGACGGTCTTGTGGGTGTTGTCCTTCAGCGACGCGTTGTCGTGATCGGCGATGACGAGAACGGCCATCAGAGAATCCCCGCTTCGGTCTTGAGTTTGGAAACCAGTTCGGCCGCGTTTTCGACCTTCACGCCGCCGGCGCGCTTCGGCGGCTCGGTGACCTTCAGCACCTTCAGGCGCGGGGCGACGTCAACGCCGATGGAGCCCACTTCCTTGATGTCGAGGGGCTTCTTCTTGGCCTTCATGATGTTGGGCAGGCTGGCGTAGCGCGGCTCGTTCAGGCGCAGGTCCGCGGTGATCACGGCCGGAAGGTCGATTTCCAGCGTCTGCAGGCCGCCGTCCACCTCGCGGGTGACCTTGGCCTTGCCGGCTTCCAGCTCGATCTTGGAGGCAAAGGTGGCCTGCGGCCAGCCGAGGATCGCCGAAAGCATCTGGCCAGTGGCGTTGTTGTCGCCGTCGATGGCCTGCTTGCCCATCACCACCACGTCGGGCTTTTCCTCGGCCACCACGGCGGCGAGGGCCTTGGCGACGGCCAGGGGCTCAAGGTCCTGGTCGGTCTGCAGCAGGATGGCGCGGTCGGCGCCCATGGCCAGCGCCGTGCGCAGGGTCTCCTGCGCCTGGACCGGACCGATGGAAATGGCCACCACTTCGGTGACGGCGCCCTTCTCCTTCAACCGCACGGCCTCTTCGACCGCGATTTCGCAGAAGGGGTTCATCGACATCTTGACGTTGGCCAGGTCGACGCCCGACTGGTCGGGCTTCACCCGCGCCTTAACGTTATAATCGATCACCCGCTTGACCGGGACCAACACTTTCATGGATCGCTAGCGCCTCTGATCGGGAAAGGAATTTTGAAACGAGCGGGCAATAACGCTTCCCACGCGGTTTGCAAGCTTGCGCAACGTGAGAGGGCGGTCCGCAGCGGCTAGCCTGACCCCGCCGCCTTGGGGTAGAAGCCGCCGGATGTCTCGGTTCATCGATCAGCTCAAGTTGATTTTCCTCGCCGTTTTCGCGGTGCTCAGCGCCGGCGTGCTCATCTACCACTTCGGCTGGGTGCGTCCGGCGCAACAGTGCGAAGTCGAACAGCATAAATGGTGGGACCCGGCGGGACGGGTGTGCGCCAAGCCGATCCTGATCTCCGACATCACCGGCCGCACCATCGAGGACAAGGCCGCCGAAGCCGAGGCGCTGAAGGCCATCGGGCGCGCGCCGCGCCGGCCGGCGCCGGCTTCGAAGTAGGGGCCAGCCCCTACCCCTCGATGGGGGCTGTCGCATATGGCTGGGCGGGCGCGTTTTCAGCCTTCTCCCTGCAGGAAAGGGGCGAAGGAAGACGAGGCGGCGGCTAGACCCCGCGCGTGGCTCCGGCCTCCCAGAGCACGTCGGCCGCGCCGTTGTCGTTGGCGTAGCGGGCGGCGACGAACAGGAAGTCCGAGAGACGGTTCACATAGCGCAAGGCCGGCGGGCCGATCGCCTCGCCCGCGTCGACCGCCGCCACCATCACCCGCTCGGCCCGGCGGCAGACCGTGCGGGCCAGGTGCAGCGCCGCCGCGGCGGGCCGCCCGCCCGGCAGGATGAACGAGGTCAGCGCCGGCAGGGCGTCGTTAAGCTGGTCGATCTCGTGCTCCAGCCGGTCCACCTGGCTGTCGATGATGCGCAGGGCCGACCCCTCCGCCTCTGCGGGCTTGGCCGGCGTCGCCAGGTCCGCGCCCAGGTCGAACAACTCGTTCTGGATGCGGGCCAGCATGGGGTCGAGCGTGGCGTCCGAGGCGGTGTGGACCCGCACGAGGCCCACGCAGGCGTTCAATTCGTCGATGGAGCCGTAGGCCTCGACCCTGGCGGAGGCCTTGCTGACCGGCGCGCCGGTGACCAACCGGGTGGTCCCGGCGTCGCCCGTGCGGGTGTAGATGCGGTTCAGGACAACCATGGTCAGGCGTGCTGCCGCCACCAGACGGCGGCCATCAGGACGACGATGGCGACGGCCTGCATCACCACGCGCAACCGCATCAGCTTGTTCGAGTACGACCGTCCGAAGTCGCCGCCGCGGAACAGGGCGTAGATTCCCACGGCCAGGACGATCGCCACGGCGGCGAGGGACGCGGGGATCAGGAAGCGGAATAGATGGTCCATCGCGACCATTCTAGACGCGTTCAGCGAAAGCCGGGACGGGTTTTCCGATCGCCCCGCGGCCCCCTTGGAACCTCTGGTTAAGCTTGTTTCGTAAGCGCAACAAAAAAGTTGTCAGGCGATCATGCTCAATGAGTGAAAATTAGAAGAATAACGGCCTGTTTCGCCGAATTTTTCGGATATCGTAGCGGATGCGACGCTCCGCCGCACTTGGCGTCGCCGGGCGAGGGGATAGTCCAGCACTGACATGCTTCGCAAACCATGATTAAATGAACATGTTCAACAAGGCCGCAAGCCGGGTCCGCCGGCGGCTCGGAAGGACGGGATGGGATGGTGACGGCCGTTCGCGTGCTGGCATTGCGCGGTTGAGATGAACCGTCACGTGAGCCCCATCAAGGACGCCTCCAGCAAGATCAAGCCGATGACGCGACGCGCGGTCGCCAAGCAGCATACGCGCCGCCGCATCCTCGCCGCCGCGCGCCGGCTGTTCAGCGAACTGGGCTACGAACGCGCGACGATCCGCGACATCGCGTCGGCGGCCGGCATGTCCACGGGGGCGGTGTTCGCCAATTTCAGCGACAAGGCCGACCTGTTCCGCGAGATCATGATCGAGGACATGGGCAAACTGGCGGCCCAGATGAGCGAAGCGGCGGCGCAGGGCGGCGACGTCGAAGAGGTGCTGGTCCGTATTTTCGAGGCCGGCTACACCTTCTACCAGGACCGCCTTCCGCTCGCGCGGGCCGCGTTCAGCGTCGGATGGTCGCTGGACGACGGCGAGGCCCTGAGGACCCAACCGGCGACGGGCGTGCTGCGCGAAATCTTCAGGGATGCGCTGTTCGCCGGCTTCACGAGCGGCGAGCTGCCGCCGGACCCGGAGTTCGAGCTGCGCGCGCGCATGCTCTACGACGGCTATCTGTCGAATTACATCGAAGCCGTCTACGGCGCGTCGGATTTACAATCCCTGATGGACACGGCGCGGGGACAGATCCGCATCCTCCTGGCCGGCGCGCGCCGGGGTTGAGCTTCACTTCGCGGCCAGTTGTCGCATTAACCTAGGGTTGCTGTCCGACCGAGCAATTTCACGTCACGAAGTTCTCTGAAACGCGCCCATCGCCGTGAGCGGATGCGCGGGATGGGACGGGGGCGTGGCTTGAGCGTGCGGCGGCATCAAAAGGAGGCGACCCGCAGCCGCGTGCTGGACGCTGCGCGCGACCTATTCGACACCGTGGGCTACGAGGCGACCACCGTGCGCGCCATCGCCCGGCAAGCCGGCGTCTCCGTCGGCAGCGTCTTCACCACCTTCGCCGCGAAGGGCGAGATCCTCAGCCATGTGATGCAGGAGCGGCTGGACGGGCTGTACAGCGAGCTCGACCGGGTGGCGCAGAACCTGCGGGGATCGACGGCGGACCGCCTGCGCTCGATCTTCGCCATCCACTATTCCTTCGAGGCGCAGCGGGCCCGACTGTTCCTCGCGCACATCGCCGCAGCCTTCGACTGGTCGGCGCCGCCGCACGTGCAACCCTACGGCCGCAACCCGCGCCTGCGGGGCATCCTTCGCGACTGCCTGGTCGAAGGCCGCGCGCGCGGCGACGTGCACAGCGAGGCCGACCTGGAGCAGGTGATCGACTTATTGTTGGCCGCCTATGCCTGGACCTACAGGCTGGCCGCCTGGGAAAAAGCCGACGTCAGCGAGATGAGCCGGCTGATGGACCGGCAGATCGGGCTCATCGCCAATGGCTACGGCGCGCCGTCGGAAGACTGATAGTCAACCGGGTCGAGTCGTTAAATACACGTCCTGATTGTGTCCAGCGGGATGCGGCGGACCTAGCGCCGCTCGAACGCCATCGTCCCGTCGAGAAAATCGAACACCGAGGCTTTCAGGATGCCGTGGGTGATGATGGAGAAGTGGTCGCACCCCGGGATGGTGACGCCGTAGCCTTCGCCGAACATCGCCGCCAGGTCCTCAGGGTCGCCCGCCCCCTCGTCGTACTGTCCCGCGACCACCAGGGCCGGCATGGGCAGGGCCTGAATCGCGGCCACGTCGAAGCGCGGGCTCGACGACCGGCTGGCCGCCGCCAGCGCCTTGCGGTCCTCGCCCTGCTCGTCGGCGAAATGGCGGAAGCTCTTCAGCATCTCCGGATGGATGGACTCCACGTCCTCGGCCAGCATCGCCTCGGCCATGGTCATTCCGCCGGGCGGCGGCGGCGAGGGATCGAGCAGCTTCCCGCCGACGCCGGCCAGGATCAGGTTGGTGACGCGGTCGGGGGCGTCCAGCGCCGCCTGCAACGCGGTGCGCGTGCCCATCGAAAAGCCGAACATGTCGGCGCTATCCAACTCCAGGTGGTCCATGAGCGCCAGCACATCGCTCGCCATATTCTCCCGCCCGTAGGCGGCGGGGTCATAGAGCTTCTCGCTTTCGCCGTGGCCGCGCTGGTCGAGGGCGATGCAGCGGATCCGCCGGCGCTCGAACGCCTGATACCAGCCGGTGCGCCGCCAGCCCTCGTTGCGATTGGAGGAATAGCCGTGCGCCAGGACGATGGCGCCGCGCCAGCCGGGCGGCTGGATGTCGTCATAGGCGATGGTCACGCCGTCGGAGAGGAATGTAGCCATGGGTTCAGCCTAGTCGGGCGGACGCGGCCGGTGCAAGCCCGCGCCGGGGTCACGGCGCCTCGCCGGTCCACTCCCAGTGCCAGGGCTCGAAGGGATAGTTCACGAAGCCGAACCGCCCGGCGTTGGCGACCAGCCAGCGGTAGGTGGCGGTCTTCGACTGGTAGAGCCGGTTGAGGTCGGCGCTGGAGTCGGGACCGAAGCCGGGCGCGGCGCCCACGAACATGTCCACCGCCAGCCCGGTGCGGTGCGGCGAGCAGGTCGCCCGCACGATCCCGTCGCAATTGTGCTCGCGCGCGCAGCGCTCGGCGTCGGCGTCCGGCGCGCGGAAGGCCGAGAAGATCGTCAGGTTGCGCGGGTCGCCGCGGATCGCCGGCTCAGCGGCGCGCGCGGCCTGCGCCATGCGCCGCCACGCCGCCAGGGCGGCGGGCCGCAGGGAGACGGCCTTGCCGGCGTAGCCTTCCGAGGCTTGCGCCGCCTCCAGCCGGCTGGGGTCCGGCGGCGGCGGGCAGGCCTTTCCGAGGCGCACGAACGGACGCGCGTCCTGCCACCTGGCCTTCATCCGACCGAAGCTCTCCTCGCCGAACCGCCCGGCGCCTCCGAGGCCTTCGCGCCCCTGCCAGGCCGCCAGCGCCGCGGCGAAACCCGGGCTTTTCGGGTCGCAGGCCGAACCGATCTCGCGACCGATCAGCGGCGCATAGATCTCCCACCCCGTCTCCGGCCGCCGGAAGGGGGCCCAGGTGAGCCGTTGCAGGCTGTCGGCGTTCGCCGCCGCCGCCGCGGCGAAGGCCGGATCGTCGCAGGCCGCGGGGCTGGGCGGGGGAGGCGGGGGGAAAATCAGCGGCGGCGACCGGTCGGGGACGGGGGACGGCTGCGGCCGTTCCGGCGGCGCAGGCGCGGAGGGCGCGGGCGACTGTGGACCGCATCCGGACGCCGCCAGCGCGAGCGCCAGCGCAAAGGCCCGGAACCGGGCCGCTTGTGGGGCCTTCACCTTCACGGACGCGATTGTGCGTGCGCAGGAGGCGAAGCGCCCAATGAATTCTCGATTGTACCTATTGACGGCGGTGCTCGGCGGCCTTGCGGCCTGCTCCGAGCCGCCGCCGGGCGAAGCGGCCCGGCCGGCCGCCGAAGCCGGCTCGCCCGCCCTGGCGGCGACGCCCCCGCTCGCCCCCTCGGCGAGTCAAATGGGCGCCGACGCCGAAGCCGTCGTCGCGGCCGCGCCTGCGCCCGCCTCCGCCTCGCCGGTCGCCAAGGCCATCGACGCCAGCGGCCTGCCGGGGCCGACGGCGGATGCGGCGAGCGCCAAGCGGGCGCTGATCCGCGCGCAAGTGCTGCTGGACCGCGCCCACTTCTCGCCGGGCGTCATCGACGGCCAGAAGGGCGAGAACCTGCGCCAGGCGCTGGCGGCGTTCGAGGCCGCGCGCGGCCTGCCCGCCGACGGGTTGCTCGACGCCGACGCCTGGGCCGCGCTCACCGCCGACGCCGCGCCCGCCATGCAGGACTACACGATCACCGCCGAGGACGTGGCGGGGCCGTTCACCGCCTCCATCCCCACCGATCCCGAGGCCATGTCGAAGCTTCCCAGGCTGGGTTACGCAAGCCCGGCGGAGCTGCTGGCCGAGAAGTTCCACATGGACGAGCCGCTGTTGAAGGCCCTCAACCCCGCCGCGGACTTCGCCAAGGCCGGGACGGTGATCGTGGTGGCCGCGGTGGCCGACCGACCGCTGGCCGCCAAGGTCGCCCGCATCGAGGTCGACAAGGCCGAGCGGGAGGTGAGGGCCTATGGCGCCGACAACGCCCTGCTGGCGGTCTACCCGGCCACGGTGGGCTCCACGGACCGACCGGCGCCCACCGGCGAATGGGAGGTGCGCACCATCGCGCCCAACCCCACGTGGACCTACGATCCCACGCGGCTGACCTTCGGCAAGGCCAAGGAGGGCAAGCTGACCATCCAGCCCGGGCCGAACAATCCCGTGGGCCTTATGTGGATCGACCTCACCAAGGACACCTACGGCATCCACGGCACGCCCGACCCGCGCCGGGTGGGCAAGAGCGAGAGCCACGGCTGCGTGCGCATGACCAACTGGGACGTGGTGCAGCTCGGCAAGGCGGTGACCAAGGGCGCCAAGGTGGTGTTCGTGGGCGCCGAGACCAAGGCGGGGAAGGGGTGAGCCAGGTCTAGCTCCGCCAGCGCAGCGTCACCGGCTCGATCGGGTTCGCGAACGGCCGGCCCTCCCGGCGGCTGGCGGCCCATTCGCGCTTGAGCTGCTGGTACCACTTGGCCTGGCGGTCGGCGTCGTCGATCCACATCAGCGACGGGTCGTAGCGCAGGCCCTGGTTCTGCAGGTTCACCATCGCCCCGTCCTGGCGCAGGAAGGCCCGCGCGCCGGCGGCGATGAACGGCCTGAGGAACAGGAACGCCGGATGGTCGGACCAGACGACCTGGGTGATGCGCGTGCGGGTCGCGGTGACCGGGGTCAGGCAGGTCAGGGACAGCACCTGGCGCTGGCCGACCGTCACATGCTCCCAGCGCAGGCCGGGGATGCGGAAGACGATCTCGGTGAGCGGCTGGCCGCCGAGGATGGCGTAGGCGCGACTGTTCTTCGACGGCTCGTGGCGGACCATGGCGAAACCCGCCTCGCGAGGCTCGAAGCGCTTGGCCTTTTCGTGCTGGCTCTTGGCCGAGCGCCACCACCACTGCTGGTGCACGAAGGGGCCGTGGGCCGGGTCCATCAGGCCCACCACCGCGTGGTCAACGTGGGCGTCGAAGGTCATGCGGTCGACGAGCTTCGGCCCGCCGCCGACGACGCCGGGGAAGGTCGGCGGCGGTTCGGTCGGCTCGCCATCGGCGTCCGACGCCATCCAGACGAAGACCAGGCCCTGGCTCTCGGCGACGGGATGGCGGCGCACGCGGATCTTCGAGACGTCCATCGCCTGGCCGTCGACCAGCGAGGGGATGGCGGCGCAGGCCCCGTCCAGGCCGAAGCGCCAGCCGTGGTAGGGGCATTCGACGCTCTCGCGGCCGTCGGCTTCCCGCTCGAAGCGGCCGGCGGAGAGCGGCGCCGCGCGGTGCGGACAGACATCGCGCAGGGCGACGACCGCGCCGGCCGGCGCGCGGCCCAGGAGGACGGGTTCGCCGAGCATCTCGTAGCGGGCCAGGCGGCCGGGCTTCAGGTCGCTTGAGAGCGCGGCGACGTACCAGATGTCGCGCAGGAAGCCCTCGCCGAACTTGGCGGCGCTCTGGGCGGGCTTGGCGTCGCCTTCGGGCATGATCGGCCTTAATCGCCCGCGACGTGCAGTTCGACAAGCCGCGCGGCGTACGGCCCGAGCGTCAGGCGGTTTCCCGCGAGCGCGCCGTCGCCGGCCTGGGCGTCGAGGACGCTCGCCCCGGCGAGCCGCGGATCGTCCAGCCGCGCGGCCTGGTCGCCCATGTTGAAGACGCAGAGGACGGCCTCGCCGCCGGCGCGGCGCACGAAGGCGAGGAGGGGCTCGGGGGCGTCCCACAGCTCCAGCTCGCCCTCGCTGAGCGCGGGCGAGGCCTTGCGCAGGGCGATCAGGGCGCGGGTGAAGGCCAGGGTGGAGGCGGGATCGGCGTCCTGGGCGGCGACGGTGAGGCCGGCGTGCTCGGCGGCGGCCGGGAGCCAGGGCGTTGCGGTGGAGAAGCCGAGGTTCGGGGCGTCGGGCCGCCACGGCATCGGCGTGCGGCAGCCGTCGCGCCCTTTGACGGTGGGCCAGTAGAGATCACCGACCGGGTCGCGCAGTTGGCCGCGGGTCAGGCGGGCGTCGCCGAGGCCGAGTTCCTCGCCCTGGTAGAGCAGCACCGTGCCGCGCAGGGCGATCAGAAGCGCCAGCATCAGCTTCGCCACGGCGGGGGGCGCCTCGGCGCCGCCGAAGCGGCTCGCGGTGCGCGGCACGTCGTGGTTGGAGAACGACACCGTCGGCCAGTGGTCCGGGAAGCGGGCCAGGGTCGCGGCGTGCGCCCGCACGAAGGCGGGCGACAGCAGGGCTTCCTGAAGCATCACGAAGGTGTAGGCCGAATGCAGCCCCTCGTCGGGCGCGAGATAGGCGCCGCAGCGCTCCTCCTCCTCGGAGAACTCGCCGAACACGAAGCGATCGCCGTGCGCTTCCACGCGGGCGCGGATCTCGGCCAGCACCGCCTTGTTTTCGGGAAGGTTGGCGTCGTGGAGGTGGCGTTGCATCTCGCTGGCGTGGGCCCAGTGGTGGTCGCCGCGTTCGGGCGCGGGCACCGGCGGATTGTCGGCCAGGGCCGGGTCGTGGAGGTAGGTTCCAGCCACGTCGAGGCGAAACCCGTCGACGCCGCGCTCCAGCCAAAGGTCGAGCACGCAAAGCGCCGCCTCTTTCGCGGCGGGATGGCGCCAATTCAGCTTGGGCTGCTGGCGCAGGAACTTGTGGTGATAGTGCTGGCGCCGCGCCGGCTGATAGGCCCAGGCCGGACCGCCGAACACCGAGAGCCAGTTGTTGGGCGCGGTCCCGTCGGCCTTCGGGTCGGCCCAGACGTACCAGTCGGCCTTGGGCCCGTTCGGGCCGCCGTCGCGGCTGTCGGCGAACCAGGGATGCTCGTCGGAGGTGTGCGCCAGCACCTCGTCGAGCACGACCTTCATCCCCCGGGCGTGGCATGCGTCGAGCAGGGCCTGGAAGTCCGCCAGGGCGCCGTAGTCGGCCTGCACGCCGTCATAGTCGGCGATGTCATAGCCCCAGTCGCGGTTGGGGGAGGGATGGATCGGCGACAGCCAGATCCCGTCGACGCCCAGGCTCTCGATGTAGTCGAGCTTGGCCAGCACGCCGGCCAGGTCGCCCTGGCCGTCGCCGTCCGCGTCATAGAAGCTGCGGACGTAGACCTGGTAGAGAACCGCCCCCTTCCACCAGGGCCGCAGGATCAGGCCTCGTCGGTGCGGCTGATGATCCGCGAGACGATGCCATAGGCCTTGGCCTCCTCGGCGCTCATCCAGAAGTTCCGCTGGGTGTCCTTGACCACCTTGTCGAAGGACTGGCCGGTCTCCGCCGCGATCATCCGGTTGACCCGGTCGCGCATCTTCACGATCTCCTCGGCCTCGATCTTGATGTCCGAGGCCTGGCCGCGCACGCCGCCGGCCGGCTGGTGCAGCAGGAAGCGGGTGTTGGGCAGGCACAGGCGGTTTTCCTTGGTGGCGCCCAGGAAGATGTGCGCGCCGGCGCTCGCCACCCATCCGGTGCCGATCACCTTCACCTTCGGTCCGCAGAAGCGGATGACGTCGTGGATGGTGTCGCCGCTTTCCACGTGGCCGCCGGGTGAGTTGATCATCACCCTGATGTCCTTGTCGTTGTCGGCGGCCATCGCCAGGAGCTGGGCGGTGACCCGCTCGGCCAGGCGCATGTCGATCTCGCCGAACACCAGCACGGTGCGGCCCTTGAACAGGGCGTTCTGCACCGGTCCCGACGTCATCGGCATGTCGGGCTTGCGGGCCTGGTCGTCGTCGTCCTCGTCGTCCAGCCGGGTCCACATGGGGGCAATCTCCTCGTCTCGATTCGCGGCGCAACCTGCGTCGGCCCGCGGCGCGCCGCAAGGGGGCGCGGAAGCGCGTCGCTTGACCGGTCCCTCCCCAAGCGGCAAACGCCGGCCTTCAAGACAGAAAAGGAGGCCCGGATGGAGCTGTTCGACCTGAGCGGCAAGGTCGCCGTGATCACCGGGTCCTCGCGCGGCATCGGCCGGGCCATCGCCGAGCGCATGGCCGAACACGGGGCCAAGGTGGTGATCTCGTCGCGCAACCTCGACGCCTGCGAGGAGGTGGCGGCCGCCATCAACGCCAAGCTGCCGGGCGCGGCCATCGCCGTGGCCGCCAGCATCTCGCGAAAGGCCGAGCTGGAAGCCCTGGTCGCCGAGGCGCGCAAGGCGTTCGGCAAGATCGACGTCCTGGTCTGCAACGCCGCCTCGAACCCCCACTACGGGCCGATGCTGGGCGCGGGCGACGACGCCTTCAGGAAGACGATGGACAACAACATCCTCTCCAATCTGTGGCTGGTGCAGATGGTCGCGCCGGAGATGATCGAGCGCCGCGACGGGGCGATCATCATCGTCTCGTCCATCGGCGGCCTGCGCGGCTCGGTGGAGATCGGGGTCTACAACGTCTCCAAGGCCGCGGACTTCCAGCTCTGCCGCAACCTCGCCCAGGAGCTGGGGCCGCACAACATCCGGGTGAACTGCATCGCGCCGGGCCTGGTGAAGACCGACTTCGCCCGCGCCCTGTGGGAGGGGCCCATGGGGCCGAAGCGGATCGAGGACACGCCGCTGCGCCGCCTGGGGGATCCCGACGACATCGCCGGAGCGGCGGTGTTCCTGGCGGGCAAGGCCGGCGGCTGGGTGACCGGCCAGACCATCGTCGTCGACGGCGGGGTGACGAGCGGGTGAGGGACCTTTCCTTCCCCGTCCTCTGCGGGACAGGGGAGGAAAGGAGTCAGATCAAATCCCGCGCCCTGGCCAGGCGCCTGATCCCCTCGTCCAGGGTCGCGTCGGCCTTGGAGAAGCATAGCCGCAGGATCGTGGTGACGGGCGCCTCTTCATAGAAGGTCGAGACCGGGATGCTGGCCACGCCGGCGGTCCTGACGGCGTGGAAGGCGAAGCTGCGGTCGTCCATCGCGACGCCGGACGCCGGCAGGTCGACGGTCAGGAAGTAGGTGCCCTGGGAGGGCAAGACGGCGAACCCCTCGCGGCGCAGGCCCTCGGTAAGGCGGTCGCGGGCGGCGGCGAGCTCGCGCGGCATGGTCTCGAACCAGTCGGCGCTCTCGTTCAGCCCGTAGGCGGCGGCGACCTGCAGGTTGGGCGGGGTGGTGAAGGTCAGGAACTGGTGGGCGCGGGAAAGCGAATGGGTCAGCGCCGGCGCGGCGCAGAGAAAGCCCACCTTCCAGCCGGTCAGGCCGAACATCTTGCCCGCCGAGCCGATCTTCACCGTGCGCTCGCGCATGCCGGGCAGGGCGATCAGCGGGGTGTGGCGCGCGGGCGCGAACACCACCTGCTCCCAGACCTCGTCGCAGATCGCGATCACGTCGTGGGCCACGCAGGCCTCGGCCAAGAGGGCGAGGTCCTCCGGCGGCACGACCACGCCGGTGGGGTTGACCGGATTGTTCAGCACCACCAGCCGGGTGCGCGGCCCGAAGGCCTGGGCCAGCATGGCGCGGTCGAAGCGCCAGTGCGGCGGCTTCAGCCGCATCAGCTTCGGCACGCCGCCGGCCCGGCGGATCAGCGGGATGTAGGCGTCGTAGAAGGGCTGGAAGACCACCACCTCGTCGCCGGGCTCGATCAGGGCCAGGAAGGCCGCGGCGAGGGCCTCCGTGGCGCCGGAGGTGATCGTCACCTCGCCCTTCCAATCGAGGTCGAGCCCTTGCGTGCGGGCGTAGTGGCCGGCGACCGCCTCGCGCAGCTCCGGCAGACCGGCCATGGGCGGATACTGGTTGTAGCCGTTGAGGACCGCATCGGCCGCCTTCTGGCGCAGGGCCAGCGGCCCGGGCGCATCGGGAAAGCCCTGTCCCAGGTTGATGGCGCCCGATTCCCGCGCAAGGCCGCTCATCTCTTCGAAGATGGTGGTGGGCAGGCTTGCGTAGACGGGGTTGGCCATGCGGCGTTTCTTGCTGGGATTGGGGAACGCCCGCAAGCCAAAGGAGTGCTGGCCGTGGAGATCGTCGACTACCGTCCCGAGCACGCGCACGCGTTTCGCACGCTCAACGAAGCCTGGATGCTGAAGCACTTCACCCTCGACGCCGACGAGCGCGAGGTGCTGGCCGACCCGGAGGGCGAGGTGATCGCCGGCGGCGGGCGCATCTTCATGGCGCTGAAGGACGGCCGGGCGGTGGGGTGCGTGGCGCTGTTCAAACTGCCGGACGGCGGCTTCGAAATCGCCAACATGACGGTGGCGGAGAGCGAACGCGGCTCAGGGCTCGGGCGGGCGCTGCTGGAGAGGTGCTTCGACGCGGCCAGCGCGGCGAAGGCGCCGCGGCTCTACCTCGAGGCCGGCAGCGTGCTGGCCCCGGCGCTGAGCCTCTACCGGTCGATGGGGTTCAAGCCCGTGCGCCGGGCGCCGGCGGACAGCGACGCCCAGTTCGACGTGGTGATGGAGCGGCGGCTGCCTTGAAAGGTCTCGCCGATTTCGAGGTGCTCCCCCTCTGGGGGAGCTGTCAGCGAAGCTGACTGAGGGGGTCCTTTTCGGCGACGCCGCTGGCCCCCTCCACCGCTTCGCGGTCCCCCTCCCCCAGAGGGGGAGGACGAGGCTCAGGCTTCCCGCACGCGCTTCTTGCGGAAGCTGGGGTTGAGGACCTGCTTGCGCAGGCGGATGGACTTGGGCGTCACCTCCACCAGCTCGTCCTCCTCGATGTAGGCGATGGCCTGCTCCAGGCTCATCTTCCGGGGCGGCGTGAGGCGGATCGCCTCGTCCTTGCCCGAGGCGCGCACGTTGGTGAGCTGCTTGGCCTTCATCGGGTTGACGTCGAGGTCGTCGCCGCGGGAGTTCTCGCCGATGATCATGCCCTGGTAGGCCTTCTCGCCGCCGCCGACGAACATCACCCCGCGCTCCTCCAGGTTCCACAGGGCGTAGGACGCCGTCTCGCCGTCGGAGTTGGACACCAGCACCCCGTTGCGGCGGCCCTCGATGGCGCCCTTGTAGGGCTCGTAGTGCGAGAACACGCGGTTCAGCACGCCCGAGCCGCGGGTGTCGGTAAGGAACTCACCCTGGTAGCCGATCAGCGAG
>Ga0207641_10003339_pt1 | contig 14267 bp, 12 predicted proteins | sample KBSSwiS62_FD_184306 | JGI IMG/M metagenome (GOLD analysis project Ga0207641, IMG submission 184306) | Switchgrass rhizosphere microbial communities from Kellogg Biological Station, Michigan, USA - KBS Switchgrass S6-2 (SPAdes) (version 2) | ecosystem: Host-associated > Plants > Roots >... | reverse complement strand
GCAATTCGTTGTTGTAATGCTCGTCACATTGTAGTCGCTTAATAAGGTCGAAGCATTAGGCAGGGGGATCAACAACGTGCCTGTCGTGGCATTGTAAATGAGGACGAGTGCATCAGCGCCGGCTGACACCGCCCATGTTGGAGAAAAGAGCAAGGTGACATTATCTTCGGGTGCCGACCCAATCACCTCCACACTGGTACTGACGGCCAGGGCACATCCTCGTGTTTCGTTAATCAAGCAAGGATATTGCAATCCATCAAAATTGAAAATGTTGGTCGTGTTCAGCACTACCACATCTCGATTGTCCCAATACCTTGCCTGCCCATCCAAGTCACAAAACCACTCGGTGCGTGGCGGCACGTCCACGACACCGACGGATAGATCAGGCGGGACGAAAATGTAAGGGTTGTCGGGCCGTGTGGGTGGTTCCGTGCCCGTGAGACATTGTTCTCCTGTCGGGTCGAGTTCATCCAGCAAGAGGCCGAAACACACAAGAAATTCCTCCAGTGCCAGCTCGGTATCATTGGTCGGCAAATTGGCAAATGTCAGGTAGGAAGCATTGAAACGCAGGGTGTAGGGTAAGTAAAAGAAGGTGGAAAACGTGAGGTTCAGCAGGGACACGACCACCTTGTTTAAAGCACGAGCCGTGCAGCCCAAGGGTGCTTCCGTGCAGTTGCTGACATTGGTCAAGTTATTGTTCAAGGCAGAGGTGTTACACCCTAGTAAGTAGGCCGTGCACTCTCCACCCTCCAACAACAAGTAAAGATTCTGCCTCAAACGGCTGCCATTCCAACTGTACCAGGCGGCCCAGAAATCCAGAAAAGTCCAGTCCGCCGGTGCAGGGACACTACAGTTGATGACAGAACAATTGAAGGGCGGTGGAACACCCGGTTGCCAGGGCGGGAAGGCCCAAGAGTAGATGCCGGCAGTAAGCCATTCCCAAAACGCTTCTCCTAGGGAACCAATCGCTTGCAGAGGCATGGAAAATGTGCACGGCAGCGCAATGTCGAAAAAAGCGAGGAGTTCAGCGACGGCATTGAACCACATACGTGTCCAGTCTCCCAGCAGACCGTATTGAAAAAAAGCAATGCCACTGCTGCTCGTGAAGGCCAGAACGGGGTGAAAGGCCGCGTTAATAGTCAAGTTCAAGATTCCTGCCCCCACTGCAATGGGCGCCGTCACGAGTTTGGACCAGTCGGTATTGGCCACTCTCAACAAGGCATCGAGGCCGAGTGCAAGAGCAATGGGGAGACCAGACATGGGCGGCGTCCAGTGCAAGGTGCTTGAGGATAGGATAGGGTCCACCCCTGCCATATTTTCAAAGGCAAACAGCTTATGACTCGCTCCCTGGTGCACCCTAATGGCATTATCGACGCTGGTCATCATGGCCATGGCTAGGCCACGCATGGGGACGGCGCCAGGGGTGGCAGTCAGGTCCTATTCTCTCCATGAGTTTTCAACGGGAAAAACACACGGAAAAACGGACCAATAAAACAGGGGGCAAATCGAGCGTATGCTGCGCCACTGTGTGTATGGCCGCCATGCGAGCAAACATGAACGTCCTGTCGGCGGAGGACATAGTCATGGACAACAAGCCATTAATGAGATCATAGAACCCCTGCACCATTTCCAGTGCCAAGCGCACCACGTCCTCGGCCCAGTCACCAAAGGCAAAATCTGCACAGACAAACTCATTGGCCAAGTTGGTCGTGTTGGGAAATTGTCCGTTGAAGACAAAGTCAATCGGGATCTGCCAGAAACGGATGCCGTAGTTAGTATAGCAATCAATGGTCGTCAACAAGTTGACCGACGTCAGGCTGCCATAGAAGAAATCCCAAAAGGGTGCGCCGTCGAGGCAGTAACAATCGCCCACGACCCGGGTCATGTTAATGGCCTCGGCCAGCTCCTCCAGCCCTGGGATCATGTCCCACCGTCCGTCGGTCAAAAGACCATCCAGGAGAAAGGCAATCAATGCCTCGGCCAATGTTTGTAGACCGACTAAGATTTGCGTCACAACCTCCTGAAACAAGCTGGTGGGTGTGCACTTGTAGGTCACGTACAGATTGCCGTAGGTTAAGGCGGACATGAGGTCAGCATAGGCATTCACAGCGGGCCATGCAAAGGCAAAGAACATGCGGAGGAGGTTGAGGATAGGGAAAATCACAAAATCGAGTAGGGGCCGCACGGTGCATTGATTCACCGTCTCAATCACCTCGAAAATCACTTCATGCGTGACGAGAAACACACCAGCCACGACCGCCACAATCAATAATCCTAGTAAATACATCCAATCGGCCAGCAGGTTCGCCAGCGCGTCTTTTAAAGCAGCCAGGGCGCCTGTTAAAAACGCCACAGCGGCGCTCGTCAAGGCGATGCCGAGCTCGTCGAGACGCGAGAAAAAGAAGCCCTCGCCCAGCATGACTTGACCTGGACCATCCGATGCCTTGGCTGCCTTGCTGGTCGGGTTGGCTTTGCGCACCGCCGCGCCGTAGGCCACCAAGTACAAGCGCAGAATCAGCCATGTCACAATCATGGCCAAGAAAAAACACAGGAGAGCAACGCCGATGCCCACAATCCCGTCCCCACCCAACACCAGGTTGGCTGCATCCTTGGAAAAATTGCCAGCCAGGGACGACAGCAGCGTGGCCGTGGTGTTGACCCCATCGGTCACTGGATCCGACATGACAGCGGAAGAGCGATCGTGTGTGGGGTAGAAATTACAAGGAAGAAGAGGACATGTCATTCCTGTCGCTCACCCATTAGGAAAAAGAGGCAAGAGCAAACAATTCACTGTGGGTGTCACTGCTCATACTTTTCTCATTTGGATGAACGACCTGCCGGGTATTGAAGCTGGTGGTGGTCCCTCATCCCCTGAACTTCGTGTCGTCCCTGTCCTGCAATGGTGGGCACAAGTCATGAACCTCGGATTCCAGTTCGTCGCTGGCACCCTTGTTATTGGAGCGGCCGTGCTGTACTTTTTGAACTGGCGCCCACCCCAGACCAAGAACAAGAAGAAGAAAAAGAAGGGCAAGAAAAACCAGAAGAAACAACCATCACTCCCACCGGATCCCCTGCTTCCAAATGACACAGGAGGCGGTGTCGCTCCACCACCACCACCTCCTGTGGATACGACCGAATTGGAACAGGAGCCCGATTCTTCTTCCTCATCTGACGAGGAACAAAAGGATGAAGAAGAAGAACCCCTCATCTCTCTCGGTCCCTCCCTGGATCGCCTCCTACCCCACAGCTGGCGACGCCGCAGTACCGTCGTCCTCTTGTTCTTTGCCGCTGTGCTTCTGGTCCTCTTCTTTTCTTACTTGCTCTGGTCTGGCAGCGGTCACCCTTCACCGTCCTCGCCTGTTCATCAGGCAGAAGACCAGGATGCCGAGTGGAGCACCGTGCAGCATGAGCTCGTCCCTGAAGCCGGTCAAGTCCGTTTCTACTATCGTAAAGGATATCGCACGCCTGACCACAAGAAACGTATTCCCTGGATTAGCTGTCATCACATGCCGTGGTTGGAAATATTGCAAGAAGGCCTATTGGGCCCGCGCAAGAAGACAACGGTCATGGTCCCTGCGGCTGACCCGAAAAACAAGGACAAGAAGGTGCGTGAAGAGCGCTACGAAGACGAGCTGAGGGAGTGGACACGTAACAAGTGTCTGCGTGAGAACGACCGGCTCGTCTCCCTGGATCAGGATGCACAAAAACATCAATTGCACCTGCTACGGCCGGTCTTGACCAAGCTGCCTCTGGAGGAGAGTCATTATCAACAGAAGGACGCACAGTGGTTGATGCAAGAGGTGCTGGTCAACCAAGTCTATCTGTCACACGACGGCAGCCGCTACTACCGTGTGCAAACGATTCAGCAGGATGTGGCGCACAAGAAGAAACCCTGGGTGCTCGGCCCGACCTTAATTCAGGAACACGATCTCTTGCAGGCCGCCCGGCACTGGTACGGCGAGGTGCGTGTCTACGCCAAGACCAAGGAAGGGAGAGCCTTCACCCCCAATGAACCTTGCTTGTGTTTGACACACCTGGGCCCACTCGGCACGACCTTGTACTTGGTCTACGACCCAGTGGCAGACGACTGGAGTCTCTTGGTCAACCCCCAAGTGACTCGGGACGACTTGAGCAAAGTGGTGGAGACGACGCTGGCGTACAACCAGCACATCCCATTCCCCTCTCAAATCGATAAAGCCTATGGCGTCAGTGAGGAACAACAACACCCCCTGCGGCTGCGTGTGCGCTACTTTGATCCAGTGACCCAATTCGACACGGCCGAGGGTAAGGCGCAGGTCTTGACCGTGCTGGGTCACTCGGCACTGGACATGGATGAGGCACAGCCGGATGTGTTGACTGTGGTAGATTTGGCCAGTCTATGGTGGCAGCATGCCGAGGGCAAGATACGCCTGGTGGGCATGAAGGAGAGGGAATTCAAAGATTTGGACAGCCGTTGTTTTGTGCATTGTGCACAACTGCAGGAGAAGGTCGTGGATTGGTGGGTCCGGCCCCCTCCTCCCCCACCTCCTCCACCTGCTCATGCTCCGATTCCTGAAGTAGAGGAGGAGGTAGAGGTAGAGGAACCCGAGGAGGAGTGATGAAATAAAATGTTTCAATAAAAAAACCGCCGTATTTTATGATTTCAGGTCTAACAAGGCGCAGTTCCCTACTTTCCTGTGTTGTGATTCGTAACAAGGAAGATTGGTGTGGGTGTGCGACACACGAAAAAATGCAATCGCCCTTTCGCAGCATGCTTCTGGACAATTTGTATCACGACCCAACAACAACGCATGATAACAACGACAATGACACCATGGACTGGTCTTCGTCTCCCTCCTTATACTGCAATCCATTGGAAGCGGACGAAGGGCTGCCGAGCTGGCTTGATTATGCCGCACCTGGAATGCAGTGCCACCATCCACCGGCCGTCGTCGAAGATGACGATACGGTCAACAGCAGCATGTCACTGGTGGCATCCACGGATCGACTCGAACCCGTCGCCGTGAAGGCACGCATCAAAATAGAAGAAGAGAGCGAGGAGGACGATGATAGCAGTGATGAATATCTGGCCGTGCATCACCCACGTGGAAGACGCAAGCGTAAGCACGGCGTTGCTGTGGAGGCGGAACAACCCAAGAAGAGGACACGATGGAGTCTGCCCTTTACCACGGATGCTTCTCTTGTTGCTGCCAGCAGCCTGGGGCAGACGGTGGTTTTTGGGAGTACCGAATCGTCGTCTCCTGCTTCTCTCATGGTTCCTCTTCTTCCAGAAGTGGAGGAGGCACCCCCACCACCTGTTGCTGTGATCACCCAAGAAGTTCCTCCTCCTCCTCCACTTCTCCTCCCTTCTGTTGTTGCTGTGCTCAAACCCATACAACAACGGCGTCGACGCCGCCAGCAGAAAGCCGCTGTAGCAACACCAGAAAAGAGGAGAAGGAGCACACGAAAACAGAGCTCAGCAACGACACAAACAACTCCACCCACACTAGCGGCGGACGTTTCCTGTTTGCCGCGTGCTTCTCTGTGGGGTGGACGCAAGCAGGCCGAGGATCAGTCTCTCCTGTCCCCTCCTGCCAAGTTGGCCATGGCAGAACCTTCCTTTGTGTCCTACCCTGGTGAAGAAGTCTTGTTTCGGGGAGGACATTTACGCGTGGGCAAGACGGGGTTGCTCATGTTTTTACGCCCTTGGTGTCCACGCGATGAAGAACACCGACCGTTGTGTGCCACTCAACGCCTGCCCTTGGCTGCGTTTGTGGACCCGGTCACGAAAACAGTATCCCCTGAGGATCGCAAGAAGGAGGTAGAGCAATAAGACTTTTTTATGATGATTATTTAAAAAATACAAAAAAGCTAATCGATAACTTCATGCTTTCCTCTCTGATTCACGACGGCAGGCGGTCCCTCAAGAAAAGCAAGGCGCGGCCATGCCGTATAATTTCCTTGTTTCACACAGCATGCCCAGCAAAAAGCAGCGAGACTGCGCCACATGATGTTATCATTCTGCTCGATAGCTTCGAGCCACATGATCCGCGGACGGCGATGGATAAAGACGATATGATTGAAGTCAGGACATTCTGTGATTGTGGCGAGTGGCCAAGAGAAGCCCCGACGATGCTCCTTCTTTCCTGTTTGAAAGGTACAGGTAAAGAACCAAACCGTCTCTAGATCCGCATGGTCCTCAAGCACGCGTTCTTGTCGTAGACCAAAGGAAAAGTCCTTTAAGCCCTTGCTGCGCAGTCGCAAACAGAGATCTAGAGGCAGGCGATCCAACCAACTCGGTTGACGTGTTTTGGGAAATGTGTCGTAGCCTGCGTCGGTCATTGTCAGTGAAAGAAAAGAAAGAAGAATATGATCGACCAGTTGGTCATTCCATATCCGAAAAAAGAAAATCCGCTGCACGCTTTTTTGTACAGCTGCTTGAGCACCTGCTCAAGCAGCTGTACAATTGTACATTCCAGCCTCTTCCATAAAAGGAAACTCTGCTGATCAAGTCTTGTACAGCTGGTCGAGCAACTGTACAATTGTCCACCTTCTATTTTAGGAAGGCGAGCAGGTGGTCAATGGTGGTCCATTCTGCTTGATTCTCCTCGAGCATCATCCACCATGTGGTCCAAAATGGATGAGCAGGTGCTCGCAGTTTGAAATCACATGTGATAGCACCTGCTCACCTTCCTTTTTAGGAAGCCCGATGAGAAGCGATCACATGTGAAAAGCACCTGATCACATGTGATAATGGTCTTTGTGAGTTCGGGCAATTCCAGAACACTTGTCTTGTTTCTTTCGGAGTTTTTCATAGCTATGAAAAGCTATTAAAAGCTATCAAAAGATATCAGAAGATATCAAAAGCTATCACAAGATATCAAAAGATATCAAAAGATATCAGAAGCTATCAAAAACTCTTTTTTTTATGCGTCCTCCTCCTCTGCGTCTTCTTCTTCTTCTTCCCCATCATCTCTTACTGCGAAAGCTGCTGCTGGGCCCCATAGTTGATCAAGCGTCGCGGCAGTAATGAATGGCTCCGTGTTTGTCTGTCCAGGACCCTTTAGCCATTGTCGGCCCAGGTCTACATACTTGCGTGCGGCGAGTAAGGCCCGCTGAAACAAGTTTACATCAAGGTCAGAGTGAGCGAGTTCGGACTCGATGAGCACCATTAACGGCGGGCTCAGCGATGGGGAATACAGCGACACGGGCACGATGGAGTTGAACTCCACCATGGCCTCCATGAAATACACAATACGCTCATTCAGTCGCGACGCGTGCTCGAGCTTCAGGCCGCGGAGACCATATAAGACGAAACAGAGACCCGCACAGGCGGGAAGCTCCACGTAACATCGTCGTAGGTCGGGCACGGCGACACAAAGCTCGAAGAAGGTATCCATGCGCCCGAATGCCAAACAAGATATGAGAAGGACAAAATAGGGCAGGTCTTCCACCCTGTCTCGAGTCCCCGGCGGGAGCTGATCAAAGAGCTTGAGGACGAGGTTCTTGTCGGGTTTCGCGTCCTCATTGCCACCGGCATCCAGCACCCACTGCAATTCTTGCGTCACATTGGGTGCGCCCACGTGTAAGTAGAGACCCAATTCAATGGCGGCATGGATAATCGCACTCTTATTGCTCTTGTAGATGAATCGATACAAGTCGGTCCATATCTTAGCCTGCGGCGGCGTGATCTGCTCCAGCTGCTGCCAGTAGTGACGAAATAGAGGGACCTCGTTGCGAATGATCAAGCCTTGGAAGAACACGATCTTGTCGGGGTCACTGATGCATTGTTTCCACCATGCCCACCCTATATAGTTGGAATGGGCATGGAAAGTAATATTGGCCACGTAATTGCGATCAAACACTCCCTGCTCCTTCCAGTCCTTGGTGGCCTGCTTGTCGCGACCGAAATGGAGAGGAATGCGCATGGGTAAACCTCTAGGACAATCCCAAAAGAAGTGACAGGTCATGTCGAGTGCCATGGCACTATACATGTCCAGCTTGCAGCGAATCATAAAATGCAATTCAGGGAAGAGGTCGAGGAAGTGCATTTTTTTTATTAAGAGAAGACAATAAACAGAGAGATGCAACGACAATCAATCAATCAAACACTTCCTGCCAGAACCGTTTGCGCCACATGGACGAGAAAACGGCACCATAACACGCATCCTTGCCTCCACGCAATCGAATTTCAGCACGGGCACCTGGCACGTCGTCGTGACGCAGCGATTTGTAAATGTCCGTGACACTGAAGTGGTAACGCAGGCCATACTCTAGACTCGCACACATGGTGTTAGGAACGCGATACTTGTTCATTAGAAGGAGGCCGCGGCGCCGTGTTTCAGAGGGCACCAAGAAGTTGTAGGGCAGGAACACGGGGTCGACCTTGTAAATGATCTCCACCGTCGGATCAATGTCCGTCAGGAGGAACTCCAAGAAATCCGTCAGTCGCTCGACACTGCCGAGGTAGAAGGCCGGGTCGAGATTGGCCTGATGCAGGAATTTCAGGACACGGCCTGCACGATCATGAGTCCATCCCGTGGCAGCCAATGTGATTTTGGTGCCCTCCCATTGGACATGATTGGGACCCAGACCGCCTGGACTAATTTCGATATGCAAGAGGTCGGCACCAATGATATGTACACTGGCTGCAGACAAATGCATCATGGGCATCGCCATGGTATAGGCCACTGCTCGATAACACAAGCGAAGCCATGAACGGCTCGAATGCCCTCCTCCTGTCCGCATCTCATGAAAACGCTGTTCCAGCGTGCTGACCCACTGTGCCACGGGGAAGGCTGGGATCAGCAGGGGTAGTTGGTGTGGGAGATCGGCAGTGTTATCGAATTCTTCATCATTGTAAAACAGGTCGAAGGCGAGTCCTGAACACAGAAACCAATGGTAAGCATGATCCTTGGGGTGGGCATCCCGTAGGGCAAAAACCCAACTCAGCATGCCGTGCACGTCAGGATACTCTGCCACATCAGCGAGATAACTCTGTGTAGGAGAGCTTGTAAAATACCGCACGCCCGGAAAATCACGTTCCAACAAGGCGAGCGGGGCAGTGTTCCCGAATCGGGCGAGAAGATCGCGGTTGCTGGTTAAGAGAGTCAAGGCATCACGCGCGGACATGAACATGGCAACGGCTTGGAGCATCTCCCTAGGCAACTCCACTTCGAGGTCGGACCACCCGGCCATGAAAATCGCTCGTCGCTTCTTCTTGCTGGACTCGAGTTCGTCCATGCGTTTCTGCCACACGGCGTCCACGGCAGAGCGCTTCTTGGAGGCCTTGTAAAGGGCCACCATCTCGTGGTGGGCGGTGCGCCATATCTGCTCGAACAGGCTGTCATAGACATGATCGGAGGCCACTTGGAAAGTTCGGACACGGGCCTGGAGTGCATCTTGTAGGTCCATAAGTATATCCGGAATAGGATCTAGACCGTGTGTGTCGGGATTCAAGGCCCAAATGAGAGACAGGATGGTATGTGCGGCATTGTAATGCTTTGCCAACCAGGAATCCAGGCTGCCCTCGACAGGGATGGGCGGGGGTGGGGTGGTGAGTCCTGGGAGAACTTGCTCTTTGAGCCACTCATACGCGTCGGCTTCCTCGTCCTCTAAACGCATGCCGTCCACGTAGCGGATTCCCAGGTGGACACAGACCAGAGGGGAATGCAGGGACAAGCAGGATGCACTGCAGTACGTGGCCACTTTACAGGTGGGACAAGTGAGTGTCGTATCGTGTGATTTCGCACACATGTAACATGCGGTGCTCATGATGGAATATATAACAGGAAGATAGAATGCTGCAGTAGTGTATGAACAGAATATAGACACAGGAAAACAGGAATGTAAAGAAATCACATGATAGAATACATCAAATGTCTACTCAACAACAACGAGGCGCCAGGTGGTATGATCCTCTGGATTGTCCTTGACGACGCGGAGACACCACTGGCGTTCGCGACATTCTTGTTCCATTCTTCGTCCATACTTACGCTCCTCGTGCATCCACGCCTGTTCGATCCAGTCGAGAATAGAACGAGCATAGACGGATCGCGCTCGTCGTGGATCATGGAGAAGCGTTGACAGACTCTCGCAATACACATCAAAATTCCAGCCATTGATTGTGTAAAGGTTGAGTATGGCCTTGGGCAACGGGGCATCCAAGCCCCGTTGCTCTCGACAGAGTAACATAAATTGTGGGAACAGGGTCAAGTTGAGGAAGAGATAGATATCCGTCACTGCTTTTCTCCTCGTTCTGTCATCCCCGGTGGTGTGAAGCATGCAGTAGAAGTACATGCGCATTCGTCGGAGCTCCATGCTGCAGTACCAGGCAGCATAGTGGATCATCTCCTCGTACGTCTCACGTTCGTCCATGTACCATTGCAACAGCGTATGAGGACTGGTCGCGTCGGGCAGGAGACCAAAGTTGCGGTGACACTCACGTGAGGTGAGAGATAAAGCGATACGAATCACGGGGGAACAACATTCCAAAGCAATGACACGCTGCAACTCGACAAGGAGGGCTGGAAAGGGGAAGGTGAAGACCCTTGGTTTCTTGGGAATCACACGGAGCTCGCCATCTTCGTCGATTTCGAGTTTGAAGGAACGCTTCATTGTGCAATGGAATGAATAGAACACACACAAAGCAAGCGCTTCTTTCTTGTTTTCTGTATTCTCGAATCCGAAGATGCATTTTCTGTCTTCTGTATTTCTAGGGTGAAAACAACAACCACACACCAATCATTTCCTTCTGTTATAAATGTCCTCCTCGAACAGTCTCATCACCAAACCCCGCCGCCTCGAAGCATTACGCAAGGCGGTACGTAACATTCGAAAACACAAGACGCTCAAGGCCATTGGCAAGGACAACTTTGGCTGCTGCTCGAGCTGTGCTATCGGTGCCTTGGACACCATGATGGTCGACGGCAACAAACATGGTGCTGTCTTCTGGCATGCTCAGGATGAAGAGCAGATACAGGTCGACCATGTCCACATTCGTGTTTGTGTGCGCCGTGGTCGTCGCCTACAACCCTTCATGACCCAAGTCGCTGCTTACCTCCGCACATCCGTCCATCCCATGTCGCGTATTGAATGGAATGGCGACCCGAGGCAGTGTATCACTGTGCATCTTTAGAGGTAGAAAATAACAAGAAGATAAAGAATCTGTTTTTTTATTATTAATTTACTGCGTGCCTTTCTCTTCTTCTTCTTGTTTCACATCAGCGAGCGACAACAGTGTCCTCATGTTCTTGGCCATAATCACATGGGCATGCAGGACGCGCATGGCGATGAGATGCATGCCACTGCGCAGCATCGAGGAATGAAAAACTGGGTCCAGCTCTTCGTAGTGACGAAAAACAGGATCAATGAAGAGAACAACATCCACAGCTTCGAGGCATGTATCGAGCACTTCTTGTAGATCATTATCACCACTCCTCACGCGCGGAGTGAGCGACAAGAGAAAAGCACGAATCGGATACAATAAGCGATTGTAGCGTTCGATGGTTGCTGTCCATTTTGCAAGGGAAAAGTCGGCGAAGGCAGTGTCTTCTAGGTCGAGCTCTGTCTCGAGATTCTTCAAGAAAACAAAGAGCTCAGGAACGGCCTTGAGCATGCCACTCTTGTATTGTTCCATTCTTTATTGTGATAACACACACACACAGGTAGAAGAGAATAAGCAACCAGAGCGAGTGATCGATTCGTGGTGGATATTCCTGAAACTCAAATTAATTGATTTTCTGTCTTCCATCTTCTGTATTCTGTATTCTATAGTTTGGAACCCGCAACAAAGAAGAAGCACTCTGTAACTCAGAATCATTCTCTTTTAACACAGATGAAAAGCAGTAATACTAAAAAACGCAAGGCAGAGGCACTGGAATGGGACGCCAATGGTCTCGCAACCATCAAACCCTTTGTGAGCAAGAAACAGAGAATAGACGACAAACCTCCTCCTGTCCTCGTCTTCATCTCTGCCTCTCCGACTCCATTCCTGAATATGGTCACCGATGTGCGAAAGGCACACTTTTATCCCCATTGTGATGTCCCCATACTGTATGCCCTGGCCCTCACCTGTCGAGTATTCGCTTCGGAAATCCTCCCTGGCCTCGGCCTACCGGCCGCGTGGAAGAAACAAGTGGAGAATCTGGAATTGTCCGTCCCGGATCCTTGGCAACCTGCTGTTCGATGTGGGTTTCAGCGTGTTGTACATGACTGGTTACGACCCCTGGGTTATTTTGATAAGGTGCTCGATGCTGGGAAAGCCGCTCATCTCACACTGGACGCGGATTTTAATTTTAATGCAAGCCATCAGTACTACAATCCATTTATTCCCCACTACCCGGTAATCGCCGATACATTTACACTGCGTCTCTATTCCAAGGGAAATGATGTGAATTTCAACTTCACCTTTGACAATGTGCGGAAGGATACGACACTGGGCCTCACGTTGGAAGAAGTGGACACGGAGGAACTTCAACGAGTCGTGGACAAGCTTGCCATGCAGCAGCGAGAAAAAGCGGATATCACGAAACGTCGCAACAAGGTCAATCCCGAGTGGCGCACTGAACTCCATCACCTTAAACAGGCACGTGGCGATCAGAAGGTCAAACTCAAGAATTACCTTACATCCCTGCGTCATCGGACGAATTGGGAGCAATATGAATGGCTTGTCACAACGACAGAGAGGGCCTCCGCTGCTGCACGACAAATTGTTGAACAAACGAGTCGCATCAATGCCCTGGATATTCTTATTGAAAATGCCATGGCGGAACAAGAAGGAGAGAAGGAGGAAGAGGAAGAAGAAGAAAAGGGAGAAGCAATGGATGTCGATTGTTAATGTATATATTCTATTTTCTGTACACGCTATCTCCATCATTTTTTTTCTGCTTTTTTCAGCATGGCATCAAGAACACCAGCGGTAGTAGTAAATGGTGCACTCTATGAGTTATACGAGCCACACTGGTCTGCAATCATGCCACTCACCCCGCCACAGACGACAATTCGGATTGCCTGGACCCGCTTGTTGACACAGATGCGAATGCACGCTCTTCCTACACTGACGCTCGAAGAGCTGGAACTGTCCTATTTTCCCTTGATTCGTACCCGATGGGCATCAGGCGTCCATGTGGGGATTGATTATGAACACGAAGAATTCACGATTACTTTTCTGAAGAGTGCCTATCACACGACCCCTCTTGCTCGGATGCGTGATGGACCGGGAGCAGACGAACCCGGTGGCAGCGGAGGGCTCAAGGCCGATGCCGTCTGGTTGATCTGGTGGATTACCATGAATGCATGCTACGTCGATCTTGACCTTTACCGTGACCGCGGCGGTCGCCTTGAAGTATTCTATGGAAGCCGTCCACCCGACTCCCTCGTGGCTGCTGGACAGTGGCTGACGGAGCACACACAAGAGGCAGTGGATGAAGCGGTGCGACAGGGGTGGATTACCAACAAGGACAGTTGGGATCCTTAGAAAATAAAAAGAGTCTCCTCCTCTATCACTTTGTTTTTTCTCAAGCATGGCCAATATTCCCACGATCGGTGTCGCCTATGCTCCTGCCCCCAGCACACCTGAGGAATACATTAACGATGTGATGCGTGACCTGCTGATGCAGTTGGCAAAGGGCATTTACATGCTCCCGGGCCAAGTTCACAAGGTCCCATTCCAAAGCCTCTTGGACAGGATGCACACCAAGTATATACCGACCCTGGACATGGACGAACTCATGCGCTCCTATCTTCCCTTGATGCGCACGCGCTGGGAAACACGACTTCAAGTGGAACCGGATTACACAACACAAGAACTCGTCCTGACCAACTTGTACAGCGCCTACAGGGAGACGCATCTAGGGCAAACGCTGGATCCTGACCGTGAGCCGTATGGTCAAGCGGGGATGAAACCCTATGCGGCCTGGATCGTATGGAAGACGACCCGAAACCACGCCTACGTGGATCTCGGCGTCTATCGAAGCTACGCTCGCTTTCTCGAAACCTACGACTCCCCACCCATCACTCGTCAGGCCGCGGCACAGTACGTGCAACATCATACACAGGAAGCAGTGGATGAGGCAGTGAAACAAGGATGGATCGAAACAGGACAACGAGCGGACTTGTAACGTAAAAAAATACACCCGTTGATCATTCTCCATCTTCTACCATGTGGCAACATGCTGCGACCATCTCTTTGACCTCTCTCCTTATCGCTGTGCTTCTGGCATCTTATTGGAAACAGGTCCAAAATGATGTAATCAACACCGAGCTCAAAGCCATGCCTTCCTTCCTAT
>Ga0207641_10003337_pt1 | contig 14271 bp, 13 predicted proteins | sample KBSSwiS62_FD_184306 | JGI IMG/M metagenome (GOLD analysis project Ga0207641, IMG submission 184306) | Switchgrass rhizosphere microbial communities from Kellogg Biological Station, Michigan, USA - KBS Switchgrass S6-2 (SPAdes) (version 2) | ecosystem: Host-associated > Plants > Roots >... | reverse complement strand
GGGTTCGTACGTGCACTACGTCGAGGGCTGTACGGCGCCGATCTACAAGTCGGACTCGCTGCACTCGGCCGTCGTCGAGATCGTGGTGAAGCGCAACGCCCGGGTGCGGTACACGACCATCCAGAACTGGTCGAACAACGTCTACAACCTGGTCACCAAGCGCGCCAAGGCCGAGGCCGGCGCCACCATGGAGTGGGTCGACGGCAACCTCGGCTCCAAGGTGACCATGAAGTACCCGGCCGTGCTGCTGATGGGCGAGTACGCCAAGGGCGAGGTCCTGTCCATCGCGTTCGCGGGCGAGGGACAGCACCAGGACGCCGGCGCGAAGATGACGCACCTGGCGCCGAACACGTCGTCGACGATCATCTCGAAGTCGGTGGCGCGCGGCGGCGGGCGGACCTCCTACCGCGGCCTGGTCCGGGTCAACCCCCGGGCGAAGAACTCGAAGAGCACGGTGAAGTGCGACGCGCTGCTGGTCGACACGATCAGCCGCTCCGACACCTACCCGTACGTCGACATCCGCACGGACGACGTGCAGATGGGCCACGAGGCCACCGTCTCCAAGGTGAGCGACGACCAGCTCTTCTACCTGATGAGCCGCGGGCTCACCGAGGACGAGGCCATGGCGATGGTCGTGCGCGGGTTCGTCGAGCCCATCGCGCGCGAGCTGCCCATGGAGTACGCCCTCGAGCTGAACCGCCTGATCGAGCTGCAGATGGAGGGTTCCGTCGGATGACGACCCCAGAGGTTGCGGGGCTGGCACCCGAGCTCGCCGGCGCGAAGGAGGGGATGGGCCAGAAGCCCGTCCTGTCCGCCGGGGAGCGCTTCACCTCCTACGACGTCGAGGCCTTCGAGGTCCCCGGCGGGCGCGAGGAGAACTGGCGGTTCACCCCGCTCAAGCGGCTGCGCGGCCTGCACGACGGGTCCGCCTCGCTGACCGGGAAGGCCACGGTCACCGTCACCGGTGCCGAGGCCGAGACGGTCGGCCGGGAGGACCCGCGGATCGGCGCGGGCGGCGTCCCCGCCGACCGCGTGGCCGCGCAGGCCTGGAGCGCCTTCGAGAAGGCCACGGTCGTCACGCTCGACGGCACCCCCGACCCGGTCACGATCACGGTCGAGGGGCCGGGCGCGGGTGTCGCGGCCGCGGGGCACCTGCAGCTGCGCACCACCACGCACGCCGAGGCCACCGTGCTGCTGGAGCACCGCGGCTCGGGCACGCTCGCGGACAACCTGGAGATCGTCCTCGCGGACGCGTCCCGGCTCACCGTGATCGTCACCGAGGAGTGGGCGGACGACGCGGTGCACGTCTGCGCGCAGCACCTGTCCCTCGGCCGGGACGCCGTGCTGAAGGTGGTGTCGGTGTCGCTGGGCGGGGACCTCGTCCGCGTCAGCCCGACGGTGACCTTCCGCGCCCCCGGCGGGGACGTGGAACTGGTCGGGCTGGGTTATGCGGACGCGGGGCAGCATCTGGAGCAGCGGCTCTTCGTGGACCACGCGGTGCCGCAGTGCAAGAGCAACGTGCTGTACAAGAACGCCCTGCAGGGCAAGGACGCGCACACCGTCTGGATCGGGGACGTCCTCATCCAGGCCGCCGCGGAGAACACCGAGACCTACGAGTCCAACCGCAACCTCGTCCTCACCGAGGGCGCGCGGGCGGACTCGGTGCCGAACCTGGAGATCGAGACCGGCGAGATCGTGTCCGCGGGCCACGCCTCCGCGACCGGCCGGTTCGACGACGAGCAGCTCTTCTACCTGCAGAGCCGCGGAATCGACTCCGAGGCGGCGCGCAGGCTCGTCGTGCGCGCGTTCTTCGGCGAGATCCTGCAGCGCATCCCCCTCCCCGACCTGCGGGAACGGCTCGAGGCGGCCATCGAGGCCGAGCTCGCCGTGACCGGCGTCTGACCCACCACAGGAGTACCACGAAGTGTCCACTCTCCAGATCAAGGACCTGCGGGCGTCGGTCCGCACCGACGAGGGCGCCAAGCCGATCCTGCGCGGGGTGAACCTCACCGTGAAGGCGGGGGAGACCCACGCGATCATGGGGCCCAACGGTTCCGGCAAGTCCACCCTGGCGTACGCGATCGCCGGTCATCCCAAGTACCAGATCACCGGCGGGGACGTGCTCCTCGACGGTGAGTCGGTGCTGGCGATGGCCGTGGACGAGCGGGCCCGCGCGGGCCTGTTCCTCGCGATGCAGTACCCGGTCGAGGTGCCCGGCGTGTCGATGGCGAACTTCCTGCGCTCGGCGGCCACCGCCGTCCGCGGCGAGGCGCCGAAGCTGCGCACCTGGGTCAAGGAGGTCAAGTCCGCGATGTCCGATCTGGGCGTCCCGGACGAGTTCGCGGACCGCTCGGTCAACGAGGGCTTCTCCGGCGGTGAGAAGAAGCGCCACGAGGTGCTGCAGCTCGCCCTGCTGAACCCGAAGATCGCGATTCTGGACGAGACGGACTCCGGCCTCGACGTCGACGCGCTCCGCGTGGTCTCCGAGGGCGTGAACCGCTACCGCTCGGCCGAGAACGGCGTCCTGCTGATCACGCACTACACCCGGATCCTGCAGCACATCCAGCCGGACTTCGTGCACGTGTTCGCCGCGGGCCGCGTCGTCGAGTCCGGTGGGCCCGAGCTCGCCGCGGACCTGGAGAAGTACGGGTACGAGCGCTTCCTGAAGGCGGAGCTCGCGGAGTCGACCCCCGGCACCGGGGCGGCGGCGTCGTGACCGCCGTCCAGGCCCCGCAGGGTCTGGACCTCGCCGCGATCCGCGACGACTTCCCGATCCTGTCGCGCACCGTCCGCGAAGGGCGGCCCCTGGTCTACCTGGACTCGGGGGCCACCTCCCAGCGTCCCCGCCAGGTGCTGGACGCCGAGCGGCGCTTCCTCGAGACGCACAACGCGGCCGTCCACCGTGGCGCGCACCAGCTCGCCGAGGAGGCCACGGACGACTACGAGGGCGCCCGGGCGAAGATCGCCGTGTTCGTCGGGGCGGAGCCCGAGGAGCTGGTGTTCACCAAGAACGCCACCGAGTCGATCAACCTCGTTGCGTACGCGTTCTCGAACTCGTCGATCCGCACCGGCCTGTCCGCGGAGTCCGAGCGGTTCGCGCTCGGGCCGGGGGACGAGATCGTCGTGACGGAGCTGGAGCACCACGCGAACCTCGTGCCCTGGCAGGAGCTCTGCCGTCGCACGGGTGCCACGCTGCGCTGGTACGGGATCACCGACGACGGCCGCATCGACCTGGACTCGCTGGAGCTGTCCGAGCGCACGAAGGTCGTCGCGTTCGCCCACCAGTCGAACGTCACCGCCGCAATCGCTCCGGTGGCCGAGCTGGTGCGGCGGGCCGCGGCGGTCGGCGCGTTCACGGTGCTGGACGCGTGCCAGTCCGTGCCGCACATGCCGGTGAACCTCACCGAGCTGGGCGTGGACTTCGCCGCGTTCTCCGGCCACAAGATGCTCGGCCCGTCCGGCGTCGGCGTGCTCTACGGGCGCACCGAGCTGCTCGACGCGATGCCCCCGTTCCTCACCGGCGGCTCCATGATCGAGATGGTGCGGATGGAGGGCTCGACCTACGCGCCCCCGCCGCAGCGGTTCGAAGCGGGCGTGCCCATGACGTCGCAGGCCGTGGGCCTGGGCGCGGCGGTGGACTACCTGTCCGCGATCGGCATGGACCAGGTGTTCGCGCACGAGCAGGAGCTCGCCCGCGTCGCCCTGCAGACCCTGGCCGAGGTGCCGGGCGTCCGCATCGTCGGCCCGACCGACCTGAAGGAGCGCGGTGGCGCCGTGGCCTTCGTCGTCGACGGCGTGCACGCCCACGACGTCGGTCAGGTGCTCGACGACCGGGGCGTCGCCGTGCGTGTCGGTCACCACTGTGCCTGGCCCTTGCACCGGCGCTTCGGAATCGCGGCGACCGTCCGAGCGTCCTTCCATGTGTACACCACGGTGGAGGAGGTGGCCCAGCTCGCGGACGGCGTGCGGGCGGCCAAGGCGTTCTTCGGCGTCGATGCCCCTGCCGGCAGGCCTGTGGGAGGCGGCTCGTAGATGAAGCTCGAACAGATGTACCAGGAGATCATCCTGGACCACTACCGGCAGCCGCACGGTGCGGGCCTGCGGGAGCCGTTCGACGCGGAGACCCACCACGTCAACCCCACCTGCGGGGACGAGGTCACCCTCCGCGTGAAGCTGGAGGGGGACGAGGTCAAGGACGTCTCCTACGACGCCTTGGGCTGCTCGATCTCGCAGGCCTCGACCTCCGTGCTCACGGACCTGGTGGTCGGCAGGAGCGTCTCCGAGGCGTTCCGGATCCTGGAGTCCTTCCAGGAGATGGCGCAGAGCCGCGGCAAGATCGCCGGGGACGAGGACGTGATCGGCGACGGGATCGCCTTCGCGGGCGTCTCCAAGTACCCGGCGCGGGTCAAGTGTGCTCTGCTGGGCTGGATGGCGTTCAAGGACGCCGTGGTGCGGGCGAAGGAGGAGGCGTTGTGAGCGAGCTTGCGAGCGAGTCATCGGCACGGACCGACGAGGTCGTCCGGGGAGCCGCCGGGATGCCGGAACCCCCCGCCGACGGCGGTGTGAACCTGGAGGACGTCGAGGAGGCGCTCCGGGACGTCGTCGATCCCGAGCTGGGGATCAACGTCGTCGACCTCGGCCTGGTCTACGGGCTGAAGGTCGAGGAGAAGAAGGCGATCATCGACATGACGCTGACCTCCGCGGCCTGCCCGCTGACGGACGTCATCGAGGAGCAGGCCCGCTCGGCCCTCACCGGCCCGAGCAACGGCAACCTGGTCGACGACATCGCGATCAACTGGGTCTGGATGCCCCCGTGGGGCCCGGAGAAGATCACCGAGGACGGCCGCGAGCAGCTCCGCGCCCTGGGCTTCCGGGTCTGACGCACCCTGCTGGGACGGGTCAGTCGCCCGGCCGCAGGACGTAGGGCTGGAGGTGGCGGTATCCCTTGACCTGCAGCGGTCGCAGCCGCTGGATCCGGTAGCGGTCGTCCCCGCGCAGCTCCTCGGCCACGGTGCGGTCGACCAGGACCGTGTCCGGGTGGGCGTGCGTGGTGAGGCGGGCGGCGATGTTCACGGTCTCGCCGTAGACGTCCCCGAAGCGCAGGAGCACCTCGCCCGCGGCCAGGCCGATCCGCAGCGGCGGCAGGGCGGACTCGGCCGCGACCCGGTCGTGCAGGTCCAGGGCGAGCTCCGCCGCGGCCGGGACGGTGTCGGCCACGAACAGCACCTCGTCGCCGACCGTCTTCACGATCCGCCCGCCGCCCGCCGCGATCACGTCGGTGGTGGCGGCCTCGAACTGCGCGATCATCTCGGCGAGCTCGGCGGCGGTGCGGCGCCGGGTGGTGCGGGTGAACCCCACCATGTCCGCGAACCCGACGGCGAGGGTGCGGGTCTGGGTCTGCTCCGGGTCGTCGAGCGGCCCGACGACGAACCGGGAGACCGCCGCGGCCAGGTGCCGGCGCCAGATGTAGGTCTGGACCTGCTCCAACGCAGGCAGCACCGCGGCCACGGTGCCGAGCGCCTCGTCCGCGGGCTGCTCGGTCGCCCGTTCGGCGAACAGCCGCGCGAGCATCCCGACCTGCCAGTCCGCCAGCCGGGCCATGGACTGGGCGATCGCGCGCAGCACGGTCTCCCGCACGTCGACGGGCAGGGACTGCGGCACCGGGTCGGTGGCGAGCAGCTCGGCGGCGGCGACGTCGAGCTCGGTGAAGAAGGCCTCGTCCTCGGGCACCTCGGGGAAGCCGAGGGAACGCCAGAGCCGCAGGCCCTCCTCCTCGGTCACCCCGGTGCGGGCCAGTACCTCGCGGCGGGTGTAGCGCCGCGGGCTGCCGAGCACCAGCTCCTCGAGGGCGGCGACCAGCGGTGCGGAGTCGTCCAGCCTGCGCCGCTCACCGCGACCCGCCGCCTCGAGGAACTCGGCGAGCTCGGCGGTAGCGCCGGGCTCCACGTCAGGTCGTGTGGACGATCAGGACGTCGACGCCCGAGCGGCGCGCGACGTCCGAGGGCACCGAGCCCAGGATCCGCCCGCTGAGCGTGTTGAGGCCCTTGTTGCCGACGACGAGCAGGTCCGCCTTGTGGGTGTCGACGGCCCTGCGCAGCACGTCGACGGGTGCGCCGTCCTCGGCGATCTTCGTGACCTTCGTCGCGCCGACCGCGGCGGCCTTGTCCTCCGCGGTGCGCAGGGCCTCCTCGGCCGGGGTCCAGCCGCGGACCTGGTAGGCCTCGTCGCCGAGGATGTCCTCGGCCTCCGCGGTGTCCTCCCCGGAGGCCGGGGTGTAGGCCGAGACGATGACGAGCTGGGCGTCCGAGTCGCGGGCGACCGCCGCGGCGCGCTCGACGGCGACGTAGGAGGTGGGGGATCCGTCGGTGCCGACAACGACGGTGGTGTAGGCGGACAAGCTGGCCTCCGGGGAGCAGGTGACACTCAGTGGTCGAAAGTTAGTGGACGGTGGTTCGGCGGGCCGCGCCGGACGGCCACGTTCACCCGGTGGTGAGGGGTCTGGCCTGCGGTAGGAGGGCCGGTCCGACGAGCCGGGCCCGCATGCCCCAGCCCGACCGCGACCACAGAGCGCGCATGGCGGCGGCGGTTCCCGCGAGGTCGGTGCGGCCGGTGAGGTAGGCCCAGCGCTGGGCCTCCGGGAGCCCGAGGAACACCTCGAAGAACGCGGGCACCTCCCCGGCGGGCATCCGCAGGAGCGCCTCGAGCCCGCGCCTGCGCAGCGCGTGCACGGCGAGTGCCGAGGGGGGCCAGACCGTCCGGCGGGCGGCCCGCAGCGGATCCGCGCCGCTCAGGGCCTCGGCGAGCCGCGGCGCGAGCGCGAGCGAGGAGGCGATGCTGAACCCGGTCGCCGGATGCACCAGCGGCGCCGCGGCCCCGAACCGAAGGGTCCACTCGCGACGACCACCTCGGGGGGCGTCGACGGGGAAGCGGACCCGTTCCTCCTGCGTGTCCGCGGGGAGCGAGACGCCGTGGTGGCTGAGCCGCGCGCGCAGACGCAGGCGCAGCTCCGCCAGGGGCAGGCCCGGGCGGCGGGCCAGCGAGGTCTCCTCCACCAGCACGCGGTCCCCGCCGAGGGGCACCGCGTAGAGGAAGGTCGGCCAGCCCCCGCGGCCGTGGTGTCGGCGCCAGTCCATGAACAGCGCCTCGCCGGGGCCGACCAGCGTCCGGGCGAGGTCCGCGTCCACGACGACGCCGACGGCGGTCTGCTCGGCGGCCGTCCGCCGCCCGCGAGGTGGAGGATGCCCGGTCGCGTCGACCACGATCCGGGCACGCACGGTCTCGCCCGACGCCAGGACGATCTCGCGCGGCCCCGACGCGGGTTCGCCGCCCGCATCGGGGTGCCCCCCGGGTCGCGCGTCGCGCCCGGACGCGAGCACCACCCGCCCGTCGTCGGGGCCGGAGCCGAGCCTGCCGCGGTGGACCGCGACCCCCGCGAGCCCGTCGTCGAGGTGCGCGCGCAGGCCCACGGTGTCCAGCACGGTGTAGTCCCACCCCAGGTCGTGCGGGCCCACGGCGATCGCGCGGCCGCGGACCGTCGCGGCCACCGCCGACCGGGGCAGGGGCGGGAGCTCCGCGGACCAGGCCGCGTAGGTGGAGCGCCAGGGTCGGTCGGGACCGGGGTCGAGCAGCGCCGTGCGCAGGCCGAGCCGCGCGCAGGCCCCGGCGAGCGCCCGGCCCGCGGGCCCGCCGCCCGCGACGAGCACGTCCGTGACCTCGGTCATGACCGGACCCTACGGGGACTGATCGGACCCGGCGCCCGGTAGCCTGGTGGACATGGTCGTGAGCGAGGTCCGGATCGAGTAGCGCCCCCGCGCGTCCTCTCCACCTCCCCGTAGACCCCCGCTTCCTGGAGTCCGTTCCCCCGTGATCACCGTGTCCGACCTGGAGCTTCGTGCCGGGTCTCGCATCCTGCTGTCCGGCGCGAACCTGCGTGTGCAGCCCGGCGACCGGATCGGCCTCGTCGGCCGCAACGGTGCCGGCAAGACCACGTCGATGCGCGTGCTGGCCGGCGAGGGCGAGCCCTACGGCGGCACCGTCACGTCGAACTCGCCGATCGGCTACCTCCCGCAGGACCCGCGCGAGGGCGATCTCACCGTCACCGCCAAGGACCGGGTGCTCTCGGCCCGCGGGCTGGACGACCTGCTCCGCAGGCTGGAGAAGGTCCAGACCCGGATGGCCGAGCTCGTGGACGGCCCGGAGAACGAGAAGGCCGTCCGCGAGTACGGGCGCCTGGAGGAGCGCTTCTCCGCCCTCGGCGGGTACGCCGCGGAGTCCGAGGCGGCGCGGATCTGCACGAACCTCGGGCTGCCCGAGCGGGTGCTGCACCAGCGGATCGAGACGCTCTCCGGTGGCCAGCGCCGCCGCGTCGAGCTGGCCCGGATCCTGTTCGCGGCGAGCGACGGCGGATCGCGCAGCGCCACCACCCTGCTGATCGACGAGCCCACCAACCACCTGGACGCGGACTCGATCTCCTGGCTGCGCGGCTTCCTCAAGTCCCACGAGGGCGGGCTGGTGGTGATCAGCCACGACACGGACCTGCTCGCGGACGTCGTCAACAAGGTGTGGTTCCTCGACGCCACCCGCTCCGAGGTCGACCAGTACAACATGGACTGGAAGCGCTACCTCGAGGCGCGCGCCACGGACGAGAAGCGCCGCCGCCGCGAGCGGGCGAACGCGGAGAAGAAGGCCTCCGCGCTGCACGCCCAGGCCGCGAAGATGGGCGCGAAGGCCACCAAGGCCGTCGCGGCCAAGAACATGGCCCGGCGTGCGGACGAGCTGTTGGCAGGCCTGGAGCCGGACCGGCAGGCGGACCGCGTCGCGAAGATCCGGTTCCCCACGCCCGCGCCCTGCGGCCGCACGCCCCTCACCGCGGAGAACCTGTCCAAGGCCTACGGGTCGCTGGAGGTCTTCACCGGCGTGGACCTCGCGATCGACCGGGGCACGAAGGTCGTGGTCCTCGGATTGAACGGCGCGGGCAAGACCACGCTGCTGCGGCTGCTGGCGGGCACCGAGCGGTCCGACTCCGGGAAGGTCGTGCCCGGCCACGGGCTGCGCACCGGCTACTTCGCCCAGGAGCACGACACGCTCGACATGAACGCGAGCGTCTGGGAGAACATCCGACACGCCTCGCCGGACGCGCCGGAGCAGCAGCTCCGCACGGTGCTGGGCACCTTCATGTTCTCCGGCGAGCAGCTCGAGCAGCACGCGGGCACGCTCTCCGGTGGGGAGCGCACCCGGCTCGCGATGGCGGGCCTGGTGTCCAGCGCGGCGAACGTCCTGCTGCTCGACGAGCCCACCAACAACCTGGACCCGGCCAGCCGCGAGCAGGTGCTGGACGCACTGCGCCGCTTCGAGGGGGCCGTCGTGCTCGTCACGCACGACCCCGGAGCGGTGGAGGCGCTGGAACCCGACAAGGTGATCGTGCTTCCGGACGGTACCGAGGACCACTGGTCCGCGGACTACCTGGAGCTCGTCCAGCTGGCCTAGGCTCGCCCGGTTCGGGCAAGATCGTCACGGTCCGCGATTTCCCGAATGTGGCTCAGAACACGTGGATCACCCGTCCGCGTGATCCGTTCGGGGGAACCGTTCACCGATCATGCGGGATGTTGCGCTGGCCACGTTCGGTCGGAAGGATCATCATGACCTCCACCGACGAGCCGAAGGACGGCTCCGGTCCGCGGGAGACCGCGGTGGGGCAGAGGAGGTCAAGTGTCGTGGCCGACCTGAAGAAGGGCGCCCGGATCACGGGTACTCAGCGTGACAAACTCGCCACCGACCTGAAGAAGAAGTACGAGAAGGGCGCGAGCATCCGGGCCCTCGCGGAGCAGACGGGCCGGTCGTACGGCTTCGTACACCGCGTGCTGAGCGAGACCGGGGTGACGCTGCGCGGCCGCGGCGGCGCCACGCGGACCAAGAAGAAGTAGGAGCCGACACGCGCGCCCCGCCGGCGTCGACAGCACACGGCGGCGGGTCGGCGCGAACGCGCATGATGGGTCGGTGGACAAGCCGATCACGATCATGCGGGGCGCGGTCCGGGCCGGGGACACCCCGCGCTCGGTCGCGAAGGGCACGGTCCCGCGGATCTGGCGCTTCGCGCGCCCGTACCGCGGATGGCTGGCGGCGTTCCTGCTGCTCACCACCGGCACGGCCGTCACCGGCGTGGTCACGCCGATCCTGGCGGGCCGCGTCGTGGACGCGATCGTCGCCGGTGGGTCGGGCGCCGCGGCACGGGTGGTCACGCTGGCGCTGGTGATCGCGGCGCTCGCGGTCGCCGAGGCGCTCATCGGGCTGGCCGCGCGGTGGTTCTCCGCGCGCATCGGCGAGGGTCTGATCGTCGACCTGCGCACCGCCGTGTTCACGCACGTCCAGCGGATGCCGGTCGCGTTCTTCGCCCGGACCCGCACGGGCGCACTGGTCAGCAGGCTCAACAACGACGTCATCGGCGCCCAGTCCGCCGTCACGACGACGTTGGCGAGCGTGCTGTCCAACGTCATCCAGCTGACCCTCGCCCTGGCCGTCATGATCGGGCTGGCCTGGCAGGTGACGGTGCTGGCGTTGGTGCTGCTGCCGATGTTCGTGTGGCCCGCCCGCCGGATGGGGCGCCGGATCGCGGACCTGCGCCGGGACTCCGCGAACCTCAACGCGAGCATGACCACCCAGACCACCGAGCGGTTCTCGGTCGCCGGGGCCACGCTCGTCAAGCTGTTCGGGCGCCCGCACGAGGAGGCGCGCGAGTTCACCGACCGCGCCGAGCAGGTGCGGGACATCGGCGTGCGCACGGCGATGGTGTCGCGGGTGTTCGTCGCCTCGCTGTCGCTGGTCTCGGCCCTGGCGCAGGCGCTGGTGTACGGGCTCGGCGGGTTCCTGGCGGTGACCGGGCGGATCGAGGCGGGCACCGTCGTGACGCTCGCGCTGCTGCTCACCCGGCTCTACACGCCGATGACCGCGCTGGCGAACGCGCGAGTGGACGTGATGACCGCGCTCGTCGCGTTCGAGCGGGTCTTCGAGGTCCTGGACCTGCCGCCGATGATCACCGAGCGGCCGGGGGCGCGGGAGCTGCCGCCCGGCCCCGTCTCGGTGCGGCTGCGGGACGTGCGCTTCTCCTACCCGACGGCCGAGCAGGTCTCGCTGGCCTCGCTGGAGGACGTCGCGGTGCTGGACCAGCGCGCGTCCGGGGAGGTGCTGCACGGGATCTCCCTCGACGTCCCCGCGGGATCGCTGGTCGCGCTCGTCGGCCCCTCCGGAGCGGGCAAGTCGACCATCGCCGCGCTGCTCCCGCGGCTCTACGACGTGGACTCGGGCGCCGTCGAGCTGGCAGGCACGGACGTGCGGGACCTGACCTTCGCCACCCTGCGCCGGACCGTCGGGGTCGTGACGCAGGACGGGCACCTGTTCCACGACACGATCGCGGGCAACCTGCGCTACGCCGCCCCCGACGCCACGGACGCCGAGCTGCGCGAGGCGCTGGCCCGCGCGCGGCTCGGGGACCTGCTCGCGGAGCTGCCGGACGGGTTGGACACCGTGGTCGGCGAGCGCGGCTACCGGCTCTCCGGCGGGGAGCGGCAGCGGCTCACGATCGCGCGGCTGCTGCTGGCCAAGCCCCCCGTCGTCGTGCTGGACGAGGCGACCGCCCACCTGGACTCGGAGTCCGAGGCCGCCGTCCAGGCCGCGCTGGCCGAGGCGCTGGTGGGGCGCACCGCGATCGTGATCGCCCACCGGCTGTCCACGATCCGCGCGGCGGACGCGATCGCCGTCGTGGAGGGCGGGCGGATCGTGGAGCGGGGCACGCACGCCGAGCTGTTGGCGGTGCAGCGGCGGTATGCCGCGTTGTACCGCACGCAGTTCGCCCCGCCCGTGACGGAGGTGACGTGCCCGGTCCCCGGGTGCACGGTGGACCATGCGGCACACTCGATGACGTGACCGACCTCGACCGTAGAGGGCGCCTGCTGGTCCTGGTGATCTGCTGTTCCAGCCTGTTCGTCGTCAGCATGGACGTGACGATCGTCAACCTGGCGCTGCCGTCCATCCAGGCGGACCTCGGCGCGTCCGTCACCTCGCTGCAGTGGACGATCGACGCCTACACGCTCACCCTGGCCTCGCTGCTGCTGCTCGCGGGCTCCATCGCGGACCGGGTCGGGCGCAAGCGGGTGTTCCGGGTGGGGCTCGTGCTGTTCGGCGTGGGCTCGCTGCTGTGCAGCATCGCGCCGTCGGCGGGCGCGCTCGTCGGCTTCCGGGTGGTGCAGGCGGTCGGCGGGGCGATGATGAACCCCGTGGCGATGTCGATCATCGTCAGCGTGTTCACCGATCCGCGGGAGCGGGCGCGGGCCATCGGGGCATGGGCGAGCGTGGTCGGGCTGAGCATGGCGCTGGGTCCGCTCGTCGGCGGCGCGCTGGTGAACTCCGTGGGCTGGCGGTCGATCTTCTGGCTCAACGTCCCGGTGGTGCTGCTCGCCGTCGCCGCGGCCACCCGCTGGGTCCCCGAGTCCCGCTCGCCGCACCCGCGCCGCCTGGACCCGGTCGGCCAGGTGCTGGTCGCGGTGCTGCTGGGCGGGGCCACGTTCGCGATCATCGAGGGTCCTGCGCAGGGCGGGGCGTCCGCGGCCGTGCTCGTCGCGGCGGTCGCCGCCGTGCTCGCGCTGGTCGCGCTCGTGCCCTGGGAGCTGCGCAGGCCCGAGCCGCTGATCGACCCGCGGTTCTTCCGGAGCGTCCCGTTCGCAGGCGCCACGCTCGTCGCGGTGTGCGCGTTCGCCTGCTTGTCCGGGTTCCTGTTCGTCAACGCGCTGTACCTGCAGACCGCGCGCGGGTACTCGCCGCTGCACGCCGGGTTGCTCACGCTGCCGATGGCCGCCGCGCTGGCGGTCGTGCCCACCGTCTCCGGACGGCTGGTGGGCACCCGGGGCGCGAGGATCCCGCTGTTCGTGGGCGGGGTGGGCCTGGCGCTGGCCGGGACGGTGCTGCTGTTCCTGCGCACGGACTCCCCGATATGGCTGCCGCTGACCGCCTACGTGCTGTTCGGCATCGGCTTCGGCATGGTCAACCCGCCGATCACGAACACCGCCGTCTCCGGGATGCCCGCGGCGCAGGCCGGGGTGGCCTCTGCAGTGGCGTCGACCAGCCGTCAGATCGGGGCGGCGCTGGGGGTGGCGGTGATCGGGTCGCTCGTCACCTCCTCGGTGGTGGGGCCGCTGGCGAGCGGGCTGGCCGAGGCGAGCCACGCGGGCTGGGTCGTGGTGGTCGGGTGCGGGATCGCCGTCGTGGTGCTGGCGTTCGTGACGACCGGGTCTTGGGCCAAGCGCACGGCGACGCGCGCGGCCGCATTGCTGGGTTAGCGCTGGGTCAGCGCCGCACGCTCTGCTCGACGACGTCCAGCACCCCGTCGAGCGCGTCCGCGGGCAGGCCCATGGCGAGGTGGCTGACCAGGCCCTCCAGCACGAGCTCGAGGTACTGGGCGAGGACGGGGACCGGCACGTCGTCGCGCAGCGCGCCGTTCGCCGCCTGGCGTTCCAGGCGCTCGCGGGTCGCCGCGGTGAGCTCGGCCGAGTGCGCCTGCCAGCGCTCCCGGAAGTCCGGGTCGGTGCGCAGCCGCCGGGACACCTCCAGCCGGGTGCCCAGCCAGCTGGACTCGTCCGTGCTGTCCTCTTTGCGGGCGGTGTCGAGCAGGTCCCGCATGACCTGCACCAGGCCCTGCTCGGCGACGACGTCCGCCATGCGCGCCGCGTCCTGCTCGGCGAGGGCGAGGAACAGCGCGTCCTTGTCCCGGAAGTAGTGGAAGATCGCGCCGCGGGACAGGCCGGTGCTCTGCTCCAGGCGGCGTACGGTCGCGCCCTCGTAGCCGTACGCGGCGAAGCAGCGCCGGGCGCCGTCGAGGATGTGCTGGCGGCGGGCGGCGAGCTGGTCGGTACTGACGCGGGGCACGACAGCAGTATCCCGTACGTACGTCTTGTAGCGCAGGACATGTGCCGGACGGGCCGCGGAGAAGGGGGTGATGTCCGGATCGCCCCGCCGCGGGTCGCTCGCCGGCCCTGTAATTGTCGGTGGGCGCGGGTAGCGTCGCCGACCGTGGTACCCGAACCGGGGCTCGCGCCCGTGATCGCTGCGCAGTCGGATGCCGCGGTGCCGTCTGGCACCCCGGTGTCGGACGGACCTCCCGCGGACTGTCCGAGCGCGGAGCTGGGGCCGGGCGCCCCGCTCCGCACGCGCGCCGAGGCCGAGGCCTACGTGGCCTCGGTGTGCTTCAAACACGGCCCTCCCGAGCGGGTGGGCGTCGAGCTC
>Ga0207641_10003336_pt1 | contig 14273 bp, 9 predicted proteins | sample KBSSwiS62_FD_184306 | JGI IMG/M metagenome (GOLD analysis project Ga0207641, IMG submission 184306) | Switchgrass rhizosphere microbial communities from Kellogg Biological Station, Michigan, USA - KBS Switchgrass S6-2 (SPAdes) (version 2) | ecosystem: Host-associated > Plants > Roots >... | reverse complement strand
GGCATGGACGGCGACCCGCATGCTCGACAGGTCGTAGCGGGCGCGCACCTCGGGCGCCAGCTTGAGCATCCGGACGAACATCGTCGGCACCCACTGGGCGGACGTCACCCGATGCTCCTCGACGACCCGTAGCGCCAGCTCCGCGTCGAACCGAGGCAGGACCACCACCGTCCCGCCGGTGCAGTGCACCAGGGTGGACACCCGTAGCGGGGCGGCGTGGTAAAGCGGGGCGGGGGAGAGGTAGACGGTGTCTGGTGTCAGCCCGAACAGTGCCCGGCCGGCGGGCAGCAGCTCGGCGTCGCCCTCGGTGGCCGGGTGAGGGGGCAGCGGGAAGCGGATGCCCTTCGGGCGGCCGGTGGTGCCGGAGCTGTAGAGCATGAAGGTGCCGCGTACCTCGTGCTCCAGCGGCTCGGCCGGGTAGTCGGCGGTCGCGACGTCGAGGTCCTCGTGGTGCGCGCTGGTCCCGTCCACCATGAGCCGCCGTTCGACGCCAGGGGTGAGCGGCACGAGTTGCTCGGCGATGTCGGCGAGCGTGCGAGTGGTGACGACGACGCGCGCTCCGCTGTCGTTGACCAGGTAGGCGGCCTCGGGCGCGGTGAGGTGCGAGTTGACCGGGGTGACGTACAGGCCGGCGTTGAGGCCGGCCCAGACGATCTCGAAGTAGCGCAGGTGGTTCTCGGCGAGGACGACGTAGCGGTCGCCGGGGCGTAAGCCGGTGTCGACCAGCAGCCGGGACAGCCGGTTCGCGCCGGCGACCAGCTCGGCGTAAGTCTGGCTGGCGTCAGGGCCGTCGGCGCCCGCCAGGATGACGGCCGGTTTGTCAGGTGTCGCCGTCGCGAAGTCGGCTGGATACACGGACGCCTCCCGATGGGTTGTCGTGCGGACATGCCGTGTCACGAGCTGGGTCAGGGCAGGCCCGGGGCCGGGCGGCGAGGTCAGTTGGTCGCGCCGGTCTCCTTGAACGCGACGATCTGGTCCCAGTCGTAGCCGAGCTCGAGCAGGATCTCCTCGGTGTGCTGGCCGTGCTCGGGAGCCGCGGTGAGCTCGAGAGGCTGCTCGTCGAACTGCACCGGGCTCGCTGCCACGGAGAAGGTGTTGCCGTTGCCGTCGGTGATGGACGGCAGATAGCCGTTGGCCTTGACCTGCGGGTCGTCGCGCAGCTCCGGCGCGGTCCTGAAGACGTCCCAGACAGCCTCGAAGTCGTTGAGGGCCTTCTCCCAGTGCGCGAGCGGCTGGGCCTCGAACGTGGCGCGCAGGATCGCGATGCACTCGCGCCTGTTCTGGAAGCGCACCGCCGCGTTGGCGATGATCGTCAAATTTAGTGTAGGACGGTCTCCTTGACAACAGGTGGAAGGCTCTGGGTGCCCTGGCGGCCACCTCAATCTGAACGGCGTCGCCGTCAGATCTTGAGGGCTGGTCGGCTGGCCAGTTCATATCGGGGTCGTGCGCGGCCGGGCTCGTTGTTGCCACAGTGCTGGGTCCTTCGCCTACCCCGATGGCGCGAGCCGGCCCCGCGGGCGGCGTGTTGCCGCAAGCTGGTGACCAGACGATTGCGTTGAGTGCACGCCCCGACCTTGTTGTGGCACATGGTTGACCTACCAGTCAAATTTCGATCCAATGTCTCGCTGGATGGCCGGCGGGCGCGGGGGAGCCAGGTAGTCGGTCGCCCCGTCAAACAGCGCGTCGGCGTGGGTGCACGCCGACCTACGGACCGCCGGCGGCCTCTGAGCGACTCGGCGACGTTGCCGCGCACGGCCATCGCGCGCGGGAGAGCAACCCACACAGAGCGTGTCGGCGTGGACCGACATCTGATCCGGAAGGCGAGGAAATGGCTGGTCGAGTAGGAGGCAAGGTCGCGTTAGTCACCGGGGCTGCGCGCGGGCAGGGCCGTAGCCATGCCGTGCGCCTCGCCGAGGAGGGCGCGGACATCATCGCGGTCGACATCCTGGAGCAGATCGAGTCGAACCCCTATCCGCTGTCGACGCCCGAGGACCTGGCCGAGACCGTGCGACTGGTCGAGAAGACGGGGCGGCGCATCGTCGCGCTGAAGGCCGATGTGCGTGACCGGGTGGGGCTGGGCGGGGCGCTCGAGGCGGGCATCGCCGAGTTCGGACACGTTGACGTGGTGGTCGCCAACGCCGGCATTCTGCCGATGGCGATGGGCGACCCGCAGCGCCTCGACTTCCAGGACGCCGTCGACGTCGACCTGGTCGGAGTGATGAACGCGGTCGCCGTGGCGCTGCCGCGGCTACCCCAGTACGGCTCGATCGTCATCACGGGGTCGACGGCCGGAATGATGCCGAACACCGTCGACAACCCGGCGATGGGACCCGGCGCCGCCGGCTACGGCTGGTCCAAGCGGATCCTCATCGAGTACACGGAGCAGCTCGCTCTCCAGCTCGCGCCCGAGTTCATCCGGGTGAACTGCATCCACCCGACGAACGTCAACACGCACCTGCTGCACAACGACGGGCTGTACAGCGTCTTCCGGCCGGACCTCGAAAAGCCCACCCGTGAGGACGTCCTGCCAGCGTTCACCCATTTCCAGGCGATGCCGATCCCGTATGTCGAGCCGGTCGACATCTCCAACGCCGTGCTGTTCTTCGCCTCCGACGAGTCCCGCTACGTCACCGGCCAGAACCTGCGGGTCGACGCCGGCTCGCTGCTGAAGTTCCCCAACGGCCCGACGGGTTGACCGGGCAGATGAGCTGGTTCGACTGAGCTGGTTCGACTGAGCTGGTTCGACGACGTCATCGGGATCCATGCCGGCAGCGCACGGCCGGCCGTCATCGATGCCGCCGGGCCGGTACGGGTGCCGAGTACGTCGGCCGGACAGCAAGTGCCGAGTGGGACCGTCACGAGCTGTATACCTCCACGTCTCGAACCACTCCGTCCTGAGCGGTCACACGCCGGCGCGACGCAGGAGCCGTTCGTAGTAGACGGCTGGACCCCCGAACAGGAGTTGGGAGGCCTTGGCTCGGCGGTAGTAGAGGTGGGCGGGGTGCTCCCAGGTGAAGCCGATGCCGCCGTGAACCTGGATGTTCTCGGCGGCGACGGCCATGAACGCCTCGGAGCAGACGGCGTGGGCGACGGCAGCGGCCACGCCCGGGTCCGGCGAGGCCGGCACGCCGTCGAGCGCCCGGGCGGCCTCGGTTGCCGCCGCGTCGGCGACCTGGACGCGGGTGAGCATGTCCGCGCACTTGTGCTTGACGGCCTGGAAGGAACCGATCGGCCGGCCGAACTGCATGCGCTCCTTGGCGTAGGCCGTGGCCGTCTCCAGGCACGCGCGGGCTGCGCCCACCTGCTCGGCGGCCAGGGCCGTGGTCGCGACGTCAAGGACCCGGGCGACGACAGGGGCCGCCCCGCCCGGCTCGCCGACGAGGCGGGCCGGTACGTTCCAGAAGTCCATTCGGGCGATCCGGCGGGTCAAGTCGAGGCCGCGCAGCGTCGTCCGGACGGCCCCGGCGGTCGTCATGTCGACCTCGTAGAGACTCGGTCCTGCCGGGCTATCGGCGACGATCAGTACCACGTCAGCGGTGCCGCCCTCTACGACCAGCGGCGCGGTGCCCTCGATGACGACCTCCGTGCCGGAGCCGGGGCCGGTGACATGGACGCCGAGCGTGCCCGCGTCCGGCTCCCAGGACCCGGCCCGGTTGGGGACGGTGAACGTGGCGGTCGTCGTGCCGGCCGCGATGCCGGGCAGCAGGCGCTCGGCGGCGGCTGTGTCGCCGGAGGCGACGATCGCCGTCGCCGCGAGCACGACGGTCGAGAAGAACGGCGAGGGCAGCAGCACCCGGCCCATCTCGCCGAGCACGACCGACAGCTCCACCACGCCGTAGCCGTCGCCGCCGTAGGCGGTTGGCAGCGCCAGCGCCGGCAGCCCCAGCTCCGCGGCGATCTGGGCCCACACCTTGTCGTCGTAGCCGCGCTCGGAGTCGACGGCGGCGCGTACCGCTGCCTCGTCGGCCTTGCTGGACAGGAAGTCACGCACCGCGGTGCGTAGCTCGGCCAGCTCCGCGTCGCTGGCCTCCGCCCGCGTCGTGTTGGCGTCCGCCGTCGTGCCCGTGCCCGTGCCCGTGCTCATGCTTCGGCCCTTCCCGATCGACGCAGCTCGCGGAACGGCGACTTGTTGTCGATGCTGGGCTCCTTGGGCAGGCCGAGGACCCGTTCCGCGAGAATGTTCTTCATGATCTCCTCCGTGCCGCCCAGGATGCGCAGCGCGGGGGTGGCGAGCAGCAGCTCCGTCCAGGAGAACGTGCCCCACTCGCCCGTGTCGGCGACGAGGCGCGGCCCGATGACCTCGGCGGCGAAATGGGCGCCGCGGGTGAGGTTCTGGGCGTACATGAGCTTGGAGACGCTCGCCTCCGGCCCGGGCTGCTCACCGGCGCGGAACCGGCGTAGCGCCTGGTGGTTGAGGTACTCGGTCGCGGACTGGTCAGCGAAGAGCTCGGCGAGCCGGCGGCGGACCGCGGCGTCGTCCAGGCGGCCGTTGGCGCGCAGCAGCTCGGTCAGGAACGGCAGACCGACCGCCCGCCCCGCCGCGCCGGCGCCCTCGCCGCCGACGCTGGCCCGCTCGTTCATCAGAGTGGTCAGCGCGACACCCCACCCGCCGTCGACCGGACCGAGCCGATGGTCGTCGGGGACGTGCACGTCGGTCAGGAACACCTCGTTGAACTCGGCGCCGCCGCTCATCTGCCGCAGCGGACGGATGTCCACGCCGGGCGCGGACATGTCGACGACGAACGCGGTGATGCCCTTGTGCTTGGGCTTGTCCGGATCGGTGCGGCACAGCGCCAGCCCGATGGCGGCGTGGTGCGCGACCGACGTCCACACCTTCTGGCCGTTGAGCAGCCAGCCGTCGCCGTCGCGGACCGCCCGGGTGGTGAGGCCTGCGAGGTCGGAGCCGGCGCCCGGCTCGCTGAACAGCTGGCAGGCGATGATGTCGCCGGCGTACATCGCCGGCAGGTAGCGCTTTTGCAGCTCCTCGGTGCCGTGCGCCAGGATCGTCGGCCCGATCATCCCGAGCCCGATCAGCGAGAGCACCGCGGTGTCCGGGACGTCGTACTCGGCCTCGAGGCCGTCATATACCAGGTCATGCAGGCTGGACAGTCCTCGGCCACCGAACTCGGACGGGCCGGTGATCCACCCGAAGCCGTTGTCGTAGCGGACCTTCTGCCATGCCTTGGCCGCGGCCACCTTCGCGGCCTCGACCTCGGGCGGATCGGTGCTGAAGTACGTGATCCGGTCCTCGCCCTCGCCCCAGACGACCTCGTCGCTGGTGCGGGCGCGGCGGGTGGCGTTCGCGTCGAGGAAGGCGCGTGCCTCGGCGACGAACTGGTCCATCCCACTGTCGTCCGGTTCGCTCGGCATCGGCGGTCTCCTCGGCGGTGGTCGGAGGTCGGTGGGCTCTGGCACGCTGACGGAATCATTCGCCGGCGGCCGCACTGGCCGCGGGCGAAGGCTGGACGCCGGCGGGCGTTACCTGAGCCCGGCGACGCGTTCCCAGCGAGTGGGCTGACTGGGACGTCAAGTTGGTTCCCCATCCTTACCCACCATGCACAGCGGCGCCGCCCATGGCGGTTCAGTGGCTCCCATTAGAACGATGTTTGACGAATATGTCAAATCAGCCTTGGTCGGACGACGGCTTGGTCCAGGATGCGGTCCACGCCGGTCTGGCGGTCGATCCGACGAGGGAGCCGACGGTGCAGGCGCAGAAGAAGCGGATGCTCGACGGACGGGCCGTCATCGGGACGGGCGGTGGCCGCGGGATCGGACGGGCCCACTGCCTGGAGCTCGCGGCCCAGGCCAGCGAGGTGGTGCTCGCCGCCGAGCAGGCGTCGGCGACCGCGGTGCGTCTCGACGGTGTGCCCGGGGCGGTGCGCCGCGACGAGCCCGCGCCGCTCGTGCCCGAGAAGGCGACCAGGACCGCGGGCCCGGACATCGCGGTCTCGCTGCCCGCCTACGATCGCGAGTTCGACGCCAAGCTGCGCTGGGAGGCTGGCCGTTGCGACGCCTGCGGGACGCTCGCGCTGCCACCACGGCGCCGCTGCCTGTCCTGCGGTGGCCCCACGAGAGCCAAGACCACCGCGGTGGTCATCTCCTACTCGCGCTTCGTCGACAGCACCAGGGAGTCGCGGAGCCGCGCCCGACACGTCGAACTCAGGGGAATTTGATGATTATGTCATCTCCGTTGAGGTGCTTGCTCTGTCGCGGATTGGTGTCGTGACCAGCGCATATCCACTCCGGGTGTTGCCGCCCAAGAGACCTGGCGTTGCTGCCCAAGAGACCTGTTGTGTCGTTCGGCATGACTGCTTACGATCGAATGACGTTATGGTCAAGTTTGTGCTAGCCCGAGGAAAGGGGCCGGGGTGGACGTCGAAGACCTCATCCTGATCAGTGTGGATGATCACGCTATCGAGCCGCCGGCCATGTTCGACGCGCACATTCCGGAGCGCTACCGGGACCGGGCGCCGCGCATCGTCAAGGGACCGGACGGCGGTGACCTCTGGGCGTTCGAGGACGGGTTCGCGCCGAACGTGGGGCTGAACGCCGTCGCCGGCTGCCCGCCAGAGGAGTACGGGCTCGACCCGACCGAGTACGCGCAGATGCGACCCGGTTGTTACGACGCGGGCGAGCGGGTCAGGGACATGAGCGCCGGCGGTGTGCTCGCCGGGTTGAACTTCCCGACGTTTCCGCATTTCTGCGGCCAGCTTTTCCTGCGCGCCAAGGACAAGGACCTGGCGCTGGCCTGCGTGCGCGCCTACAACGACTGGCACATCGACGAGTGGGCCGGCAGCCACCCGGACCGGTTCATCCCGCTGTCGCTGCCCGTGCTGTGGGATTCGGAGCTCGCCGCGGCCGAGGTCCGCCGGGTCGCCGCGAAGGGCTGCCATACGGTCACCTTCTCGGAGAACCCGTCCAAGCTGGGCCTGCCCGGCTACCACACCGACCACTGGGACCCGTTCCTGCGCGCCTGCGCCGAGGAGAACGTCACCGTCTGCCTGCACATCGGCTCGTCGTCGAGCCTGCCGATGACCTCACCGGGGGCGCCACCCGAGGTGATGATGGCACTGACGCAGACGAACAGCATGATGGCCGTGACCGACCTGGTGTTCTCCGGCATCTTCAGGCGGATCCCCGACCTGCAGATCGCGATCTCGGAGGGCGGCATCGGCTGGATCCCCTATGCGCTGGAGCGCGCCGACTACGTCTACCAGCACCACCGCGCCTGGACGTTCACCGACCTCGGCGGCCGGCTCCCCAGCCAGGTCTTCCGCGACCACATGTGGACGTGCTTCATCGACGACCCGGCAGGTATCCAGCTCCGGGGGAAGGTCGGCGTCGACAGGATGATGTGGGAGTCGGACTACCCGCACTCCGACTCCACCTGGCCGCACGGCCCGGAGACGCTGTGGAAGGATCTCGCGGGCCTGCCCGACGACGAGATCAACAAGATCACCCACGAAAACGCGATGCGCTGCTTCTCGTTCGACCCCTTCGCGCACCGGCCGAAGGAGCAGGCCACCGTCCGCGCTCTGCGCGCGGAGGCCGCCGATGTCGATGTCGAGCTCAAGAGCATGGGCCGGCGTAAGGCCGAGTCGGGCGGCGACCTGTCGGCCGCCCTCCTGTCCCAGGCCGGCACGGGAGCCGCGGACGGCTGATCTCAGCTGGTGGAGGCTTGCGGGGCCTGTCAACGAGACCAGCACCTTCCAGTCGTTGCTGGCCGTTCTTGACCTGGCCGGCGTGACGGTCACGTTCGACGCATTATTTCGATGTCGGGATAATGCGTCGACGGTGACCCCAGCAGCTGCCATCGTGGCCGGGCGGTCGCCGTCTACCACGTCACGTCCCACGGCCCATCCGGAAAGCCCCTCCAGCGTCGGCGTGACATCCCGAACTTGACTGAAATGTCAAATCTCTCGGAGTGTGGGACATGGCGTCCGGTCTCGACGCGGCTCCAGCGCGGTGGGTACCTCGGCGCCGAGGCGCTCGCCTTGAACCAGCGGATCAAGGACGCGCTCGACCCGACCGGAATCCTCAACCCAGGCGCGGTCCTCTGACCACACGTCCTCGAGCCTGGTTGGGTGCCTGGTCGAGAAATGATCGTCCGACCCTCGGGACGGCGAGGGTCGTGGCCACCTCCAGCCCGGCCATCGTCACCAGTCCGTCGCGTCGCAAGTGGCACCCTGGCGACCCGGACTCGCGGGCCCCACCGATCGCGGTCGGCTGACAATCACGACAGCGGATCGTGGCCTGCCTGACGCCGGACTGACCGTTTGACACATCCGTCAAGAATGCGGTCCAATGGCGGTGCTGCTCGTGATCCTCCGTGTAGAGGCCGCGATCGGTGTCCCGCTCCTCGCTCCTTCGCAGTGAGTCTGCCGAGCCGTCTCCGCCTTGGTGTCACCCCTTCGGGATCGGCCGACCGATGCCAGTACAGCTAGATCAGCTAACGGATAGCTCCGATTGGATGGTTGTCTCGTGACCGGTGCCGTGATCGTTGACATTGTCCGTACGGCGTCGGGGAAGGGGAAGCCCGGCGGCGCGCTGTCGGGTGTCCATCCCGCTGACCTGCTCGCTACCGTGATCAGAGGGCTGGTGGAGCGTAACGATCTGGATCCGGCGCTCATCGACGACGTGATCGCGGGCTGTGTGGGGCAGTACGGCGATCAGGCGCTGAACATCGGCCGCACCGCGCTGCTTGTGGCGGGCCTCCCCGAAAGCGTCCCAGGCACGACCGTCGACCGGCAGTGCGGCTCGTCGCAGCAGGCGGCGCACTTCGCCGCACAGGGTGTGATCGCCGGCGCCTATGACGTCGTGATCGCCTGTGGGGTGGAGTCGATGAGCCGGGTGCCAATGGGCTCGGCGGTGGGTACCGGCGACCCGCAGGGTCCGCTGGCCGCGCGGTTCCCGAGCCGGCCGAACCAGGGTGTGGGCGCGGAGTTGATCGCGGCGCGCTGGAAGCTCGACCGCGAGCGGCTGGATGCCTACTCGGCCCGCTCGCACACCCGGGCGGCGGCCTATGCCGCCGGGGGTGGCTTTGACAAGGACATCGTCCCGGTGGCCCTTCCGGATGGGTCGTCGCACACCGTTGACGAGACGGTGCGCGCCTCGACGACCGTCGAAGGGCTGTCCGGTCTGCGGCCGAGCTTCTACAACGAGGAGATCGCGGCCCGCTATCCGGAGATCGGCTGGGTCATCACGCCAGGCAACTCCTCGCCGCTGACGGACGGCGCGTCCGCCGCGCTGATCATGAGCGAGGAGAAGGCGGCGGCACTCGGCCTCGTCCCGCGGGCCCGTTTCCACACGTTCGCGGTCGCCGGCAGCGACCCCGAGATCATGCTCACCGGCCCGATCCCGGCCACCCACAAGGGGCTGAAGCGCAGCGGTCTCGCGCTGGCGGACATCGACGCCTACGAGGTCAACGAGGCCTTCGCCCCGGTGCCGCTGGCCTGGGCGGCCGAGTTCGACGCCGACGAGGACAGGCTCAACCCTTGCGGCGGCGCGATCGCCCTGGGCCACGCGCTGGGCGGCTCCGGCATGCGGCTGATGTCGACGCTGCTCAACTACCTCGAGGCCACCGGCGGCCGCTACGGCCTGCAGACGATGTGCGAGGGCGGCGGCATGGCGAACGTCACCATCATCGAGCGCCTCTGATTCCGCCTGCCCGACCGCCCACGGCCGCCAGCGCCCCCGTGCTGGCCGAGCACCCACCGACGGCGGCCGGGCGGGGCTGGCTGCGATCGCCGTGATGGAGATCCGGACCCGCCGCGCGCTCGCGCTGGTGCCGCGATACGTCGCCAGCCGGACCGAGGCCGTGCCGGTCACCGAGTTCCCGGTGCCCTGAGCGGCACGGTGCCCGGCCCGCCGGAGCGTTGCTGCCGCGGCCCGCAGCGGGGAAGCATGGCCTTCACCCGGTTACGTCCACCACGCTTGGCGCGGTATAGGGCGACGTCGGCGAGCTCGGCGAGCTCGGCGACGGGCTCGTCCGGGCTGGGGACGACGGCCGCGACACCGATACTCGCCGTGACGATGCCGTCATGGTTCAGCGGGTGTGGTTCGGCCAGGTCCCGCACGGCGGAGCAGAGACGGTCGGCGAGGTGGGTCGCGGCGTCGGTGTCGGCGCCCGGTATGACGACGGCGAACTCCTCGCCGCCGTAACGAGCCACCAGGTGGGTATCGCCGATGTTCTCAGCGAGGCAAGCGGCGACCCGCTGGAGGCACCGGTCGCCGGCCGCGTGGCCGAAGTGGTCGTTGTAAAGCTTGAAATGGTCGATGTCGACCATCGCCAGCGCGATGAAGTTCGCCTGCTGCCGAGCCCGTCGCCACTCGGCCTCGAGGACCTCCTCGAGGCGTCGCCGGTTCGCGAGTCCGGTCAGCGGGTCGGTGACCGAGAGCTGTTCCAGCCGCCGGTTGGCGGTGGCGAGCTGCCGGGTCCGCTCGGTGACCTTGCGCTCCAGTGACGTGTACACCAGAGCGTTGTCCAGCGAGACGGCCAACTGCCCGGCGATGAGCATGATCCCGTCGAGCCGCTCGGCGGAGAACGCGCCGCGGATCATCCGGTTCTCCAACAACAGCATCGCCCGCGGCTCACCTCGGATGGTCACGGGCACGGCCAACAGCGAGCAGCGGCCGAGGCCGCGCAGATAGGCGTCTCGGTTGAACCGGTCGTCGCGGGTGGCGTCCGCGACGAGCACGGGTTCGCGTGTCCGTTCGGCATACCGGATCACCGAGGCCGGCGCGAGACGCCGTCTGTCGGCCTCCTGGAGGGGGACCGCGTCGGTGTCGGTCGTCACCAGCCAGTCGTGCTCCTCCTGGTCATCGAGCAGCAGGTGGACGCCGGTGGCGCCGGTCATCTCCGACAGGATGCCGACGACCCTCGTCCGCAGGCCCTCGATGCTGGTCTCGGAGCTGAGAGCCCGCGAGGCCGCGACGATCCCGAGCAGGTCGACGGTGCCGGCCGTGAGGGTGGAACGGCGGCCGGCCGGAGTGGCGGACGGATGCGCGGTGGGCGGCATCCGGGCGGGCTCGGCGCGCAGCGTCGGGTAGGCCCAGTCGAGCTGGCCGACCTTCGCGGTGGCGCCCCAGTCCAGGTACTGGCGGCGGGCCGAGGCGAGCAGGGCGTGGCCGGCTTCGTCCATGCCATGGGCCAGGTAGAACCGTGCCGTGTGTTCCAGGATCAGCGCCCGGTGCCACGGGCGGATCCGGGTCGAGCACTTCTGCTGCGCCAGGTCGAAGGTGTAGGCCGCCTCCTGGAAGTCGCCGCGTGCCCAGGCACGTTCCGCCTCCACCAGGCGCAGCAGGTGCCGGAAGTTGACCGGGCGTCGGCCGCTCGCGCGGCCAGCCATTCGACCAGCGACCTGTCGGCGAAGCCCAGGTGATGCAGGGCGTCGGTCACACTGGACCAGGTCGACGAAGCCCAGCGGAGTCCGCGCCGCCCACTGCAGGTCGTCGACGAAGAACACCAATGGCCGTGCCGGTGTGGCGACGGCGCGCAGTATCTCGACGGCGGTGCGCTGGGCTCGCGCCTGCGCGGTCAACGGGTCTCCCGGCTCCGGGGGGACCTTCAGCAGCGCCGACAGCTCCGGCACGAGGGCGGTGGCCAGGCGCGCGTTGAGCCCCAGCCCGCGCGACATCCGTTCGCGAACCTCGACCAGGGAGTCCTCCGGCTCGGCCAGCAGCAGGCGGCCGAGCGCCCGGAAGCCCTGGCGGACCCCGTCGTACTCCAGGTCACGGCGGTACTGGTCGAACTTGCCGGCCACGGACCAGCCATCCTGGCCGGCCACGATCGGTCGCAGCTCGTCGACCAGGGACGTCTTGCCGACCCCTGGAGCCCCGTTGATCAGGATTCCCGAGACGCGGCCCGCCATCGCGTCGGTGAACGCCGTGCCGAGCTCGTCGATCTCGCGCTCCCGCCCGACCAGCCGGGTCGGTGCCAGTGGCCGGGTGAACGAGTCCTGGTCACCGGGATGGACGGGATCTCCTCGGCGCAGACGCAGGAGGTCGCGTACGAGGTCGTCCGCGCTCTGGTAGCGATCATCGGGCTCCTTCTCCAGGAGGTGCATGATGATCTTTGACAGGTCGGCCGGCACCGCTGGACTGACCGCCGACGGCGACGCCGGCGTCCGCGCGAGATGGTCATGGAGGATCCGCAGCGGGTCGCCGGTGCCGAACGGCGGCGCGCCGGTCGCCAGCTCGTAGAGGGTGGCCCCGACCGCGTACAGGTCGGCTCGCTGGTCGACCGGGCGTCCGGTCCGCCCGGTCTGTTCTGGCGCCAGGTATGGCACCGTCCCGACGGCCGCGTTGTGATGGGCGAACTCGGGCTGGACGGCCGCGACGGTCGTGGCCAACGTGAAGTCGATCAGGTTGAGGGCGTCGCCGCGCGCGTTCACCACGATGTTCGCCGGGTTCACGTCCCGGTGCAGCACACCGCGGCGGTGCATGCCCGCCACGGCGCGCGCGAGAGCCAGGCCGAGGTCGGCCAGCTGGGCCGGGTCCAGCGGGGTCGCTCTCTCGGACAGTGCCGCGCCCCCCACGTCCACCAGCAGGATCGACCCAGGACATGGCGGCGGCTCGGGGGCCAGCTGCGCGACCCCGTCGAGGCCCGACAGCCGCTCCAGGATCTCGACCTCGTGGCGTAACCGTCGCGGCGCGTCGGGTCCGAGCGGCTCCTTCCGGATCACGGTCCCCGTCGGGAAGACCAGCCGGCTGACCCGGGTCCGCTCCGTCTCGTAGAGCGGCTCCGTCCGCTCGGGAAGCGACTCCATGCGCGCCGCCCCGGACGGAGGATCCCGGCCGAGTGTCATACGCGGGCACCCCGCTGTCCAGCGCCGCACCCCCATCGCGCACAGCTCATGTGGGTAGTCTGCCCCGATCACGGCGGCTGCAACGAGGTCCCGGCTTGGCTCCGCCCGGCGCCCCGGCCGCCCGGTTCGAGCGGGTCAGCCCGCCGCCGCCGGCCGGGGGCCTGAGGGCCCTCGCACGTCATCGCCCCTCCATTCCGGCGGAGATGCGCGAGTGCCGGATCATGCGGCGTCCAGCGGTCTTCGGGCGGTCGCCCCGCTCCGCGCCCGTACGGCGAGCCACACGGGCAGCCATCGGGAGCCGCACGGGCAGCCATCGGGTAGACCTTGGAGGCGTGGACGCGTACGAGTACGACCATCACGACCGCCCGGCCGCCTCCCGCCACGGCTGGCGGGCCGCGATGCTCGCGCTCGCGCGCAACCCGGTGGGTTCGATCTACGGGACGGTTCTTGCCGACTCGGTGCTGGCGGTCGAGTCGGAGCGCCAGACGGTGCTGGCGGACCTGATCTACGCCGAGCTGGTCAGCGTGCTCGTGTACTGGCTCGCCCATGTGTACGCCGACTTCCTCGGCTCACCGCCGAGCGCGAGCCGCCGGGCCGGTCTGCACCGCCTCGCCGAGACGATGGGCCACGAATGGTCACTGGTGACGGCGTCCTTCTTCCCGCTCCTCGCGGTGCTGCTGGCCGCCGCCGCCGGGGCCTCCGTCCAGACCGCGGCGCTCGCCGGGATGTGGACCGGTGTGGCCGCGCTGGTGCTCTGGGGGGAGATCGCCGGCCGGCACAGCGGACGCGGTACCTGGGCGTCGCTGGCGTACGGGCTCGTCGCCGGCGTGTTCGGCGTCGCCCTGATCCTGCTGCGGGTCCTGCTCCACTGATTCCCCATGGGGGATCGTCGGGCACGAGCCAAGGCCGCACGGCGGCGCGCCCGTTCACCTCCGGTCTGTCGGCCTGGCGACCATCCGGATGGACTTCGCAACCTGCCGGCACCGACCGCTACAGTCAGTGATCGGATGATCGCATGACTGCGCGGATCGATGTCACGACAGCGCGCGGGCTGGGGAGAGCCGCATATCCTACGTGACCGGCACCGGTGTTTCGCTGCGCGAAGTGCACGTCAAAGCCGACCCGCCGCCTGGTAGGGCGAGGCAGGCAGGGTACCCAGGATCAGTGGTCGAGGCCCTGGTATCCCCATCGGGGGTGGCCCGCTTCGACGCCAAGACCCGAGGCAGGAGCCCAGTGCGGTAGTCCTGCACGCTGGGATCTGCGGGGGGGCCGCCCGTAAGGGCGGTCCCTACCGCGCTCGACCAGTACGCCATCTCGCCTCTGGGTGAGCACCTCGTCGGAGACCGGGGTCGTACCTCCTCAGACTCGGTCGGTGGTCCTGTTGGCCAGAGCCGTCCAGCGGCTCTCGATCCGTGTCCGCTGTCAGGACGGCAGGGCCGGCGGCACCATGCTGATCCGGGTGTTCTT
>Ga0207641_10003331_pt1 | contig 14291 bp, 10 predicted proteins | sample KBSSwiS62_FD_184306 | JGI IMG/M metagenome (GOLD analysis project Ga0207641, IMG submission 184306) | Switchgrass rhizosphere microbial communities from Kellogg Biological Station, Michigan, USA - KBS Switchgrass S6-2 (SPAdes) (version 2) | ecosystem: Host-associated > Plants > Roots >... | reverse complement strand
GGTCCATAATACACCGTCGGGAAACTGGGCGCGAATTTGGGGGTGCCGGGCTATAGCAGCCGCGAGCGTGGTCTTTCCGATGCCTCCGGCACCGTGGAGTGCGATGATCGCGGGACCGCTGGCATCCTCTTCTCCCGGACTATAGGAGGCAAGCAAGCGCTCGAGTAAGTCGCTGCGTTCAACATAGTGGCGCGGCAGGATTGGCGCCTGAAATGGGGCGTTTGGGACGGTTGCCCGTGGCTTGCGCTGAGGCCACGCCGCGCATGGTTCAGGATGCACGTCGGCCGCCTGCAGGCTTTGCCGCAACTGGTTCACGCGGATCGCCCATCCGCCAAGTGCCTGCATGCGGTCGCGGGTCGCGATCGTCATTCCGAAGATCTCGCCGGTAGCGAGATTCAACAGCGGCCCCCCGCTGAAACCAGGCTCTACCTGACCGGCCTTGAATTTTTCTTCGGCCACGGCCTCCGTCGCTGCAGACGTCCGGAACCAAGTCTCGCCTTCATAGAAGGCTGTGAATTGGTCGAACTCTTCGCGCTCTCCTCGCTTCGGAAAGCCAACCCCGACGAGCAGATCTCCCAAGGAGGTATTGGTGCCTAGTGGTGCGTGGATCGGACTCGCGACGCCGCTCTTGAGAACTGCGATGTCATGTTCCGTATCGACCGCTAGGGTCGTTGCTCCAAATTCCTCGATGGTCGGCCCCGACCAGCGGCGGAGAAGGACAGAAGCGCCGGGCTGCACGGAACCAAGCACATGTGCGCAGGTAACGACGAAGCGCGGCGCGACGAAGAAGCCGGCGCCGGGTCGCGCACCCATCACCTGCACGCAGCACTTGCGCAGCGATTGGAGCAGCACGTCGTCCGCCATCGGGAGGTCAGCCCTTCCCCTTGGTCCGATCCCATTCAAGAGTGATCTTAAGATTGGCTTTCGCAGAACCGCGGGCGATCAGGCCGACAAGCTTGCCTTCCTGCAACCCGAACTCCATTCCGAGCTCGACGACTGCCTTGGTCGGCGCGCAGGATTCAAGGCTCTTTCCGACGGAGCGTGCCACTTCACCAATGACGGAGGTTACCTGGTCGAACGGAATGCGATCCGCCAGACCAACAGTTTCGCGCCCGCCGGCCACGACGACTTCGATTAGCAGGTCGCTGGAGCCATCGGTGTCGGAGAGGGCCACTCGCTGCCAAGTTGTACGTTGATCGTTCATATCTTCCCCCAGTTTGCCGAAGCGTTGTACTCGGTGCCCTCGCTCCTGAAAAGCGCTACGTAGGATGCTCCTCGAACGAAGGCCGCTTACTGCGGATCGCTATTCAGCATCTGCCATTCCGCTACCGCCCAACCCTAGGCATTCCCGACTTACGAGTTCACCCCGGCAGCAACGCACGACACAGTTCCTTGACTCGTTCAATCGAGCAACATCCCTTGGCGGTCATTCCATTGGAAGCTCACAGTCCATTTCGTCGCCATCTCCATCCCCTCCGCATGGCCATGCGTGAGATCAATCTACACAGGGCAATTCAGCAAGGGCAACGCGCAATGAGGCGGAGACGGCGCTCCTTCCCACTTCCGGGATCGGGGCGCTAAATGGGGCGCCTGCGGCGCAGAGAGCATGCGCGTTGCCCCCAAAGTCAGCCCCCACGGACGAAGGCCGGACCCCGCATACAAACCCCGATGTCGCCCCGGCTCGCGCCGCCCGACATCGAACTCCCATGCCTCAACCGAACACAAAGTCGGTGGCGTCGAGGCTGCCGATATCGACGTTGAGCAGCGTCAGCGTCGTATTGGCGTCGAAGCGGAACACCGTGTTCCCGCCGAACGCGCCCGAAGACGTGGCCACCGCCATCACTTCGGAAAAGCTGTCGAAGGCTGTGCCGAGCGAGAGGTGGAGGAGTTCGGCCGAGGTGTTGCCGGCCAGGAAATCGGTGAGGATGTCGGCGCCGCCGCCCGTGGCGAACGCGAAATGATCGTCGCCGAGGCCGCCGGTCAGCCGATCGTTGCCCGCGCCGCCCGCCAGCAAATCGTCGCCGGCGCCGCCGGTCAGGGTGTTGGCGCCGCCATCGCCGGTCAGCGTGTCGCCGGCGGCACCGCCGGTGAGATTCTCGAAGCCGGAGACTATGTCGCCCTGCGCGTCGCCGCCGCTGCCGGTGCCGGTGGCGAGGCTGGCGGAGACGGCGGTGGTGGCGCTGCCATAGCTGAGCGTGTCGATGCCGGCGCCACCGGTCAGCAGGTCCGCGCCGGCGCCGCCGATGATCACGTCGTTGCCGCCATTGCCGGCGATCGTATCGATGCCGCCGCGGCCGTAGAGCGTGTTGGCGGCGTCATTGCCCGACAGTGTGTCGGCGAATTCGCTGCCGTAGAGATTTTCGAAGCCGGAGACGATGTCGCCCTGCGCGTCGCCGCCGGCATGGACGCCGGTCAGCAGGTTGACGGTCACGGCGCCGGCGGAGGTGGCGTAGCTCAGCACGTCGATGCCGGCGTCGCCATAGAGCGTGTCGGCGCCCGCGCCGCCGATGATCATGTCGTTGCCGTCGGCGCCGCGGATCTCGTCGTTGCCGGCGAGGCCGGAGATCATGTTCGCGCCGCCGTCGCCGCGCAGGATGTCGGCCAGCGCGCTTCCGGTGAGATTCTCGATGCCGATCAGCACGTCGCCGGCGGCATCGCCGCCACCGACGGCGCCGGTCGCGAGGTTGATCGCCACCCTGCCCGCGCTGGTCGCGTAGTCGGCGCGGTCGACGCCCGCGCCGCCGTCGAGCCGGTCGGCGCCGGCGCCGCCGGTCAGCACGTCGTTGCCGCCGGCGCCGATCAGCGTGTCGGCGCCGCCCAGGCCGTCCAGTGTGTCGCCGTTGACGCCGCCGGTGATGCTGTTGGCGAGGGTGTTGCCGATGCCGTGAAAGGTCATGAAGCCGAAATAGATCATCGTCTCGAGATTGGCGGCGAGCGTGTAGGTGCCGGCGGTCGTGTAGACGCGATCATTGCCCTCGTTGAGACCCTCGACGATCGTGTCGCCGGTCGCGTCGACATAATAATCGTCGTCGCCGGTGCCCCCGGCCATCATGTCGTTGCCCTGCCCGCCCACCAGCGTATCGACGCCGGCGCCGCCGGACAGCGTGTCCTTGCCTTCGCCGCCCTCGAGGCGGTCATTGCCGTCGAGGCCGGACAATATGTTGGCGAAGCCATTGCCGGTGATGAAATTGCCGCCGGCATTGCCGGTGCCGTCGATCGGCCCGGCGCCGACGAGGCTCAGCGATTCGACCTCGGCGCCGAGCGTGTAGCTGATGCTCGCGAGCACGCCGTCGCCGCCGCCGCCGGCAAATTCGACGACGATGTCGTCGAGCGAGTTGACGATGTAGATGTCGGTGCCGGCGCCGCCCTTCAATATGTTCTGGCCCAGCCCGCCGTCGAGACGATCATTGCCGGCGCCGCCATCCAATATGTCGTCGCCGCCGCCGCCGTCGAGCACGTCGTCGTCGCCATTGCCGCGCAGCACGTCGTCGGCGCTGCCGCCGATCAATATGTCGGTGCCGGCGGTGCCGAGCAGGGACTGCTCATCGGTCGAATATGCGGCGGAGAGGATGGTCCAGCGCTGGAAGACGGAGTCCGCGCTGAAAGTGTTCATCGCGTTGAAATCGAGCGCGTAGCGGTGGAGGCCCGAATCGGGCGCGAGGCCGAGGTTCAGATAGACCGTTTCCGATTCGCTGCCGAATCCGCTGAAGCCGCCGCTGCTGACGCCGACCTCGGTCAGGGTGGCGGTCCATGACGTGTCGGAGAAATTCTCGCCCGTTTCCGGGTCGATATATTGCGGGATCGTGTAGTTGATCTGCATGTCGAACAGAGCGGAATCGCGATCGATCGACACATTATAGTCGAGAACACCCATCAGTCTCTCCTGCCATTCAGCATGTTATGGCCTGAGGCTATGGCACGAATGTTACGGTTGCAAGCCTGCAGTCAGGGCAAAGATGCGCGGGCGGGGAAGCCATAGGCACCAAGACAAGCGGAAGGCGTGCTGCAATTCCTCCTCGCTGCCGCCTCGCCCAACTTGTTTCGGGTTCCATGACGTCCGCGTGTCCGGTTTCGATTACCGTTCTGAAAGTTCGGCATTTATGGATCCCGAAACATTTTCGGGATGACGGAAATGGGGGAAGTCACAGCGAGCACGTCTTATCTTGGGCTGCTTCTGCCCGTTGGGGGGAGGTGGCGTGCGCAGCACGACGGAAGGGCGGCGGCGCATCCGGATTTTCGCCGAATTTCCGCCTTCGTTCCGACACTTCGAACCCCTCCACCGTAATAGGGGCAAAACCGCGGGCGAGAGTTCGAGAATATCTTGTTCCCCGGCGAAAGCCGGGGCCCAGGAGTCGCGCACTCCGAGCGTGTGACTCCTGGGCCCCGGCTTTCGCCGGGGAACAGCAACTTTCTCTCCCACACTTTTGCCCCTATTACGCACCGTGTTAGGAGGAGTTCAGCGATGAGCGTCGGTTCTGACCCGGAATTGGAAAGCCTCGTTCACCGGAATGTGGAAACGGGGCGCTACGCCTCCGCCAGCGAGGTGGTCCGGGAGGCGCTTCATTTGATGGAAGAGCGCGACCGAGTGCAGGAAATGCAAATGGCGAGCATCCGCGAGCAGATCGCCGCCGGCATGGTTTCCTTGCGCGCGGGCCGGGCCAACGATGGTGAAGATTTCATGGCTTCCATCGAGCGCGAGTTGGCCAACCTCGAGCGACAAATCGCCGAACGCATCACCCCGCCGCCGCGACGATCTCCGCCCACCCCGCCTCGTCGACCACCTCGATCCCGAGATCGGCGGCCTTCTTGAGCTTCGATCCCGCGCCCGGCCCCGCGACCAGCAGGTCGGTCTTCGACGAGACCGAGCCCGACACCTTGGCGCCCAGCGCCTCGGCCTGCGCCTTGGCCTCGTCGCGGCTCAGCGTCTCGAGCGAGCCGGTGAACACCACCGTCTTGCCGCTGACGCGCGAGGCGCGGGTTTCGTGGACGACGTCGGCGGGGCGGACGCCGGCTGCCAGCAGGTCGGCGATGACACGGCGGTTATGCTCTTCGTCGAAGAAATCGAGCAGCGCGCCCGCCACTTCGGGGCCGATCCCGGCGGTGTCGATCGCGGCGACCAACGCCTTTTCGCGGCGGATCGCGAACTTGCGCTCGGGTTCGGCGGGAGTCGGGACCAGTTCGGCGCGGACCGCCAGCGCGGCGTCGATCATTGCCATGAACGTCTCGAACGAGCGGTAGCGCCGCGCCAGGTCGCGCGATGTCGTCGACCCGACGTGGCGGATGCCGAGCGCGAACAGGAAGCGGTCGAGCGGGGCGGCGCGCTTGTCGTCGATCGCCTTCAGCAGATTGTCGACCGAGGTCTCCGCCCAGCGTTCGCGTTCGAGCAGCATTGCACGCTTCTCGTGCAGCCGGAAAATGTCCGCGGGCGATGCGATGATGCCGTCGCGGAAGAAGCTCTCGATGCTGGTGCCGCCCAGCCCTTCGATGTCGAGCGCGGCGCGCGACACGAAATGGCGCAGCCGTTCGACGCGTTGCGCCGGGCAGATCAAGCCGCCGGTGCAGCGGATGTCGACCTCGCCCTCCTCGCGCACTGCGTCCGAATCGCATTCGGGGCAGCGGGTGGGAAAGACGAAGGCGGGACGATCCTCGTCGCGGGTCAGCACCTCGACGATCTGCGGGATCACGTCGCCGGCGCGCTGGACGACGACGCGGTCGCCGGGCCGCGCGCCGAGCCGCGCGATCTCGTCGGCATTGTGCAAAGTGGCGTTGGTGACGACGACGCCGCCGACGGTGACCGGTTCGAGCCGCGCGACGGGGGTCAGCTTGCCGGTGCGGCCGACCTGGATGTCGATCGCGTTGAGCGTGGTCTGCGCGCGTTCGGCCGGGAATTTATGCGCGATCGCCCAGCGCGGCGCCTTCGAGACGAAGCCGAGTCGCGCCTGCCAGTCGAGCCGGTCGACCTTGTAGACGACGCCATCGATATCGAACGGCAGGTCGGCGCGCTTCGCCTCGATCCGGCGATAATGATCGAGCGCCGGCTCGGCCCGCGGACATTCGATCAGCAGATCGCTGACCGGCAGGCCCCAGGCTTCGATCGCCTTCATCACGTCGAACTGGGTGTCGGCGGGCACCGCCGAGGTCTCGCCCCAGCCATGGGCGAGGAAGCGCAGCGGACGCGCAGCGGTGACGGTGGCGTCCTTCTGGCGCAACGAGCCCGCGGCAGCGTTGCGCGGATTGGCGAACTGGCGCGCCTTGGCGGGATCTTCGGCCTCGGCGAGCAGGCGGGCGTTGAGCGCGGTGAAATCGTCCTTGGCCATATAGACCTCGCCGCGGATCTCGAAAATGTCGGGGGCATCGCCTTTCAGCGTGTCGGGAATATCGGCGATCGTGCGGACATTGGCGGTGACATCCTCGCCGACCTGCCCGTCGCCGCGGGTCGCGGCGAGCACCAGCCGGCCTTTTTCATAACGCAGCGAGCAGGACAGGCCGTCGATCTTGGGTTCGGCGGTCAGCGCCACCGGCGCGTCGTCGCCGAGCGACAGGAAGCGGCGGATACGCGCGACGAATTCGGTCACCTCTTCGTCGTCGAACGCGTTCTCGAGGCTGAGCATCGCTTTCGCGTGCGCGACCTTGGCGAGCGCCGACGAGGGCGCGGCACCGACCGCGCGGGCAGGCGAATCGCTGCGGATCAGATGCGGATATTCGGCTTCGAGCGCAGTGTTGCGGCGGATCAGCGCGTCATAATCGGCGTCGCTGATCTCCGGTGCGTCCTGGTCGTGATAGAGCCGGTTGTGGCGCGCGATCTCGGCGGCCAGATAAACGAGCTCTGCGGCGGCGTCCTCGTCGGTCATGCGCTCCCTCTCCCATCGGGGGGCTGAAGGATCAAGGGGGAGACCTACCCTCTACCGCTTGCGGGAGAGGGAAATGCCGCCGAAGGCGGCGAGGGTTCGCGGTAGGGACGCCCATTACTGAGCGCCCCCCGCACAGAACCGTACAAGCGGCTTTCCCGCACCAAATGTGTTCGAACACATTTGGTGCGTAATGTGGCGCGGGCAGAGATGTGGCGTCGGCCGCTGCAGACCAGAGGCGGCAGGCCGGTGAGGATGCCGAGCGCCACATAACAAAATGGATTTAGATGATCGGATCTTCCACCTCACTGGAGATCCGAGGCATGTTCGACGAATTATTTGCCTACCCGAAGGTCGTAGCGCGTCACCGTGACGGGCCCGAGGCCCCAAAGCGGCTCGGCTATCTCAAGCATCTCGCCGATCAGTGTGCGGCTCGTGACACTTTGCTGCGCACGGCGCGGGAACTGCTGGTCATTGCGGAGCGGCTGGACATCTCCGGCGGCAGGCGGGTCAGGCAGGTCGAGATCGACGCGGCCGCTCAATCCTGGGCCCGATGCCAGCACGCGCGAAACAGAGCGTCTGGTGAGAAGTGGTCAAGGCGTTTGTTCAATGACGTCGCCGCCGCATGGCTCTGCTTTCTTGGCCAGCTTGACGAACCAGCTCCCAACGAGCCGAACGCCCATTGTGAAAAGGTCGGCGATTTCATTGCCTATCAACATGATGAGCGCGGCTTGTCGGCGAGCACTCTGGCCAACCAACGCTGGCAGGTAGAGACTTTCCTCGAACATTTGGGCGTCGAAAAATCTTCGGTCGCTGACATCACTGTTGCAGACGTAGACGCCTTTCTCGAGGCAAAGGGCCGTGGCGGGTGGTCTCGGGTGTCGGTCGCGACGAGCGCGCACGCCCTTCGCGCGTTCTTCCGCCATGCTCAGCGTCGACAATGGTGTTGCCCCGGAATCGCCGCTGCAATCGACGCGCCGCGACTGTTCAGGGAAGAGGCTTTGCCGATGGGTCCGGCATGGCCCGATGTCCAGCGGCTGCTTGAGAGCACGATGGACAGGACCGCGCGTGACCTCCGTGACCACGCGATTCTGAGGCTCCTCGCGATCTACGGACTGCGAAGTGGCGAGGTCCGCGCTCTTCGCCTCGAAGACATCGATTGGACGAGAGAGGTTATCACGGTCACCCGGTCCAAGCAGCGCAAGACGCAATACTACCCCCTGGTTACCTCCGTCGACGACGCTATCGTGAGTTACCTTCAGCAGGCACGTCCCCGGTGCCGACCCCCTGAGGTCTTCCTCTCCCTCAAGGCCCCGTACCGGCCGCTTTCGGCGAGCGCGGTGTATCATGTGGTTGCAAGCCGACTGAAGGCATTGGGCGTTCAGTCGACGCATTTTGGCCCTCATGGCCTTCGCCACGCCTGCGCGACCCACCTTGTAGCGCAAGGCCTGAGCTTGAAGGAGATCGGGGACCACCTTGGCCACCGAAGCGCCTATGCGACGCGGACCTACGCGCGGGTCGACCTGGCCGGACTGCGCGAGGTCAGGGCGTTCGATCTGGGAGGACTGGCATGATCCTTTCAGAAATTATCGCCAGCTTTGTCGATCACCGGCAAGCAATCGGAATGCGCTTCCGCACGGAGGCTCGCACGCTCAAGTCGTTCTGTCGTTACGTCGGTGACAGACCTTTGCCGGAGGTGACGGCCGATCGGGTGCTGGCCTTTCTGGCGGGCCGCGGCCCGGTGACACGTTTCTGGGAACGAAAGCATTCTGCTCTGGCGGGCTTCTATCGGTTCGCGATGGCCCGGGGGCACACAAATATATGGCCGTTGCCGCGTACCGTTCCCAAGCCGACAAAAGCCTTCGCTCCCTATATTTACTCCAGAGACGAGATCGGTCGTTTACTCGACGCCGTTGTCCTGATCGACCATCCTCTCTGTCCAATTGATCCTGACACATACCGAACGCTCCTGCTTCTCCTTTACGGCGCGGGGCTTCGCCTTGGTGAGGCGCTGTCTCTCAGATTAGCTGACGTAGAACTCGAGAAAGGGATCATATGTGTCCGCGAGAGCAAGTTTTACAAGAGCAGACTGGCTCCGATCGGTCACGACCTGGTTCGGATCTTATCCCGGCACGCTTTGCGCCGTCGCGAGAGTCTGTCTGCAGAATCCCCTTGGTTCCTCACGCGCCAGGGCGCCTCCGTGACCCTGCAACACGCTGAGAGGGTGTTCTGCCGATTACGCGTCAAAGCCAATGTCTTGTGCGCCGATGCCGGGCCGCGACATCAGCCTCGTCTGCATGACCTTCGTCACAGCTTTGCTGTTCACCGCCTCCTCTCCTGGTATCGTCAGGGCGCCGATGTCCAACGGCTCCTGCCCAGGCTCTCCACCTACCTTGGCCACGTCAACATCTCGGGCACGCAGCGATACCTCACCCTGACCCCGGACCTTCTGCGTGAGGCCGGCGCGCGCTTCGAGCATTATGCCATGGAGATGCCCAATGCGTGACGAAGCGCTCCTTGGCCCCTGGATCCGGCGGTTCTTGCTCGAACACGTGGTCGCCGAACGGAATCTCGCCCGCAACACCCAGCAGGGTTACCGCGACGGCTTATGTCAACTTCTCCCATTCGTCTCGAAGCAGGTCGGCAAGTCCATTGATCGCCTGAATGTCGTCGATTTAGCGGCCGGCCTAATCCGCGCCTTCCTGACCGATATCGAAGTGACACGAGGATGTTCGATCGCTACCCGCAATCAACGTCTTGCCGCCGTTCGGGCGTTCGCCGGCTTTGTCGGCGAGCATAGCCCCGTCCATATAGAATGGTCGGGCCAGATCCGTTCAATCCCGTTCAAGAAGACCAGTCAGGCGGTCGTTCCTTACCTCGAAAAGGCGGAGATCGACGCCTTACTTGCCGCTCCAGATCGGCGGACAGAACAGGGCCGGCGCGACTACGCCCTCTTGCTGTTCCTTTACAACACCGGAGTGAGGGCGTCGGAGGCGGTCGGCGTCAAGGTGGCGGACCTGGACCTGAGCGCCCCCAGCGTCAAAATCCATGGCAAGGGGGGCAAGCAGCGATACTGCCCATTGTGGACCGCCACCGAATTCCTTCCGGCACGACCGACCGGAAAAATCGAAGTAGCGCCACAATGGCATGAACATCCAACGCATAGGCCCCCTCCACCGACATATGGGTGAGACTATGATTGCATAAATCACTGGTAAAGGGAGAAATCAGGCGGTGGCGCGGGGTCGGCCACTCGTCTGTTGGAATCGGCCGTGCCGCTTTCCACCCCATCCTCCCGCCCCCACCATCACCCCATGCCGACCGCGCCACCGCTCTCCCGCTCGCGATGCCGCTTGAGCAGCCGGTTCGCCGTCGCCCCCGATACGCCGAGCGTCTCGGCGACCTGCTTTTGCGTCATGCCCTGCGACGCCAGCACCGCCGCCTGGACGATGCGTTCGTCTTCCAGGTCGCGCACCGTCCAGTCGCCGTCGCGCAGCTCGGCCTCGAACGGATCGGCGTCGTGGCCGGCGAAGCCGCGGCTCTTGGTGAACGACACGATAAAGCGGGCGCCGTCCGCCGCGCAATAGTCGTCGGGCTGGCTGAGCCTGACCACACTATCCATCACGTCCTCGCGCCGCGACGTGCCGCGCTGCTCGCCGCCCTTGCCGGCATGGTGGACGGACAGCACGGTCCGTCCCACCCGCCGCTGGCCCAGCGCCCAGTCCTGCGTCACCGACCAGCTTTCGGCTTCATTCTCCTTGCCCGAGCGGCAGACCGTCGAGATATTGTCGACCGCGACCAGTTCGGCGTCGCCGAGCAAGGGTTCGAGTTCGCGCTGGCCCTCGACGGTCGACAGATCGGGCAGGCCGCGTGGACAGAGATCGGCGGCGAGGATGCGAATCTGGTCCTCCACCCCCACGCCATTGCCGCTGCGGGCGGCGATCTCGCTCAGCCTTTCCTGCAGCACCTGCGCCGGCATCTCCCCGTCGATCAGCAGCACCTTGCGCGGCCGCGGCGCCTGCCAGCGCAGGAAGCGGCCGCCCGAGGCGACGGCATAAGCGGCGCCCAATGCAAAATGCGTCTTGCCGACGCCGCGCGGCGCGAACACCATCGCCAGCCCCTTGGCCGGCAGCCAGGGCGCCAGCATCATCTCGCGCGGCGGGAATTCGCAGCGCAGGAAATCGCCGAGCGTCAAGGTGGCGAGCGGCTGATGCTCGGGCATCGGCGTCACGTGCGGCCGGCCGGAGACGGCGGCCCGGTGCTGCAATTCACGGATCAGATTACGGGGCATGCGGGTCCTCCAGGGCGATGATGTCGGGCATGTGGATGGTCGCGGCGATCGCGCGGCGGAGCGCGGCCGCCAGCGTCGCGGTGGCGCAGCGGATGCGGTCATGGTCGCGCAGCCGGGCGATCTCGGGCGCGGACCAGTCGAGGATCACCGCGCCGGTCGCGCCGGCGCGCAGCCAGTCGAGCGGACTCGCGTGCAGCATGAGATCACCGTGCCAGCGATCGAAGGCGAGCAGATCGGACTCGCCGATCGCCCAGCCGTGGCCGGTGCGCAGCCAGGTTTCACCGGGATCGCCCGACCGCCAGGCGACGAGATCGACGAGGACGTCGCCCGCATGGACCGGCTGGATCAGATGGAGCGGCCCCTCACCCGGCATGTAGTGGCCGTGGCTGTCGGTTTCGGCATTGGCGACGCCGATCGGCGCGACATCATGCCAGATACGGGTGATGGTCTCGCCGGTGACGCCGAGCGCACGGAGGCGATCGAGGTGCGGCTGGCGAATGCGCGCTGCCGCCGCCTTCATCTCGCCGGCGAGGTCGACCGGACCGGTCATCGCGCTGCGCCGCCGGCGATGCGGTGCAGCGCGCGGGTCGATCCGACGACGATGTTGACCGGTGGCATCGACTCGCTCCCCAGGCTGAGGGCCGTCGATTAATAGGGTATTTCCTACAATGCAAATCGGAGCGTGATTTTTGTTCTATTTTTGTTCGGAGGCGTGCGCGAGCGCGTTTCACCGTTTCAGGTGCTAGGGCATGAAACGATGAAACGTGGGGCGGGGGCGAAGCGAAGGAAGCGAAAAAGGCTACTCCCTCCCGGTCTCCCGGAGGGGCGCGAGCGAAGCGAGTCCCCTTCTTCCTGAACGCCCCGAAAGAAGAAGAACCACCCCCAGCCCCTCCACGAAGGCGTGGAGGGGAGAAATTCCAGCCACGCCAACTGGCGCGCCCTACAGTTCCGCGAACACCGACTTGGTCTGCAGATAGGCGTCGACGCCTTCCCAGCCATTCTCGCGGCCCCAGCCCGATTGCTTGTAGCCGCCGAACGGCATCGACGGGTCGTTGGCGAGCTGGCAGTTGATCCACACCGTGCCGGCCTCGATGCGCTTGGCGACGCGGTGGGCGCGGCTGATGTCGCGGGTCCAGATCGCCGAGGCGAGGCCGTAGCTGCTGTCATTGGCCAGCGCGATCGCCTCATCCTCCTCGTCGGACGGCACGACTGCGATGACGGGCCCGAAGATCTCTTCCTGGAACAGCCGCATGTCGGGCGTTACGTTGGCGAGCACGGTCGGCTCGACGAAGAAGCCGGGACGGTCGAGGCGCTTGCCGCCCGCCACCACCGTGACGCCGGCGGCACGGCCCTCGTCGATATAGGCGAGCACGCGGTCCTGCTGCTTGCGGCTGATCAGCGGCCCGAGATCGGTGGTCTCCTCCAGCCCGCTGCCCAGCCGCAGCGCGCCGGCGACGCCGGCCAGCCCCTCGACCACCCGGTCATAGATCCGGCGGTGCGCGAACAGCCGCGTGCCGGCGATGCAGACCTGCCCGGAATTGGCGAACACACCGATCGCCGCGCCGGGAATCGCCTTGGCGAGATCGGCATCGTCGAACATCAGCACCGGCGACTTCCCGCCGAGTTCGAGCGTGACCTTCTTGAGATTGCCGGCCGCCGCCTTGACGATCAGCTTGCCGACCTCGGTCGATCCGGTGAAGCCGATCTTGTCGACGCCGTCATGCGCGGCCAGCGCCGCGCCGGTGGTGTGGCCATAGCCGGTGACGATGTTGAGTACGCCATCAGGCAGCCCGGCCGCGCGGAAGATGTCGGTCAGCAGCAGCGAGGTCAGCGGCGTCTCCTCGGCGGGCTTCAGCACGCAGCTGCAGCCGGCGGCGAGCGCGGGCGCGAGCTTGACCAGCGCCATCGACAGCGGCACGTTCCACGGCGTGATCAGCCCGGCGACGCCCATCGGCTCCTTGCGGGTATAGGCATGATATTCGATCCGCCCGCCGCCGATCGCACCGTCGGTGATCACGTCGCTGGTCTGGCCGAGGATGCGCGTGCACCAGCCGGCATTGTAGCGCAGCATCTCGGCGCCGTTGGCGATCGTGAACTGCGCCAGCAGCTTGGGCATGCCGTTATTGAGCGTCTCGGCGCGCATCAGTTCGGGCAGTTTCGCGTCGATCAGGTCGGCCGCGCGGTGCATGACCTTCGCGCGATCCCTGGCCGGCATGCCGCACCAGCGCATCGCCGTGAAGCTCTCGCGCGCGCTGGTGACGGCGTCGTCGACCGCCGCGGCGCCGCCATCGGCCACTTCGCCGATCTGCGCGCCGGTGGTGGGATCGAAGACCGCGATCATTGCCCCTTCGCTATCGGCTTCGGCGGCGGGTGCGTCGAGGATGGTCGCCATGATCGGTGCTCCTGTGATGAGTGAATCGCCTATCGTCAGAGCAATCCCGGCGGTGGCGGGAAGCCGTCCTGATTGATCGCGCTGAGGCCGCCGTCGACCACCAGCAGATGGCCGGTGATCTTGCGCGCGCCGGGGCTCGCGAGGAACAGCGCCGGGCCGGTCATGTCCTCGGCCTGCGTCCAGCCCTTGATCGGCGCGATGTCGCCGAAATAGTCGAACAAAGGCTTGTTGCCGGCGAGATAGTCGGTGGTCATCCGGGTCTCGACCGGGCCGGGCAGCACGCCGTTGATGCGGATGCCGATCGTCCCCAGTTCGCAGGCGAGCGTCTTGATCATCTGGTTGAGCGCGGCCTTCGACCCGCCATAGGACCCGCCATAGGGCGTGCCGCCGAGGCCGCGGATCGACGAGACCACGACGATGTTGGCGCCCGGCCGCTCGGCCATCTGGCCGGCCAGCGCCTTGACCAGGATCAGCGTGGCGCCGGCGTTGACCAGATGCGCCTTGCGCCATTCGTCGATCGGCGTGTCGACCAGCAGCGCCGGCGGCGGCGAGAAAGCCGCATTGCTGACGAGGATGTCGACGCCGCCCAGCAGCCGCAGCGCTTCGCTGGCCAGCCTTTCGACCTGGTCGGTCACGGCGAGATCGGTCGGCACGACATAAGCCGTGCGGCCCAGCGCGCGGATCTCGGTGGCGACCCCTTCCAGTTCGTCCGCCGAGCGCGCGGCGAGGACGAGATCGGCGCCCTCTTCGGCGAAGGTCC